>MTKZ01019526.1_pt1 | contig 13952 bp, 12 predicted proteins | sample 1042781 | NCBI WGS metagenome assembly MTKZ01 (sample SAMN06212207, study PRJNA360539) | anaerobic digester metagenome | biome: Wastewater treatment plant; material: sludge; isolation source: anaerobic digester fed with sludge from wastewater treatment plant | place: Denmark: WWTP Viborg ...
CCAAATCTAGAACGATCTCGGAGAACAAAACAGTTCTCTGCGGTACGAGATACGGCAACGTCATGGCCTCTAGAGGATCCGTTATTCCCTTATTTATCGAACAGATTAAAGCCGGAAAGCCCCTTACAATAACCAATCCAAACATGACGAGATTCATGATGAGCCTTGACGATGCAGTTGATCTTGTCCTCTACGCTTTCAAGAATGGAAACCAAGGAGATATCTTCGTCCAGAAAGCCCCGGCGGCAACGATAAAGACTCTCGCCGAAGCCCTCATAGATATCTTCGAGACAGAAAACAAGATCCAGATAATCGGCACACGCCACGGAGAGAAGATATACGAAAGCCTTCTCACTTCTGAAGAGCGAGTCGTGGCCGAAGACCTCGGAGGCTATTATAGAGTCCCGGCAGACACGAGAGATCTTAATTACTCTAAGTACTTCGAAAAGGGAGAACTGCTTTCAGATAACATAGAGCCTTACACATCTCACAACACCGAAAGACTTGACAAAGAAGGAATGAAAGATCTCCTTCTCAAGCTTGATTATGTACAGGAAGAACTGAAATCATGGAAGGCGGTATAGAGATGAGAAAGATACTCATCACCGGAAGCGAAGGCTTTGTAGGAAATAACCTTCAGGTACAGCTGAGAAGAAGGGGAAACATCGAGATCATCCCCTTCGACAAAGAACACACTCTCGATTACCTGAAAGAATCAGTAGATAAAGCCGATTTCATCTTCCATCTCGCCGGAGAAAACCGCCCGAAAGACACTGCTGATTTCATGAAAGTCAACAAAGGCCTAACGGAAACACTCACAGAGCTCGCAACCAAGACAGGAAAAAAGATCCCGATAGCATACACTTCTTCGATCCAGGCAGAACTCGACAACGAATACGGAAAGAGCAAGAAGGCAGCTGAAGATGCGCTGATCGAATACAGCGAATCAACCGGTTCGCCTGTCTGTATCTTCAGATTCCCGAACCTCTTCGGAAAATGGTCGAGACCGAATTACAACTCCGTAGTCTCTACCTTCTGCTACAACATCTCGCATGATCTGGAAATAACTATATCGGATGAAAAGAGAGAGCTTGAGCTGACATACATAGATGATGTAGTGAACGCTTTCAATCAATTACTCGACATCGAACTGGATCCAAAGAAGCATTTCTACCCGGTGGATAAATCATTCAAAACTACTCTGGGCGAACTGGCGAAGAAGATCTACAGCTTCAAAGAGATGAGAGAGACATCTATACTACCCGATCTCTCGGATGAATTCACGAGAGACCTATATTCTACATATCTCTCTTATCTCGAGAAAGACAACTTCTCATACAAGGTAGAGATGAAAACCGACAACAGGGGAATGCTCTTCGAGCTACTGAAATCCCCTCACTTCGGTCAGATCTTTGTATCCACAACTAAACCGGGAATAACCAGAGGAAACCACTATCACGAAACGAAGGTCGAGAAGTTCTGTGTGATCTCAGGCAAGGCAGATATCAAATTCAGACATATATTGAACAACGAAATAATCTCCTACGAAGTCTCGGGAGAAAAAATCGAAATAATAGACATCCCCCCCGGATACACACACTCGATAGAAAACATTGGGGACACCGAAATGATCACCCTCTTCTGGGCGAATGAAATGTTTGATGCAGGTAAGCCGGATACGTACTACGAAGAAGTGGGGAAGCAGTAGGGGAGCGATAGTTAAGCAGTGGGGAAACGATTGAGAAGCGTCGTGAAACAATTGGAAAGCATTGGAGAAGCGATTGGAAAATAAGGGCGGATTCGGGTTTCAGAGTTTGGAAATATATCGGCTGGCGAAGGAACTGGTTATTGATTGTTATAATATAACTAGAGGTATGCCATCTGAGGAGAAATACGCTCTCTGTCAACAGATGAATCGAGCTGCCGTTTCAATTCCATCTAATATCGCAGAAGGTTATAGTAGATTCAGTACGAAAGAAAAGATGCACTTCATGAATATGGCTTATGGATCGCTGATGGAACTGACGTGTCAATACGAAATATCAAGAGATCTGAATTACATTAGCCAGGAACAATTGAATAAGTACATCGACAAAGCAAAGAACCTGGCAGTGAAGATAAGCAATTTCAGGAAAGCGATAGCGAAGCAATAGGAAAACGATAGGGAAGCAATTGGTAAGCAATAGAGAAGCTTCAGGAAAGCGATAGGGAAACAATGGATAAGAGTCGAGGAGCGATGGGGGAACAATGGAAAAGCGATTGAGAAACGACAGGAGAGCAATAGAAAGACAGTGGGAAAGCGTAGGAAGAACTGGCAATTGCTTAACAACGGCTTCCCAACTGCTCCACTACTGTTTTCCGGTATTGCCGCGATCGCTTCACGATTGCTTCCCAATCGCTTAACTATAGCTTCCCTCTACAACCGGAGGTCTTATGAACCGTACTAAAGTTGTTACTATTATAGGCACCCGCCCCGAAATCATCCGCCTTTCGGCCACGATAAAGGCCTGTGATAAGTATTTCGATCACATTCTCGTCCATACAGGCCAGAACTGGGATTATACATTGAACGAAATTTTCTTCCAGGAGCTCGAGATAAGAAAGCCGGATTATTTTCTCAATGTTCCGGGAAAGCATCTTGGCGAGACAATGGGTAATATTATAAGTGCCGCATATGAAGTACTCCTGAAAGAGAAGCCGGAAGCGCTTCTCATTCTCGGCGACACCAACAGCGCTCTGAGCGCTATACCTGCAAAGAGATTGAAGATCCCTATATTCCACATGGAAGCGGGCAATAGATGCTTCGATCAGAATGTACCGGAAGAGATAAACAGAAAGATAGTCGATCATATAAGCGATATAAACCTTCCATATACAGAGCACAGCAGAAGATATCTCCTTTCTGAAGGCTTCAGAAAGGAGCATATCTTCGTCACTGGTTCTCCAATGCCTGAAGTCTTGTATCACTACATGGATAAGATAGACAACAGCGATGCTCTTGAGAGACTGAACCTTGAAGAGGGTAAGTATATCCTTGTCAGCGCCCATAGAGAAGAGAATCTAGATATAGAGAAAAACTTCAACGAAGTAGTGAACACACTCAATACAGTAGCCGAAGAGTTCAAGCTACCTGTAATCTACTCTACCCATCCAAGAAGCTGGAAGAAGATAGAAGAGAGGGGAGTCAAGTTCAATCCACTTATAAACAACCTCAGCCCCTTCGGCTTCTTCGACTACAACAAGCTCCAGAAGAAAGCTTATTGTGTTCTATCTGACAGTGGCACTCTCAGCGAAGAATCGTCTATTCTGGGTTTCCCCGCAGTTCTCTTCAGAACAAGCACCGAAAGACCCGAAGTGCTCGACAAAGGCTCTATAGTCATCGGTGGAATAAAAGCAAGAGGAGTAGTCAATGCAATGACGATTGCAAAAGAAAGCTTCGACAACGAAGAAAGAGTTCCATTGTCACCGGACTATCTGGATAAGAGTGTATCGCATAAGGTTGTAAAGGTTATTGAGAGTTATGTGAAGATAATAAATAGAGTGACGTGGTTTAAAGACAGCTACAGTGAAGAGGCTGATGGAATTTGAGAGTTCTTTTTCTGTTCATATCATTTCCAAAACCTAGTGAAGGTGAAAATCTTTATACTGATCTTGTAGAGGAATTTCATAGACATGGTCATGAAGTATATGTGGCAACATTAGAAGAGTCTGCAATGTACCGATCCACCCATCTTGAAACTGAAAGAGGGTTTTCTGTTCTAAGAATAGTAGCTGGAAAAATGTCCAATGTAAGTTACATAAGAAAGGCAATAACTACAATTAATATACCAAGAAGATTTACTGCATCTATTAAGAATAATCTCAATAAAATAAACTTCGACCTAGTTGTGTATTCAACACCTCCGATAACCTTAGTACCTGCAATTAAGTATATTTTGAAGAAAGACAATGCCAAGACTTACTTAATACTTCGAGACATATTACCCCAGGGAGCTTGGGACCTTGAGATGATCAGAAACACTTTGGTGTATAAATACTTCAGAAAGAAGGAACAACAGCTCTACGATATTTCCGATAGGATCGGTTGTATGTCTCAGGGGAATATAGATTATATTCTGAGGCGCAACAAAGTTCCAAACGAAAAGCTTGAGATACTATACAACTGGAAGAAGCCGTCTATGCTGCCTCCGATAGACAAGGAAGAAGTCAAAAAGAGCTATGGTCTGGAAGGAAAATTCGTTGCTTTCTTTGGAGGTAATATCGGTTATGCCCAGGAGCTAGAATTCTTGATAGAACTGGCAGATTGCTACAAGACAAGAGATGACATAGTTTTTTTGATAGCGGGAAAAGGAGTCATGAAACCAAAGATAGAAAACCTTGCGAAAGAGAAGCAGTTGCAGAACGTTAGATTTATAGATTATCTACCAAGAGACGAATACGAAAAGCTTCTTCGAGCGGCAGATGTTGGTCTGATAAATTTGGATCGGAGACTTACAGTTCCAGCTATTCCTTCTAAAGCAGTGAGTTATCTCGAATTTGGAATTCCTATTCTGGCATCAGTAAACAAGTTTACGGACTTTGGCAAAATGATAGAGGAAATCGGTGCCGGTTTGTGGTGCGAGACGGGGGATTTGGTCTCTTACAGGAATAATCTCGAGATACTTTTGACCGACACAGGGCTGAGAAAAACAATACGCGAGAGAGCAACGGTGTTTATGAAAGACAATATGACCGCATCTTATGTGTTTCAGAGAATACTGGCCAGAGACAATGCGTGAAGTGCTGGTGGATAAAATGAAGAAATCGATTATTGCAGTTATTAGATGACATACTCAAAATGAGTACCGAGAGACCTGAAGTGCTCGACAAAGGCTCGATCGTTATTGGCGGTATAAAGGCAAGAGGAGTAGTCAACGCGATAAGAATCGCTAGAGAAAGCTTCAACAACGAAGAAAGAGGTCCTTTGTCGCCGGACTATCTGGATGGGAATGTATCCTTGAAGGTTGTGAAGGTTATTGAGAGTTATATGAAAATAGTGAATAGAGATACATGGTATCAGTCATAAGCTGGTCTAATATTAAGATGAATGATCAATAAAAAAACGAGAAGAGGAACTGTTTTGGCTAAGAGGATACTGTCTATAAATTCAACCAATCGAGGCAGCACTGGTCGAATAATGGGTCAGATAACGAAGTTGGCAAGAGAAGCTGGTTATGATGCCTATATGTCTTATGGAAGGGGAGACGAGCCATCTGACGAGAAGTCAATAAAAATAGGAAGAAAGGTTGATATCTACTGGCACGGTCTGGTAACTAGAGTAACTGGAAAGCATGGCTTTTCATCTAAGAGAGCAACGAAGAGTTTTCTTGAGAAGGTAGATGAGATCAAACCTGATCTGATTCACCTGCATAACATTCATGGTTACTACTTGAATATCGAGCTTCTGTTCAGATATATCAAAGAGAAGAGAATTCCAGTGATCTGGACATTGCATGACTGCTGGCCATTTACAGGTCACTGTTCACATTTTGATTATGTGAGGTGTGACAAATGGAAGACCGGATGCCATAAATGCCCTCAATTGGAAATGTATCCTCGGAGCTTGTTTTTTGACCATTCAGAAGAGTCCTATCGGAAGAAGAAGAAGCTCTTTGAGGATGTTGAAAGTATGACACTGGTAACACCATCAAAGTGGCTTAAAGATCTTGTTTGTGAATCATTCTTGAGGTATCACCAGACAGTTGTTATTAACAACGGGGTTGACACAGAGGTCTTTTCCCCAAAAGTTTCTAGAAAGACTGCTTTTGGGATCAGTGAAGATAAGTTTGTAATTCTGGGAGTTGCAGCCCAGTTTACGCCGCGAAAGGGGCTGAAATACTTTCTGGAGATTTCAGGCAAACTTGACGAAGATGCCGTAATATTCCTCATGGGTTTGAACAAGAAACAACTCAAGACTTTACCGAAGAATATAATCGGCATTGAACGTACCGAGAACATGGATAGACTCGTTGAGGCCTATTCTATGGTTGACATCTTTGTGAACCCAACTCTGGAAGATAATTTTCCGACTACTAATCTTGAGGCTTTGGCCTGCGGAACTCCAGTAATAACATTCAGAACGGGGGGCTCACCGGAAACGATAGATAACACCTGTGGTCTGATTGTAGATAAAGGCGATACAGAAGGATTGTTCAACGCGATAGAAATCGTGAAGAAGAGTAGAAAGGAAGAATACACAAAGAATTGCAGAAAGCGGGTAATTACGAACTTCGATTGCAATGACAGATTTCGTGAATACATTGAGCTTTACAAGGAAAGCCTATCGAAGTGAAATTATGTCTCAGTAAGTTGATATTCTGAGTCTATACGAAGTGAAGAACAAGCTTAGCATACTATTGTTTAGGATGACAAGAGGCATAACTGACAAACATCTGCTTAAATGGAGTGGATTAAATATTGAAAACAATACATGTGGAAAATGATTTCCTGCCAACATCTGTATATGAGCCGTATTTTCTTGCCAAATACCCTGTTGATTGGTTTGTTGAGAGAATAGAGGATATACTAATGTTAACAGTTTCAAGAGGGGACAAAAGACATACTAAGTCTTGAAGATTGGGAGAGTACGCAAAAAAAAGAATCGCGAAAAGGCAAAAGAATACAGAAGTAGCATTCTTGAAGAAAGAAAAATAAATTTTCGATGAATTTTCGGAGAAGCATTTACCATAATTGATAGCGAGTTTACTCCTATTGTGAATAGAGTCATGAGATCACTCAGTGGTGAGAATTGAAGGATAGTCAAAAAAGCTCTGTAATAGGAACTGGTTAAGTAGTTCTGGCAACAAGAACAGGATTTGCAGACTTTGGAAACAGAGTAATGTGTGTTGACTTAGAAAAGGTGAAACGGTTAATCTAGGCCGTTGCTGGCTTTCCACATATTACCCTGGTTCGAAGGTGTTTTTCGATAATGCCTTCTCACCTCATGTAATACCTAGCAAGAAGAAAAACTAAGGTATCATGGAAGAGTTTATGAATTCGATTTAATGTTGTAAATTCAGGGAGTTTTCTTATGATAAGAAAAGTAAGATTTACTATATTTGCCTCTCTGATTTTCTTGCTTGTATTTTCCATCATTTCAGGCAAGGTGTTTTTCTTCTTTACCCTAGCAATTTATACGTTTGCTTTTACGATTGGAGTTGACTATCTTAACCCCAGAAGACTCACTGATTTACTGGATCCAAGAATGGTTTTGATAATATCTTTCACAATCTACAATTTAGCAGTTCCTTGGATGTTCGCAATCGACAGAGTCAATACAATCGAACTAAAGCTTTTTCCTGATTACGCGCCATTCACAATTGCAACTATTCTTAATTCATCTATCGCTTCTACTTTCTATTTCTTTGGCTTGGTATTAGGAATTTGTTCCTTTACATCCATACGTGCCAGACCTGCTTTTCTTAAGCCCACGGTTACTGAAGAGAATAGTTACTCATATTTCAAGTACTGGTTATCGATAAGTATTGCCGCATCACTAATCAGATATCTACCATATGTTATTCTTGGTAGTCCGCGTACCATTTATGCACTTGGAATAACTGGGTCTTTAGAAGAAGTGTATAGTGTTTTGACCAGTAATTTCGCACTGGATATTCTGAGAAGAGTATTCACCGATTTGGTATGGGTAATCTCGTTTCCGCTTGCCTATTGGGGAATGTTGAAATCGAAGAAAGTGAGAACTTCACAGAAATTATATTTCTGGTTCTATGTAATCGCTATCAATTCGTATGCTGTCTTTGTAACTCTTAGAAGACTTAGAAGTATCATGATAATTATTGCATTGTGTTCAGTGTACTTTGCAGTAAAACAGAACAGAAATCATACTCTAGAGAGGAATATATTTAAGATACTTTTAATTGTACTGTTGGTCTTGTTTGCTTTTAGTCTTTTCAGGTCGAGTCTGCATGTTTTGCTTGAGCTTGGCATTCAGGCTTTTCTTAAAGATGTTGAATCTACTCTTAGTAGAGGACCAGGGATTCAATATCAAACCGAGTTCTCTGGTGTCTATGCTGTTCTCTTGAGTGCAATACAGTATAGTGATAATTCTAGATTTGCTGGAAGCTATATACACGGCTTACTATATCCTATACCTGTTGTCAACGACGTCCTGCAATTCGTTGGATTAGAAGAGTCATTTTCGCCTACTCAAAGATGGCTAATGAATCAGTATAGTGAAGTATTTGAAGCCGGAGGCGGGCTATCTTTTAGCCCCGTGGCTGAAGCTTTTCTGGCTTACGGATATCTTGGTTGCGTTGTTTTTGGTTTTCTGTTCGGTGCGTTCTTCGGCTTTTTCGGAAAGTCAAAAAACCTTTTCACCATAGTGTTGCTGGGTATTCTTGCATTTGGTTTTCCAAGAAGTTCTTCTACAGTTTTTTTCTATCAGCTATTCAATATTGTGTTTTATTTCTTTGTCTTTAATGGTATCTTTGCTTCTCTCAAGAGAAAACGAGCAAAAAGGGGTTGAATTACTTGACCGTGAAGAAATCTACAGCAGCTGTATTCATAAACCTCTCCCTTGGATATTGGGGAGGAGCAGAAAGAAGATTGGCAAGAATATGCGATTACCTCATAAATACTATCGATAATCCAAATGCCTTTATTATTCTGAGAGGTTCAGAAGAGTCTATTAAGGCCTTTTCTACCGATTATTTCACGCAAAACAGCTTAGGTCGAATAATTGGAGTTTCTTCAACACTTAGTGTCATGAATGTTGTAAAGAATTTGAGGCCTGAACTATTTCACTTCATAGATTGTAGCGGGAGGTTCCTACCGATTTACTTAACGGCAAACAGAATATCTGGGAACTTAGTCATGGATGTAGCTTCGTTTTATTTAGCATCCGGTGTCTACAATTCGTTTCTTCACAAAAGAGCTGTGTATACAGTTCTTAGAATGTGCAAAGCGGTGACTCTATTGTATCCTAGCAAGGAAGCTCAATTCCAAAAAACCATAGATGCTGTAGGCTCCTCTGCTAAACTCAAAGTAGCCCCAAACTCTTTCACAGATGTTGATAGCTTTTACCCAGCTTCCATAAAGCAGAATCTGGTAGTGTTCTCTGGTCGCCTAGAAGAATACAAACAACCAATGCTCTTATTGCATGCTGTATTGAAGAACCATGATCTATTAAGAAAACAAGGGTTTCGAGTTGTTTTCTGTGGAGAAGGCTCTGAAAAGAGTAAAATGGTGAATTTCATTGAAACAAATAGACTTGCAGACGTTGTCGAAGTGGCTGGTTTTGTCAAAGCTCAGGAATTCGTAAACAAAAGCAAGATATTCTTTTCGATTCAGAAAGATGATAACTATCCTTCCCAAGCACTTATGGAGGCAATTTCAGCAGGTAACTATGTCGTGGCCACAAATGTTGGTGATACTTTTAGAATGGTTAATTCAGAGTTTGCAAAGTTAGTGGAACCTACAAGCCACGATTTATCAGAAGCACTTAAAGAAGCAATATCACTTGTTAGTACTAATGAGACTTTTGAAGCTATTGTTAGTGCAGCAAGAGATTTCGCACTTTCGAATTTCCATATAAAAAAGATGGCAGAACACTACAATAATCTTTGGCTGGAAGTATTGGGGGACAATCTATGAAAGTGCTCTTCATAAGTGGAATGTATCCTCTCCCTAATAACAAAGCAGCTGGTATTTTTATTATGCACAGATTGAGAGAGTTAGCGAAAGAAGAAGTCGATTTCTATACAATAGCACCAGTAGTTAGTGAATCCAGAACGCTTTTTGCCGTTAGGAGCCTAATCGGACGAAAATTGGATAATACCTTTGAATCAATAGACTGGTTAGGACAAGATGATGTTGGATTCAATGTATTTAAGGTCAAGCAGACTGTTTTCAAGAAGGCAATAGATTTCTTTTTTAATGATACTGCTTTTGTGGAAGCAGCCACAGATTTATCAGAGAGCGCGTTCGAAGCTACTTCATTCGATATGATCGTCTGCCATTGGCTCTATCCACACGGCTACGTCGCAAAGAAGTTAGCAGCGAGGCTCAAGATACCTTATGTAGTTACTGCTCACGGGAGCGATGTCAATGTTCTTCCAAGAAAGAGCAAAGCAATAGCTAGGAGAATCGTTCAAGTTCTTGAAGCTGCTGACAAATCAATATTCGTTTCTAATAGGCTTCTGGAGAATGCAAAGAAACTCGGTTACAAAGGCGATAACGCAGTGGTTATTCCGAATGGTATTAAGAGTGAGTATTTCAACATTTCCAGGGACAGGGAATCTCGATTATTGGCAAGAGGTGAAACTAGAACTGTTGGATTTGTTGGCAATCTGATTGATATCAAGAGAGCAGACAAACTACCGAGGATCTTCTTGGAAATCAGAAAAATGCGACAGGACACAGAATTCATAGTGGTAGGAGATGGCGAATTAAGACATAATATTTGCAAGCAATGCGAAGATTATCAACTACCGGTTAATTTCGTGGGAAGAGTGCTTCCCGATCAAGTGCCTAATTATATGAATCTCATGGACGTCTTGGTTCTGCCAAGCAGAAACGAAGGATGGCCATGTGTAGTTCTTGAAGCTCAAGCTTGTGGTGTGCCGGTTGTTGGAAGCGACAACGGAGGAATCCCGGAAGCAATTGGCGAGGGAGGATCGGTTGTTCCAGATGGAGAGAACTTCGAAGAAAGATTCGCGAAGGCGGTTGTTGAGATTCTAAAAAATCCCATCGATCCACAAGAATTAAGGAAAAGGGCTGTTCAGTTCGATTGGTCAATAACCGTTGGTAAAGAGATAGAGGTGTACAGAGATGTTCTGTCTAATCGAAAAAGCGCAAAGTAGTTCAATTCACCACTATTTTGGAGAATCCTGTGTTTTCATAAGAGTTGATCTCTAGGTTTTTCTGTTTTGCTTTTTTGAAACGAATTAATTCGTTTACTTCTCAGTCTTTATTCGCTGAGGTATCGGTTGCCTCAAAAATGGGACTTCCGCAATTCTATTTCAGAGGGTGTTCAGATGATAGTACTCGTTATTCCGGTAGATAGGATCAAAATTGGCGCAGCAACTGTTCAATTTGGAGTGTTCTGAAGTGGGCTCACAAAGGGGTTCCAGCCTTGCGAAATCCTTCCTTCAATTCTCAGCAGGCCCCTGGGTGGCTGCTGCAATATCTTTTCTAACAACTCCGATCACGACATACCTGATAATCCCCGAGGAATTTGGTAAGGCTTCTATGTACACCGTTGCCTTCAGCCTTATTCTACAGGTTGTTCTCCTTGGTACTGATCAGAGCTTTGTAAGAATGTTCTACGAGTATGACGAAGACCGAAGATCGGTTCTTCTATGGAATTCTTTGATTCCATCTCTTTTCATGAGCTTCATAGCCAGTGCTATCTTGCTCTTTTTCAGAAAGCAAATCTCTCTCTTGCTTTTCGATGATCCAGACCTCATAATGCCTGTTATAGCTCTTTCTATAACCATAGTCATTGCTGTGCTCGAGAGGTTTGCTTCGCTAGTTCTCAGAATGAAAAAGAGAGGTGTTGCTTTCTCTACGCTCAGTGTTGTCAGAAAAGTGTCGGATGCAGGAGGCTTGATTTTCTATGCTCTGTTGTTTGGCAGAGACTTCGTTGCTGTGATTTTTGGAACTGTAGTCGGCCATCTTGTAGTGCTTATAACTTCTATACTGATGGAATTCGACTTCTGGAAAAAGGGGTTCCTGGTTTCTATAGCCAGCATGAAGAAAGCTGTACTGTACGGTCTTCCGTTTGTGCCTGCATTCATGGTAACATGGCTTTTCAGCTCAATGGACAAATTGGCATTAAGATCTTTCTCTTCGTTTGAAGAGATCGGTTTCTATACTGCAGCTAATAAAATCGTTGCTGTACTTCTCCTAATTCAGGGGGGATTCAGCATGTTCTGGATACCAGTTGCTTATGAAACCTATGAAAATAAGCCCGATGATACGAGCCTTTATTCTAAAGCTTCGAAGGTTCTTGCAGGTTTCATGTTTGCTGTATCTCTTACATTGATAGGCTTCAAAGATATTATAGTTCTGATACTCGACAGGGCATATTTGCCAGCTGCCAGTATTATGCCGTTTCTGATATTCAACCCGATAATGTACACTGTATCGGAAACAACAGTCTGTGGAATAAACTTCAAAAAGAAGACACATTGGCATTTGTGGATATCGATAATGGCGGCTCTGGTCAATTTCATTGGAAACGCTGCGCTAGTTCCAGTATATGGTGCTAGAGGTGCTGCACTTGCTACGGGTATATCATACGTAGTGTTCTTCTATGCCAGAACACTCATTTCAAGAAAGCTATTCCCTGTTGATTATGGACTCACAAGATACTCTTTAGGGACACTGGTTCTTATTGCAGTCGCTCTAATAAATACTTTTATTGATTCTGCATATCTAGAAGCGGGAAGTACAGTTCTTGGTCTGGTAATTATCAGTCTTCTTTATAAGAACGAGCTTAGATACGTAGTTTCCTTATCTAGAAGGATTATTGGGAAAGTTGGTATGAGAAGAAATGCCAAACCTGAAAATAAGAAATAAATATAGACTCTGTGTTGAATCGTTGGGTAGGCTGTTTTGATGTGAACAAGCAAAAACAAAAAAAGACATAAGAAGAATTAGCAGTCTCGGTTTTCTATTAAGGCTCAATAATAGAAGTTAGCAAATTCAGTATAAATGAAGTTCTTTGTCTCCTGCCTTCTGGATTAAGGTGGTAGACTGTGTCCTCGAAAAGTCTTGGATCATACGCGACAGCTTCTGGTTCACAAGAAAGAGCCATTTTCAGATTGTTGCTTAGGAAGTCATATAGTTCTTTGATCTGCAACTGGTTATTCTTGTATTGAGGTATTGGAATAGACGGAAAGGCAAATATAGCAATAGCACCAACAGAATTGCAGTAGTCATAAAATGAATCGAGCAATCTCACGCATTCTTCAACTTTCGGTGCTTCAAAAATGTATGTAAAAGGTAGCGCACTCACATCTCTGGGTTCATTCGTAGTTATAATATCTCCGTTGTTGTTGATACGTTCTTGAGTTTCAGATAAACTTACAACGAAACTATCCAGGTATGACTGTGACTTGATTCTAATGAAGTCCATCCCTCGATTCATAAGAAGGCGTCTCCACTTAGTATTATCGATGAAGCTTCTTGCCTCTGGGAAAATGTTGACAGCTTTCAAGAGTTGTACGCCACCAGCGTATCCACCGCTGAAATTCCCGTATTCTGGGGATAAGACTACAATATCCCCTTTTTCAATATAGTCTTTTATTTCATTTAGGTTGAACTCTAATCCTAAGCCAGCATTTAGAGCCATATTTATTACTCTGTATTCAGGAAGAGCTTCTTCTATTTGCTCCGCACCTAAACTATAAAAAGTACCAGAGCCTCCAACAAGTACGATCTTATTATTTCCAATAGCATTCTTCAGTAGCAGGTGTTTCTGTTTGAGGAATTGAAAAGGATCATTTCCAGGCCAGGGAGCAATAATAAGTGAAACGATACATATAGAAACTATTATGAACAGCATCAGCAATTTCAATAAGAGTCTTTTCATCTTATTATCCTTCCCTTTCTTTGTCAAAACTGAAAGTAGAGATACGGTATGTCTCCGGTCTTCGCAAATAGAAAGACTGTAATCACCAGAACTGCATAGAAAACCCATCTTACTATCAAATTCGATCGCCTTACCGGGGCAAAAAAGTCTTTGGTTATCTGAGAAAAATTGACGATTGCGAAAAAACATACACCCAAGAAAACTATGACCATATCCACTTTACTTATCCCAAGGCCTCCCAAGGTAGTACGCAAAAGTTGATAAAAACTACTCTTCTGTCCATTTATCTCGAGAGAAAGAAGATTTTTTGTTATCCATCCCGCATCCCTCAGGCTCTCGGCCCTGAAGAATATCCATT
>MTKZ01012402.1_pt1 | contig 13950 bp, 14 predicted proteins | sample 1042781 | NCBI WGS metagenome assembly MTKZ01 (sample SAMN06212207, study PRJNA360539) | anaerobic digester metagenome | biome: Wastewater treatment plant; material: sludge; isolation source: anaerobic digester fed with sludge from wastewater treatment plant | place: Denmark: WWTP Viborg ...
TAGCCAAGAAAAGCTGTGTTGCCAAAAGCAGCCCCCATAGCAAAGCTTGCACTACTTGCCGGGGAGAATCTCAATCCGTACTTTCCCCAACCATAAGCAAGCAGAAAAATAATGGTAATGATGGAAAAAGCCAGCGGTGGGATTTTCCAATACGAAGCTTCAATAATTGCTGGTTGTAAGAACCGAAAAACCAAGCAGGGAAAAGAAATATACAGTACAAATTTATTCAATAGAGAGGCAGTGACCGGCGGGAATATTTTAAAAATTTGAAGAATGATTCCCAAACCTATCAGGATCAGCATTACCAATAGAACCTGGTACATATTCTATGCTTTCCTGACGAGATTCGTTAAAATTCCAATTCCCTCAATTTCTATATCTACACGGTCTCCTGGTTTTAAGGGTCCAACACCTGAAGGAGTGCCGGTAGCAATGATGTCTCCAGGAAGTAAGGTCATAATATGAGATATAAATGAAACTAATTCATATATTGGGAAAACTAAGTGCTTGGTGTTTGATTGTTGTCGAATTGTCCCGTTCACCCGGGTGATGATTTGCAAACTATCAGGGTTTAACTCGGGGGTTATCCATGGACCGATCGGGGCGAAAGTATCAAAAGATTTGGCTCGGGTCCATTGTCCATCGATTCTCTGTAAATCACGTGCGGTGACATCGTTAAAACAGGTATAACCAAGAATGTAATTTGGGGCTGCTTGGACGGTTATCTGGTAGGCAGTTTGTTTTATTACAACGGCAAGCTCGCCTTCAAAATCCACTTGGTTTGATTGAGGGGGGAGTAGAATGGTTCCTCCCGGTTCAAGAACTGCGGTTGATGGCTTGATAAACAGAATAGGATGATCGGGAACTTCATGACCGAATTCTTGAATGTGATCATGATAATTTAAACCGACGGCCACAATTTTGGTTGGGAGAGTAGGTGACCCTAATTTTACTTGAGTGAGTTGATGAGAAAGTCCATTTTTTCCTAATGAATTAAAATAAGAATTGGAAAATTCTTCAATCATTGTTCCATTTTCGATAATACCCCAGCTCCACTGATTGGTATCGGGTTTCTGAAACCGCAAATATTTCAAGAAAGGTCACTCCTTTTAATCAATTTTATTGAATTATTTGGTAAGAGCTCGGATAATGGCTTCTCCAACTTCATTGGTTTTAGCTGCTTGGTCCTGGTTTGAAATAGGCTTCATATCATAGGTAACAAAGCGATTTTCTTGGATGACCTTGGCTACAGCTTTTTCCAATTTCTGGGCTTTTTCTTTTTCACCAATATACTGAAGCATCATCATTCCCGAAAGAATCATGGCCATAGGATTTACTTTGTTTTGGTTTTTATATTTGGGAGCACTTCCATGAGTTGGTTCAAATACGGCATAATCAGTACCGATATTTGCCCCGGGAGCAACTCCTAATCCCCCAACCAAACCGGCGCCTAAGTCGGATAGAATATCACCATAAAGATTGGGGAGGACCAATACATCATAAAGCTCTGGTTTTTGAACCAATTGCATACACATATTATCAACAATACGATCTTCAAATTCTATATCGGGATAGTTCGATGCCACTTGGCGGGCAACTTGAAGGAAAAGGCCATCAGAATATTTCATAATGTTTGCTTTGTGGACAGCGGTAACCTTGTGTCGATTATTCTGACGGGCATATTCAAATGCGAAAGTAACAATCCGCTTTGAACCAAATATCGATATTGGTTTAATGCTTAAACCGGTATCGGTGCGTATTGAATGACCACTTAATTCTTTTATGTTTTGGATTAAACGAGTCGTTGCTTCTTGGTTTACTTCAAACTCAATACCAGCATAGAGGTCTTCGGTATTTTCCCGGATGATCACTAAGTCGATATTTTCATAGCGTGAACGAACCCCTGGATAGGTTTTACAAGGACGTAAACAAGCAAAAAGATCCAGTTCCTTTCGAAGAGCGACATTAACACTACGAAAGCCGGTTCCCACCGGGGTTGTAATTGGCCCCTTGAGGGCTACTTTGTTTCTTTTTATTGACTCAAGTACCTGATTAGGAAGCGGGGTACCATATTTTTCAAGAACATCTGATCCAGCTTCCTGGACGTCCCATTCAATTTTAAGACCAGTTGCTTCCAGAACACGAACTACCGTTTCGGTGATCTCCGGACCAGTGCCATCTCCCGGTATGAGAGTTATGGTGTGCTTCATGATCTATCGCTCTCCTTCTTAATAATTATTTCGATAAAAAAATTTTGCTCATTTTAAAAATATTTCGAAAGGCAGCTATTAAAGAATAACACTTGTGCAATATTAATAAATATAAAGCTTTTTTTCAACCGGTAATATTTGATATAATTCGCTAATGAGTATGTTTTGTTTCCTCAAGAGGATTAGATTTAGCCTGCTCAGTTTAAAAAACCAGTTTTCTTTGTATGCTAAATATTGTGATTTTTCTTTTGCTTTAATTCAATTCAGAGAGTAGAATAATTATTTCTAAAGTGCCTGTTCGTTTATTTGGAGGATTAATTGATGAATGGCGTTGAAATGAAAGGAATTACCAAGACCTTTGGTAGTGTAATAGCCAATCAAAAAATTAATTTTGATTTAAAATATGGAGAAATACATGCTCTATTAGGAGAAAATGGCGCTGGTAAATCAACATTAATGAATATCCTATATGGTCTTTACCACCCCGACTCCGGTAACATTTATATTAATGGTCAAAAATGTGATTTTCGTTCCCCCTTTGATGCAATCCGTGCCGGTATTGGGATGGTTCATCAGCACTTTATGCTTATTCCTGAACAAACCGTCTGGGAGAACATGATTTTAGGTTTAAATAATATTCCACAAGTTCTTCCCAAATCAGAAATAAAAAGGCAAATACTGGAATTATCGGGAAAATATTGTCTTCAAATAGATCCGATGTCGTTTGTTTGGCAATTGTCGATTGGGGAGCAACAAAGGGTAGCTATTTTACAGATGCTCTATCGGAAGGCAAAACTACTTATTCTTGATGAGCCAACAGCAGTATTAACCCCTCAAGAAAGCCAGAATTTATTTAAAATGCTCACTTATATGGCATCGGAAGGATATGGAATAATTTTTATTTCGCACAAATTAGATGAAGTGATGAGTTTATCCCATCGGGTAACCATTCTTCGAAAAGGAGAAAAAGTGGGATCGGTTCTAACCGGTGAAACCTCCAAGGAAAAATTGGCGGAGATGATGATGGGTCAGAAATTTGTTTTCTCGATTCAAAAGCAGCCAAAGTCAGCTGGACCTTTAGTTTTCGATGTTGAAAATCTTCGAGTTCGNNTGTTGGGGTTGGCTGGTGTAGCAGGAAATGGTCAACAGGAATTATGTGAAGCATTATCAGGATTACGAAGGATTGAGTCAGGAAAAATAAAAATAAATCAGCAAGAGCTCACCAATCGACCGCCCCGACATTTTATAAAAAAAGGACTTCGCTATATTCCAGCTGACCGACGTGGTGTTGGTCTAATTCCGAATATGATGGTTGATGAAAATGCAATATTAAAGAAATATTGGAAAAACCCTATAGCCAAGAGATCATTGATAAATTGGCGTGAAGTTGCTCGCTATGCCCATCATTTAATTCGTAAATACTACATCGCTGTTCCTCATGTTCGCTATCCGGTAAAAAATCTTTCCGGGGGTAATCTGCAAAAATTGATGTTGGGGCGAGAACTCAGTGATTCACCTCAAGTTATCATCGCTATGCACCCTACTTGGGGCTTAGATGTTGCAGCGACCAAATTTGTTCGGGAACAAATTCTAAAAGAAAGAGACCGAGGAGCTTCAGTTCTTTTAATTTCAGAAGATATAGAAGAATTAATCGCTTTAAGTGACCGATTAGCTGTTATATGTAAGGGAGAAATCATGGGGGTAATTGACAAACCACAGGAAGTAACCCCTGAGGTTTTAGGATTAATGATGGCAGGAACACCACTAAAAAATATCCAGAAGGTTTCTGCATGAGTATTTATTTTCGAATTAATAAACGAACTTCTTCTTCCTGGTTATTAAGTGTTTTTCTACCTTTCATATCAGTGTTGTTGGCCTTGATTGGTGGGTCAATTTTCTTATCATTTCTCAAGGTATCCCCAGTTCAAGCTTATCGTGGAATGTTTCAGACTGCATTCGGTGATTGGTATGGAATAAGTGAAACCATTGTAAAAGCCATTCCCTTAATTTTATCAGGTATTGCAGTCACTCTGGCTTTTAAGGCTACCGTTTGGAATATCGGTGCTGCCGGCCAAATTTTTTTAGGGGCTTTAGCAACGACTGCAGCAGTTCGATATTTTTATGTAGATAATCGCGGGATAATGTTGGTTATTATGTTTCTATTTGCTGGCATTGCTGGTGGGGGTTGGGCTGCTATAGCAGGATATTTAAAAGCCCGTTGGAATGTAAACGAAACCATAACTACCTTAATGTTAAACTATATCGCCATCCACCTGGCTGATTATTTTATTTATGGACCGTGGAAAGATCCGGATAGCTTAGGTTTTCCCATGACTGCTCCTTTCCCAGAAGCAGCTCGGCTTCCACAATTTGCCGGAACCAGAATCCATTACGGGTTATTTATTGCAATCATTTTTGCAATTTTATTTTGGTTTATTTTCCGTTATACTCGTTGGGGTTATGAAATACGAGTTATTGGTGAAAATCCAAAAGCCGCTCAATATGCCGGTATTTATTATTTAAGATATATTGTCTTGATCATGTTTATATCTGGAGCTATAGCTGGTATTGCCGGTATGGGGGAGGTTTCAGGTTTACAGGGACGCTTACAACATGGATTTACTGCAGAATTCGGATTTACTGCGATTATAGTCGCTTGGTTAGCTCGCTTGAATCCCATTTCGGTTATGTTGGTTTCTTTTCTTATTGGTGCCCTCCAGGTAGGAGGTGAAAGCCTGCAAATTGTAATGCGATTACCCATTGCTAGCACCTTGGTGTTACAGGGATTGATACTATTTTTTGTTTTAGGGGGAGAATTTTTTAGAAATTATCGAATCCGGTTTATCAGAGGAGATGAACGCTAAATGGAGATGGTTATTTCCATTCTGGCTGCAGCAGTTCGAAGTGGCACTCCTATTTTATTTGCAACTTTGGGAGAAATTATCATTGAAAAATCGGGGATTTTAAACTTAGGATTAGAAGGAATAATGCTGATTGGGGCACTCACTGGTTTTTCGGTAAGTTTAGCCAGTGGTAATCCTTGGCTGGGAATAATAGCAGCCTTTATTTTAGGAGCTTTTATAACCCTCATCCATGGTTTTATTTCTATTACCTTAAAAGGCAATCAAGTAGTGAGTGGCTTGGCAATGACAATTTTTGGGACCGGAGTCAGTTCCCTCATAGGAAAAGCATTCATTGGTAAGACAATTCCAGGTTTATTAAAAACCCCTTTTCCAGTCTTAAACCGCATTCCTTTTATTGGTCCGGTTTTTTTTAATCATGACCTGATGGTGTATTTTTCCTTTTTCCTGGTAGTTTTCCTTTCCTGGTTTTTAATCTCGACTCGGATAGGTTTAAATTTACGAGCAGTAGGTGATAGTCCCAGAGCTGCTGATGCGATGGGATTAAATGTCAATCGGATTCGTTATTTAGCAGTGTTAATTGGCGGCGGTATCGTTGCTTTGGGTGGAGCTTATCTTTCGGTAGCTTATAATAAAATGTGGACCGAATCAATGACTGCGGGAAGAGGTTGGATTGCAGTAGCGCTGGTAATATTTGCCATTTGGAATCCAACCCGTGCTGCTTTAGGAGCTTATCTTTTTGGAGGGGTAGAAGCTTTTCAATTAAGGCTTCAAGCAACAGGTACGAGTATTCCAACGCCCTTACTTCTGATGCTTCCCTATCTTCTTACGGTTAGTGTTCTAATTTTTATTTCAATTGGGAAAGGCAAGGGGATCCTATTTGGAGCTCCAGCTTCTTTGGGTCAACCCTATTTTCGTGAAGAAAGTGATTAAGCGAACGAATATCAAGTATAATTTCTTTACCATTAATTTAATAAATAAGGAAAGGGAGTGTCATAAGGAAATGAACAAATGGGCATGGTTATTGGTTTTGGTGGTTTTTTTCACCTTGGGATCGGCTGCTCTGGCTTTTGATCCGATTCCTGCGGATGACCTCAAGATTGGCTTTGTCTTTGTGGGTCCGGTTGGTGATGGTGGATGGAGCTATATGCACGATCAAGGACGTCAAGCTATTGAAAAAGCTTTCCCTGGGGTAACGACGATGTATGCTGAATCGGTTCCTGAGGGGCCCGATTGTGCGCGAGTTATGGAGCAATTTGTTCGAAATGGAGCGAAGTTGGTTTTTGCTACTTCATTTGGGTATATGGACCAAGTCATTGAAGTGGCCAAAAAATATCCGGATGTTATATTCATGCATTGTTCGGGATATAAAATGGCCGACAATGTCGGTCTCTATTTTGGAAGAATGTATCAAGCGAGATATCTATCGGGGTTGGTGGCGGGAAGTATGACAAAAAGCAATATTATCGGTTTTCCGGCAGCTCATCCGATTCCTGAAGTAATCCGTATGATTAATGCTTTTACCTTAGGAGCTCGTAAAGCGAATCCCGATGCGAAGGTTAAGGTTGTTTGGCTTTATTCTTGGTTTGATCCAGGAAAAGAAAAAGAAGCTACGAAAGCACTTATAGATGCGGGAGCTGACGTGATTGGTATGCATGCCGATTCTGGATCAACTCCTCAGACTGCTGAAGAATCAGGGGTATATGTTATTGGTTATAATAATGATATGTCCAGCTATGCTCCGACGAAATGTCTTACCTCCTCAGTTTGGGACTGGTCAACAACCTATATTGATATTGTAAAAAAGGTTGTAGAAGGAACCTGGAAACCCGAGAATAGTTGGTGGGGGATGGAAACTGGTATAGTAAAACTCACGTCCTTTAGCCAAGATGTACCAGGTGAAGTGAGAGCCTTGGTTCAAGAAGAACAGGAAAAAATAATCAATGGAACCTGGGATGTTTTTTGGGGTCCAATAAAAGACCAAAATGGAAATGAGAAAGTAGCTGAAGGACAGAAAATGTCCGATCAAGATATCTTATCCTTCTCGTGGTTTGTCGAAGGAGTAGAAGGAGAAATTCCGGTAAGCCAGTAATAACGCTGAAAATTAAAGGACACTTTAATCAACCATCGGGCCAGCATCTTAAACCAAAAAATTTTGTTGGCTCGATGGCTTTAAACTATTGAAAATCCGATAATGAAAGGTTATACTTCACAATTGTCAGAATAAGGACTTCTTAAGCATTGATTCAAATTTTTTCCTCCTAAGGATGATCGTTCTTTTTTGCTCCAATTTTGATATTTATGATTTCCATATTTTAAAAGCGGGAGTTGATTATTTTTGGAGAAAAATAACCTTTCAACCAGTATGTTCGGTTTAAGCTATGATCAAATTGATTGTTTAATTGAACAGCATGATACTCCACTTTTTATCATAATTCGAGAGAAGTTAATAGATAATTATCAGGCTTTTCGGTCTTTTTTCCCAGGGGTTGAGGTTTATTATGCCTTAAAAGCCAATCCTCATCCTTATATTATCCAAGTTTTAGGTGAGATCGGCTCGTCATTTGACGTAGCATCCCTTCAAGAAATTCAACTGGTTTTAAGCCACGGTATTCCTCCACAGCGCATGATATTAGCAAATACGATTAAAAGAAAAAAAGGTATTCGTTTTGCCAAAGAAAACGGTGTTAACCGCTTAACTTACGACAATTTTGATGAAGTGGGTAAAATAGCCCGGGTTTTTCAAGAGGCATCGGTTATCTTAAGGGTTAAGACGCCGTCAGTTGGCAGCCGGATCAATCTTTCCTATAAGTTTGGCGCTGAACCCGATGAAGCCTTGGATTTGTTGCTCAATGCGCAAGATGCTGGGTTAAATCCAATTGGTATCAGCTTTCATGTCGGTTCACCCTGCACGAATGTGGAAAATTATATTGCTTCTCTTAAATTGGTGGTAAAAATTTTCGAACAAGCAGCAGCCAAGGGGATACACCTTACTACTATTGATATCGGAGGTGGTTTCCCACTACAGGTTTACCAGACTCAAAATAATGAGGTGAGTGTTGAATCCATGGGTAAAATACTCACTCCCTTATTGTTGGAATATTTTGGCAGAGAATGTACTTTTGTTGCTGAACCAGGAAGGAGTTTAGTGGGAAGCGCTGGATTATTGATTTCAAAAGTAATTGGAAGAGCTAAACGCTCGGGTAAAAATTGGTATTATTTAGACGATGGATATTATGGGACATTTACAGCTATTCCTTTTGATAAATCGGTTTTTGAATTTTATACGTTGAAAGATGATGAGAAAAAATATCCCTGTATCTTAGCAGGACCAACTTGCGATTCTGTCGATGTTATTGCCGATGGAGTCATGATGCCCGAGATGCAGCTGGATGATTTGGTGATCGTTCCCAACATTGGTGCCTATTCATGGGCCTCAGCGACAACATTTAATGGTTTTGAAAAGCCTAAAGTCGTTTTAGCCTGAAAAAANNCGATTATTGGATCGACCAGCCATGGCAGGTCGAATCTTGGGTATCCATCCTCATCTGGTGCTACTAGGCAGCATGAAAGTCTATCCTAAATGCACGGTTAGCTATTCAGGATTAATAAGCCACCGAGAGTAATAAATAAAGAAATAATTAGGCAAAACGGATATTGAATTCAGGACAAACAGGTAAACAATATCCACAAGCTAAACATTTTTCCATGTTGATTGAAGGTCGATCAGATCCCATGGTAATTGCCCCGGAGGGACAGGTTTCCGAGCATAATCGGCATTTTCGACAATTATTAAGTATAACCGGTTTTTTCTGCTTTCGATCTAAGCACTGATTTAATAATTCTTTAGGAATTGGTTGTTGATTAAAGTGAAGGAGATGAAAATCTAATTCAACTTCCCTGACAACACCTATGGCAATTGAGCTAATTTCTCGGATGTTGCGTACGAATTCGATGGCATCAAATATCCGATCGATACAATGGCCACCGGCAAGGACTTTCATTGCATAAATTCCTTTTCCCCTCATGGAAGCTTTTTGAATAGNNATCAATATTCGGTTCTTCGGCTGCTTTTTCAACAACGTCAACGGCATGGGTTGATATTCCAATTGCTTGAATAATTCCCTTCTTTTTATAATCTTTTAGGCACTCCAGCGCACCTTTTCTTTCTTCGAAAACAGCAGGTGTTGACCGCGCTGCATGTAAATGAAATATATTGATCATAGATCGGCCTAACTCCTGTTGAGCTTTATTGATGCTTTTTTCCATTTCTTCATAGGTCGATACGGTAGACTTGGTAGCTATGATGGCCTCTGGACGATCAGCCAGAGCTTTTTGAAGGTATGGGTAGGTTTGATAAATTTCGGCAGTATCAAAAAAGTTAACTCCATTATCCCAGGCTTTACGAATTAAGTGAGCTCCGTGATCTATTGGAATATTTGCTTGGAGAGGTCCCATGGGAAGAGCACCAATACAAAATTCAGTAACCAGTAGATCCAGCTTTCCCATCCTATTTATTTTCATGTCTTCATCATCCTTTCCCGGGTATTCAGCTTTTATGTTTTTCTGCTGGCTAAATCTAAAACAAGAGTTATTGTAGCACTTTTAATCAGTGAATTTAAATATTCATTGACCATCTTAATCTCATTAAAATTAATATCTCAAAAATTGAGTTACATGCTATAATAAAAAAATTCAAAAGTTGATATCTTTAATGAATAAATAAAGGGAAATTGGTTATTAAAAATTAATGACAAAAATCCATTTGTTGATTCGAATTTTATTATTTTATAAAAAAGCTTCTATTTAAAGTTTATTTAGATAGATTGTCAAGCATCGAGGAGAAAAATATGGTAGTTCAGGCGTACCTACTTCTCCAAGTTCAGGTGGGGAAAGCACAGAATGTGAAAAAAGAGTTAGCTTTATATCCATGGGTCATTCGAATAGACCGAGTGATGGGTCCTTTTGATCTTATTCTTTTGGTTGAAGTCGAGGATAACCAAGAAATTGGGGAAAGACTTCTTAAAGAAATTCAAAGAATGCGTGAAGTAAAATCTACTTTAACCTGTCCAATCATTTAATATTTCAAAAATCTTCATTATGTTGAAGCCTATTAACCAGAATATTGAAAATCCGTAGAATAGGATATTTAGGGATATTATAATATTTAAAGGTTTCCTTATTAAATTCCCCCAAAGGAAATATAGGAGAATTTGAGAGGGAAAAGCGTCAAGATGAAAGCTGCATCATCAGCTTGACAGGATAGATATTCATGTTACTTGTTGTCACCAGTTGAGGATGAAAACCAAGATTCGACATGCCATGGCAGGTCACTACATTAATCGGGCACAATACATTGTGCCCCTACATTTTATAATCTTTGGTAGGGGCTTGATTTATCATGCCCCTAGATTTTCAAGACAGAAATAAGAGGAATTCGGTTTTTTTGTTGATAGAATAAGCAAGGATAAGAATAAAATAAAACTTATTAATGGTTATAGTATTCAATAAAAAAGAAAAGGAAAGGTAGTAATAATGGGAGATACATTTGTTTTTCGGTTACCAAGAGAAATATTTTTTGGAACCAATCAAGGGAACGATATTGGTAAAATTTTAGTAAATATGGGGAGAAGAATAGTCATTGTAGTCGGCCGAAAATCGGTTAAGGAAACTGGTGCTCTGGAAAAAATTACCCAATCTCTTGACCGGAACGGGCTAATGTTTTCAATATTTGGCCAGGTTGAACCCGAACCTTCTTTGGACACGGTAGATAGAGGATTAAAACTGGCAACTGATTTTAATTGTGATATGGTTGTTTCGCTGGGTGGAGGAAGCGTTCTTGATTGTGGGAAAGTTATTGCGGGATTGATAGGGAGTGGAGAAAGCATACGGCCTTTTTTTGAAGGATCACCCATAATCAAAGCCGGTGTTCCTTGGATTGCGCTTCCAACTACAGCAGGAACCGGTTCGGAAATGACCAGTAATTCGGTTTTAACCAATATTGATACCGGGATTAAAAAAAGCGTTCGTAGCCCTTTTTTTATTGCTCGGTTAGTTATTATTGATCCCAATTTTACTTTATCAATGAGTCCTTATCTCACAGCTGTTACTGGAGTAGATGCTTTAATTCAGGCAATTGAAGCCTATACGAGTCCTCATTCTAATCCGGTTAGTGATGCACTGGTGTTAGAAGCTATTGAACTCCTTTGGAAATATCTCCCCAAAGCGGTTCAAGATGGAGCAAGCCTATTAAACCGTGAGTATGTGGCCAAAGGAAGTATGTTGAGTGCAATGGCGTTTGCGAATTCATCATCCGGGGCTGCTCATGGATTTTCTCATCTTATTGGACCAAGATTTTCTATCTCCCATGGAGAAACTTGTGCAGTTCTGATGCCCCAAGTTATACGTTTTAATCGAGAAGTATTTTCTAAAAAATACTCTCAAATTATTAACCAAGTCGGCATAAAAGAAGTTGGAAAGAACGACCCAACAGAGGAATTAGCTATGGCTTTTGAAAATTTTCTTGACCAAATACATTTACGGAAAAGATTTAAAGAATTTAATGTTTCTATTGATGAATTAATATCGGTTTTAAGTGTTAATAATATCGGTAAAAATATCACTGAAAATCCAAGACCTTTCCAACCATCAGATATGGTTGAATTACTCAAGTCATCATGGTAATTGCTTTTAAAAAGGATCGTTGATAATGAGGTAGACCTGGAAAGGTTTTTCAGTTATGATAGAAGGAAGTGAGAGGCGTTTCAACCGAGAGGTGATAGAATGAGAGAAGTGTTAGAGCAAGTTGGTGAATTAATGGCAATTGCAGCCCGAACGGCTCCTAAATCAGGTGGAAGTGATTTTGTTCATGTTCACGTGATAAAAGGAAATGATGTCCAAAAAATTGGAGAAGGGATGATTCGGTACGGCGAAGAAAAAAACATTCCAGGTTTTATTCGTGATGGGAAAAATGTGATTGCTTCTGACGTTTTAGTATTAATAGGGATTAAAGACGCAGCTGTTATGAATTTAAATTGTGGAGCTTGTGGGCTTGATACCTGTCAAGAGTTGCAGCCGATTGAGAAAAACGAGTTTAAAGGGCCTCAGTGTATGTTTCGTTTACTTGATTTGGGTATTGCTCTTGGGTCAGCGGTAAAAACTGCCTCACTATTAAACGTTGATAATCGAATTATGTATAGAGTGGGGGCTTTAGCAAGAAAAATGGGTTATACACAAGATGATGTAGTAATGGGAATCCCTCTTTCTGCCCAAGGGAAAAACATATATTTTGATCGAAAGGGTTAGAGGTGGGCCTATGCAGGGTATGTTAAGAATTCAAGATATAATTGGTTTGATTTTAGCGATATTAATTGTTGCTATATTAATCAGTATTATTCTTATTCTGCGAGAAAGTGCTCGGGAAAGAAAGCTTTGGAAAGAAGAGAATGAGGATTTTGAAGAGGAACCAAAGATAAAAAAGCGGCTTTTTACAGAAAAAAAGATTAACTTTCCAATTAAGACAAGGACAACTCCTCCGACTGTGGAAAATGATTTAAAAGAAATCGAGGAAAAACGTCAATGGCAAAGAATTCCTCGGGAAAAAGAGTTATCCCAAGAAGAAGTGAAGTTAAAAAAAGATTTTGTAGTTCCTCCTGAACCAAAAATGGGTTTAGAAAACCAAGAAATGAAACATTTTGAAACCGAGGAACGGTATGTTGAGCCGGAAACTGAGAAGGTTATTCCAAAAATACCCCTTGTTGATCAGAAAAAACCACAGGAACCCCGACAGGCAATTATTGAACGTGGATTGAAGAAATTACAAGAATTTAGTTTAGACGCCAAAAACTTAAAAGTCAATTTAAACGAAGAAACCATTGATTTTTCTCCCTTGTTGTGGGATGTAAAAGAAAAAGTTCAATCGGGAGAACCACTAGGAGATATTGTTATCCATACAGTTTTTAAGGGCATCCCTGGTTTGTCGGGTGAAGATGTGATTGAAATGTATCGTTCTGGTGATGTATCGGTCGTTGAAAAATTAGAAGCTCGTCTCAGGTCGAGAGAAGGAAGGGAGTTTTTAGTTGCATCTCTTTATTTGTCACATTTTATCATACCAGATTTAGATCGCTTGTTGAGAAATGGTGCTCTTTCCGGGGAGGAGTACAATTTACTTAAGGCGGTGAAGTTTGTAGATCGTTCAACCAAAAAAGATTTTGCCCGAGCAGTTTATGCTCAAATAGTTGAGGGTTCAGACGAAGAAAATGTCTAGCCAAAATGCTATTGATGTTTTTGGAAAGACAGAGCATGTTTAAAAGGAAAAAAGCGTTACCAACTTGGATTCAAAATGTTGACCTCGGTCAAAAAAGAGTTTGCGACCGGAATTGGGTACTCGTTATAACCATATTTTTCCTTTTTTTGGTGGTCCTTTTATTGGGGATATATTTCTATCCTTCTTCGGTAGACGATTATCAAGTTTTCGAGAGAGTGAAGAGTATATTATTATTACCAAAATAAATTATTCTACTTGTGATACGGTAAGAAATCACAGATAAGATTTGGTTGGGGGTGATTTTTTGAAAAGTTGGCCATCACTTGTATTGGCTATTATTGCGATTATTCTGTCTTTAGTGATGTTTTCACTTTTATTCCCAGTTAAAGGTTTACTTACTGGAACAACAGAAAAAATAAAGGTATTAGAGGAGAGCATAAAAAATCAAAGTACTTCACTTTCCGAAGTCACCGAGAAAATTTCTGCTTTACCAGATTTCTCCTCTTATGAAAAAAGTATAGCAGATGTTGGAGATAGATTAAATAAAATTAGTGAACAAAGTGAACAACTGACTCAAAAATTAAAAAACTTCGAGAGTTTTGGTACCCAGATA
>MTKZ01014542.1_pt1 | contig 13950 bp, 12 predicted proteins | sample 1042781 | NCBI WGS metagenome assembly MTKZ01 (sample SAMN06212207, study PRJNA360539) | anaerobic digester metagenome | biome: Wastewater treatment plant; material: sludge; isolation source: anaerobic digester fed with sludge from wastewater treatment plant | place: Denmark: WWTP Viborg ...
CGCCGGCTCGCACAGATATCTCTGAAATCACCATTTACTCCAGCGGACTTCTTCAAATCATGCATAAAGGATCGGTTCGTTGGGAGACCATCGAACTGCGGCCTGAACCAGGTGAAATCTGGCGTGTGTTAGATCGCTTGATTGGTCCGCAAAACAAAACTTTGAATGAGACCAACCCAAGTATCAACGCCAAACTGCCGGCAACGCCACATAATCCAGGTGGTGGACGGATCAAGGCGCTTCACCCGGTTATTGCGCCACCAGGTCGTAATCCTTCTATCAATATCCGCCTTTATGAACAAAAGCCAGTCAAACCAGAGTGGTTATTGGAGCGAGGAATGATGAGCTCCGAAATGATGGATGTTCTTCGTCAGGCCATGGAGAAAGGGGCTCGCATCCTGATTTCCGGAGGAACCCGAACCGGAAAGACCGCTCTGCTTAGTGCCTTGTGCAATTTCTTGCCTACGATCTGGCGCATCGTGAAGATCGAAGACCCAGAGGAAATCTGGGTAGACCGTCCAACCGTCCAGACGGTGGAAGCCCGCCCGCAGGCAATTGGCACGGATGTCCGGCCGTATACCCTGGCAGATGGAGTCGATGATGCCATGCGAATGTCACCTGATTACCTGGTCATTGGAGAGGTACGTGATGGGATCGCAGCCATGAGTTTGTTCCGGGCTTTGATGACAGGCCACAGCGGAGCCTGTACCTTCCACGCGGACAGTCCCCGTGAAGCAGCTCGCCGTTTAGCGACAGTCATGGGTGCGGATGCTGGAGTAAAGCCACACGAAGCCAATCAGATGATTTGTGATGCGGTTGATTTGCTGGTANNNNATCGATATAAAGAGGAATCCTCAGCGGAAGAACCTTATTGGGAAAAATTAGGGGAATTGAAATGAAACCATGGTTTTCAAATTTACCGAATGATGAGTTTTCGTAATTCGTCACAAATTGGCATTTAGTGCGAATTACGAACTGCATATCACAACTGATGATAAGTTGATAGGGTAAAATTCAATTAGGCAATCGTTATTAATCGATAAAATGAACAAAAAAGGATGCTAGCCGCAGACAATCCATACGCAGTTACCCCAGATACATGGATCATTTCAGATACCCATTTCTACCATGAAAACATTGGAAGGTATTGCAGCCGTCCAGAGAACTGGCAAGAATTGATCATCAAGAACTGGAATGATCAGGTTGCCCCAGGGGACACCGTCCTTCATTTAGGCGATTTTGCATTAGGGAAGAAAACTCATTTCGAATTGCTAACGGGGATTTTGAATGGAAAATTGTTCTTAATCCAGGGCAATCATGATCGCCTCAGTCAAATCTATTGTGAAGCACATGGCGTGACTCTGATCAAGAATTCATTTCAGATAATATTAGATCCCAAAATAAACCTGATCTTTTCGCATCGCCCGATAGTTCCCCTTGAAGATGGTTGGATCAACCTCCATGGTCATATTCACAATGTTCCACCACCTCCCGAAGGTTCCAATCTTGGACCTAATCATATCAATATGAGCATCGAGGTCAGAGAATACCGACCTTGGAGGTTGCGTGAAATCATTGAGCCATTTATTATGTTGTCTAAAGGAGGGCAGCGATATTAGGTTGTTTTCTCATAAAAAAAGATTACCGTTGACTTTTAGCATTTTTTGAGCAATAATTAGGTCAATCAACCTGAAGGGCAGTTAACCTAAAATGAACTTTTTTTATCCTTCTGACCAACAAGCTCTTTTCACCAATCGTCGCCAGGAATTGGCGATTTTGGATCACTACCATCATAGCCTGATCGACGGACCTGTAGAACATATTGCTTTATTTGGTCTGCGCAGAATAGGAAAAACGCTTTTATTAAAAGAGTACATGCGCCGATTGAGGGAGACGAATTCTGCAGAGCAATCCGCATTTCTGGATTTTTCTATCATTTGCAGTTCACCCGAAAATTTTTCATTAGGTTTTATAGGTTCAATCTGTTACTGGTTGCTTGAGGAGGGCAATAGCGACCCGGAGCCTTTTCTTAATCCAGCTACTTTGGGAGCTGCTGTTCTACGAGTGGGGGGCGATAAACTCTATGATGAGATTCAGCCTATCCTTCAAGAATTACAGCGGGCCCGACCCGATCGCCAGGCATTGTTACGCCAGGCTTTTCGATTTCCGCGTCAAGCCGCAACGATTTTGGATAAAAAACTTGTTTTGATTTGCGATGAATTCCAAGAAATCCGCACCCTGGAGAATTATCCAAACAGCCAAAATGTAATTGCCCTGCTGCGTGCAGAACTGCAATCCCAAAATATAGTGCAGTATATTCTGGCCGGTTCCGCTATCAGCGTGCTGGCGGGATTGTTATCCAATCCTGATAGTCCTTTGTTTGCCCAGTTTACCCGCATTTCTGTTGAACCATTTGATCGTGAGAGTACTCAGGAATTAGCCAACAAACTCTTGTCTGAGCCATTAGAAGCCGATTTGTACCCCTTGTTGCACTCCCTCACCTGGGGACATCCTTTCTATATTACAGCAGTTGTCCGACGCATGGGTTATTTACTGGATGTGGTACAGCGACCTCCATCCACCGATTTGGTCAAACAAGCCTTTCTGGTTGAGACACTCTCGCCCGGAGGAAGGATATATGATTTCTGCCAGTATGTTTATGATCTTTCTTTACAGAAGGCCAAAGGCTACGGAGCGCTTAAGTCGGTGTTGCAAATTCTGGCTCAAGAGGAAGGCCTTTCTGCTTCAGAGGTTGCCCGCCGGTTACATGTCACTTCTGGCAGCGCCAGTGATTACCTGCGCTGGTTGTGTGAAGTTGACCTGGTGGTAGAAAAAGAAAAAGCGTATTACTTCCGTGATCAGGTTTTGCGTTTTTGGGTGGGATACGTTATCAAAGGTATCGAGATCAGCCTCACTGCCGAACCCATGGACCTTAAAGGACTAATACACCGGCTGGATCAGCAATTTCAACGTGTTGCAGAGGAATTGGGAGATGCACAGGAAAGTTTGGTACGTGAGCTGATGCGCCATTTTAATGGTCAAGCTGTCCACGGAGAGGTTTTTCACGCGCAAAGCGAGGTGACGCTGCCGGTTTTCCAGGAAGTAAAAGACGATATTTCACCGGATGGTCAAATCGAACTGGACGCTATTGGCGAAGGTCATGAACGTTGGGTCGTGGAAGTCAAATGGCGTAACAAACGAACAGGGAGTAAGGAGCTGGAAAAGCTTCATAAGCACGCCCAAGAGCAAAATTCACGAGCCTGGTTCGTTTCCAGATCGGGATTCTCCGCAGACGCGCTCCATTACGCAATTGAAAATGGGATTTTGGTTACTGACAAATATGGCTTGGAAATCTTACGAAAACAGATTTTGTAGAAATTGTTTATTGTGAAATAGCCTAAGTAGGTAAACGGATTGAAAATAGCGGTAGTAAATTATACTAATTACGATTATAATAATTGCGATTAGTATTATAACAACGCCCTTCTAGCGGAGGAAACCATGTTCATCGACCGAAAGACCGAGCTTGAATTATTAGGCCAACGTTACCGATCCAATCAGGCAGAACTATTCGTCCTCTACGGTCGTCGGCGAGTCGGAAAAACGGAACTGCTACATGCATTTTGCGCAGATAAACCGCACATCTTTTTTATAGCCACCTTGAGCAGTGATTCAGAGCAATTAGCCACATTCTCTCAACAGGTGTACGGTTTCACCCATGCAGATGTTCCCTCAGGATTTACATTCCCTTCCTGGGAAGCAGCATTACGGGCGCTAGGCGAACTCCCTGGGCAACCCAAACCGATCATTGTTTTGGATGAATTTACTTATTTGATCAGCGGAAACAAAGCCATTCCATCCATCATGCAAAAGGTATGGGACGAAACACTCAAAAATACACAGATAATGATAGTGTTGTGTGGTTCATACATTGGCATGATGGAAACAGAAGTGCTCGGTTATCAGGCTCCTCTGTATGGCCGCAGGACAGCAAGCACTCTTTTGCGGCCCATGGATCTGACTTCGTCTGCGTTGTTTTTTCCAAGCTATTCTGCCGAAGAAAAATTCATCACCTGGGCAGTTGTCGGGGGAATGCCCTATTATTTGCGCACGTTCCAGGACAGCCAGGATGTTTTTGCCAATATCCGGCAACATATTTTAGATGCGCAAAGCGGCACGTTGTTCAACGAACCACGTTTACTCCTTATGGAAGAATTGAGAGAACCGCGTAATTATTTTTCTTTGTTGAGGGCAATCGCGCAAGGCCGAACGCGTTTAAACGAGATTGCACAAGGCGCAAGTATAGGGGATGTAACTACTGTTGCTCGCTATCTGGACATTCTGCAGCAAATGAGGTTAATTACCCGGCGTGTGCCGGCAACCGAAACGCAACCAGAAAAGAGTAAAAAGGGAATTTACAATATTGACGACCATTTCCTGCGTTTCTGGTTTCGCTATGTTCATCCCAATCAAAGCAGTCTTGATCTTGGATTAGCGGATGCGATCCTTCAGCAGCGGATCGAGCCAGATTTGGATCATTTTGTCGCCACTGCATTTGAGGAAGCAGCGATAACATTCACCGGGCGTCTAGCGCAAACAGGCCAATTGGACTTTTTCCCTGAGCGGATCGGGGGATGGTGGAATCGGGACGCGGAGATTGATGTTCTCGCGGTCAACCTTTCCGAGAAGATCGCCTTAGTGGGAGAGTGTAAATGGACAGTTTATCCGGTTGGTACGAGTGTTTTGGATGATCTCAAGAAAAAAGTTGAGGTCTTAACGAAAGACCATGAAATCAACAAAGTTCAATTCGCCATCTTTGCTCGCAACGGCTTTACCCCTGACCTGGAAGATAGAGCCAAGAGCGATGGCATCCGATTGTTTACGATAGAATCATTTATGGACAATAATTAACTTGCCGTTGAGTTAATTCGCAGCATGGCTATTCGTTTCATTGACAAGAAACAAACCAATGAGTTATAATAAATTCGTTATTTTCGGAATTTAACGTAAAGGAAACATACTCACCGCAAACTACAATTTTTGGCCATTTTTGCCAGAATTAAATCATACTGTTTATTACATGACGAATTGAAAACCTAAATATCGGAAATGCGACATAGTATGTAATTATAGTAAGATTTAATCGAAGCAATATTGAACTCGAAAAAGCTCTCCACATACAAGAGGCATCATGCAAATCAGACGTACGATAAACGGCAGCATCCGATTAACAAGGTTCAAGGAGTACCTGGCTTTTGTCACTGTAACCACCCTGTTGGGTGCTACTGCTGCAAGCAATGGTTCGTTTGGATGGAAACTGATTGGAGTTCTATTAGCAAATTGGCTGGCTGTAGCCTTTGCTTTCATGATTAATGATGTTGAAGATGCTGAAGATGACGCATTAACTCCTCATAAATGCCGACGGAACCCAGTCGCCGCGCGCGATTTATCCCCTTTTACTGCCCGGTTGATGAGTTTTGGTGTGGCAGCTGGATCCGCACTCGTATATTCCACTCTGGGGAAAACAACCTTCTTGTTGGGTATGATCACTCTTTTGATCAGTTTCTTGTATTCTTGGAAACCGGTTCGCCTGAAGAATATCGCTTTTGTTGACTTTTTCACACATGGCTTTATGCTTTCCGGATTACAGTTCCTCACTGGGTATTTTGCTTTTGACCCAGCCCCTTTCGTGCACTGGATATTTCCCTTTCTTTTTATTTTCTGCATCAGCTGTTATGGGGAGATGTTTAATGAAATGCGTGACCTGGACGGGGATTTAAAAGCGGGCCTCAAACATACTGCTGCAGTGTTGGGACCCAAGGTTACCACCAGGTTAATGGGTGCAATGATGGTTTTGGCAGTAATTTCAGTGATTATGACAGCCTTTGTCATCCGTTTGTTTACCTTTTGGGTCTTATGGCTTGTTTTTGCACTTTCGCTTATCTTTATCCTCCCTGCGGTCATCCGAATTCGTCGGAACCAGAATGGAATCGCCATGCAGGAGTCCTTTCAAAAACCGCTAGAATATGCTGCAGCTATTGCGTTGGGTAGCCATTTTTCCTGGCCATGGGCTACACAGCACGTTCTTCCATGGCTGGCCGCATTTCGCTTACTCATTTAACCATTACTATTCGTGCTCTTGACAAGATTCAAATAAGTAAGATACAATTAATTAGTTATTTTCGGAAAACTAATGAAAAAGAAACTAACTTACCGCCAACAACAATTTTTGAGCCAATTTCTGGATATTTACCGTGAAATGGAACAATCTGTGCATTATGTAGCTGTTGCCGAAAGACTGGGTATCAGTAAAGTAACTGCATATGAGATGTTGCGTCTGCTCGAAGAAAAAGGGCTTGTACGGGCGGAGTATCAATCCAATCCAAATCAACATGGACCAGGCCGCCCAACCGTTTTCTTTTTTCCGACACAAGAAGCCAATCGTTTACTCACAGTATTGGCTGGCAATCTCTTTGATTTGGAAGATTGGCAAGTTGCCAAAGAGCACATCTTGCAGCAGTTGCGAAAAGGGAAAGCAGCGGGTTATGAAGATCTGCTTTCAAATCTTTTATTGCGAATTCCAGAAAAGCGTTCCCCACTTATTTTTGTCACAGAATTGATAACAGCTGTGATTTTAATGATTGCGACAATCAAGGAAGCGCCTGAAGTTCATGCTCTATTGGAACGTTTGCATCGGATCGGATTACCCCAGGAGATTGGTCTAAACGTATTAGGCGGAATCGGCATGCTCCTTTCTGTATTAGAGCACAAGAATCGTCGTTCTTCTACCATCCTGCTTACTCAAATAAGTCATTATGAAAATACGCTTTCCCAATTGAGTGAAGAAAGTCGGCAACAGTTGAGTGAGTTCACACGAGAAGTAGTCCAAATTCTATCTAGTTAATTTTTTTTAATGAATATTTTCGTTATTTTCGACAAGGAGATTTCATGAATCACATCTCGATTTTAACCGACAGTACAGCAAATCTTCCAGCGCAATGGGTTAAGCAATATGCCATTCGTGTAATTCCACTGAAGATTAATTGGAAAAACAAATCCTACCTTGATGGTATCGATCTCACCCCTGAGGAATTTTACACGCGCTTATCTACTAACAAATCCTTTCCAACAACCTCACATCCATCTATTCAGGATTTTCTCAAAGCTTTCGAAAATATGGCGAATGAAGGAGCAACTGGCATCGTAGTGCCTTTGATTTCCTCTGGCATTAGTGGCACAGTGGATTCCGCTCGGCTTGCAGCTCGTCTGTTTACGAGAGTACCCGTTGAGATTATCGATACGCACGTCACTTCAATGGGACAAGTTATGGTAATTCTTGCTGCAGCCCGGGCTGCTGAGCAAGGCGCAAGTATGTATAAAGTAACACAAGCTGCTAAACAAGTGGTTAATCGTCTGAAAGTCTTTTTCACTGTGAACACGTTGGAATATTTACATCGAGGTGGAAGGATCAATAGGGCTTCCCGTTACTTTGGGACTGCTCTCGACATCAAACCTATCCTTTTTTTTAACAACGAAGGAAAAATTGATGCTTTAGAACGCGTGCGTACGAAGAAGAAAGCCTTGCAACACCTGATTGCTCTTGCAGAACAACAAGCAGACAGGCGCACCGTGCATGTAGGAATTGTGCATGCCAATGTCCCTCAAGCCGCACAGGAATTCAAAGACGAGCTTGAAAATCGTCTGAAGTGTAAAGAAATCTTTACTGTAGAGTTTAGCCCGGTTATTGGGGTTCACGTGGGACCAGGGACGATTGGTACTGCATTATATGCAGAAATTAATACCGATTAAGGAGGTTAGTATGCACACCTTGTTTGAACGAAAATTCTTAGGAGGAATCAGCATTTTCTCAATGACCAACAAGAAAGTCCCAAAAATCGTAGACAAACACATCCGATGTGATGAAGTTCAAAAATATGAAACCAAGGATTGGGCTGAAAATTTGATTCAACACGGTGAGGATGAACTTCAGAACTTGCGTAAGCTAATTCATGACGAGGTGAAGATCACCTTGAACAACCTGGGTCTGATTACATAGCAAAATATACAGGGTTTGGCATCAAAGAAAGAAATTATAGGAAACACGAATAAGCAAATGTAATTAAAGTAATCGAAGCCATTGGAATTATATCATAAACCTAATGAACATCAATCCCTTCGCATTCAGATACCTGCTACTTCTCTTCGGACTAACACTTTTCCTGGCATGGTATTTGGATTGGTGGAAGAAGAGAAGATGATCCAAGTCTGAGTTTTCTTTTGTAAAGCGGTTCAAATAAGCCGCAGAAGATGAACACAATCAAAAAGATCTAATTATGGAGGTAGAAAATGGTTACAAATTCATCTGTAAATGGAGACATAAAGAATAGAATTTTCAACGCGGGGTTGGACGTTGCTGTGAGAATGTCCCCTCTCCTTTCAAAATCAACAACTCTGCGTTACGGCGTATTACAGACAGGGAAATTTGTTTCTTCCCGCATTCGTCCTGCCAACCCATTATTATCCTCTCTCCCACCAGGCACAATGACTGATGTGACATTGTTCGGAGATGCTTTCATAAAAACATTTGATAGGATACTTGCTCGCAGATTATCTGGGGCAACATTGCGTTCTATTGCTCATAACCTAATTCATGGAGCCCTGGTCCAGGGAGGGGAACAATCAGCAATCGCTCACTTCGTCCAGGAATTTGGTATTAATCCTCCGAGTACTTTAACGATTAGTCCCGGGAAGACTTGCAATTTGCAATGTACGGGTTGTTATGCAAGTGCTGGACCCACCGCAGAAAAGTTGGATTGGTCCTCTTTTGACCGAATTATCACTGAGGCAAAAACACTGTGGGGCGTAAGATTCTTGGTCATCAGCGGCGGAGAACCGCTAGCTTACCGATCAGAAGGAAAGGGCTTGCTAGATGCAGCAGAAAAACATCCGGACGTATTATTCATGTTCTACACCAATGGAACCTTGATTGATGAAAAAACTGCTCAGCGAATGGCTGCTTTAGGAAATGTGACACCGGCTATTTCAGTTGAAGGTTGGCGTGAGCGAACCGATGAGCGGCGAGGTGTGGGCGTATTTGATAAGATCCTGGCGGCCATGGAACAGTTACGCAAAGCAGGCGTATTTTTTGGAATTTCCTTGACAGCCACCAGGCACAATGTCGAAGAAATATTATCAGAAGAATTCATCAATTACTTTTTCGAACAGCAGGGAGCCTTTTATGGATGGATCTTCCAATACATGCCTATCGGTCGTTCATTTACCCTGGATCTGATGCCGACTCCGGAGCAACGGCTTTGGATGTGGAAGCGCTCATGGGAGATCGTCAAAAAACGCAAAATTTTCCTGGCTGACTTCTGGAATCATGGCACCCTCTCCAATGGATGTATCGCTGGCGGCCGTGCGCGTGGCGGAGGATACCTGTATATCGATTGGGACGGACATGTTTCCCCTTGTGTTTTTGTGCCTTACTCTCCTGTCAATGTCAAGGATATTTATGCAAAGGGTGGCACTTTGAACGATGTCTGGGCAAATCCTTTCTTTGCGGATATCCGCGGTTGGCAGGAAAGTTACATGCAAAGCAAAGGCAACTGGCTGGCGCCGTGTTTGAATCGAGATCACCACGCAGTCCTAAACCATTTAATCGCCAAGCATGAACCGGAACCGATTGATGAAAGCGCTCGTGAAGCATTGATTGACCCAGATTATGGAAGAGGGTTGGAACACTACGGTGAGTTATATGAAAACTTATCCGAATCAATCTGGCACGAACAATACCTGCAAGATCGATCTTAAAGGCGAGTACATACATGTCCATGAATCTTAATCAAACGGTTAATCCACAGCATTTGGGGATTATCATGGATGGAAATGGCCGCTGGGCACAACGACTAGGACTCCCCAGGATCGCTGGACATCAGCAAGGAGTACAGGCAGTCAAAAGGACTGTTGAAGATTGCGCTGAAATCGGAATTAAGATTTTAACTTTATATACTTTCTCCACTGAAAACTGGAACCGTCCAAAGACTGAAGTCGATTTTTTAATGAGATTAGCCGAAACATATGTTATACAGGAATTACCTGACTTGAAGGTCAACGGCATCCGTCTGCAACTTATGGGGACCAGAGAAGGGCTTCCTATCTCGCTGTTGAGCACTTTGGATGAAGCAGTCACACAAACAAAAACGAACGCTCAACTGATCTTGAATCTAGCTCTCAATTACGGTGGACGGGTAGAAATTGTTGACGCTATGAAAGCAATCATTTCGGCACATCAAAAAGGTAATCTGGAGACCTCTCAAATCGATGAAACCACTTTTTCACATTATCTTTACCTCCCGGATATGCCGGATGTTGATCTGATTGTGCGTACAGGCAGTGAATTACGTTTGAGCAACTTCCTTCTCTGGCGTGCAGCGAACGCAGTTTTCTGTAGTATGCCTGTTCTTTGGCCTGATTTTCGCTTAGAACATCTTCAGGAAGCGATTGGTATCTATAACAAGCAAATTAGAGGTGACAATGAAAACGCATAACAGACCATCTATTGGGCTAGCATTAAGTGGTGGCGGTGCGCGTGGACTGGCCCATATTGGAGTATTGCGTGTATTTGAGCGTGAAGGGATCCCAGTGGATTATCTGGCAGGGACGAGTATGGGCGGCGTCATCGCAGCGGGTTATGCCGCCGGCATGAGCTCCTATGACTTGGAACGGGAAGCGCTAGCCGCAACACGGAAGCGTCACATGTTGCGTCTGGCTGACCCAGGTCTGCCAAATGGTGGTTTGATCCGTGGTGAAAGGGTACTCGCTTTCTTTAAAAAGGAATTTGGAGAAAAAACTTTCGCAGAATTGAATCTGCCATTGGTAGTGGTAGCGGTAGATTTGAATTCGCACCAGGAAGTTGTGGTGCGTGAAGGGCCGGTGGCATTGGCGTTACGCGCTACCACTTCTCTCCCAGGATTGTTCAAACCGCTAGAAATAAACGGTATGCGGCTAGTGGACGGTGGTGTCCTCAATAATTTACCAGTTGATGTAGTTTGCCAAATGGGTGCAGAAGCGATCATCGCAGTGGATATTGGTTTATCTCAGGAAGATGGTATCGGCCAATGGATCGGGAACCATCGCTGGGTTCCAGAGGGAATTGCCAATACGCTTGAAGTTTTAGATGACACTTTTTATACCATGAGAATTACTGAGCAAAGAAACAGATTAGATCAATTTACACCTGATGTGCTGATTCGTCCTGAACTCCCCAAGGATGTCAATGCAATTGTTGGCTATGGACGAGTGAAAGAATTGATCACCATAGGTGAGCAAGCCGCAGAGGATCATATCGTCGAAATAAAAACACTTTTACAAACGAAATTGTATTGGCCATTTTCGCTTAAGACAATTGAGATAAAAAAGAAAAATTATTAATTATTCGTTTCTAAAATTTGTAAAGGGTGATGATTTTATGAAAAGTATTACGATCAGCATTGTTACCTGTACGTTCAATAGCGAAAAATATTTGAAAAACGCTTTAAAAAGTGTTGAAAGCCAAACTTACCAGCCAATCGAACACATCATTAATGATGCCTATTCAACAGACTCAACTTTGGAAATCATCCAGGAATATATTGAACGGAACAAAAACCGATACAGCATTAAATTCGTTCAATCAGAACCAAAAGGAGTAGGCAATGCTCTTAATGTTGCCACAAAAGAAGCAACAGGTGAAATTATCCATTATTTACATTCAGATGATTATTACCTGAATCGGGATTCATTGGAAAAAGTAGCGGAAATCTTTAATAATAGAACAGATATTGTGTGGCTAACTGGTAATTTCTTAATCGAATTAGCAGGAAGAAAAGTAGTCATTCCACAATCTTATTTTCTTCGATTAAATCCCAAAACAGCCCTCTCCATCATGAATTTCATCTCTCATGAAAATACTTTTATGAAGCGAGATTTTGTTCAGAAGTATGGAGGGTTTAATGAAGGTAAAAATGAGGTCGTGGAATACAGTCTATGGCTAAACATGTTAAAAGACTATTGTCCACTCATCCTTGATGATGAGTATACCGTTTTCACTATCCATAAAGGGAGTACATCAACGGGTAGTTTTCTGAAATTCTCTAAGGCAATCTTGAGGGCATTCAATACTCAAAGAAAAGAAAGAGTCTTTCCATTAATTGGTTATTATGCAGATAAAAGTTTTTACATTAGATGGAAAATGTTATTGAAAAGGACAACAAAGTACCTCCCTTCATAGATATATTTGACCAGCACAAAAAGAAGGAAGTATATGTGCATTATTAAGGTTTTTATTAACTCATCTTTATTGGACTTTTGATACAAAAGGAATTAATGACTCACTCAGAAATCAAACCACCACATGTTCTTTTCCTGTTTTCTGATACAGGGGGAGGCCATCGCAGTGCAGCAGAAGCGATCATCGAAGCAATTAATTCGGACTATCCAAATCGTATTTCAACGGAGATGGTTGATTTTTTCAAAGCATATGCGCCACCGCCATTCGATCTTGCATCTGATCTGTATCCTCCTATGGCCAGGGTACCTGATGTTTGGAAATTCGGATACAAGTTGAGTGATGATCCTCAGCGTACACGCATTTTTTACAATGTAATGTGGCCCTATATTCGGCGGGCTACCTACAGGTTGCTCAACGATCATCCATACAATCTGCTGGTCACGGTGCATCCCGTCCCAGTGTTTCCAGTCAGCCGGGCAATGAAGTCAGGGGTTTCACCATTTTTCACGGTCGTTACCGATATGGTTTCGACTCATACCTGGTGGTTTAACCAACGTTCTGATCTAATCTTTGTACCTACTGAAATCGCGAGACAGAGAGGTTTAGCTTATGGGCTCAAACCTGATCAAATTCGCGTGGTGGGGTTGCCGGTTGCCCAGCGCTTTTGCCAGCCATTGGAAAGTAGCCAATCCTTCCGAGGCAGAATGGGCTGGCCGCAAGAGCTGCCAGTGATTTTACTTAGTGGGGGTGGAGATGGGATGGGGACTCTTGCCAAGACTGCGCGAGCAATCTCGGATGCCCATCTCAACGCAGCTCTGGTAATCGTAACGGGACGTAATCATAAGGTTAAGGCACAACTTGAGGCTGAGGATTGGTCGCTCCCCACCTTCATTTACGGATTCACACACGAGATGCCCAATTTTATGTGCAGCGCGGATATTCTGTTAACCAAAGCTGGACCTGGCACGATCAGTGAAGGTTTTATCTCCGGCCTACCGATGATCCTTTACAGCCGCATGCCGGGGCAGGAAGATGGTAACGTTTCTTATGTGGTAAACCAGGGCGCAGGCGTTTGGGCACCAGAGCCCAATCGTATCATAGAGATATTGCGCAACTGGCTCGATCATCCCGATGAGCGTGAAAAGATATCTGCCAACAGCCGCCGCCTTGCCAAGCCGGATGCTTCGCATCTGATCGCTCATGCTATCGCGGATCAACTTGGTGTGATGGAGGGAATAATCCAAAGGATACCGGAAAATGAGAAATAAAGAATATTTGTATACAGCTTCGAATAAAGGTCAAAACAAGCCACATTTATCTGTCATCATTCCGACACTCAATGAAATTGCATATCTCCCTCAATTGCTTGACGCTCTGGCCAAGCAAACCCGTTTACCAGATGAGATTATTGTGGCGGATGCTGGTTCGAAGGATGGTACTGCAGAACTGGCGCAATCAAGAGGCGTACGCTTTGTGCACGGTGGAATGCCGGCAGTAGGACGCAATGCAGGAGCTCGAGCAGCTAAAGGGGATCTCCTCTTATTTCTCGATGCGGATGTACTGCCACCGCCTGACTTTATTGCCCGTGTTTTAGAGGAATTTGAACAAAAAAAACAGGACGTGGCGACATGCTTTATCGCGCCACTCGATGGAAACCCTTTGGATGGAATGATCTGTGT
>MTKZ01054375.1_pt1 | contig 13949 bp, 11 predicted proteins | sample 1042781 | NCBI WGS metagenome assembly MTKZ01 (sample SAMN06212207, study PRJNA360539) | anaerobic digester metagenome | biome: Wastewater treatment plant; material: sludge; isolation source: anaerobic digester fed with sludge from wastewater treatment plant | place: Denmark: WWTP Viborg ...
ACGGATGTGAATCTGGCTACAAATACTAATGCCAGCGGTGTGGCAACCTTTCAGATTGTAGTCCCTGCGGTTGTCGATGGAACTGATGGACTCAGCGTACAGGTCCAATTGTCCAACGGCACTACCAATATTGGCAGTGCCTTTAGTTATTACGCGCCACTACCGATACCTCCCATTCCTACATCTTCCGCAGCCACTGGCGCTGATACTGGCAGTTTTATCGCCAACTGGAGCAGTGTACCTTACGCTACGGGCTACTATTTGGACGTTTACACAAAGACCGCCGGTAGCAATGCTGCGGATCTTTTCTTCTCTGAGTATATCGAAGGTAATTCCTTTAATAAAGCTCTTGAGATTTATAATGGCACCGGTTCGACAGTGTCTTTAGATAACTATGATGTTATTATTAGTTTCAATGGCGGCTCTTCTACGGTAACATACCCTTTATCTGGTTACTTAAATAATAATGATGTTCTGGTTATCGTTAATGCATCCGCCACCCAGACGTTTTTAAATCTTGCAGATATTACTCTTTCGGGCACATCTACAGTTGTTGCCTTCAATGGTGATGATGCTATTTATCTCTATTACAATGATGGCGCTAAAGCCGCATATTATGTTGATATCTTTGGATGTATAGGCCAGGATCCTGGGTCTGCATGGGTTGCTGGATCTATTTCCACAGAGAATCAGACTCTAGTTAGAAAGAGTACGGTTTCGAGTGGTATTACAACTAATCCTTCGTCAGGATTTCCCACATTGGGGTCAGAGTGGGATACCTACGCAGTGGATACATCAACTTACCTTGGCTCGCACACCTTTACCGGTGGAACAACATTCAATTACCTCACCAACTATAATCCCATGGATGTGGGCAATGTGACGAATTACACTGTTACAGGGCTTGATCCAAGCACCACATACTATTATGTTGTAAGAGCATATAACGGAACCGGGACCAGCGGCAATTCAACAGAGCAAAGCGTCACCACCCTTGATCTTCCACCTGCTGTCCTCACTGTTGATCCAACATCACTGTCAGATTTCTCATACATAGTTGGCAATGGCCCCTCCGCTGAGCAGACTTTTACTCTCACAGGGACCGACATTACAGCGGATGTGTTTGTTTCCGCTGGAGAGTATTGGGAAGTTGCATCTTCACCCAGTGGCTCTTTTGGAAGTTCTCTGCAATACAGCCCGGCCAAAGGCAGTGTGAACGAAACTGTCCGTGTGCGGTTGAAAGCCGCTCTTCCAGTTGGCATTTATAACAATACAAGCATGGATAAACTGACCGTTTACTCTGAAGGCGCCGAGGATAAGACCGTTACCCTTTCAGGCCATGTTGACGAACCCCTGCCAATCGTCCTTTCCTCTTTCACAGCCTCGATCTCCGCGCAAAACTATGTGACCCTGACCTGGGTGACGCAGACCGAGACCGGCATGGCCGGCTATTACATCTACCGGGCTTTGAACGACCAACTATCCACGGCGCATATGGTCAGCCCGCTGATCGACGCGGTCAACGGCTCCCAGCAGCACATTTACAGCTACACGGACAGCGACCTGTATAACGACGGTACCTATTTCTACTGGCTGGAAAGCCGCGACATCGACGGCAACAATCATTTCTTCGGCCCGATCTCCATCATTTACGACAATTCGGGCGAGTACTACAATCCCGAGATTCCGCTGCTGACCGAACTAAAGGCCGTATATCCCAATCCCTTCAATCCCACGGCGTTCATTCCTTTCAGCCTGGCCGCGACCAACAACGTCAGCTTCAAGATCTACAACAACCGCGGCCAGATCGTGCGCGATATCGACCTCGGTTCCAAGATCCCGGGCGAATACCGCATCACCTGGGACGGCACGGACAACAACGGCCAAACCCTGGCCAACGGAGTCTATTACATCCGGATGAGCGCCGGCAAGGACAGCTTCCAGCGCAAGGCCGTCTTGCTTAAATAGGGATAAACAGAGAAAAAGATAAACAGATTAACAGAGGCCCGGTGTAACAGCCGGGCTTTTTTTGTGTCCACGAATTGCACGAATTTCCACGAATAAGACTATGAACATGGGGAAGGGTAATTTCAATACGGATTAACGGATTTTACGGATTTACGGATTAGAAAAAGAGGGAGCTGGATACACGAAACTTTGAATTCTTCGTAATGATTGTTGAGGTTCTTTTAGCGGTATTTTCCGCTAGGCCGTACACAGCCAAAAAAAAGCTTGACGGATATGCAGAGCGGGACACACTAGAATGATAAAGAAAACTTTCCAAAAAGACCAACAAACCAAAGCGTAATTCTAGGAGGAATTATGAAAAAGTTAACTCTATTGATGGCTTTCTGTGTTTTCCTGGCGATGCTGAATGCGTCTCTATTGTTGGAAGACAATTTCACTGGCGAGGTGGGGACATTGTTGACAGCCAACGGCTGGACAAACCATAGCGGAACCTCGAACTTTATACCAATTGTAGGCACAGACCTATTTTATCCTGGATATTCAAGTTCTGGCGGAGGAAGTGCGTCATTATTAACATCTGGTGAGGATGTTAACAGGGCATTTACTTCACAGAACGCAGGCGGAGTGTATGCATCGCTATTGATTAACGTGTCTGCAGCTCAGGCAGGAGGTGATTACTTCTTCCATTTCAGCGCATCTCCAATAAGTACATCATTCTTCAGAGGAAAAGTGTTTATTCAGAAAGACGCTACCTCAAACAACTTCCGTTTTGGGCTCACCAACACAGGCGCTATAGCGACAGCGGTGACTACTGGGTATGACTATGTGTATGGCACAACCTACCTTATTGTGTTAAAATATGAATTTGTAGCAGGATCAAACAATGATTTGGTTCATCTATGGGTAAATCCAGTTTTCTCACCCGAACCAACGCCGCTTCTAACCTCAACCGATGCCATCACATCTGAGCCGGTTAGTATTGGTACTATTGCTCTTAGACAAGGCGGTGCTACTGCAGCACCCACGTTATTAGTTGACGGCATCCGCGTTGGCACTTCCTGGAGCGATATTTTTCCCACATTAGCAACCGAGCCAACCGCCCAGCCCACCAACCTGCAGTTTGGCAATGTTACTTCCACGACTTTCGACGTCTCCTTCACTGCCGCCAGTCCAACCGCGGAGTATTATCTTGCGGTGAGAAAAGCGGGTTCGGCCCCCACATCCGATCCTGTTGATGGGACTGGATACACGATCGGTCAAGTGCTGGGCGACGGAACGGTCGCATACAGCGGCAGCGGCACAGCCTTTTCCGAAAGCGGACTCGATCCCAGCACGACTTATTACTACAATATCTATTCGTTCAATGGTACCGGTTCGGCGGCGAATTATTTGATAACGGGTCCCTTGCAGGGAAGCCAGGCCACGTCGGCCGGAGTTGCGCTGCCCACTGTTACCACCGCCGCGATTTCTTCCATAACCTATAATTCGGCTTGGGGCGGAGGAAATGTGACCGACGACGGCGGGGATACGGTCACTGCCAGGGGCGTTTGCTGGAACATCGCCGGCCTGCCGACCATCGACGACGATTTTACCGATGATGGGAACGGGACCGGTGAGTTTACCAGCTTCATCGACGGAATTGCCGAAAACCAGCTCTATCACGTGCGCGCCTATGCCACAAACAGTGCCGGAACCGCTTACGGCGAGGAAGTTACGTTCACCACTCTGAAGGGCGAGCCTACCAACCACGTTGATAGCTTCGCTGCCGGTTCTCCGACTTTCACGACGTTGACTGTTACCTGGACAGATGCCGCCAAGACGGCTCCGGACGGTTATTTGATCAAAGGCAGCGACGTCGGATTCGCTGCGATCGTTGATCCAATCGATGGAGTTCCGGAAGTGAACAGCCTACTGGTGCACAACGTGAACCAGGGCGTTGGAAATTATGTATTTACCGCGCTGTATTCCGGCACAAACTACTTCTTCAAGATCTACCCCTATACAAACAGCGGCAGCAATATCAACTTCAAGACCGACGCACCTGTTCCGCAAACCCAAGCCCAAACTCTGCCTTATCCGGAAGTTCCAGGCCTGATCGCCTACTGGAATTTCAATGAAGATGTGCCCGCGACTGGAAACTGGACCCAACCGTATCCCGCCCAGATCGGAGACGGTGAACTGACCTACACTTTCGCCAACGTTGTTAACTTTACGGGAACGGTGCTAAATGTTCCTTTCGTAGATGAGATCGCCGGCGGCAGTTTTGTGCCCCAGGGCGGCGCCGGTAACGTCAATAACGGTTGTTTCTTCATCCTGGATGTACCGACCACAGGATATGAGAATATCATATTCTCCTATGCCACGCGCGGAACCGCCACCGGATTTAACACCCAAACCGTGTTATTCAGTTATAATGGCGAAGACTTCAACGAAATAGCAACCTACACCGGGACCAACACGACTTCCTGGTCGGTAAAGTTGATAGATTTCTCCGCGATTACCGGCGTTAACAACAATCCAAACTTCAAGATCATGATCATCGTTAACGGCGCCACCAGCGAATCAGGAAACAACAGATTCGACAATATCACCTTCTTTGGAGAGGAAACTGGCACCGTCCCGGTCGAGCTGTCATCCTTCACGGCAGTGCTCACCGCGGAGAATTTCGTGAAACTGAGCTGGACCACCCAGACTGAGACGAACGTCCAAGGCTATTACATCTACCGTGCCAGCAGCGACGCCCTGGAAAACGCCATCCTGATCAGTTCGCTGGTCGAGGCAACCAACACTTCCGAAGAACATACCTATCGTTTCACAGACAGTGAGCTGTTTGAGGAAGGGACCTATTACTACTGGCTGCAAAACGTCGATTTCAGCGGCAGCACCGAGTATCACGGACCCGTTTCCGTGGTTTACAGCGCCGCCAACGAAGGCGTCACGCCGGAAATTCCGCAGGTGACCGGGCTGAAGGACATTTATCCCAATCCCTTCAATCCGACGGCGATCATTCCGTTCAGCATTGCCAAGACCGCCGACGTCCAGTTGATGGTTTATAACTCCCGCGGACAGCTGCTGCGCCATGTCAACTTTGCCAGCAAAGCCCCCGGCAATTACCAATTCGCCTGGGACGGCAAGGATGCCAACGGCGCAGAATGCGGCAGCGGCGTATATTATTTCGTGCTGCAGGCAGGCAAGGACAGCTTCCAGCGCAAGGCCGTGCTGCAGAAATAACTCTACCCGAATAGCGAATAACACAGATAATATCAGGCCCGGTTGAATCCAGCCGGGCCTTTTTTCGTCTGTAAAAGAGAACGCAGATGCAAAGGGAAAAAGAGGATTTGAATAGAACGCAGATGACGCTGATTAACGCTGATGGTCGCAGATTTAGAAAGAAACAGTAGCGTCCAGGATAGGATTTGAATAGAACGCAGATGCAAAGAGAATACTCCACCCGGCTTGTCCCGTAGGGACAGGATAACAGTAGCGACGGGTTTTAACCCGGCGATCGGTAACAGTGATGAATGTATTCCAGTATAGATACACCCCGCCCCTAGCCATAATGCTTCAAAGCATTTTGGCTGGGGCGGGGTGTAGCGGAATTATAAAGACTGATACTGGCATATGACGCCGGGTTAAAAACCCGTCGTTACATTACCCTGTCCCTACGGGACAAGCTTGGGCAACTACAACTGACTGCTTTTCCCTCACCCACCATAAATGAACATGAGCCTTCTTTTTTCCATCTTTCTCCCCCCTGAGACCTAAGTGCCCTACTTCCCAATTGTTGCCCCCCGACTTCCCCTTCATCTGGGGAGAAGTCGTGGGGATACTCCCGGGAAGTTAACCAGCAGGATGAAAGAACGGGAAAAAAGAAACCCCGGCAGGGAATCCGGCCAGGGTCTCAAGGCAGGTTGGGTTTGGTTAGTTTAGATGAAAGGGCGCAGTTTGTCCATGATCTTGTCTTTCTGGACCAGGCCGATGAGCTGCGCGGCGATCTGTCCCTTGTGGAAGATCAGGATGGTGGGGATGGACATGATGGTGTAGCGGGTGGCGATTTCCGGAGAGAGGTCGATGTTGCACTTGGCGACGCGGACCTTTCCCTCCAGTTCCACCGCGAGTTTTTCCACCGTCGGCCCGAGAGCTTTGCAGGGTCCGCACCAGGGCGCCCAAAAATCTATGAGCACCGGCAATTCGGACTGCAGGACCTCGGTTTCGAAGTTTTGGGTGGTGATTTCCAGCATCTTCAGAGCTCGACTACGGCCAGGATGTCGCTCTTGGCGAGGACCAACATTTTCTCGCCCTCGACTTCGAATTCCGTGCCGGCGTATTTGCCAAAAAGGACCATGTCGCCGACCTTGACGGCCTTTTGCAGGTCTTCATCGGTGCCGACGGCGATCACTTTGGCCATTTGGGGCTTTTCCTTGGCGGTATCGGGGATGATGATGCCTCCGATCTTCTTTTCTTCAGTGGCGGTCTCAACTCTCACCACCACATGGTCTTCGATAGGTTTCAGTTTCATTTTTACCTCCATAGTATATTCTGAATTCTGATGATATAGTAATCGTTCGGGGTGTTATTAGCAAACACCTTTTTAGAGTGCTAAGAATCTGTCAAGCGGAAAATGGGGAAATGGGAAAAGAGAACGCAGATGAAAAAGGAAAAAGAGGATTATTAGGATTGGATTGGAACGCAGATGACGCAGATGACGCGGATCAACGCAGATTTTATGTTTGAAAAGTGAACGTAGATGAAATGGGAAAAGAGGATTTGAATAGAACGCGGATGACTCGGATGACGCAGATTTTGGGTTTGAAAAGTGAACGCAGATGAAAAGGGGAAAAGAGTATTATAAAGATTGGAATGGAACGCAGATGACGCGGATGACGCGGATCGACGCAGATTTTAGGTTTGAAAAGTGAACGCAGATGCAAAAGGAACAAGAGGATTATCAGGATGAAGATGTGTGTAATCATAACTACTATAAGCTATTACGTATAGCAGAGAAGCCTCGTGCTTAACTCCCTCAAACTACAATCCTGGACTCTGCTGCTTCTTTCTAAATCTGCGACCATCAGCGTTAATCAGCGTGATCTGCGTTCTATTCAAATCCTCTTTTTCCCTTTGTATCTGCGTTCTCTTTTAATCCCGTCAGCCGGTGAAAAGTTCGTGGAGCAGATAGCCGTTGAGCATGTAGAGGACTTTGTCGAACTCCTTTTCGCCGGGAACGATGATATCGGCGAACTTTTTGGTGGGTTCGATGAAGGCCTGATGGGAAGGTTTGACGGTTTCCAGATATTGGTTGAGGACGCTTTCCACGTTGCGTCCGCGTTCCAGGATATCGCGCTGCAAACGGCGCGCGAGGCGGATGTCGGAATCGGAATCGACGTAAATCTTGAGGTCGGAAAGCTCCAAAAGCTCCTGGTAATAAAGCGCGAAAATGCCTTCCAGGATGACCACATCCGCGCCCGCAACGCACAGTGTGCCTTCGCTGCGGCTGTGCGTGGCAAAATCGTAGCCCGGAACATTGACAGCCTTGCCGGCCAGCATTTCCTTCAGGTCGCGCAACAGATAGGGCGTGTCGATGGCATCGGGATGGTCGAAATTGGCCTTGGCAGCTTCCTCCGGGGGCAGGTGGCTGAGGTCTTGGTAGTAGTTGTCGTGGGAAATGATGACTGTTTTGAGGTCGGCGATGCGCTTGCCGATGGCGCGGGCGATGGTGGTCTTGCCGCTGCAGGTGCCGCCGCCGATAAGTATCAGATGGGCTTTTGTGTTCATTTATCACTCCTGAAAAAGAGGCCGCAGAAAAACACAGAAAAGCGCTGATTTACGCAGAAAAAGAAGGGGTTCTTGGTTATAGTGGTTGTGACCATTTTCTCTAATATGGATTATAGAACTTCAGCATGATTCTCTAGCTTAAAAAGAACGGGCCGCAGAAAAACACAGAAAAGCGCTGATTTACGCAGAAAAAGAGGATGTTTTCATTTGTCATTGTTTGAGCCATAATCTGGCTGATTTCTGGTATGGATCTTTCTCATGACTTCAGGTTTGGGGCCGAAATTGAGCAATAAACCTAGAGCGATGCCAGTTGAAGCCAGGTAGTTTATCAACTGGGATTCGTGCTCACTAGTGAGTTTTTGAACGCCCTTGATCTCCACTATGATCGAGTCTTCCACTAACATGTCAGCGAAATACTCGCCGACGACAGCTCCTCTGTAAAGAACTTGGATTGGTTTCTGCCGCATTACATTCAAGCCAGCCAGACGCAATTCAATATCAAGCGCGTTTTCGTAAACTTTTTCCAGGAATCCAAATCCAATATTGTTATACACCGTATAGAAACACTTGATGATTTTGCCAGTTAAATCATTGTGATTCTGACGATCCATGTAGAATCAACCTCTTACCCGAATACAACTTTGATCATTTGACATCGTCTTTTTTCCCTCTTTTTCTGTGCTCATCCGTGTTTTTCCGCGTTTTTCTGCGGCCCATTTAATTCTTCCAGCAGGGCGACAATCTTGTGGGAGACGTCGGAGCCAAACAGGTCGGGATGTTCGGTCGGGACCTGGAAATGCGGGATGCGGGCCGGGAAATCAGGCGAATCGACCGGCAGCAGAAGATTCCAGCCGCTGGCCACGGTTTCCAGCCACTCGGTCTCAGAACGCAGGGTCACGCAGGGTTTGCGGACGATGTAGGCCTCTTTCTGGATGCCGCCGGAATCGGTTAAAATCATGTCCGCGGCCTGCATCAGGCACAGGAAATCGAGGTAGGATTGAGGTTCAATGAAACGCAGGTTTTGATAATCGTCGGGCTCGAGTAAAGCCAGAACGTTGCGGGTGCGGGGATGGACGGGAAAAACAATGGTTTTGTGTAGACTGTCCAAAGCGTCGAGGATCTTTTTCAGATGGGATGGCGAGTCCACATTGTAGGGACGGTGCAAGGTTAAAAGAGAAAATCCGCCGGGCTGCAGATCCAGATCTTCCAGAGTAGTGGAGCCTTCCGCCAGTTCCAGCCCAAGTTTCAGGCTGTCGGTCATGATATCGCCCACCAGATGGCATTTTTCCAGCAGGCCTTCGCGGCGCGCGTTTTCCATGGCGGTCTGGGTGGGGCAGAGCAGGACATCCGAAACGTGGTCCGCCACGACGCGGTTTATCTCTTCCGGCATGGCGCGGTTGAAACTGCGCAAACAGGCTTCCACATGGACAGTCGGCAAATTCAGTTTCGCGGCCGCCAAAGCGCCGGCCAGGGTGGTGTTCGTGTCGCCGTAAACGATCGTAAAATCAGGTTTCAGGTCTTGCAGCAAGGGCTCGATGGCCTCCAAGATTTCCGCCGTCTGTTGGGCCTGGCTGCCGGAACCGATATTGAGGTTGTGATCCGGTTCCGGGATCTGCATATCCTGAAAAAAAACGTCGTTCATCTGGATGTCGTAATGCTGTCCGCTATGGATGATGATCTCCTGGTGCTTTTTGCGCAGCAGGCGGGACAGCGGGGCCAGTTTCACGAATTGGGGCCGGGCTCCGACGATCTGGACTATTTTCATTGTTACTCCATGCTTTGCTTGGCGCCAGAATCCGATTCCGGGCGATAATGTCAAGCCTGCCGTCTTGCTTTTTTTGGTTTTGGCGTTATTTTGTAAAAAAAAGATAGACAGAATTACAACGTTAATAAAACTGGACTCCAATTAGTTTTACTATTTTGCGGTTTAGAGAATTATGCAGTCCGAGACTGATATCCGGGCTGTTTAAGCAATTGAATGAGACTCATTTTTTTATATACGTCGTCCTCCGAAATGAACTCCGCGGCACTTAAAAACAGCCGCGGCCAACAAAGATCGAATGGACCCGCGCAGTCGCTTGGCGCGGGAGAGAGTAAACAGTAATTCAACAAACAAGGAAGAAAAAATGAAGAAGAAACACAAAATCAAAGCCGTCATCTTCGACCTGGATGGCACCCTGCTTGACAGCCTGCAAGACATCGCGGAAAGCATGAACAAAGCTCTGGCCGAAAGCGGTTATCCTGAACACACCCTGGAGGCTTACAAGGATTTTGTGGGTAATGGGCTATTTGACCTGACCAAAAAATCGTTACCGGCCTCACATCGGAAAGAAGCCGACGTGGAAGCGATGGCCGAGAAATTCTGGTATCATTACGAGGAAAGCTGGTTTCTGCACACCAATACCTATCCCGGCATCCTCTACCTGATCCAGCTTTGCGTGTCACACAAGATCAAAGTGGCCATCCTTTCCAACAAGGTGCATTACTTCACCAAGAAGATGATCCGCCACTATTTCCGCGGCGTGATGATCAACCAGGGGAAGAATCCCTTCGGCATCTACAGCGGCGAACAACCCGACAAGCCGATGAAACCGGATCCCACCCGCGCGTTGGAACTGGCCGACCGGCTGAAAACCAAACCCGAATTCATCGCTTTCCTGGGCGACCAGGCAGTCGATGTCGAAACTGCCAAAAACGCCGGAATGGTAGCCGTTGGCGCAGCTTGGGGCTATAGTGGCAAGGAAGCTCTGGAACAAGCCGGAGCGGACTATGTCTTTGACAGCCCGGCCGAATTTGCCAGTTTCCTGGAAATGACACCTATCGTTTGATGCGCTCCTACCGTAAGGAACTGTGGTTTGAAACCAGCAGACGGCGCGAGTACATCAATATCACCCAACAGGTGGAAAATTGCCTGCGCGAAAGCGGGATCGCCGAAGGACTGTGCCTGGTCAATCCCATGCACATCACCGCCTCTGTGTTTATCAATGACGACGAACACGGGCTGCATGACGATTTCGAGCGCTGGCTGGAAAAGCTGGCTCCGGAGAAACCGCACTCACAATACGCCCACAACGGATTTGAGGACAATGCCGACGCGCACCTCAAACGCCAGGTCATGGGACGCGAAGTGGTGGTGGCCGTTACCGGCGGCAAACTCGACCTTGGCACCTGGGAAAGGATATTTTACGGTGAATTCGACGGCCGGCGCCGCAAACGCGTGCTGGTGAAAATAATCGGTGAATAGATAAGAAAAACCCCGCCCTCCGGCGGGGTTTTTTGTTACAGGATCTTGTCTAGATCCGGGGGACTGTTTTTTCCAGGGCAGAGCGGAAATCGTCCACGCTCAGGCCCTGCAAGCCAAGCCAGACCAACGCTTTTTCGATCAGGCCGCGATGGTGGTCGCGGACTTCGGTGTTGATGTGTTGCAGATGGAAAACGGCGCAGAGGGTCAGCGCCGCCCGGAACGCTGTTTCGTCGTTCCAGCCATGTGTGCGGGCCAGATCTTTCAGCAAACGGTCGAATCCATCCAGGTCCAGCCGCATGATATCGATAAGTTCCCCTTTTTCCCAATATCCTGCGGCAGATTGGCTGCCCACCAGTTCCCTCAGGATCCAGTACGCCGGAGAACCGGAAAGCTCGCTTAATAGATCAGCGGGTTGGTCCTGATCAGCTTTGTACATGTGTCTGTCGCTGGCGTCCGGATTAATTATATATGAGCATATCATGTCCATGCTCATGTCATGCGACTGGGACTTACTGGAAAGTTTCATTACGCTCAGCGTCGGAGCGACCGGGATCCTTCGTAAGTTGATCGCTCCGGGCAACTCATTTTTGGTGCGCGGATCCACCACCACGAAGCTGGTGTAAGCGCTCAGGATCCTGTAGCGGAGGGCGATTTCCGCCGCCTTGCCGGTGTCGTCTTTCCGATGTTGGCGTGAACCTTTCTTTTGCCAGCGCAGCGTTGACAGCAAATGTTTCGCGTAGAGCTGGGGCACGCAGTTTTCGCCTTCCGCGCCCCGGACCAGTTCGAGATATCCGAGAATGTGTTTTTTCTTGTCCGGGGTCTGCAGGGACAAGGTCACCTTGCCCTGGGGTTCGGAATCAAAATGCTGCAGGAAAGTGGCGGTCGCATTGGGCAGCAGGCAGCCTCTGGAAAGTGGAAGCGTCTCTTTGTGGCCGGCCCAGTCGAGTTCGGTTGCGCTGCCGGCAGGAAAATCCAGCCGCGCCAGATGCCGGCCGACCACGGGCGCGAGTTCTTCGCCGGGGGAGACCATTTCCATTCCGCCGCCGGAAATTTCGGCCAGGTTGCGCAGCAGTTCTTCGTCCGTATGGGAGCCGATGCCGATGGTGAAGATGCGGTTTTGGCCGTGCAGATCGCTGACCTTGTTCTGGATCTCTGCATTGTTGCCAACCGCGCCGTCCGTGAGCAGGATGATGTTTTTGGCTTTGTTAGAATCCATTTTCAGAGCCGCAGTCAAAGGCCCGAGTAATTCCGTGCCGCCCAAATCAGCGTCTAAGCTTTTCACCCAGTTCCGGGCTTGGGAAAGACTCGTTTCATCATACGGGGTAAGGCGTCCCGCCAGGGCGCGCCAGCTGCTGCCAAAGGCAAAGATGTCAAAGCTGTCGCCTTCGCGTAAAGAGCTAAGCAGCAATTGCAGCGCGTCTCTGGCCAGGGCGATGCTGGCGCCGCTCATCGAGCCCGAACAATCGATGATGAAGACAATGTTCCGCGCCTGAGCTGCCCATTCCGGCAACCGGGGCAGAAAAGTCGCGCTGGCGATCCAGCCTCCGGCACAGGGATCGGGATACACCTGAGCCGTGGCAAATTGCTCCTCGCCAGTTTCGATGTTGACCACGAAATCCTTGTCCAGGACGACCTCGCGGCTGGCGAAGCTGAGTTTGACGCAGTCCGGGCCGAGCTCCGTTTTCAAGGTATGGGAGGGCGAACTGACGGATTTCACGCCGCCGGCCATACGGATCTCCGCAGACAGGGAAAGTCCGTAGGGCAAGGGATCTTGCGCGCGGGGAGGATATAGCCGCTCGAGGTCGGAGGGATCCATTTTGCGCGCTTCCTCCAGGGGGGTGTAAACCTCTGCGATCACGGTGGGCAGGTAAAAACGGTAGTGGTTGTCCTTGCGTTCGAGGTTTTGCGCGAAAGTCAAACTGACCACCACATCCTGGCCGGGAGCCAGATTGCCCACGCTGCAGGTAAAGTGGTTGGCCGTGTCCTGATCGAGCAGGTAGGCGCTTCTGTTTTCGGAAAGGGCGAGGTCGTAATCGTCAAAGGCTTCGTCCTTTCCCTTGAGGATGCCATCCATGACCAGATCCGCTTCCCGGACCTGAAACGCGGTGACCGTGGCGTCCAGCGGCAGCGGAAAACTGTACACTGCCTCGATGGCGGAGGTCTCCAGATTTACATAGTGCTGTTCGATCGTGACCAGGCAACTTCCGTCAACTATCCTGGCCCGGGCCGCCACGCCCCGGAGGGCGATTCTGGCTTCCTTTTCGTCTTGTGTGCCGAGCAAACCCCAGCGATGCTTTGTTTCCATAAGGAACTCCTTTTAGTTTAACAACTTGGCGATGATCTCCGCGATGGCGTCCAACTGCTTTTTATCGGGAAAGTCCGCTCCGTAGGGCAATTCCAGGAAAGCCCCGCCCACCAGCGGAATCCGGATCAAACGGTCGAAGGGCAGATCTCGCTTTTCAGCAATATCCAGGCTGGGAGGAGTTTCTTTGCGCGCTGTGAATCCCCGGCGATGGGATCTGATCTGCCGCAAATGCTCCTCGGTGTAATAGCTGCCCCGGCCGCGCCCGCAGGGTGGGTCGATTATTCCGCTTTGCACGTAGAAACGCACCGCCCGGCGGGAAATCCCGGAGGCGGCGGAGAGTTCGCCGATTCTGTATTTTGTTGTCTTGTTCATGGGACAATTCGACAGCACCCTGATTTACTGTCAAGATATTTTTTCAGTTTTTTGGGCTTGATATGTGTTAATTAATTGATGATTAGTTATATGAGGGAGTGTTTAAATGCGACATCAATGTCATATTAAAGGAGAGGAGGCCACTTCAGCTGGCCATCTTTTCCTGCCTTGGGAACTGAAAGTGCTTGAGTTCAGGCTTTTGTTCGAGGATGGTGAAAATGAATCTGATAATCAGGATATCCGGACAGGATGACAGCGGGATGACCTTCCAGAGCGGTTTCGCCC
>MTKZ01005385.1_pt1 | contig 13940 bp, 12 predicted proteins | sample 1042781 | NCBI WGS metagenome assembly MTKZ01 (sample SAMN06212207, study PRJNA360539) | anaerobic digester metagenome | biome: Wastewater treatment plant; material: sludge; isolation source: anaerobic digester fed with sludge from wastewater treatment plant | place: Denmark: WWTP Viborg ...
ATAAAGTCCGGTAGGGATGGCGCCTTTCCGATACAACGTTTTTCATGATACCTGAAGTATCTTGCAGGGCGCAACCGCAAGAAGGGGACCGAAATTCGCGCGTAAGAAACCGAGATGTTGCCGTAAGGCCAATAACGTAGAAGCGGCATTCCTTACGCGCAGATTCAGGGGGATATTGGCGGATGCGAGCATTCCCCCGATTGCACAGAGCGAATGGTGTTGGCCAAAACGGCAAATTCCCGCCAGTCCAGGGTCTGGGGCCGACGGCCGTGATCAATACCCGCCTGTTCCAGGGCCTGCATCGCCTGTTCACGTGAAAGTCCCAGTCCCTGCGCTGAAAGGGTATTGCGCAGCGTTTTGCGACGTTGTTGAAAGGCGGCTCGCACGACCTTCATGGTCCATGCAACATCTAAATCCGGCAACAGTGGTTCGCGCCGAAGACGGAACCGCACAATACAGCTGTCAACCTTGGGTTTCGGCAGGAAGCAGGTTGCGGATACCCGGTGTACAATATCCGTCTCCGCATAAAGCCGCGCCGCCAGCGATAATGCGCCGTAGTTTTCGGCGCCGACAGGCGCCGTCAGGCGTTCACCCACTTCCAACTGGGTCATGACCACCAGCCGGTCGAAAAATACCGGCGATTCCAAAAAATGAAATAATACGGGCGTGGTAATGTAATACGGCAGGTTGGATACCATTTTCAGGCATCGTGCATTCGGAAGAAATTCGCCTACCAGCTGGTCAAGATCGTGATTCAGGATGTCGCCCCGGAATAGCCTTACGTGCTCGTAAACCCCGAACTGTTCTTCGAGGCAAGGCNNGGACCCGGCGCGGAACAGTATCCGCTTGGTCAATGCGCCCAGCCCGGCGCCCACCTCGATAACCCCGTCTTGTTCCGTAAGTTCCGCCGCGTCGGTCATTATTTTGTTTATATTGTCGTCCAGTAGCAGATTTTGCCCCAGGGCTTTTTTAAAGCGGATATTGTGGCGCTTACAAAGTTCCTTTAGGGAAGGAAAGGACGGTGATGGCCCGGTATCCTTTTGCAGTGGGTGCGTCATGACAGTGCCTAAAAGGGCAGCAGCATGATGCTGAAGAGGGTGTTATCCGGAGCGTCCAGCGTCAGGGTGAAGGGGATGACTTTGGATTCGGGGAGTTTCGGTTCGTCCGCAGGGGGGAGGGGGGCGGAAAAAGTGATGATCATTTCGCCGGCAGTTTCCGTAACCGCAAGTCCACCGCCTTCCTTGGGAGTCATGGCGCCCATCGCCTGCACCGAAGGCTTACCCGGAGCGAACGACGCCCGGTCGGAACGGAATTGACCGGAAAACAGCCATTTGCCGGGAGACTGCCGTAACAGAGTGCCCTCCATGGCGAGTCCCTCAATGGGGAACCGGCTGTTCACCGTGTAGCCCTTGTTGTCCCCAAGGGGAACCAAAGCGATTATCGGTAACGCAACGGCATCCACAGGCGTTGTGGCAGTATCCAGCGGCACTTGAAGATGAGACTTTGCAGAAGGGTCGCTTGTGGAAATCTGTGAGGCCGCTGCGTTCTTGGCCCCGCCAGGCGCTGGCTCTTCTTGCGGTGGCGCTGTTGAGGGGGCAGGCACTGTCGGAGAGGGCAGGACCGCGGGCGCATTATCTTTACTGGACGGAGCGGATGGGATGCATCCGCTGACCGTTGTTACCAGTATTAATACAAACATAATCAGGGGAACTGGAATTTTCATGTTGTGCTCCTCAGAAGACTGCCCGGTGGTTGAAGAAGTAACCTGCGTTTTGTCGCCTCATCTACAGGTGTTGTGCTCAAATTATACCGATTATGGGGTATAAGACGCCAAAAGTATCTCTGAAATGCCGTGAAGGGTTGGATATAGGCCTTTCAACTCATTCCTGAACCAGTAAAACGCGAAGTACCCATAAAATCAATACGGCGGCCACCGGCGTCCAATCGGCAAATCCCATAGGGGGGAGCAGTCGTCGAATCAGATTCAATAAGGGGTCGGTAAGGGGGGGAATCCACCGCAGCCGGGCGTGGTTCATATCCAGGGATAAGAACGGTGATGTCCAGCGTAAAAGAATAATCAGCATGTACAATGTAATGGCGCTGTACAGAACGGTTCTCAGCATTTCCTGAAAGAGGAGCGGTTGCGCATAGGGTTCGTTCATGTCAATGTAATCTCCCGCACTATTGTATAAACCGGCCCCCGTGGAGTCAAGAGACTACGGAACAGGAGTATTTTGCCGGCACAGAATTCCGGGCCAAATTCGGGAATACCCCCGGGTTCCTGGTAGGGTTGTAACAGGGAAGCGAACACAGAGGCAGTTGCCATTTTGCGGAGGCGCGCAATGGTGACGTGAGGATGGAAAGCGTGTGTTTTCGGCGCCAGGCCGATTTCACGGGCGGCCTGTTCTGTTGTCCCCTGAATCCCGCGAATATCCCCGGAGATTGTCTCAATGCCCGCCCACACAACAGAAGGTTTTTTAAACGAGGGGAATGCACCCACGCCGCGGACGAGCAATTCCGGTGCGTTGTACGGGGCAAGATGCTTCTCCAGGTATCGGGATAAAGCCGGGAGTTGTTCTTCGGATACTTCCCCATAAAAACGGAGTGTCAGGTGCATATTATCAGGCTTGACCCAGGTTACCCCGCCACTTTCAGGCTTTAAGGTGTGGACCAGGCTATGCAGGGCGGCATGAGACGCTTCCGGTAAAGGTATGGCGGCGAACAGGCGCATCATTTTTGTTCCCTATTCAGATTGGCGGCATTTCCATACAGGGGTGTTGTCCCAGATTTTGCGATATCAGGCCTCCCGGGTCCAATTATGGAGCATAAGGGTGTGTGACTTGTTTGATCCCGCAAAACCATGATAATCTCTCATTATGACTGACCAAAATTCAACCGATTTGAAACATTCCCACGGATGCCTGGGCATATTTGTCGTCTTCATATTGATTTTGGGGGCGGCTTGGGGTATCGGCTTGGCGTATTTTATGTGGCTTATTAATGATACGCGCCATAATGTGACGCAAGCCCTGGCCGATTTCCGGCCCAAGGTGGGATCCCGTGTTTATAGCAGTGATGGACAGGTGATTGGCGAATTCTCCATTGAAGAGCGGCAATTGCTCCGGTTGAGCGATATTCCCCTGCATGTGCAGAAAGCGTTTATCGCCACGGAAGATGCGCTTTTTTATGAACATCGGGGCGTTCGTCCGGACGCCATATTGAATTCCATGCTGTACATGGTACAGACCGGAAACACCCGCGGAGGCAGCACCATAACACAACAGGTAGTGCGCAATGTGGAGGATCTGGAAGTCGGGTTGGAACGTACATACAAGCGAAAGTTACGAGAAGCCCTGGTGGCCATGCAGGTCGAGCGCGACTTCACCAAGGACGAGATCCTGGAGTTGTACCTGAATCAGACGTTCCTGGGCATCAGCGCCTATGGGGTTGAGGCCGCTTCTTTTCAATACTTCGGAAAGAGTTGCAAAGATCTTACCCTGGGAGAGGCGGCTACCTTGGCGGGCACATGCCGCTGGCCGAATACCAATAATCCCATAAACAATCCTAAAAATGCGTTGCGCCGACGCAATACGGTGCTGCAGCAAATGCTGGAAAACGGCTTTATCTCGCAACAGGAACATGATGCCGCCCTGCAAGAAGATATGATGGCTTCTATTGTGACTCGAAAATCGGAAAAGCCGGAAGAGATGGACTATTCGCTTCGGGGACGCTTTCGGGCGCCTTATTTCGTGGAGGAAGTCCGGCGTTTTATTTTAAGCAAGTATGAGTCGCAGCAGGTCTTCGAGGATGGCCTTGAAATATACACCACCATTGATATGCGTCTGCAGGAAATCGCGGAGCGTGTGCTGCTTAAAGCGCTTGAGGATTTCGACAAAAGGCACAGTAAAAGCCGCAGCAGGCTTGATAAAGAGGGAAACCAGATGCCCGTTTCCGGCGCGCTGGTGTGTATTGATAATCGTCCCGCATACCGGGGACAGGTCCGCGCCATGGTCGGCGGCCGAGATTTCCTCAAGGAAAAATATAATACGGTGACCCAGGCGCGGCGCCAGCCGGGTTCCAGTATCAAACCCTTCATCTGGGCTGCGGGTATCGCCTCCGGGATGACACCGTCAACAATAGTAGTAGATGCCCCTTTTTCAAGGCGCACCCCTGCGGGCGTTTGGTGGACGCCGAAAAATTTCGGGGGCACTTTCAGCGGGGCGGTGCCGATACGGTATGCCTTGGAACTCTCAATCAATATTGTCTCCGTAAAAATCGCGAACCAGGTGGGTACGTCGCTTGTGCGTTCTTATTTACAGCGATGCGGCATCCCCACGGACGTGGAAGGGCTAACCATTGCGCTGGGGTCAGGAGAAGTCACGCCGCTCTCGCATTGTGTTGCCTATACGGTTTTCCCGAACGAAGGTATGCGGTATGATGCTGCCTTGATTACGGATATCCGGGATGCGGACGGCATCCAGCGATACAATTATCATGACTACTCCCGTCCGGAACAGGCCATGGACCCGAAAGTTGCTTATGTCACCTTGAGCATGTTACAGGGGGTCTGCAAGCCGGGTTCCTATCACCCTACAGGGTGGCGCGCCCATGAGCTTGGGCGGCCTGTAGGCGGCAAAACAGGCACCACCAATGAAAGCAGGGATGCTTGGTTCTGTGGTTTCAGCGCAGATTATACCTGTGCTGTGTGGGTCGGCTACCGGGACAATCGAACGTTGGGTAGTGGAGGCGACTATACGGGAGGCCGGCTGGCATGCCCGATTTGGGTCGATTTTATGAGAGAAGCCCATGAAGGGATGCCTGCGAAGGATTTCGAAGTGCCCCCCGGCATCGAGTTTTTCAATATTAATCGCAGGACCGGAACCCGGGGGGGAGACTACCGCGAAGCCTATATCGCAGGTACGGCTCCTCCAGCCTACAAGCCACCGCCGCCACCAACGCCAGTACCTGAACAAACCCCTGCTGCACCGGACCCTTCGGCTACGCCCACGCCTGCCCCTGTGGCGCCTGCACCACTCGTACCCGCGCCCGCAGCGCCTCCAGCTGCGACGACGCCACCGTCAGGATGAGGTGGGTAAAGAATGGTTCGCGCCTAAAAAAAGCGCCATAGGTGGTGCAGCCTTTTCCACCGGAGATAGTTTAAAATAGTGGAGTGCAGTATGGCCTGATTAGGGTGCCGTTCGCTTTAGTTCCATAGAGGCAATTTGTCCCAACTGTCCACGTAAACTACGCATTGAAAAGGGTATGGTATGGAATATCGCATAGAAAAAGATGCCTTGGGCGAAGTACGCGTCCCGAAGGATAGCTACTACGGGGGACAGACAGTCCGTTCCTTAATAAATTTTTCGATTGGTGCGGAACGTATGCCATTGGAGGTTATCCATGCCCTCGCGTATATCAAGGCAGCCGCCGCCGTTGTCAACCAGGAACTGGGTTTGTTGGACAATCAACGGGCCGGGGCCGTCATTGAGGCAGCCCGGCAAGTCTCCTCGGGCGTCTTGAATACGGAATTTCCCCTGTCCGTGTGGCAAACAGGCAGCGGCACCCAGACGAACATGAATGTGAACGAAGTTATCGCGAACCGGGCCATTGAACTTTTGGGCGGCATCAAAGGTTCCAAATCTCCGGTGCATCCCAATGACCATGTGAACATGAGCCAGTCGTCGAATGATGTTTTTCCGGCCGCCATGAATATTGCCGCCGCGAAGGCGGTTTCTGAAAGGCTCCTTCCCGCGTTGAAATTACTTGCAACCGCATTGCGAGAGAAAGCGCTCGCTTTTGATGCCATTATTAAAATCGGTCGGACTCATCTCATGGATGCCACGCCGCTGACCCTGGGCCAGGAGTTTTCAGGATACGCCCGCCAAGTTGCACAGGGATGCGAACGAATTGAACAAATTCTTCCCGCCCTATGCGACCTCGCCCTGGGCGGCACCGCGGTTGGGACCGGCCTGAATACCCCTGCGGGATTCGGGCAGCGTGTGGCGGTAGTATTGAGCGGCATGCTGCATTTGCCGCTCAGGGAGGCGCCAAACAAGTTCGAGGCTTTGGCCGCCCATGACGCGCTCGTTATGGCCCATGGCGCCTTAAAAACGGTTGCAGTCTCCCTGATGAAGATCGCCAATGACATCCGCTGGTTGGCAAGCGGCCCGAGGTGCGGCATAGGCGAACTGAAATTGCCGGAAAATGAACCCGGTTCATCCATCATGCCCGGAAAAGTCAATCCTACCCAATGTGAGGCGATGACCATGGTGGCGGCCCAGGTGCTGGGCAACGATGTTACCGTCAATGTGGCCGGCGCCTCTGGAAACTTTGAACTCAACGTGTTCAAACCTGTAATTATCTATAACATGCTGCAGTCCATTACATTGCTTGCCGATGCCGCATCTTCATTTTGCTCGCGCTGTATTGAAGGCATAGAACCCGATGTGGCGCGCATCAATACCCACCTGGAAAATTCCCTGATGCTGGTGACTGCCCTTAATCCTGTGATTGGATATGACAATGCCGCGCGTATTGCACGCCATGCCTATACGCGCAACATGACGCTGCGTGAAGCCGCGCAGGAACTGCAACTGCTTTCCCCGCAAGAATTCGACACGTTTGTGCGGCCGGAAAGCATGCTGGGGCCTGACAGAAGCCCAAAAGAACAGTCGCAATAATACCCTTTCGGGCCGTGTGCGGACAGACGCGGGCTTGTGTTCGGGGAACAGGCGTCTTTACTGCGTGACGCGCGAATAGACAGTCATCTGTGTGATTGCCATACACCGGATGGATCGGAACCCAGTGATATGCTGTTGGGTTAAAACTCGATCCGAAGTGTAAGCACATGAGTGGTGTATGAGCGTGGCAAAAAATAACACGTCTTCAATGCCGCTGTTTCGGTTTATAGAGGTGAGGTTGGTCTATATCCCAGAAAGCCTATTAACCCCGGGTGTCTTCAGTTTCAAGCGCGGTACGTACACGTTTATAGGATTGATAACGTTGGGATGGCAGCACGCCCTGATCGACAGCCTGGCGCACGGCACACGACACTTCATGGATGTGGGTGCAGTTTCTGAACTTGCAATGGGTGCTCAGAGCCGCAATTTCGGGAAAATAAAAGGACACTTCTTCCGGGGTGACATCCCATAATCCCAAGGAACGAATGCCGGGCGTGTCGATGATACGGATGCCGCCCCGAAGTTCGTAGAGCGCCGCCGAGGTGGTGGCGTGCCGCCCTCTGTTCGTTGCTTCACTCAGTTCTCGCGTTACAATGCGCAACGCGGGATCCAGTCGGTTTAGCAGGGATGATTTTCCCACCCCGCTATGGCCGGCAAGTACGCTTATGCGGCCGGCAAGGCGGTCACGCAGAGCATCCAGGCCTTTTTCGGTTTTGCAGCTGGTGATGAATATCTCCAGGCCCAGCTCACGATATAAATCGGTTGCCTCGGGCTCATGGTCCACGAGATCAATCTTATTGATACACAGGACAGGAGTAACACCGCCAAGCTGGGCCGCAATCAGAAAGCGGTCCACCAGTCCGGGGCGGAAAGGAGGATTGACCGCAGCTGCAACGATAACCAGCAAGTCCACATTGGCGGCAATTACCTGTTGCTTCAAACGTCCTTTCCCGCCCGTGTGCCGGGAAAGACGTGTTCTGCGCGGCGCCACACCCCGCACGATGAATTGTCCCTCCGATTCTTCCACTTGCACGCGGTCTCCCGGTGCCAGCAGGGATTCTTCGCCTTCCGGGAGCCGTTCGTCAATCAGGCATAACCGTGTAACAGGCCCATCGAACGCATTACCGGACCTGGGGGGGGCGCATTCCACAAAAGCCCACTTGCGGGAATGACTTACTACGGTGGCGTTCGGTGTGAGGTCCGCAGGAAGCGGGGGCGCGTACAGGGAATGTTCGGGGAGTTTCGCCAGCGCGCGGCGATGTTTCGCCAGGTCATGGGAAAAATCCGCCTCCTGGTTGTCTTCCCAATTCCGCTCGCGTACCGTGCTGCGCTTTTTCTTCCCGGGGCGTTTACGCTTTCCCATGGTCAAACAGAGGTTTCGGCACTCCTGCTGCAGAAACCGTCTTCCTTTCCGTTTGGCGGCGCATCCAGTCGTTCATCGGTTGCTATGCATGTTCCTTTGAATGATTTCCTGGTTTAACTGTTGCGCGGAATTGATCCCCATTTCTTTTAATCGCTGGTCCAAAGCGGCCACTTCAATAATAATCGCGACATTGCGGCCGGGTTTCACCGGAAGGCGAAGGTAGGGAAGGCGTACTCCAAGAATTTCTTCCGGGCTATAGGTTAAGCCGGTCCGGTCATAGGAGCTTTCCTTGTTCCAGTCCTCCAGTTCCACCACCAGCCCAATACGCTTGAAGTCCCGAACGTGGCCAACCCCGAAAAGTGCGCGGATGTCCACAATGCCCAACCCGCGGATTTCCATGTGATGTTTGACAATTTTGTTGGTCTGTGCGTAAAGATAGTCTTCGCGACGGCGTTTAAGTTCCACGAGATCGTCGGCAATAAGGCGGTGGCCCCGTTCCACGAGTTCCATCGCCGTCTCACTCTTTCCTATTCCCGTTTTGCCAAGGATAAGACAGCCCACCCCATAGACATCTACCGCAGTCCCATGAATTGTGGTCTCGGGCGCGAATTCATCGTTCAAATAAATAATGATTCGGCTAATAACCTCGTCAGTGCTCATGGCGGAACGCAGCACGGGAATGCCGCTGCGATTGCACATGTCCAGGAAAACCGGGGGAGGTGTAAGGTGGCGGGACAATACAAACACGGGAATTTCAAAAGAGACCATGTTCGCCAGCATTGTGGCGAGGTTCGATGGAGACATGCGCTCCATGAAATGGATTTCCGTGTTGCCGAGAATTTGCACCCGATCATTGGCAAAATAATCCACATAGCCGCTCAGCGCCAAGCCGGGACGGTTGACATCCCAGGAATATATCGGTTTGCCAGTACCCTGATAACCGGCCAGCATCTCAAAGTCCATATCATGGGTAAGATGTTCCAGCAGTCTGGAAACAGGAATACTATGCTTGCGTTTTACTTCTAAGGATTTAAAATCCATCCGCTGCTTTCGTCCGTTGCGGCGGACATCCTTGCCGGATGTCCGATGTCCGGGGCTAATAGGCCGGCTCAATTAATCCGTACGTATTGTCATCACGGGCGTACAACACGTTAATTTGCGACGTTTCGGCATTTGAAAAGACGACAAAAATATCTTCCACCAATTCAAGCTGCATTACAGCCTCTTCGACCGTCATCGGCTTCATTGGCAATTTTTCGCGCAAGACAACGTGATGCGCTGTTTCTTCCGAAACCTCTGTTTCTTCATCACCGTTGCCCGGCTGAAAACCGATAATGGCATGGCTGTAACTCAAATCCGGCCTTTCGGGACGTTGTTGATGCCGGTTAATGCGGTCCTTATACTTGCGCACCTGCTTTTCTAATTTTAACATCACAGCGTCCACCGAGGCATACATATCCGCTGAAGATTCTTTGCTGTGAATACGTACGCCATTGGCATGAAGATTTACTTCGGCTATATGGCGGTGCTTTTCAACATCAAGAACTACCTTGATGTCAATAACCTTATCAAAATGGCCCTTGATTTTTTTTACGTGGTTTTCGATATACGCTTTGAGCGCATCCGTCATCTCCATGTGCCGGCCCGTGATAGACAAATTCATCTGTTAATCCTCCTCTAAATTTGGAAGTAGTGCGTGAAGAATATCACGCACCGTGCACTTCAATCAAGATAGTTTGACTTAAGAGAGTCATATCTAATGCACCAAGTTTGTCGGGACATGATTCCTTGCCGACAAGACGCACTCCTCTTGAAAGAGGAGCCAATACTGTCTTCAAGGCAATATCTTTGGCCTGTCATTATTATATCATTTTATCTGATATTTCATCCCATAAAATTTTAGTATATGCACAAAATAGAGCACGCGCAGCAAATCATTACTTCAACTTCTTAGGGGGCGGTATCAAACAGATGTTACTGCTCTTTAATCAGTGTTACAGATGAAGCGGATATTCTACTTGAGACCACAACAGGAAAAATAATATACTATATGTTAATATAACAAAATAAAGTTAAATAAATTTTGGTTTTTCTTGTTTGATGATACTTCTAAAAACTATCGGAAGTGTCAAGAATTTCAGAAACGGGACCTGAATCACGGCTTTCAATATAAGGTCCGGTCAACATATCCTTGTAAGGCATGCCGGGCCCTACCATGGGGTATACAAAGGCATGTTTATCGGTAACAACTTCAAGGAATGCGGGGCCTTGGAATTTGAGGAACGCTTGCAGCGCCGGTTTCAATTCTTCGTAGGTGGACACCCTTTTTGAGAATTTGAAGCCGTCCGCTTCCGCGGTTTTAACGAAATCTTTGGTACGCAGTGATTTGTCGGTTCCGGAAAAGCGCCCGTTATAATATAAGGTCTGCCACTGTACCACCATTCCGTCCCCGTAATTGTTCAGGAGCAGCACTTTAACAGGAAGGTTGTACGTGGTGCAGGTTTCCAGTTCCCCGATATTCATGCGTATACTGCCGTCTCCATCCACATCAATAACCAGTTTTCCAGGATGGGCCACTTGCGCGCCAACAGCGGCGGGCAGGCCAAACCCCATGGTACCCATGCTTCCGGAGCTTATCCATGTGCGGGGATGCTTGTAATCAAAATACTGGGCACAGAACATCTGGTGTTGGCCGACACCCGAAACGATAATAGCGTCGCCCTTGGTGCAGGTATTGAGAAGTTCCAGAACCGCCTGAGGCTGGATAACCTCGCTGTCCCGGTTGAAGTTGAGCCGATGGCGTTTTTTCATGGCGCAAACTTCTTTCAGCCAGGGCTGGTGATTTATTTCAATGGATTTACCCGCCTCCATCAGGTCGCGTAAAGCCAATGCGGCATCACCGACATATTGCCAGTCCACGGGTTTCACCTTGCCTATCTCCGCAGGGTCGATATCAATATGGGCAATCACGGCATGGGGCGCAAAGGCCCGGGGTACGCCTGCCACGCGATCGTCAAATCGTGCTCCAATCGCAATCAGGAAATCGCAGTCATCCACGGCATAATTAGCGTAGGCCGTTCCGTGCATGCCCAGCATGTGCAGGCAAAGTTCGTCCGTGGTATCCACCGCACCGATACCCATCAAGGTGGTTACCGCAGGCACCTGGTAAAGTTTCATAAACTTATGGATTTCTTTGGAGGCGTTACTGATTACCGCTCCCCCGCCAATATAGAGCAAGGGCTTTTTGGAACGTTTCAGCATTCTCAAGAAATCCCGGGCTGTCTCCACGGGCATTCGCTTTTGTTTAATTTCGTTGACTCGTTCCCCGTATCCATGAAGTTGCAAAACGCTTTCGCTGTCATACGGGCCTTCCCAATTCTGCACGTCTTTGGGAATGTCAATGACCACCGGGCCGGGCCGGCCGCTTTTGGCGATTTGGAACGCTGTGCGGATCGTAGCCGCCAGCTGGGTCGGATCCTTGACGAGAAATACATGTTTGGCGCAAGGACTCATCAGACTGTACACAGGGGCTTCCTGAAAGGCATCGGTACCGATGACGGCACGTGCCACCTGGCCGCAGATGAGCACTACGGGCACGGAATCCGCCATGCAGTCGCGAATAGGGGTGGCGCTGTTGGTGGCCCCCGGCCCTGAGGTGACCATGAAAACGCCTACTTTTCCGGTGGACCGGGCATACCCGGCCGCCATAAAGCCGGCACCCTGTTCATTAGCCGGAACGACCAGTTCAATGGGTTTATCGGGATGGTTTTCATTGTATCTGAAAATGGCGTCATAAGTAGGAAGGATAGCGCCGCCGCTGTAGCCGAATATCGTATCCACGCCTTCATCGGCCAGCACTTGCAGCGTCATGTCCGCACCGCTCATGACAACGCCATGGTTATATGCCCGTTTTGGTTTCGATCCAACCATAAGCTGATTCTCCTATTATGTCGTAAGCAACCGGAATTCGCGGGGAATATTTAATCTACAACACGGCCGGGTTCCGGTTTCTTCCCGGGAATGCAAGCCAGACAACCTGGCGGGTTAGCGCGGAAATCATTAGAAGTTGAGTGGGTTTGTACCCGTACAAGAGAATGAACCCTGACGCGTTCGGCAGAGATTCATTCGTCGCAGGACTTGGCGCACGTATCGATTAAAGAAAGGCGAGCGCCATGATTTAATGGCGCTCGCTGACAGGAATTGCATGGGTAAACTCAGATTTCCTTATCAGAATACGGCGCCGTTTCTTCTACAGGCGCCTCCGATACGGCAGACGGGGGGGGGGCCTCGCCGGCAGTTTCCGCATCTTCAACGGGAGCGGCCTGCTCCTGCATATCAGAGGGCTCTTCAACGGGTTCCGGAGAGACTTCCGTCTTTTCCTGTTCCGCTTTCTGCAGTGCCTCGGCTTCCGCCTTCGCTTCACGCTCCGCGGCACGGGCCGTTTCAACCCGGTTTACCGCGGCCATCAGGTCGAGAGCCACATCGGCAAGGCTGCGCCCCGCCTGAATCATGCTCTGAGGCACAGCACCGCTCAGGGCAGCGTTCACATCCACGCTTCCGGAGGCTTGTTCATGTTCTTCGGTCGCGCTGCGGTTTAAATCACGCTGATATTCGCGAATGCTGAGTCCTATCCGGCGATCCGCGGGNNTTCGGCCAACTCGCTGACATGGATTAGCCCTTCCACGCCGTTTTCAAGGCGGGCAAAGGCGCCGAAGGCAACCAGTTTGACAATATCCACTTCGACATGGGCGCCGATAGGCAAGTTTTCCACCACGGAAAGCCAAGGATCTGAAAACAGTTGTTTAAGTCCGACGCTAATCTTTTCCGATTCCGGGTCAATGCTCAGCACCTGAACTTCGATTTCCTGACCTTTTTGCAGTATTTCACCCGGGTTGGTCACTTTTTTCGTCCAGGATAGATCACTGACATGAAGCAGCGCATCAATGCCGTCTTCTATTTGTACAAAGGCGCCGTAATCCGTAAGATTGCGCACCGTGCCCTTGATGGTGGACCCCACAGGATACCGCTCGCCCAGTTGTTTCCATGGATTCGGCATCGTTTGCTTGATGCCCAGGGCTATTTTTTCTTCGTCCGTGTCTACGCTTAGCACCATCACGTCCACTTCGTCACCTTCATTCAATACTTCACCGGGATAACGTACGCGGCGTGTCCAACTCATTTCACTGACGTGAACCATGCCTTCAACGCCTTCTTCCAGGTGCACGAAGGCGCCGTAGTCCGTCATGGTGACCACGCGTCCGCGCATAATAGAGCCAACGGGGTAGCGCTCGGCTACCGTCAGCCACGGATTTTCCTTCTTCTGCTTAATACCAAGGCTAATCCGTTCGCTGACCGGGTCAAAACTTAGCACCATGACTTCCACTTTGTCGCCGACTTTTACCAGGTGGGAAGGATGCTTGACCCGACCCCAACTCATATCGGTGACGTGGAGCAACCCGTCAATGCCACCCACATCCACGAAGGCGCCGAAATCAGTGATATTTTTGACTTCGCCCTCGATAATACTGCCGACCTCAATGCGCTCAAGCAGTTTCTTCTTTTCTTCGGCACGCAGTTCCTCAAGAAGCCGCCGGCGGCTGACAACCACATTGCGGCGCCGGCGCGTTAACTTGACGATTTTTACTTCCATCTTTTCGCCGATGTAGCGGTCAAGATCGCCGGTGGGCCGGAAAGTCAATTGGCTTGCGGGCATGAAAGCATCCACACCGATGTCCATCTTGAGGCCGCCCTTGACGCGACGGGAAATTACACCTTCAATGACGCCGTCATTATTATAGACTTCCTGCACATGTTCCCAGTTTTTGATGCGGTCCGCCTTAATCTTGGAGAGAATCGGCGCCCCCATGTCATTTTCGGGTTCATCGATGTAAAAATCG
>MTKZ01016648.1_pt1 | contig 13926 bp, 17 predicted proteins | sample 1042781 | NCBI WGS metagenome assembly MTKZ01 (sample SAMN06212207, study PRJNA360539) | anaerobic digester metagenome | biome: Wastewater treatment plant; material: sludge; isolation source: anaerobic digester fed with sludge from wastewater treatment plant | place: Denmark: WWTP Viborg ...
GGTTTTGAAAAGGGACAATTTGGATCAATCTTTAATATATCCACTTGTAGAGTCTATCGATAAAGGCGCAGGCACCCTGATGCGCAATACAAAAGCAACCATAGACAAAACTTTTGAGCAAAATGTAAAAACGATCAACCAAATCGATTCGAGACAGAAGGTGGATTCGGCGATGAGAAAGACAGACGATAGACGATAGAAGTCAGAGGTCAGAAAGTCAGAAGTCAGAAGTCAGAAGTCAGAAACTAGTGCTAGATGTTAGAAATTAGTTAACCTATAATGCTTTGCTTCCAAAATCACAACGATAACTTTGTGAGTACAATGTACACTGTAAAAGTAAAATGTAGTAGCGGAGATTTACTTCTTTTGAGGGCAGGGCCATTCAGTTCTATTTTATTTATATATGTATAAGGTTGGCTATCAAGAGTAACAATGAAAGAAGAAATAATGTCGCAACTTCCCCTCTGGCAGAGGGGTGGCGATAGCCGGGGTGTCGAATGTCGCTTAAAGACATAGGGTTTGGCACCAAAAAAAAAATAATTTATCAGCGAGTTACATATTAAAATTTTAGAGAACTGAATGACCTCCCTTTTGGGGGCAGGGGGGTCTTTGATTTATTCGTATTGCAATTGTTTGATTAACAGCTAATTGTATGGTTAATAGAAGAAGTTAGATGTTAAAATTATTTTGTGATCAACTTCAACAACCCAACATGTTCCAAAAACAACCCTGATATGGGTTGAACAATAATAGCTCGGGGTGAAACCCGGGGTTACGAATCAAATCTCTCCCAACCCCGGTAGGGGTTGAATAAAGAATGGTTGTTTTCAAAGATTAGATTAATTACTTGTATAAAAAAAGTTGAACTGCAAGGACAGGTCACGACCTATCCCTACAGTTCAACTTTTTTTATCAGCATATTCCTAGCTTTTAATTACCCACCCCACAAAGGTTTAGGACAGGAATAATTTCTATGGCACCACCCAACAAAAGATTTATGTCGTTTATTCAAAGTAGATTTACCTTCATTATTAAGAATACGCTGCATGAAAACGACAATCATTTTATTACTGTTTCTATTGGGCTATATCAATGCATTTGGCCAAAAAAACATCGCTTACTCGAAGAAAATCGAAGTTGGCTACGATCTTTTTATGTTTAGAACTTTAATAATCGATCCGGGACCGAATTGGATGGGATACAATTTGGATGAAGACCAGAATGGGTTCGAAGTAAACTTTATAAACGGCGTCACAGCCTACGACCATTTCTTCGCAGGAGCCGGCGCAGGATATTTAAACTTTGAAGGAATTCATGGAGTCTCTGTCTTTGGCAATCTGGAATACTGGCCTTTGAAGAAAAGGATCAGTCCAATAATGGTGCTAAAAATTGGTTATGACCATATTTGGAATCAGTATGCCGGCGGACATGGCAATGCCAGAGTCGAATTTGGCTTAGGGGTTAATTATAAAATAAATAATAAATTAAATATTTATATTCAAAGTGGTTTATTGGTGGCACTTCAATCAAATCTGTTTCCATTCAAACTTGGATTCAGATTTTAACATCACAAATTCACATGCTCAGCCTTTACCTTACTGCCAAAAAAGACTTCACCATGCGTTTCAAAATCATCCGCAACTCCTGTGGTGTAGAATCTTGTATTACCTGATTTGGTGATCTTTTCATCAAGCCAATGTTGTCTCGAAAGGTATTCAACAAGGCTGGCGGCAACAATTTCGCCTTGAGTAATTAGACGTATATTCTGTGGAAGATATTGACGGATCTTATCCTGAATCAGCGGATAATGTGTGCAGGCAAGCAGAATTGTATCAATGTCAGTTGATTGAGCAAATAAAGAATCAAGATCGTCCCTGATGAATTCATCCATTTCATGACCGTGATATTTGCCGTTTTCTATGAATGGGACCCACATCGGACATGCCTGCTGCACCACATTGATATCAGGAAAGAAATGACCGATCTCGATTGGATAAGACATAGATGTGGTAGTACCTTTGGTACCCAGGATGCCAATAGTTTTCGTATTAGTAAGATCGCCAATGATCTCCGCCGTAGGTCTAATGACACCAAGTACTCTTTTATCAGGATATCTGGCCACCAGATCTCGCTGTTGAATAGACCTCAAAGCCTTTGCAGAGGCCGTATTGCAGGCGAGAATAACTAATGGGCATCCTTGGGCAAAGAACCACTCTACACATTGTAGCGTGTACTCATAGACGGTTTCAAATGAGCGATTGCCATAAGGCGCACGCGCATTATCTCCCAAGTAAATAAAATCGTAATTCGGAAGTAATTTCTTGATCTCTTTGAATACGGTCAATCCACCATATCCAGAGTCAAAAATTCCTATAGATTGACTATTTTTTGTCACCTGCCGGTGCTGGCTTCGTCGGAGTAGATGTAGACGGAGCTGTTGGCGTAGTAGCAAGTTTCGTTTTCACGTCAGCAGTGATGTCGTATTGTTCTTCAGCAAATAGTAAAACACCTGTGCTTGAATCAAAAACGAAGTCGTAACCTTTTGCTTTTGCTACTTCATTGATCAGTGTATTGATTCTGTCAAGAATAGGTTGATATAGAGCTTGTCTCTTATCAGAGATTTGTTTATTCATGTCCTGCTCAAACTGGCCAATCTTAGCTTCCTCTTCTTTTAATTTAGCAGATTCTTCTTCTAATTGTTTTGGAGCGATCTCGCCGGCTTGTTGTTTTTTCGCAACTTCCTGATATTTAGTCTGAAGGGCAGTAACCATTTGTTCGCCTTTTTTCTGCAATTGCGTTTGAAAAGCATTCAGGTTAGAATCAGCTACCTTTATTTCAGGTAAGTCCTGCATTAGCAAAGCAGAATTGATAAAGGCTACTTTTTGAGCCTGAGTATTAGTTGATGCAAGGCCTATGATTACAAGGCAAATAAAAAATATACGATTCATTTTTGATTATTAGTTTGGTAAATTTTGTGCAAAAGTAAGCAATCCCTTTTATATAGACAAATGGGTAAAATATTCTAGATTCTAGATGCTAGACAATAAAGACTAGATGCTAGAGGTCAGACATCAGAAGTCATAAGTAAGAGGTCGAAAAAAGAATTATTATTTGATAAAAGTAACAGCTATCTTTTTGATTATCAATGACATACAAATTAAAGATAAATCGAATAATATTTATACCATTGAATTGTCTAAAATTATTGTAATATTTTCATTTACAGGACATTACAATCGAAGTTTCATTCTAATTTCTAACTTCTAACTTCTAATTTTATATAGAATAGTAACCTTTCTTTTAAGCTCACTTCTAAGCCCGAAACTTTAGTTACTTGATCTTCTTGAAGACATCGTCAGTCTTGTCGATGGCATCACCTACGAAGAGAATGCCGGCAGCACTGCTTTTGTCTAAGACGAGGTCATAACCACGCTCTTTAGCATAATCATCGATAGCCTTATACACTTTATCCTGAATAGGTTTGACTAGTTCTTCTCTTTTTACAAACAAAGTCCCTTCTGTTCCGAATCTTTCTTTTTGAAGATCCCGGACTTGTTTTTCTTTAGAAGTGATCTCCTCTTCTCGCTTTTTCTTCATCTCCTCATTCAAAAGTGGTAGTTCTGCCTGGTACTTATTATACATACCTTTGATCTTATCCATTTCAGAATTTACTTCTTGTCTCCAGGTGGCACTCAACTCATCTAGTTGCTTCTGTGCTGTTTTATATTCCGGCATGTTTTCCAATATCCTTGCTATATCTACGACAGCTACTCTTTGAGCCTGAACAGAAAATGTTGAGATCAAGGCAAATGCCAATGTAAACAACAGACTTTTAATCATCATTTCAATTTTGGTTTAATAAAAAATTTTTCAAAAATAAGTTTCATTGAGATATTAAACGATGTTTTTTAACATTTATACACGTATTTATTCAATGAATTATCAAATTTAACTTTTTTTGAAATAGTTTAGTTTCCTCAGATCCAATTATACGTGAGTTTAACGGCTTTTTAACCAAATCGTTAAGTTTAATAAAAGAAGATTTATATTTGCGACAGTCCAAGTAGCGACTTAATCATTGAAGTATTAAAAATGAAAATATCCATAGATGCCTCCATTTCCGACTTAGAGGACCATCAAATTATAGACATACTCGATGGAAATTGTAACATATCCATCTCAGACAATAGCTGGGCTGCCATAGACAGCAGCTTCCAATACCTTCAACACAAAATTTCTTCCACAGATACCATTATGTATGGCATAAACACAGGCTTTGGAAGTCTCCGAAATGTCGGAATAAATGACGAAGATATTGAAGATCTTCAAGTCAATTTGATTCGATCTCATGCCTGTGGCGCCGGGGCCAAAGTACCTATATCTATTGCCAGACTTATATTATTCCTTAAAGTTAGAAGTCTGTCGTACGGTTATTCAGGTGTCAGCAAAGAACTGGTCCAACGACTGATCAATATGTTTAATGACGATGTGATACCGGTTATGTATGAACAAGGTTCACTCGGTGCTAGTGGAGATTTGGCTCCCCTGGCCCACCTTTCACTTCCGCTCATCGGAGAAGGTGCTGTATATTCAAATGATTCTATAATGGATTCAGCGGAATATTTAAGGCATAAAAACCTATCTCCATATGTACTTAAAGCGAAAGAAGGCCTTGCGCTGATCAATGGCACACAATTTTCTCTCGCATATCTTCAGGCATCTTATGTCAGGACAAGACAGCTTTTGCGTGCAGCAAATGTGACAGCAGCTATGTCTATAGAAGGATTTAATTGCAGATTGGAACCATTCCATGAGGCGATACATAGCGTCCGTCCCGGCAATGGTCAACCGGAGATCGCCACATTTATCAGAGAATTATTGCACGACAGTGCACACATGTCAGAACCAAAAGTAGATGTGCAGGATCCATATTCATTCCGATGTATTCCACAAGTGCACGGAGCCACGATGAATGCATTGAACCATATAGGCCAAGTGATCGCAAATGAGCGGAATAGCGTAACAGACAATCCCAATATTTTTGTAGAAGAGGATATGGTCATATCCGGCGGTAATTTTCATGCTCAACCTCTTGCTTTTGCAAGTGACTATCTCTGTCTTGCTGCTGCAGAATTGGGTAGCATTTCTGAAAGAAGATTGTATTTGTTGATATCAGGATTAAGAGGACTGGAACCTTTCTTGACAACAAAACCAGGTCTTCAATCAGGTTTTATGATCGCACAATACACTGCTGCTTCGATCGTCAGTATGAATAAACAATTGGCATCACCATCCAGTGTGGATAGCATCATATCCAGCAATGGTCAGGAAGATCACGTAAGTATGGCTGCCAATGCCGGAGTAAAAGTTTGGCAAATTGTAAATAATGTAGCAACAGTGTTGGCCATTGAGTGGCAAGCAGCAGCGCAAGCGGTGGAAATGAAAGATTACCCCATCAGTTCTAAGTTGAGAGCATATCTCAAGGCATATAGAAAACATGTTTCTTTTCTGGATCAGGATAGACCATTGCAACCTGATTTTGAGAAAACAAAGGCTTTTTTTAATGAAATAAACTGGTTTGCATAATTGACTCAAATTTCGTTAGTTAATTTCTTTTCTATGATTGAATAATTTGAATTTTAATAAAATTTTGATGGTGAAGGAAGATTTTAGTCCCATACGTGTGGGATCCATCAACCAAACGAAAATTTTGCCATTTAAACCAATAAAAGAAAAAATATGAATCAATTAACTAAGTACCATCTACCATCTACCATCAGCAATCTACCTTTGTTTCCTTACTACCTTAACCTAAGTAATTGATACTAATCGAGCAACATATTGAAGTCATTATTTTTACATCAGCAACACCGGTGAAGGTTGATTTTATAGCTGAGATGATCAGTCAGTTGCATGGGGAGAAAATAGATGAAGATACAATCCGGCATAGGGTCGCTATCCTCAACAAGCGGTACATGGAAGGAGGGTCAGTATTTACCATTCAGGAGATAGCCGGTGGATATCAAATGCTGACAAAAAAAGAGTTTGATCCCATCATCAGTCACATTCAGAGCAACCTCAGCAAGAAAAAATTGTCCACAGCTTCGTTAGAAACATTATCAGTTGTCGTGTATAAGCAACCGGTCACCAAGGCCGTCATAGAAAGTATCCGTGGTGTAAACAGTGATTATGCGCTGCAAAAGCTATTGGAAAAATCCCTCGTGAAGATCGTAGGAAGGAGCGAAGACGTAGGTCGTCCGTTACTTTATGCAGCAGGAGATACGTTCTTGGAGCACTTCGGACTCAATGATCTGAAAGACCTTCCTAAGCTTAAAGAGTTTGAAGCGCCAGCCGAAACCATTGGTCAGAGCGAAGAGGAGTAAACCAGAACTACTATTGAGTGTTATAACTTGAGTAAAAACTAAGTATGGAATCAGAATTAATCAATAAAATAGCAAATAGTCCACTCATCACTCTTGACATGGAACAATATGCCCCTGTGATGAATTTTGCAGCATTCGACCTTAAAGATTATTTATTTCATGGGCTTATTCTTAAAGAGAAAGATTTTCGGGAAGCGCTTAAAGCCTTTGACTGGTCTCAATTTGAAGGAAAGGATCTCATCGTTTATTGCTCTACAGACGCCATCATTCCGATGTGGGCATATATGCTTGTAGCGACCTATGCAACACCCATTGCGTTGAATGTACTCAACATGGATGAGCAGGAATATATCCGATATAAATGGAGTGAAGCCATCAACAATTTGGATATTTCTTCTTATAAAGACAAAAAGATGATCATAAAGGGCTGTAGTGACCACCCAATACCACCTGCAGCATATTCACTTATTACTTCTCGATTGGTCAATTTTGCGAATTCTATCATGTTTGGGGAACCATGTAGCACGGTTCCTGTTTATAAGCAAAAGGCTATCAAAGCTTAATTCATTTATTTGAAGTTTAGATCGCTTCAAATAATTACGGAAAAAACGATAAGATTGAGAGTAATAACTAGCAAAAAAGAATTAGCCGAATACATTCAATCACTTAGAGCAGAAGGCGCCACCATCGGTTTTGTGCCCACAATGGGTGCACTTCATCAAGGTCACATAGCCTTGATAAGCCATAGCCAACAAGAAAATGACTACACTGTTTGCAGCATTTTCGTCAATCCAACCCAATTCAATGATGTAGAAGATTTTAAAAAATATCCGCGCAATGTCGCTGTGGACACAGAGATGTTAGAGGAGTGTAAATGCGATATTTTATTTCTACCTGATGTAGAGGAAATGTATGGGGAGACGGAAGAAATCAATCCTGATCTGGAAGGTCTTGATGAAAAGCTTGAAGGCGAGTTTCGTCCCGGACATTTCAAAGGGGTGATGCAGATAGTTTATTTACTTTTGAAGGCAGTTAGTCCCGATAGAATTTATATGGGGCTAAAAGATTATCAACAACAATTGTTGGTAGGTAAAATGATTACTTCTCTCGGATTGCCAGTCACCTTAAGAGCTGTTCAAATCGATAGGGAAGATTCCGGCCTGGCCAGAAGTAGCAGGAACGTTAGGCTTACGACTTATCAGAGGAATGATGCCGCTGTTATTTATAAGACGTTATTTTTGGCGAAAGAAGCATTAAAAAATGGCATTGAAATATCTACTATCATATCTGATTCCTTAGAAGAACTTGAAAAATACGATACAAAACTAGAATACTTTAAAATCTGTGATGCTGAAACTTTAGAGGATCTGGATGAATATTCTGAACATATTCCTACCGTTATTCTTATAGCTATTTGGTGGGGTGGTGTTCGATTGATCGACAACATTATGCTTTGATCAACAAAAAACAAAAATAAATTTCTTATTAATAAGGTAAAGATCTAGTAAGGACTTTTATTTTATAAACTTTTAAAAACAAATGAAATGAAAAATTTAGTGATTTTATTTTTTATGGCAATGTCAACGATGGCTTTTGCTCAAGAAGAAAGCAGACATTCCCTTGGTCCAACAGTGGGTTATAATCATTCATGGCTTTCCGGTGATGCCGAGGGTTTAAGTGCCAAACCCGGCTTTAATGTTGGACTAATTTACAATTATAGCCTTATGGAGCATTGGGGTTTGGGACTTGGACTACTATATTCTGTGGAAGGATACAAGATAGACGGTACAGATGCTGATGCTAATGTTGCTTACGTAAGAGTGCCTTTAAAGCTGCAGTATTTCTTTGGTGAATGGGGTCAAGCATTTAGACCTAAATTATTTGCAGGTCCATCTTTGGCTTTTTTAGCAGGTGCAAAAACAAAACAAGGCAGCAATACCATAGATTTTAAAGATCAGGTGGAAGGTTTTGACGTAGGTTTGCTTGTAGGTTTAGGATTTAATTATCGTCTTAAAGATAGGATGTGGTTGAATTTTGATCTAGGCTATACAAATGGCTTTTTGGATACCTATAAATCAGAAGCATTTGATAACAAAAACAGATTAATCAATGCTAATTTGGGCGTGGCATTTGGTTTCTAAAAATCAACAATAATCACAATTAACTGCCCTAGACTATTAAATTATTTAATAGTCTAGGGCAGTTTTATTTAATACAATTTATATGAAGATTCGACTTATATTATTTCTTACACCGCTGATCATACTTTCATGTAAAAATTCTTCACAAAATAAAGAACCAAAAGACCCAATGGCGGTCTCACTTCCTGGAACCGATCTCAGTGGAAAGGAAAGTTCACTTGCACAAGGTAGATATTGCTATCAGTATTCAAGTGGCAATGATACTTTTGACATCAATTTTATCGTGACTGGATCTAAGCAAGTTTCGGGGTCAATGGTNNTTGATTTACAGATTCCATACAGGAGATCAGTTTAGTATCAGAAATATGAACCTGAAGGTAAGGGGGAATTTGCTCATCACCGGCACCGGTAATGAAGAAGCAGTGGGTGATTCAGCTTTTATCAGTGACAAATCAAGTATTCAATATGATGGTTTGGTGTATCACAGCGTGGATTGTAAATAAATTATAATTGCTTCACGATTTGATTTTTGAATGAAAAATCTATTAATATTTCTATCCTATTTCCTGCCAATTTTATTGTTCTTAATAATTCTATTTTATGTGATAATTAAGGATAAAAAATGGAAGAAAAAACTCCTAATATCTATCTTCGGCATTTTGGCCATCTATATTTTAATGTGTGGGTTTTGTTACTATGCTCTTTTTTTTACGTACGATAAACCAATTAAATTTAATGCTGAATTGTGGAAATCTAAGCCAAATGAACGGTGGCTTATGAAGGATGATTTAAGAGAAAAGAAATTATTGGAAGGAAAAGACACGAATTACCTTAAATTAATTCTTGGACCACCAGATACTAAATTAGATTCTTTCGCAAAGTGGAACTATCATCTAGGAGAAGGAGGAAGTATTGGTTTCTTATTCCATGAATTAATAATCGAAATAAATGATGGCGAAATTGTAAAAGTTGATTTTACGACCTGGCACTAATTTCCCTCTTTTGAGCTAGGCTTAATACATAAATAATTTCTATAGACAAACTATTTGATTGTAAATAATATACCTAATAGGTTATTTGCTAATTATGTGCAAAATTAATTTTGCGGACATCAGAACGTAAATTAACCTACGCTCAGCGTTCATAGCAAATGAAGTATAATAATTTAAAGTTAAAACTATGATTGTGAAGGTTCGGCGTAGGTTAACCTACGTCGGGGTGTCATCAAAGTTTACTTTGAATTATACAAAAAAGATGTGTATAAACCTTAGCTTTTGAGGGAATAAAGGTGAGTGAATTATATTACTGTCGCAAACTCTTCAATCGTCTTCCTTGTTCTGATAGTTTTTTCTCTGCTTCGGAAAGGCTCTTCCAGTTTGTCTGCATCATCGAGATAACCAATTGCTATGGCGCAGATGGGCTTGATATCTTCTCCCAACCCTAGTTCAAGAATTGTTTTTTCCTTATCAAATCCTGCCATGGGATGTGCATAGATTCCCAATGCAGTAGCCTGCAAGAATAGTTGCATATTGGCTAGACCTAGGTCATGTTCTGCCCAGTTATTATTATCCCCTTTGACTTCATTGGTTTTTCTTATCGCTGCAATAAATAAAACGGAAGCATTTTTGGCCCACAGTTGATTTCCTCCTGCTAGCAACGATAGTATTTTGTCAAAACCGGGAGTTCCTTTAACTCCATAATAATATTTCCATGGTTGTTCATTGGCACAACTAGGCGCCCATCTGGCTGCTTCCAGCATTGAATCTATCTGTGCCTGATTGACCTGTTTGGCACTGAAAGATCGTGGACTCCAACGTTGCTTCATCAGGTCTGCGATAGGATGTTGAGTATTTGCGATTTTATTTAAGTCCATGTATGTTTAGTTTAATTGATTATTAATTCGTTAAATGCAAAATTAATTTTGCAGACACCAGAACCTAGGTTAACCTACGTCGTTGTGTCACCAAAGTTCACTTTGAATTATAAAAATGCCGGCCATCTCTCTATCACATATTTTATATGTACAGTATGAATGACCGGCAAAGATCGGGAATGCTACATGATGTCTTTTGACAAGCAGCTTACCCTTATATTATTAAGCTTGCTTTACAAGTTGAATTTCTCCAAGAATTCTCACATCTTCACTAACCATCACGCCACCTGTTTCCAAAGCGGCATTCCAGGTAAGACCGAAGTCGGATCTATGGATCTTACCACTGATAGCAAATCCAGCTTTGGTATTTCCATAAGGATCTTTAGTCACACCAGCGAATTCGATATTCAGTTTGATGCTCTTTGTTACATCTTTTATCGTTAGATCACCAACCAGATCATAGTTACCGTCTCTCTCAAGATTGACAGCATTCGTTGCTTCAAAAGAGATTTTTGGATAGCTTGCCACATCGAAGAAGTCAGCACTTTTCAAGTGCCCGTCTCTTTGCTCATTATTGGTAGAGATGCTGTCCACATCCGCGGAGAAGCTGATCTTAGCTTCTGTAAAATTATCGTCAATAGTCTCAGCTTCCACATTAAAGCTATTGAAACTTCCGGTCACATTTGTGATCATTAAGTGCTTAACCTTAAATTGGATCTCGCTATGTGTCGGGTCTAAAACCCATTTACTTTTACTCATAATAATTTTGATTTTTTTGTTGTTTTAAATTTAGTTTTATTAATATAAAATCCATCGTAGAGTCCCGTATACAATGTGGGATGTACCTTATTGCTTCGTTTCACTTCTATCTAAGTTCTATAATCTAGTGTCTATCTCACACCGCCATCGGCACCTCCATCATCAGGAATTCTGCATCGCTTTCTGCTGTAATTGTGATCGAATCAGTGTCCCAGATGCCAAGACCGTCCCGGGTATTGATCAATTGTTCATTAACAATCAAATCCCCCTTTAAGTTAAAGATGTATAATCCGTTGCCTGATTTTTTAAACTGATAAGTCGTGCTTGTGCCTTTGTCAAAATCAGCCAAATGGAACCATGCATCCTGATGGATCCACACTCCTGCATCATCTACATTCGGAGAAAGTATTTGTTGTAATTTGTTCTTACGATCTTCCAGATTCAATGTGATCTGATCATAACGTGGCGTCACATTCTGTTTATTTGGAAAAACCCATATCTGTAGGAATTTCACTTCTGCTTCCTGATTTTTATTGTATTCGCTGTGCTTGATACCGGTGCCGGCACTCAAGACCTGGATGTCGCCATTGCGGATCACAGCTACATTGCCCATGCTGTCTTTGTGTTCAAGATCTCCTGATAGTGGAATGCTAATGATTTCCATATTGTCATGTGGATGTGTGCCGAAACCCATGCCACCGGATACCGTGTCATCATTGAGTACTCGAAGCACTCCAAAGTGCATTCTTTCAGGATTGTAGTAATTGGCAAAGCTGAAGGTATGTTTACTGTTCAACCAGCCGTGGTCAGCGACACCTCTGGTGTCTGCTTTGTGCAAAACTGTATTTGCCATAATTTTAGAATTAGTGTTTGGTAAATGATTAAAACCTAAATGATCTAAAAGCATTGGTTTAAGACCGGAGATGTCATCGATGTTGTTGGCCAAAGCACTGATGCCGGTAGCCGAGGTGGCGAAGATGCCAGTTCCGAATAATCCCAGTTTCAAAAAATCCTTTCTTTCCATTTTGATTATTTTTGTTGATACAAAGATACGATGGCCAAAGAGTCATCTCCAATATGGTACATTAAGAAAAGGAGATAAGGTAGATTATGTTTATTAATGAAAAATAAAAAGTGAAGAATGAATAATGGACGAGATGAAAGTGCTGCCAGATCAAAGTTTTGAGCTATTTCCAGTCAGTTGAGACATGGTTAAAAGTTAAGTTTGACCTAAATTATAAAAAGTCTACTGTAGGGACAGGTCGCGACCTGTCCCTACAGTAGACTTTTTATAATTCTGCACACATTGCAGCGTGGACCTCTGACTTCTAGAATCTAGCGTCTAGGATCTATTATCTATTACCTATCTTCTAAGAAACTCACTCCGCATCTTACTAAGAAATTCAGGTGTGACACCAATGTATGCGGCGATTTGTTTCTGTGGAATGGAATTGATGATGGTCGGATAGGTATTGCAGAAAATGGCATATCGTTGAGATGCGCTAAGGCTCAAGTTTTCAATGATGCGCTGACGATTGGCCACAAGGGACTTTTCAGTGATGATGCGGAAGAATCTTTCGAACTTAGGGACTTCTATGTAAAGCCTTTCAAGGTTTTCTTTACTCAGTATGACCAGTTCACTGTCTTCCAATGCATCAATGTTGAGATAACCCGGCTTTTGAGTGATGAAGCTATACATATCTGCGATCCACCAATCACGCGGAGCAAATTGTAGAATATGTTCAAATCCATTGTTGTCGATGGTATAGGCGCGCATACAACCTGAGTTTACAAAGGCTGTTGCCGAAGATATATGACCTTCGTGGATCCAAAAGTGTTTCTTTTTAATCTTTCTTGACTCTAGACAAGATAGAAAAATATCCTTTTCAGAATCATTGAGATCGATATGTCTGTTTATATTTGCTAAGATCAGTTCAAATGGCATAGTGTAAAAATCGTAAAATTTATTAAAATTCAAGTTTAAAAATTCCCAATAATCTCTAATTCGTCTGCTTTTTGATTCATTTTGGCTAAATCTTAATGATAGTTTAATTAAAAGAATTCAATTTTGAACCAATAATTAAATGTTTAAAAAAAATGAGTCCAAAAGAACTGATCAAAAATTGGGTAGAAATATTCAATACAGCTGATGCAAAAAAGATGGCAGACTTCTATCATGACAAAGCTATCAATCATCAGATCAATTCAGATGCGGTGGTAGGAAAAGAAGCTATTTTTGAGATGTTCCAAGCCGAATTCAAACTCGCGGAAATGGTATGTATCATTGAAAATATTTTTGAAGATAAAGACTGGGCCATTCTTGAATGGAGGGATCCACTTGGTTTGCGTGGGTGTGGCTTTTTTCAGATCAAAGAGGATAAGATTATATTTCAAAGAGGGTATTGGGACAAATTGAGTTTTCTAAGGCAGCATGGCTTGCCTTTACCCACAGAATAATATGAATACATTTTATTTGAAATTACAAGTGCGCATGCTCGATAGGCAACTGCTTGCATTAGGAGTACATCCTATTCTGGGGTACTTGCTGGTAGGCTTAGTATTTGTTATATTTTCAATTATGTTATTTGAAAAGACAAACTACGCTGCTGTAATTTATATATTTTTTGCAATTAATTTAATTTCTAAATTCAGCAATATTTCAAGAAATAACTTTTTAGAAAGTTGCTTTGAAAGAAATAATTACTTAAAACTTCGAATCCTTGAAAACCTTATAATAACTGCACCTTTCGCAATATTTTTATTATTAAAA
>MTKZ01002988.1_pt1 | contig 13905 bp, 11 predicted proteins | sample 1042781 | NCBI WGS metagenome assembly MTKZ01 (sample SAMN06212207, study PRJNA360539) | anaerobic digester metagenome | biome: Wastewater treatment plant; material: sludge; isolation source: anaerobic digester fed with sludge from wastewater treatment plant | place: Denmark: WWTP Viborg ...
CCTCCGGCCACACTAGCAATCAGGGTGTCCCTACGCTTCCCGCGCCACGACGGTATCGTAAAGTCCATAGTGAGTCAGGCCCGGGTGGCTGTCGACGCCGGTGTAGCGGAGCGACGCGTCTTCGTAGCGCCGGAATGCGAAGACTGCCTGGTTCATCTGCTCGGTGTTGAACACCCTGAGCTGCACCAGCACGTGGAAGTCCTCGACCGTCAGGCCCGTGACGGTCCGAAACAGGTCCGGCTCCAGCTTCGTGATCACATCCTGGAGAGTGTTCTCGCGGAAGTCGGTCAGGTACATGAACGCCGGAATGCGGGTCGCGAACTTGATGAGCTTCTCCTGCACCAGCTTTCGCTTCGATTTGTACTCTTTCTCTTCCTCGGTGAGCTCCTTCTTCTCCTTCGGGCTGAGCTCACCGTCCTTTGCCTTGGTCTTGAGCGCCTTGACCTTCTCGCTCTTGTTGATGATGGACTCGATGATGTTGTCGCCCAGCGAGCGCCACCCTTCGATGCTCTCGATGGCGGCCATCGCTGCGGGGTTGTCGAGGATGCGGCGTAGCGTATCGTTGTCCACGTTCACGAGCAGCGCGCTCTCCCACTTGCGCGCGAGCAGCGTGGCCGACGTGCCGGCCATCGCAATGTCGAGAATGCCGCCCGCGTCGATCTGCGTCATGTTCGCGCCGTCATAGGCCAGCACCGGCAGGAACGACACGAGGTCCCTGACCGCGTTCTCCGGGTTCGACTCGCCCGGCGACAGGCCGACGCCATATTCGGAGAGCTGGCGCAGGGCGCGCGTGGGCGCGAAGTCGAACACGAAACAGACCGGCTTGAGGATCTCCTCCTCGTTCGGGTTGTCGCCGTTCGGGTTCTTGACGGACCACGGAGACTGCACGCGGAACGCAGCCTGAAAATACGACTCCGGCGATTTGAGGTTGCGCAGCATGAGGATCGACGACCACTGGGGCACCGTAACGCCGGTGGTGAGCTTGCCGCACGAGACCGTGATTGTCTTCGTCGTGAACCCGCTTCCGATGGTCTTGCGCACCGGCGGCAGCGCGTCGAGCCCGACCCCTGCCGAGGCTCCGGCCGCGACGACAACCTCGTACTCGTGCCAGAAGACGTTGTGCTTCTCGGCCAGCAGGTTCGCCATCGCGTGACAGGCGGCGACGTTGGGCAGGAACCAGAACGAGTGCTGAAGGTAGGGCAGCAGCCGCACATCCGAATACGGGAACGGCGGCCGCGTGCCGGTCCTCAGTTGCTCAATCGCCTGCGGCGCGTAGTCGCCCCGAATGATGTCGAGCCACTTCTGCACGTCGCTCTTGTGCGTGAATTGCGCGAGCACGCCGCTGCCGGACGCCTCGAAGAACTCATTCAGGTCGAACTCGTCGAACTCCCCGGCGCTCGCGATCGCCAGCAGCTCGTCGGGCATCTGGTAGGTCAACAAGCGCATCTGCGGCAGCGCGCCATACGGGTTCCGGTCTCCCGGGTTGTTCGCCGCAAACTCCGCCTTGGCGCGCTGCTCGTCGGTGTAGGTCCAGTTGAAGATCTGCTCCTCGATGAACTCGCCAGTGGCCAGCGCCCGAAACGGCGTGCCGGAGAGGTAGAGATAGGCCCGGGTCTTGATCGGCAGGAACGCGATCTCCTGCTGCGAGAGCTCGCTGAGGTCCTCGTTCACATCTGCCAGACCGGCAGCGTACTCCTGCGTCGTCAGCTGCTTGGCGACCGCCTCGTCCTCGCCCTCGAAGAGCTCCTTGGCGGTGTCGCGCCACGCGCCGAAGTGGTATTCATCGAAGACCACGAGGTCCCACTCGACGGCGTGGAGCCACTCGTTTTTCGGCTTGATGTTCCCACCACGATCCCGGCCGAGCAGATCCTGGAACGAGCTGAAGTAGATTACCGGCTTGCGGCGGTCTATCTGCGTCGGGTCGCTGCCGGAGCTGCGCGAGAGGTATTGCCAGCCGCCGAAGTCCGCGTGGGATTCGAGATCGGACCGCCAGGCGTCCTCGACGGCCGGCTTGAACGTGACCACGAGCACGCGTTTCGCGCCCAGTGCCCGGGCCAGCTGGTACGCGGTGAAGGTCTTCCCGAAGCGCATCTTGGCGTTCCACAGGAAGCGTGGGACGGCGTGCATATCCTCGTTCCAGATGGAGTGGAAGTAGGCGCGCGTCTTGTGGACAGCCTCGGCCTGCTCGCGGCGCATCCGGAAGGTCTCGTGGTGCGTGCCGGCGAAACGCTGGCCGGTGCGCAGCTCGGTGAGCGCCGTCTTCACGTCCGCGACCGCGCAGCGCATCCATTCGCCGGCCGCGGACTCATGGCCCTTCCTGGCGAGCGCGGCGCGCGCGTCGCGGTCGGTGAAGAACGATCCGTCGTCGCGCGTCGCAGGCTCGTCCAGCTCGATCGTGAAGTTCTGGATCGCGGCCGTCCTGAGCTGCTCGGCGACACGCTGCCGCACGTCGCGCGTCGTCTGCCCGATCTTCAGCAGCCCGGCATGCGCCGCGTCGGCGATGGAGTAGGCGTAGATGCGCGGCTGGGCTTCCGGCCTGGGCGCGAGGATTTCGTCGATGGTCTTACTCATCGTTGATTTCCATCGGCCGGATCAACTTCTCGATGTAGGCAACCTGGTCATCTGTGAATCCGTACTTGACGTACAATCTCTCGTCTGTCCAAGGTTCTGAGAAGTCTTGGAGCGGCACGAACGAGTAGGCTGATCGTGCGAGGTCCTGAGCTGATGATCGAACAGCAATGAGAAATCGAAATAACCTCGTCACGACATATGAGAAACAGTGTCGTGCTTCCTCCTCTGTGTCGTAAGCTCCAAGAATGATGTACGTCTCAGTCACTACAGACCCAGGTGGAATTACGCCGGAGAGTGACAACACACGCCGCTGTCCATTCCTGTCAACTTGACCGGCATGCTCGGAAGAAGACTTAGATGTGAAGACCTTCCATTTATCGATGAGAGATTCACCGGCTGGCACGTCGGATCTTGGCATCCATGCTCGTCCTCCACTTTGAAGAACAAGTGTATCATGTGTTTCCGACTTCTGCGGTGAACCACGAAAGAAAGTCCGCAGTCCGAACGGTTTCTGGGAGCTGACTTGTTGATCAAAACGCATGCTGGAAGGAAGTGCCAAAGATTCTGATCCAGTCTCCACCATCATGATCTGCCGTAAAATCGGCAGTGCTTGATTGCTCCGAATGAATACGTCAGTGCCATGCTCCAGTAGTGGGCGCGTCGTTTCTGATATAACCGACTCATGATCAATTTCGACAATATTGCAATCGCCGGGGTGCTCGCTATTCCATAAAAAGTAACAAATGCCTCCGGCAACATCCACGGTTGGAAATACCTGACGACTATCTGGATAGTCCACGAGTTTTCTAATCCGACTATCCGTGAGCATTTCTCTGCGGAACTCATCTAGCCCGCGACCGCCAAAGAGCCAGCGAGAAGGTATGACCATTGTCAAGAAGCGTGGGTCAAGGGCCATCGCTTGCTTCACAAACCTATGATAGATAGGCATGGCGCTCGCGCCAAAGCCGCCATCGTCCAATTGGTATGGCGGGTTACCAATGATCACGTCGAACTGCATGTCACCCCCAAATAACTCAGCAACCCGAGCCTTGATGTCGTCGGTGTGGATAAACACGTAGGCGTGGGTCTCCAGTCCTTCGCCGCGATCCAATGTGCTCCTGCCCGCCCCGCAATAGGAGCATCGATCCCCCACCCATGGGTGCTCGGTGCGCTTGAACCAGATGTTCCCGTCATCGCTGGCGAACGACTTCGCGATCGAGTGCCGGCCTCGGGCATGCTTTGAGCAATAGAGGCTCCGGCGCGCCAGCAGGCTCGTGAGCTGGGTGATGCCGATGCCGAACACCTGCTTCGTCAGGATGTGGTCCACGCGCTCGTCGAGGTCCGGTATCTCCCCTTCGAGGCCCTTGGTCAGGCGGCTCGTGATCTCGCGCAGGAATACGCCCGACTTCGCGCAGGGATCGAGGAACCGCGCCGTCTTGTCGGCCCAGATGTCCGCGCCGTCGTTGTCGGCGGACCAGGCCTCGGCCAGGGTGTCCAGCATCCGGTTCGCAAACTCCGGCGGCGTGAAGACCTCGTCGTTGGAGAGGTTCGCGATGCAGCTCAAGATATCCGGGTTGCGTCCGCGTAGCGCGAAGCTAGCCGTGCCGCTCATCCGGCCTCCTCTGGATCGTTGGCCCAGGCAGCGGCCAGATCACTCATCCTCATCGGCGGGTAAGTCCTGACCGGCGTGAAGATGTCTTGGTTCACGGAGGTGGCGAATAGCGTGCCCTTCTCGGGCCAGACTGCGCTTTGGGTGAGGATCTTCAGGGAAAAGTCGCGGCGCTGGAACTTGCCCTTGCCGAGGTAGCCCCACTCGGCGAAGGTGATCGGCTGACCATCGCTCGTGCGGATCGTCAGCGCGTCGCCGTGGACGATGTTCTGCGACAGCACGTAGGCGGCAGCGCGATAGAGCGCGTCCGATTCACCCAGGTTCAGGTACTCGGCGAAGACGTCGAGCATGTTCGCCCGGCACTCCGCGACGTTGTCCGGCAGCAGCTCGATCCCGTATGCGCACATCAGCGCCAGCAGGGCGTAGTGTCGCTTCTCGAAGTCGGACTTGTCGTATTTCAGCTCGACGGCGGCGAGCTTGCGCCGCAGGATGGCCACGAGGAAATTGCCGCTGCCGCAGGCCGGCTCCAGAAAGCGCGAATCGATCCGCTCGCTCTCGGCTCTGACCAGATCCAGCATCGCCTCGACCAGCCACGCCGGGGTGAAGACCTCCCCATGGTCGGCTACCCGTTGCTTCGATTTTACGTGTTTCATGTCTGCCATTGTAATCCAGGCGGCGTGCTGCGCTCCTCGGGAGCTTCCTCATTCAATGGCGCTGTCTCTCCCACCTGAACCATATGCCATGGGTAATACTTGCGCAACTGGTCACGAGCGTGGTGTCAACATCCAGTGTCGGATCGGCAGCCTGCCATTTGTTCTGTCATCCTGAGCCTCAGCGAAGGATCTCCCACCCGTCCGATGCAACCCGGCGCAGGGGAGATTCTTCGCGTGCGCGGGCGCCCTCCGGGCAGTGAATGACAGGCCACGGGGGTGGCTGCCGCGCCTCACAGTCCGAGGTCACGTATTCCGGACGATGTCGACCGAGATCTCGACCGCCGGGGTCGTTCCCCGGTTCTCGAGCCAGTGCAGCGTGTTGTGGTCCTCGGGCCAGCCGACTCCCGGCGAGGGGTAGTCCGTGGCGACGCCGTCGCGGTGGTCAGTGATCGTGCCCTGCAGCATGTAGACGATACCTGGGCGGTCGACGTGGTCGTGGAGCGGGCCGAAGACGCCGCCCGGCGCGATCGTCACCATCCGCATCCGTAGCTGTCGCCCGGCCATGCCCTCGATCTCAGCGCCGAGATCGACCGTCGCGAGGAGTTCGACTGTAACGCCGCGTGTCTCATGCTCTGTCTGTTCGTTGCTCATCGTGCTTTCCCTTTCGTGCGCTGCAATGTCGGATGAGCTGACCTGTCGCGTCTGTGTGCGTCCGTTCGGGTATTGGGCGTGGACATAGCCCCTGCGACCCGTACAGACGATCCGTGGCTGTTATTGTGGCGGAACAGGAATCGGATGTCGCTGTGCGTCGATGAAACCGGGTTGGACACAGATCGGCATATGCAGTCTCGCGATACGATTCACGTCGTCCGCCGTCGCTGAGATAGGCCACTCCCTGAATGAACATCGATGATATCAACGGGTTTATCGAACGCGGTGAGTCGACTGACCTCGAGCTCAAGAAGTCGACCGGCCAACGGACCGAAGCGGCGAAAACAGTTTGCGCGATGCTGAACGGTATCGGCGGCTTCGTTGTATTCGGCATCACGCCCGATCGCAACATCATCGGTCAGAGTGTCTCAGAGAAGACGCTGGAAGACCTCTACCACGAGCTCCAGAGAATCGAGCCGCCGGCATTCCCACAGATTGACATAGTCCCGCTTCCGAACGGTCAGAAAGTCATCATCCTGACCGTGGCGGGCGGGGCCGGCAGCGAACTCTACACGTATGATGGACGGCCATACCACCGGCAGGGACCGACAACATCTCGAATGCCGCGTCAACAGTACGACCGCCTCCTGATCGAACGGATGCACGCATCTCACCGTTGGGAGAACCAGCCCGCTACCGGAATCAGCAGCGACGATCTTGACCCGGAAGAGATTCTGAGAACCATTGAAGAAGCCATCCGTCGGGGCCGAATGGAGGATCCGGGGACACGTGACCTCAGCGAAATCCTGATGGGGCTGGGCCTGATCCATGATGGAGAGCTACTGAACGCGGCGGTGGTGTTGTTTGGTCGGTCTGATCGCCTGCTGCCGCTGTACCCGCAGTGTGTCTTGCGGATGGCGCGGTTCCGCGGGATCGATAAGAACGAATTCATTGACAATCGGCAGGAGTATGGCAACGCTTTTCAATTGCTGATCCGCGCGCAGCGGTTCTTGCTCGACCATCTACCAGTCGCCGGCCGGATTGTGCCGAACCTGTTCGAGCGGATAGACGATCCGCTCTATCCAACCGAGGCTCTGCGTGAGGCACTCGCCAACGCGCTTTGTCATCGTGACTATGGAGTTCCTGGCGGCGCGGTTAGCATCGCAATCTTCGATGACCGGCTCGAAATATCCAGCACCGGTATCCTGCCGTTCGGCCTGACCCCTGACGATCTGACGCGGCCGCATCGATCGCGACCATGGAATCCGCTAATAGCCCAAGTCTTCTTTCGGCGCGGCATTATCGAGCAATGGGGGCGAGGGACGTTGAAGATCGCTGAGTTAACTGAGCGAGCCGGTTTGGTTCCACCTGAGTTCGAATCGCGCAGCGGAGAAGTCCTCGTGCGTTTTCGTCCGACGCGGTATGTACCACCGACCCGCGTTGGTCACCTTCTGACCCCCCTCCAGCGTAGTGTGCTAGAGGTCCTTGCCCGTTCGGGGCCATCGCAATTACAGGCAATCATGAGCCGCTTGCCTTCAGGTACGCCCGAGCGGACAGTCCAGGATAACCTGCAGATGCTACGCCTGCTCGATATGGTGGACGTCATCGGCCGTGGCCGTGGCGCTCGGTGGTTGCTCCGCGCGGACAACCCCTCGATGGACGGCGACGGTGTGCCGTTGTAGACGAGTCGTATCCCGTGTGATTCCGTGTGATTCCGTGTGATTCCGTGTGATTCCGTGTGATTCGCGACTCTGCCGGCCTTCGTACGGATGCACGGCTGCCGATTTATCGTAGCCACGACGGTTTCGTGCCGTGTAATTCGACGTGTCAATACGCATCATGGCGATGGCGGAGATGACGTATCTCCACAGCCGCCGAAGAACTCCGCGAACCCATAGTTGTCGTCGTACTCGACGCGCAGGTAGCGGGCGAGGCCGGCGGGGGTGGCGGTCGCGGCGGAGAGGGTGGCGGCTTGGCCGGGTGTCATCCAGCGGTCGGGGCGTTCGAGCATGCGGGCGTTGAGCGCCTTGCCGTGGACGTGGGCGCGAACGGCGGCAGCGTAGCCGGCCAGCGCGTCGTCGTTGATGCCGCCGGCCAGCGCGGTGGCGAGAAGCTCGGCCTCGCGTAGCGCCTCGTTGATGCCGCGGGCGACGATCGGGTTCTTCATATGGATGGCGTCGCCGATCAGCGCCCAGCCTGGCCCCCAGGCCGTCCGGTCGTACCCCGGCACGCCAGCGATGCCGCGCACCGGCGAGGCGAGCTCCGCCCCGGCCAGCATCCTGGCCATCCACGGGTGGGCGTTGACGCGCGCCAGGTAGGTTGCGCGATGGTCGTGGCGGAAGGCGTCGAAGTCTTCGTTGTAGGCGCCGAGAATCACCATCTGCAGGCCGGCGTTCATCGGCATCGTCATGACCGAGTCGCGCTCGGTGTCCGACTCGGTCAGCGCGACCGGTCCTGGCGGGGCAGCGTCGCGGAAGTAGGCGTAGTACCAGTAGCGGCCCGGCGTGACGACGTTCTCCTCGATCGCGCCGACCTGGCGGGCGATGGCGGAGTTGCGTCCGTCGGCGGCGACGACGAGCTCGGCCTCGATCGGTCGGTCCCCGGCCAGCATGACGCCATGGACCCGCCCATCCCGGCGGAGGAGGTGGCGCGCCGCTGTCCGGTCGAACGCATCGACGCCGGGAGTTGCCGACGCGGCAGCCCAGAGGATGCCGTCCAGCTCCAGCCGGCGGACGCAGAGCAGGTAGTCGATGCCGTCGAAGGGAACGATCTCGGTCAACACCTCGTTCTCGCCGCGCACCAGCCGGAAGTGACGAGCCGGCGACGCGCCGGTCGCCAGGACCTGGTCGAGCACGCCGAGGCGGCCCAGCGCGGCGATGCCGTCCGGCCAGAGGACGTGGGTCGAGAGCGTGTCGGAGGGCATCGCCGAGCGCTCGACCAGCAGCACGCGGTAGCCAGCGCGGGCCAGGGTGATCGCCGCCGCGCTGCCGGCCACGCGGCCGCCAATGACGATGATGTCGTAGCTTGTGTCCATGCTCTACCTCCCGAAACGCGCCAGCACGCGGTGCTGGATAGCTCGCATCTCCGGGACGTCGAACGCCAGCAGGCCGGCAGCGTAGATTATCGCGCCGATCCCGGCCGGGATGACGACGATGACCACCTCGCGCAGGAGCGTCCCCGCTCCGCCGGACGGCTCGGGCAGCCGGTGCGCCAGTAGCCAGGCGAGCGCGCCGGCGACGATGGCCATCCCGAGGGCGACGATCGTTGAGGTCCGAATCGTCCGGATCAGTCGGGGCGTGTCGAAGCGGCGGGCGGCGGGCGTGCCGTAGGGGAAGATGCGCCGCAATAGCACGATCATCAGGATTGCGTGGAAGATGAATTGGGCGCTGTTGGCCGCGACCAGGCCGGCCATGCTGAAGCGTCCGACCAGCGTCAGGGCGAAGAAGAAGTAGACGCCGACTGCCACGACGCCGACGATCTGTGGCGTCATCGTGTTCTTGCGGGCGTAGTAGGCGAAGATCAGCGCCTGGTCGAAGGCGGCGAAGAGTGTGCCGGGCAGATAGATCAGCAGCGCGATCAGGATCTGCACCGCCGCGTCGTGGCTCGTCTCGCCATGCATGAACATGAGCTGGACGGTCGGCCAGGACAGGACGGCCAGCCCGAGTGTCGCGGGGATGACCAACACCGTGATCATCCGCAGCCCGTTCGCCAGCGTGCCCCAGTACGCCTCGTCGTCGCCGGCCGAGAAATGGCGCGAGAGGGCCGGCAGTGAGGCGAGCGAGATGGCCGCGGCGACCAGCCCGAGCACCATCTGGTTGAGCGTCGTCGCGTAGCGCATCGCTGCTGGCGCGTACTCTCCCGCGCCCCAGGCGAGGTTGCGATCGACGATCAGCGCGAACGTGTTGGCCATCAATCCGATGAAGATCGGCAGATAGAGCAGGCCGATTCGCCGGATTGCCGGGTGGTTGATGTGGAAATTGGGGATCGGCATCGTGTCGCGCAGGCCGGGGAGCTGGACAACGACCAGCAGCAGCGCGCCGAGGACGATGCCGATCGCCATCGAGCGCACCCCCAGCGCCGTCCGCCCGAGCGTCAAGGCGCTGAAGATGATCGCGACATTGCGCATCGAGAGCGACAGCGACGGCAGCGTAAATCGCTGGAGCGCGAAGAGCGTCGACATCAGAATCGTTGAGATCGCCAGCAGGAGCACGGCCGGCAGGATCCAGCGGACCAGCTCGATCGTCAGGTCGACCGTCGCGATGCCACGGGCCGCCTCGCCGCCGCCGAGCGCCGTCATTACCTTCACAGCCGCCGGGGCGAAGATCATCAGCAACGCAACGACGCCGCCGACGGCGGTGACCGATAGCACCAGCAGCGCGCCGGTGATCCGCCGCAGCTCGTGCCGCGTGTGCTCGCCAACGTACTCCGAGAGGACCGGGATCAGCGCGGCCTGCATCATTCCGCTGATGACGAGGTCGAACAGCATTGTGTGAACGTTGTCGGCGATGATGAACGCCGCCATCTGGTCGCCAGCGCCGAACATATACGACGCGGTCTGTTCCCGGACCAGCCCGAGAACGCGCGAGAGAATGTTGCCGATCATCAGGATGGCTGCCGCGAAAGCAATTCCACGGCTGCCGTGCGACTCGCTCTCGGCGGGCGCCGCGTTGATGATGGGAGTGGACGGTTGGTCTGAATCGAGAGGCGGCGCGAGCTCGAACGGATCGGTGTCGCCCGATCGGCCGGAGAAACGGACAGTTTCGTCGGGCCAGTGGGGCGGGACGGTCGGGTAGGGCATCGTGTCGCCGGCGCGACCCGGCGTCTGGCGGCGCGGCGGCTGGCCGCTCATCGGACGGGCTGCCCGGCGCGGATGGCTGCGACGATCTCGCTCGTCGAACGGCTCGCCTCCAGCGACAGGATCACCGTCTCGCCGCCATACGCCGCGACGACAGGCGCCTCCGGCAGATCGGCCCCGCCCGGGCCGTAGTCGCCCCCCTTGACGTAGATATCCGGCCGCAGGAGCTCGATGCAGCGCCCGGCGGTGGGTTCAGGGAATATCACGACATAATCCACGCAGTCGAGGCCGGCCAGCAGCTCGGCCCGTTCGCCCTCCGGCAGGATCGGCCGGCCGGCGCCCTTGCGGACGGTCGTCGTCGCGTCGTCGTTCACTCCGACGATCAGGACGTCGCCGAGTCGTCGCGCGCCCTGCAGGTAGCGCAGATGTCCGACATGGAGCAGGTCGAAGTGGCCGTTGGTGAAGACGACCCGCTTGCCTTCGTGGCGCATCGTCTCGCCAAGCGTCGCCAGTTGATCTCGTTCGATGACTATGCCCACTGGGCCGTTCCGATCCCCGACTGATGCGGACGTTCCGCGCAGCGAGTCATCGTATCAAGTCGGACCGGTCCGGTGCTGGGGTGAGGAGGCCGGCGTCGAGTCGGGAGACAATGGATGACGCCGGCCTCAGCGGGTGGACGAACGGATCAGTCGCGGCGGGTCAGTCGGGTTGGACGATCTGCCACTGGATAATGTCCCCGTCGTTCCACTCCGGGTCGGTTTCGAGATGTTCGCGAAGCTGGCGATACCAACGGTCGGTCTGGGGGTCGTTGGCGTTGCGGACGTAGGCGTCACGGTCGGTGAATGCAACGACGAGCATATATTCGTTCGGGCTGTTGTCGAGCCTGTAGACGAACTCGGCAGTCTGTCCCCGAGCCGCGCCGAGGGTAGTCGTCCATTCGTTGCTGAGGCGCTGGACTTCCTGCTCGTGTCCGGGGAGAACCTTCATCCGCGCGATGGTCCCGAACATATCATCGTCCTTTCTGGTCGAAGGGATCGTGACACATGAAACCCGTTCGGATTGGAGGGCCGCGCGCGACGGATGATCCCCGCCGTCGTGCAGGCTCGAAATGATCGATGCGCAGGGCGCGCCGAAACCTGCCGCCAGGCCGGCATCGCGCAAGACTGCCAGCAGGGCTCCGGGCCTGTTGAAACGGCACAACCCGGTGACCGACCATGACCGGGCAGACGATCGAAAGATCGACAATCGATGCCATCTGGCTCCCGCAAACGTGCGACGAGTGGTGTGACGAACGAGCAGCCAATAGCGATGGATGTATGTCGATACGAGTAATATCGACGCACCCCAGTCTAACATGCGTTCAATCGGGCCTAGAGGATATCGCCGGCCTCGACTCGCGTGCGGGTACGGGACGCGCGTCGGCCAAGCGACAGGGCGCCGGCTGCCAGCGCGGCGGCAACGAGGCCGGCCACGATCAGGCGGATCGCCGCGACCAGGTCCGGCGCCGGGGCCAGGTGGCTCGGAACCGCGCCAAGCCGCAATGCCAGCACCAGGCCGACGAGCGCGACACCGAAGCTCGTGCCAAGCCCGCGCATCATGTTCAGTGTGCCGCCGGTGACGCCGAGGTGAGTCTGGGGGGCGGCGGCCATGATGCTGGCGTTGTTGGCCGGAACGAACAGCCCCGAGCCGAGCCCGAGCAGCACGAGCCCGCCGACTAGCCATCCAAGCGCGCCGCCTGCGGCCCACCAGACGACGACCAGGCCAGCTGCTGCGATCGCCATCCCCACCACGGTTGGCAGCTTCGGCCCGAGCCGGTCGGTCAGCAATCCGCCGATCAGCGCGACGAGCGCCAGCGCTGCCGGGACCGTCGTCAGGATCAGGCCGGCCCGGTCGGGGTTCTCGGAAAAGGCGCGCTCGAGGAGGATCGGCACCGCGAACAATGCGCCGAACAGCACCGTGTAGGAGAGAAGCCCGGCGCTCAGCCCAGCCGCCATCCCGGGCGTGCGGAGCAGTGTCGCGCCGATCAGCGGGTGGTCGGCGCGGCGCTCACTCCAGACAAAGCCGAACAGGAGCAAGGCGGAGAATGGCAGGAGCAGCCAGGCGAGCCACAGGAATGTCAGCGCCAGCAGCAGCGCGGTGATCGAAAGCGGCAATAGCAGTGCGCCGAGCCGGTTGAAACCCTCGATCCGGGAGGCGTGACTGCTGGCCGGCAGGATGATCACGCCGAGCGCCGCGCCGAGCAGACCGATCGGCAGGTTGATCAGGAAGATCCAGCGCCAGTCTACCCAGGCGATCAGGATGCCGCCGACGGTCGGCCCGATCGCCAGGCCGAGCGCCTGAGCGACTCCTTGAATACCGATCGCCCGGCCAAGCTTCTCCCGCGGGGTGGCGCTGGTGATGATCGCAACGCTGTTTGCCTGCAGAAGTGCCGCGCCGACTCCCTGCGCAGCCCGGGCAGCGATCAGCAGGCCGAGGCTCGGCACGATCCCGCAGAGCGCCGAGGCGGCGGCGAAGACGACGAAGCCGATTGTGTAGAGCGCCTTGCGGCCGAGGTGGTCGGCTACTCGACCCATCGGCACAACCAGGCCCGTCAGCACGAGCAGGTAGACGATCGCTACCCACTGAACATGGTTGACGTGGCTGTGGAACGTGTCCTCCAGGGTCGGCAGGACGAGACTGACAATGCTGGCGTCGAGCTGGCCCATGAATGCGCCAACGCAGACAGTCGCGACGACGAGCCAGGGGTAGAAGTCACGCCGTGCCAGGCCGGCCAGCGGTTCGGGTTCGTGCAGTAGCCGGAGCCATGGGGAGGGCCGCGCCTGCTCGGCCATCGTCATCGAGCTGCCGCGCCCGCCCGCGCCAGGACGCGGTCGAGCAGAGCGTGAAGCTGTTCGCGCTCGACGATATCGAGGTCGGTCAGCAGATCTTCCAGCAGCAAGCGGCGCTCCTCGCGCCAGGCATCGACCCACGCTGCCCCCGCTTCGGTCAGGGACAGGACAACGACACGCTCATCCTCGCGCGAGCGTTCGCGAGTGACCAGCCCGCGCCCCTCCAGCCGCTGGCTGGCGGTTGTGACCGAATTCTGGGCAATACCGAGCGCGCCGGCCAGATCACCCACCCGCGCTGGCCCGATGCGCCGGAGCTGGCGCAATAGCCAGAACTGCTGGGCAGTGATGTCGCCTTGCTGCGTGGGGGCCGAGACGGTGTGCAACACCCGCCACAACCGCACCAGTGACTCGATCAGCTCGTCCGATGCCACAAGCATGCCTCCTCACTCACTCTACAAACGAGTATATCGATATACGAGGTAATTGTCGAGATGGAGACGCCCTGTCTCACAGCCAGGCGTCGATCGGAACCTGTTCGGGCGAGTCGGGGCGCATGCGGATAAAGGTCGGTGTCAGTCCACGAGCGCGGCGGCGATTTCGGCGCGGCTGGCCTGGGCGTTGCTCCACTTGCGGACGACGACGCCGGCCGCTGCCTGCGCGAGGTGCGAGGCCTGCTCGGGCGTCCCGCCAGCGAGCAGCGCGGCGGTCATCACCGCGACGACGGTGTCGCCGGCTCCGGTGACGTCGAACACCTCGCTCCGGTTGGCGGCCGGGATCTCGCGGTAGCCGTCCTCGCCG
>MTKZ01000678.1_pt1 | contig 13904 bp, 11 predicted proteins | sample 1042781 | NCBI WGS metagenome assembly MTKZ01 (sample SAMN06212207, study PRJNA360539) | anaerobic digester metagenome | biome: Wastewater treatment plant; material: sludge; isolation source: anaerobic digester fed with sludge from wastewater treatment plant | place: Denmark: WWTP Viborg ...
GAGGGCGCATGGCGCTACGAATCCATCCTGCGGGCGCACGCGCCGCAAGCCTGCCTGGTTTCTTCGGCATGCGGCACCGCCCGCGCTGATACCATAGCCGAAGAAGCCTGCGCCAGGATGCGCGCCGGGTGCGCGACAGACCCCGCCATGGCGGCTCCCTGTTACCTGCGTGCCTCCCAGGCGGAACAGGCCCGGGCGGCGCAAGCCGCGAAAAACGCCGGAATGCCTTCGACATAAAGGAAGTAAAAGAATCATGGCCGCTTCTGAACACGAGCCGCTCTCGTTTTCACGGCTCGCTCCGCACCATATTCCACTGCTCATACCTCTTGAAACGGAATCGTATCCTGAACCCTGGACATTTAACATGTTCTTGCAGGAAGTCAGTAATGAAAACAGCCGTTTTTTCCTCATGTTCGAGGGCAGCCGCCTGGCCGGTTACGGCGGGTTCTGGCTTCTGATGGATGAAATACATATCACCCGGGTGACAATCGCGCCGTCGCTGCGCGGTCGGGGCCTGGCCAAAAGCCTGATGGAATATCTTTTTAAAGCGGCCCACCAATGCGGCGCTCATTCGGCATGGCTCGAAGTGCGGGCAAGCAACCTCCGCGCGATCCGGCTGTACGAAGGCCTGGGATTTGTTCACAAGGGCTGCCGCAAAGCATACTATCAAAGAACCAATGAGGACGCCATGGTCATGGCCAGGACCATCGGCACAGATATAGGGTAACACGCCGGCATGTGTGCGGCGGGATACCGGGCGGATACAACAGTGCCCGCAACATACGGACGGGTACCCGGCCTGAACGGCCCCGGCGGCATCCCGCGCGGAACACGGGAGTATGGAAAAGATGCCCATAGATGAAAAACGAGGTCAAATACAGGGCATGTTTGACGCCATAGCGGCCCACTATGACTGCATCAACCGCTGGTTGTCCCTGCGCCGGGACGCGGCCTGGCGCAACGCGTTGCTGGTAGCGCTTCCCTGTTCCACGCGGATGACCATTCTGGACCTTGCCACAGGCACGGGGGAAGTGCTTCTTTCGCTGGTGGCCGATAAATACGCGAACAACTTCGTAGTAGGCGCGGACATCAGCGTCGCCATGCTGCGTACCGCCCGCCTGAAAATTGAGAATGAAGGCAAGGAAGATTGCACCGCCCTGACCATGGCGGCCGCGGAAAGCCTCTGCTTTGCCGATAACACCTTCGACCTGATAACCGTGGCATTCGGGGTTCGTAATTTCAGCGACCGCGATGCCGGGCTCGCGGAGATGTACCGCGTACTGCGTCCCGGTGGACGCATTCTGGTCCTTGAATTCAGTCTGCCGGAAAACGGGTTTATCCGCTCGGCTTACCTGGTCTATTTTCGGCGCATCCTGCCGTTCCTGGCGGGCCTGATCAGCCGCCATCCGGACGCCTATCGTTATCTTAACCGTTCCGTGGAGGAATTTCCCGAAAGCGGCGTTTTTTCGGCACGCCTGAAGGCGGCAGGCTTCCAACGCATTGCCTTGCAGCGCATGACGTTCGGAATCGCCACGTTGTATATTGCTTACAAAACGCATTGAACCGGGACGGATAATTTCCCCCCGACCTCCTGTCATTCGCGTTTAACCCTTAGATCAGGCAAAGGTCGGGAAGGACACGAAGGGCCGGCGGCTGCACAACGCCGACATGCCTGTAAAAAAAATCCGCACAGGCCATGACAGTCTTCGCGGATTATGAATTCAGACTTCCTGAACTCGTCGGAATATACAAGGGCACTTTTTGTGAAAACACATAAACTGAGTAAAGAAGGGACTGGCTGCCAAATAGCCCCTGAGTACAGTGTATAATCCTGTTTTTCATGCTTGCTATTTGGTAGTCTGTCCCTTCTTTACGTGTCCCTTCTTTACGGTCTTTTGCGTCAAACTTTTGTGCAATACTGTTTTCCGAAAAACCACGTCAAAACCCTGTCGAGGTCAGGAAGTCTGGAATTATGTCTATCTCTTCTCTTCGGAATACCCGGGCACGAGCTCCTATAAGAGGTGTTCAGCAATTTGAACCGCATTGAGTGCGGCGCCCTTCAGCAGGTTGTCGGACACAACCCACAAATCCAGCGCGGAAGGATGAGAAATATCTTCGCGAATGCGTCCGACAAAGGTATCATATTTACCCGCGGCGTTAACCGCCAACGGATAACGCTGATGGTCAAGGTCATCTTCAACAATCACACCCGGCGCCGCGGCCAGCAGGGCACGCGCCTCGGCAGCCGTCAGTTTCTTCGCCGTTTCAACGTTTACCGATTCGCTGTGGCCGATAATGACGGGAACCCGAACGGTAGTCGCGGTCACAGCGATAGACGCGTCGCCCATAATCTTCTTCGTTTCATTGACCATCTTCATTTCTTCGCTGGTATAGCCGTTGTCACCGAAGGCGCCGCTTTGGGGAATCTGGGGAATGCAGTTGAAAGCGATCTGGTGCGGAAACACCTTCGGCGGATAGGGCTGTTCGTCCAGCAGGGCGCGGGTTTGCTCCCGGAGTTCATTTATGGCGGCGCTGCCGGCGCCCGAAACCGCCTGGTAGGTGGAAACGACCACTCTTTTAATGCGGGCCGCGTCATGGATGGGTTTTAGCACCACCACCATCTGGATGGTGGAACAATTCGGATTGGCGATAATGCCCTTGTGTTGTTTGATGGCCTCGGGATTGACTTCGGGCACCACCAGCGGCACTTCCGGGTCCATGCGCCACGCGCTGGAATTGTCCACGACCACGGCGCCCGCACGGGCGGCCGCCGGCGCATAGGTCGTGCTGGTGCTCCCGCCAGCGCTAAACAACGCAATATCCACGCCTTCAAAGGAGTCTTCTCCGAGGACTTCAACCGGTATTTCTTCCCCCTTGAATGGAAGCGTCCTGCCCTTCAAACGGGCGGAGGCGAGCATTTTTATTTTGGAGACGGGAAAATTTCGCGCTTCGAGTGTAAGAAGCATCTGACGGCCAACAACTCCTGTTGCACCTGCAACAGCAACGACTTTTCCGTTCATACGACCGTTCCTTCTTTTTTTAACGATCCAGTTGACAAACCCGGCGTGGAGCACGTCACCCCACCCGCAGTGTTCGCATAAAACAAAGGCGCCCGTCTAAACACATTCTTTACGGACGCCAGGGTAAATAACTCAGATTAATCCCGATGCCAAAACGGGATTCGATTATCCCAGCGCCTCTTCCAATGCGGCGGTCAATGCACCCTGCTGCGTGACTCCGACAAAGCGTTTCACCTCCGCGCCGTCTTTCATGACCACCAGCGTGGGAATGCTGTTTACCTTATACTTCACCGCCACATCCTGTGCCTCGTCCACATTCACTTTATAGACGTTCGCACGCCCGGCAAGCGTCTGCGCGACACCATCCACGATGGGCGACATCATTCGACAAGGCCCGCACCACTCGGCCCAGAAATCCACCAGGGAAACACCGGAAGACACGGCATTACTAAATGTTTCGTTTGTCAGGTCCAACGCATTACTCATGTTTAATTCTCCTGCAGTTGTTTTGCGGGCTTACAATTGCACCCCTGCCATGTTTTTCGTTGGTCAGGGATATGATACACCAGAGTCGCCAGCCTTCTCAAGAACCGGCCATACCCTCCCCAAATACGCTTCGGGTACAGGAGTATAACGCACCTCCCAAGGAATTCATTCCCCGCGCACTTGCGAGTTTCACATGACCCGCGGCGGGGATGCGTTGAAAAAAGGGGCGCGCGATACCCGTCATTGCGGAGGCACAAGGCAATCTCAACGTAAAACAGGCTTGCCACAAAGGAGATTGCTTCACTTCGTTCGCAATGACGAAGAACCTTATGTGGTCAATAGTTAACGTATTAACAAACTTTCCTGGCAGGCCTGTCCCGGCCGACACACCAAAAAAGGAACCTGTGCCGGTGCCATGGGCTCATGCCCGGAATATTTTTTCCCGGTTCCTGAGTGCCTGACCGGTCATATTGCGGGTATCGACCACCAGCGGCGCGTGCTCCAAGATAAACTCCGGGTCGTAACAGCTGTGCGCGGTGGCAATCAGCACAGCATCGCAGGCCGCCAGGGTTTCCGCATCCGCCGCGACACTGTCTTTATAAAGACCGTGCCCCTGGGACGGACGGATTTGCGGAACATAGGGATCGTTATACGAGACCAGGGCCCCCTGCTTTTCAAGCAGCGTCATCAGAGAAATACTGGGCGACTCCCGAATATCATTGACATCCTTTTTATAAGCCACCCCCAGCACCAGCACCTTTGCGCCTTTCAAAGCGCGCCCATTACGATTCAGCGCCTCCATGACGCGAGAAACCACGTATTGGGGCATGGAGGTGTTTATTTCCCCGGACAATTCAATAAACCGGGTGGTAAACCCGTATTCACGGGCTTTCCAGGTCAAATAGAAGGGATCGATCGGAATACAGTGCCCACCGAGGCCGGGCCCGGGGTAAAACGGCATATATCCAAAGGGTTTCGTCGCGGCGGCCCCGATGATCTCCCACACATCCAGTCCCATGCGGTCACACAACATCTTCAGTTCATTGACCAGGGCGATATTGACGCTTCGGAAAATATTCTCAAGCAGTTTACAGAGTTCCGCCGCTTCCGGACAACTCACGACAACGGTCTTGTAAAAAATCCTGCTGTACAGGCGCCTCGCGAGTTCGGCGCATTCCGGAGTCACACCGCCAATTACTTTCGGGATATTCGACACGGAAAACCGGGGATTGCCCGGGTCTTCACGTTCCGGGGAAAAGGCAAGGAAGAAGTCCTCGCCGGCACGGGCGCCCTTCTCAGACAAAAGGGGCAGCAACACTTCGGTGGTTGTTCCGGGATAGGTTGTGCTTTCCAGGGAAACCAGCGCGCCAGGCTTTAAAATGCGTGCAATTTCACGCCCCGCTGACTCCACGTGGCACAAGTCAGGCTCCCGGTGCGGATTCAGCGGCGTCGGCACACAGATAATCACGGCATCCGCCCCGATGAGCGCATCATAGCCCGTGGCGGGGCAAAAGATCTTCTGTTCAATGGCATCCGGAACCCATTCGGCGGAAAGATGAAGCAGGTAGCTTTCCCCGCGCCGCAAGCGCGCGATCTTGCCCGGGTCGGTATCTACGGCGACAACGCGGAGGCCCGCCTTCACAAAATGCTGAGCCAGCGGCAAGCCCACATACCCGAGGCCGGCAATGCCGATGACGGTCTCCCCCGCCTCGAGACGCTTGATAAACAGGTTGGAATGTTCGCTCATGGATTTGCCTTCATCAGTTCGGTTATCGCCATTGTATCAGGGCCTGGTTCAGCGCCTCTTCCACGCGACGGCGCGGTTTATAAAAATACGACATGCCGTGACCCGACAGCATCACATCAAAATTCATCCGGGCAAAACGAGTCAGGGATTCCGTGTAAGCGGCTTTATTGAAATCAATGGAACCGTCCCAACCGAAATAGCCGACATTCAGAGTACCGATGACATCGCCGCAGACGACAATGCGCTTGTCGGAGAGCGTGAATGCGTATGCCGTGCAACCCATGGTGTGACCGGGAAAATGCAGCGCCTCAATGGGCACCTCCAGAAGATTCAGGACATCCCCGCCCTGGACCTGCAGGTCAACCTCACAGGGGGTAAACACCTTGTGGTACAGGAACGCGCAACACCGCTCGTCACCGGCGGCGACGGCCTCGGCCGCATTGACATGGGAGACAATCGTGACACCCGCTTTCTTCAGAAGATAGGCCGCGCCCGCATGGTCCAGATGGGCGTGCGTAAGCAGACAATACCGTATCGCAGCCGGGTCAAGGCCCCAGTAGCGCATGTTGTCGTAGATTTGGTCCAGGGTGTCGCCGCAACCGCAATCAAAGAGCAGAATCCCGTTGCCCGTATCCAGGGCATAGGTGTTCGCGTCATCGAATCCGGCATCCACCCCGGCCCAGGTGATGCCGTTCAAATCACCGCCCACCTGGTAAAGCCCCTTTAAAAGCTGCATAACCACTATCTCCTCATGAGAAACGTAAACCATACCCCAGTATAACCATACCGGGCAGGAATGCAGGACGGCCCGCTTCAGTCCACCCGGCCATCCCACAGCCCCATGGGCATGGGCGAGGGACGTTCACAAGTGCTTTCCAAGGCTACCCGCGTGTGTGTTTCGCCGCTGTCAAGAAAGGCCTGCATGATATCAAGCACGTGATAGGCGAGTTCGCCAGAGGCCCGGTGCGGACGCCCGGTCTGGATGGCCGCAGCCATGTCCGCGAGGCCGAGGCCGCGTGATTGTACCGCGTAGGCATGGGAATGGGGCACCGTCCTCCAGCCGTCGTAACCGTTTCGGAATAGGTTCACCTCGCCGCCGAAGGTATTTGGATCGGGCACACTGAGGGAACCCTCCGTTCCGTGAATCTCTATGCAAGGCAAATCGCTACGCCATACATCAAAGCTGGTGACCATGGTACACACGGCACCATTGGAAAAATCCACAATACCGCTCAGGTGCGTCGGAGTTTCCACATGGATAATTTTCCCCTTCTGGGGTTCGCTGGTAATCAGGCGCTCGGAAAACGCGCGGCGGGTAACGGCGGTGACGCCGGCCGCTGGACCAAGAAGCGTGACCAGCGCCGTAAGATAATAGGGTCCCATGTCAAACATGGGCCCCCCCCCCGCCTCATAATAAAATTCCGGGCTGGGATGCCAGTGTTCATGGCCGTGGCACTGCATGAATGCCGTGGCGGATACAGGCACACCGATCCACCCGTCATCAATGACTTTACGCGCTGTCTGTACGCCCGCGCCCAACACCGTGTCCGGCGCGCACCCCACGCGCAGTTTCCTTTTGGCGGCGGTTTCCAGCAACGTCCGGCCCTCCTCACGCGTCAGGGTCAGCGGCTTTTCGTTATACACATGTTTGCCCGCTTTTACAGCCGCAAGGGCGACAGCAGCGTGCGCCTTGGGAACTGTAATATCAAGAACGATGTCCACTTCATCGCTGGACAGGAGTTTTTCAGGCGTCAGCACATTCGGTATGCCGTGCTTTTTTGCCTTGTCCCGTGCGGCGGTTTTGACAATGTCAGCGCAGGCCGTAATCACAATGGAGTCAAACCGTTTTCCCCCCTCGAAATACAGGTCCGAAATATTGCCGCATCCGATGACGCCCACGTTAAGAGGTTTCATGGAGTTGCCTTTCATTCAACGACACCGGTTAAACCCTGGCTTATGTGTTTCCACTCATCAAAAATCCGGCACAGATTAACGGCATGCCCACAGCATGCCCCGTTTCATAATATCAAAGCAGGGCTTTACATCGAAATCCCCAGCCACGTGGCCCAGGGCGGAATAAAAGACCCGCCCCTCCCCATAGGCACGTTTCCATACTACCGGCATGACGCATCCCTCCACCCAGGCATAAGGATCACCGGCAATAGTCGTCGTTGCAAGCACTTCGTTGGACGGGTCTACATGCATGTAATAACATTCGGACGTGATTTTGAAATCCTGAATACCGTCCATAATGGGGTCTTCCGGCCGGATGATATGCACCTTATATTCGATAATGCCGCCCGGATGTTCCACAAACTGGCCGCCGGTCATGAACTGGTAATTTGTATTATTGCGAAAAGCGTCGCCCATGCCGCCGTGCCACCCGGCAATCCCCGTCCCCGCACGCACAGCATCGAGCAGCCCGGCTTCCTCTTCCGGTTGTAATTGTCCCATGGTCCAGCAGGGGACAATCAGATCGAAAGAACACAGTCGCTCCGCATTGGCAAATACGGAAAGCGTGTCCGCGACGGTAACGTTAAACCCTTGTTCCGCCAAACAGGGCTCAAAGCGAGCCACACATTGCCGGGGCTCATGGCCTTCCCATCCCCCCCACACCATCAAAACGTGTTTCATTCCTCTTCTCCGTTCCTATTCTTTAACATCGTCAGAAGAAAGCGCTATGTCTCTTTTATTAAGCCTGCGAGTTCAGCGTCTTCAACCCGGCCGCGAGGGCTGTAGTATACGACAAGCGGCGGAATGCCTCAAAAGGATGACCGGCGTAAAAAAAGGACATTAGCGTTTCGGTTATGCTACAGTGAAGACACCGTCAATCCTCATGAATATCAAATCCCTCATACCGTCTGAAAAGAATACCTACCTTGCCATATTCTGGGCCGGGCTTCTTCTTTGCTGCGCGGCGGCCTGGTCATTCCGGCTCATATCGTTTCTGCACGCCAAGGACCTTATACTCGCCTTGGGCCTTCCGGCGGCGCTCTTATGGCAGTACCGTTCCGGCAAGGCGAGAATGCAGGGCGTGGCGCGGTTGGCTCCGCTTTGGCTTGGCTTGTTGTTTTGGGGTGTGTCCGGTATTTTCACCGCCCAGGTACCGGCCTATCACGTAGAAAGCATGCTGCGGCTGGCATTGGTGTTGGCTGCGGCTTCGTTGGCGTTGGAAGCGTTTCGCTTTCGCAACGGCCGGCTTTGGTTATACGGGGCATTGGTGCTTTCGGGCGTACTCGTGGGCGGGCTCGCCCTGCTGCAATATGCCGGTCCGGGGCGGGTACTCTTTCCCGAGTTTCCCGGATACGACCAGCGCGCCTATTCCGTGTTTGGCAACCAGAATCTGCTGGGCGGATATATGGCGTTCAACCTTGCGCTGCTCGCCTCCCTCTTCATCCGTTCCAGACACCGCCGTTTCCGAATTACGCTGCTGTTCGCCGCGGCGTTTGCGGTACTGCTGGGCGCGTTGCTGGTCTCCGCCACGCGCAGCGCCTGGCTGGCCGCGGTTGCGAGCGGCCTTTCAGCGCTCTTTCTGCCCGGTGGCCCCGCCCGCCTGCGTGACCTGATGCGCCGCCGGACCCGGGCCCAATGGCTGGTGCCGCTGCTTGTCGCGGCATTCGTGCTGGGCCTGGGCGCGCCGCTGGTGTTTGAAAAGGCGTCCCGTACCTTTTCGATAACCGATGTGGGCGGCCGGGCGCGCCTGTGGTTTTATGCGGGCGCGTGGAACATGGTCCGGGAACGCCCCTGGACGGGCGGGGGCCTGGGACAATTCGGATACTGGAGTCCCCTATACCAGGGCAAGGCCCTCTGGAACCCAGGCGGCGAAGGGTTGTACTTCAACGAGCTGCATACCGATCACGCCCATTCAGAGCCCTTGGAATGGTTCGCGGAAACCGGGCTCTTCGGCGTGCTGTTCTGGGCCTGGTTTCTGTGCCGAACCCTGAAGGCGCGCAATCCCGCCCTGCCCGCGGTTATCGCCCTGCTGGTCTTCGGCAGTTTCAACACCTTCTCCCACAGTACCCCTCACCTGCTGGGCTTACTGTTGTGTGCCCCAGCCTTCAGATCTGCGCCACAGCCCGAAGAAAAACCCCTGCCTCGTTTCGCCGGCATTTGCTGTGCGGTCCTTATACCAGCCGGTTTCATAGTGGCGGTCATTGTGCCCAGCGCCCTGCTATGCCGCGCCGAACAGGCCCATATCGCGGGAGACACCCGGGACGCCCTATACGAACAAGCCCTCGCCTGGCCCTGGCCCGCCTACCGGGCCCACGAGAGTTATGCCATTGCGCTCATGGACCGGGGTAACTACGAAACAGCATGGACACACCTGGAGGCAGCCCTTCACGGTACAGATACCGGGCGCGTCTATCTGCTGCTCGCCCTCTGCACTGCGGACCTGGGCGACCGGGAGGCCGCTCTGGAGTATGCCCACGCCTGCGTATACCGCTGGCCGGGCAATGAATATGCCTGGTCGGTGCTGCTCGAAAATTGCCCGGTATCACAACGGCCCCACTGGCTCCGGGCTCGGGAAAAATTTGAAAGGGCTCAGGACAGATAACGGCATCTTGCCTGGGTCACGGAAAACACATCGGGCCGGGTCGAATACGCAGCGCAGTAGGAATATGCAGAACCGCGAACCCGGGGATACTAAAACATCCCGTAAACGTATAGCGCACGACAGCAAAAAAATGGGAACGGCCTCCGGCATGCTTCAGGATTAAGTCTACCGCTTATGATTATCCCGTTCATCGGAGACAGACCCATTTTTTAGCTGCGGAATTTTCCATTACTCTTCCATAAGCAACTGGATTTCCGCAATGGTGGCCCAGGGGTGTTCGGGATAGCGGGGACGCAGTGCCTGCAATACAAGGTACTTTCCGCAGGCTGGCGTCTCAAAGAAAATTTCATGCGTTTGGGAACCCTCCGGGAAAATACCCCGCGCGGCCGGCCGTCCCATGCTATTCGGGTCGTCACCAACGAAGACGGCGTATTTCCCCACATGGCCGTTGGTCATATCCTGGCGCGGGGTTACCGCGATCCCGTGCAGGGTCGCGGGTTGTTTGAAGGTAATCCGAATCCAATGGGGATAGGGGTCGCTTATATCGCCCCAACGGGTGTGCCAGAAGGTGACCGGGTCGCCATCAAGGACATTGCCGGCCTCATACCCGGGATGTTCGGAATCGGCTGTTACCGTGGCGCCCAGTTTCGCATAGGGCGAAGGTTCCTGAAACACCGTTTCCAGTTGTCCTACCGTAAGTTGCTGTGCCGGGGAGAAGCTATTAGCTGCCATATAGTCTAGCAGTGAGCGGCGGAGCTGCCGCGCGGCGGGCCGCTGGTCCAAATCGGTTTCGAGGTCCATGCTGCAGGCCAGCAGTCGGCCCGCGCCGACCCGCGCCTCAAAGACGAGTCCCAGGCGGCGGCAGGTGTTCCAGTCGTCAATCACCTGCACCAGCGGCCGGACCTCTTGCGGCAACCCGTCCAAAGACATCACTTCCGCGCGGGACACAAGGTCCCACCACTGCCAGTCGCTGTGGAATGCCGTGGGGAACCTCGCGAACAGGGGTTGTGCCGGGTCGCACAGGAGGCCCAGAGTCCGCAGCTGTTGCGTCGGGAACCAGAAGGTGTTCCAGAAGATGGGCGGAAAGGCCGAAGGCACGTTGCCGAAGCGGGGCCGGGCAACCGTGCCGGGACCGGGCATCAGCAGCACTTTACCGCCGCCTGCCAGTGCCGCAAGCGCGGCATCGTCGAGCGACGCGGCAATATGAATGTCGTCGGGCATCGGTGTTTCCACCGGGTTCGGATATACCCAGAGATGCCAGTCGTTTGTGAAGGCATCCACGGTGAGTTCCAGGGTCAGTTGAGAGGGAACCGGTAACGCGGCGAAAGCGACTTGTACTTCGCCGAGGGCAATGGCGCTGCCGCGCGGGATGTCCTGCTGCGCCAGGGCGCCTTCAAGAAGGATATCACCCGCCACGTTTTTGAGGCGCCAGCGCGGGGTAACGCCGACAAGGGGCGCCGGTCCGAAATGGGTGATCTCGGCCTGTCCGCGGAACGTCTCTCCTTGCGTGAACACGCACTTCTCCATCCGCAGCAACGGCACCGTCGGCCCGCAAAAGCGGCGGAACGCCTCCGGCGTCACGTAGCCCTTGCTTTCCCAGAAGGGGTCCAGCATGCCCACCAGCGCGGTGCCCTGCCCCGGAAAATCATGGAGGTCGAGCAGTTGGAACCCGCCGAAGCCGGGCGTGCGCAGGGCGGTTTCGATTTCCTCCTTGTAGCACAGGGTCTGCAATTTACCCGACGCCATCAGAAACGCTTCGGCCTGGTCGAGCATGCCTTGCCCGGCGAGCAGGTCACGCACGATTTCAAAGTTACGCGGTTTCAGGGGCCCCGTATACTTGTCTATTTCCTTCAAGTTGGGGAACACGCACCACTGGCCGATTTCATGGCTTACGATGGGAACGTCCCATTGTTGCACATAGTCGCGATAGTCGGAAGTGGACGCGAAGGGTTCCGCCCCGAAGCGCATCGGTTTCCCGCCATAGTTCGAGTGGACCCGGGGATGATAGGTTACATGATACTGACTTTCTCCGATCATGGGCCACCCGGCCGCCGCGGTATAGAGGCGGCGCGGATCTTTCTCTTTCCAGCGGGCAACGAGTTCGCCCAGGAACGCCTCGCTCTTTTTGCCGCCGGGCTCGTTGCCGTAGGCCAGGAACCCGAAGGAGGGATGGTTTCCGTAGGCATCGAGAATACGGTCGCACTCGTCGATAATGTAGGCATCCAGCGGGTCGCCGTCACCGGGATGTGTCCAGAACGGCCCCTCCACATGAAACAGGAAGCCCATCCGGTCACCCGCGACAAAAGCGGCTTCCGGCGGGCACCACGAATGGAAGCGCAGATGATTCAGACCGTGATCTTTCGCCGCACCGAGTATCTTCATCCAGGATTCCACATCCGTGGGCGGATACCCGGTGCGCGGAAAAATGGAACATTCCAACGTGCCGCGCAGAAAGATACGTTCGCCGTTCAAGATGAATTGGGTGCCGTCCACCCCCAGTTCGCGCATACCGAAAACCATCTCCCGGCTGTCCATATACTGCGTTTCCCCGTCGGAAGCCGCCAGCTCGATTTTCAAGACATATAACGCGGGATCGAATTCATTCCAAAGACGGGGAGCGTCGCCCATGGGATAGTAAAATTCTTCCCGTCCGAAAAAAGCGCCTGCGGTCACCTCTTTAACCAGTGGCGGCAGGGATGCCCCCCCCCTGCAAGGTCGCCGTGACGGTGAGTGTTCCCGGCACCGTAGCCAAAGAATTCTTCGCCAGAGTTACCAGGACCCAGATACGTTTTTCCTTTACTTCCGGATAAACCTGTACCCCGGCAAGGGCAACCCGGTCCCGTGCCAGGAGTTTCATTTCGCCGACCACACCGTTCCAGTTGGTCTGGGTGTTGTCCGAAACGCTGTGCGCATTCACACCCACATCCAGCGCATAGGTATTGTCAACGCGGAGTGTCAGCGTGTGCACGCCGGGGGTGAGCGCTTCCGTTGCGTTATATTCATGAGGGACCGACAGGCTGTTTCGAGGACTGCCCACGGCCTTGCCGTCCACCCACAACCGCGTCTCCCAATGACAACGTTCCAGGCGTACCAATACGGTCTTGCCCAGGAACGATTCCGGAATCTCGACGTCCCGCTGGTACCACGCCGCACCGATATAATGCTTGTCCGGTTGCAGCCAGAACAGGATCTTCGTGTTGCCCTCTTCGCGATAGGGCGCAAAGCGCGCGTCATCATGCCACATACGGCTTGTGATCGTGCCCGTCCACGGGGTGTCCGGAGTCACGTCATTGCCGATGCCGTTTTCATTGAGCGACCCCGGCAGGCGTACGAAACCTTCAAGGGTTTCACGAAACCAACCGGCGTCCAGCCCCCGGCTTTCCGGGTCCAACCGGAATCGCCATGGTCCCGAAAGGTCAAGGGACTCAAGCGGTGCGGCCCAGGCGCTCAAAGTAAAACCCAATACCAGCAGCAGGACAGTAACGGCCAGAACCGACCTGCATGTCAAAAGTACTTTGGACATAATCACCCTCCTTTATCCGGAACCGGAACTCCTTTTTCTGCTCGACAAAAATTCCTTTCGAATGTGGGTGTTGCCCACAACGCAGAAAGAAACCATTTACTGTGTGTTGTCCACACTTGTGTGCGCGTTAACGCAATGAACTTAAATAACCTAGCACACTAACGCTTGAACAGCGTACCCAAGACCGGTAATTCGGCGCAGCAAAACAAATCATTTTGAAAGGAGATTATCCCAGGGAAACGCATCCCGGTTCTCTGACCAAACCGGCTACATGCTATCCCATGTCTGCCTTTCTCTGCAACACAGGACGCCCATTCCGCTTCCATCACCCGTGCCCGCGAAATTCCATCCGCGTCGAAGTAAAGCACCCGGGTAAACACTTCCCGGACGGACAGATTTTGAAAAGATACCTGTTGTATTTTATGCTATTGATAAAAGCATGTATAAGTGAAAGGAAGGGCGGCATTCGCAAAAGCAAATGCAATCCGCAGTGTCAGGATATGTTTTGATACACTGCTGTCCAAATTAGGACAGACTTGAGATTAACACCCGCATAGAATAAGGCTTTTCATC
>MTKZ01001310.1_pt1 | contig 13903 bp, 13 predicted proteins | sample 1042781 | NCBI WGS metagenome assembly MTKZ01 (sample SAMN06212207, study PRJNA360539) | anaerobic digester metagenome | biome: Wastewater treatment plant; material: sludge; isolation source: anaerobic digester fed with sludge from wastewater treatment plant | place: Denmark: WWTP Viborg ...
CCATTGGCAGATTCTTACGAAAACCTGATTTTCAAAGGTCAATACCCACGGATTTACGACCGAGCCATTCCACCAACTGATTTTTATCCATCCTACATTCAGACCTACGTGGATCGGGATGTGCGGATGATCAAGAATATCGGGGATATTAATGCCTTCATCCAGTTTACGCAATTATGCGCCGGCCGTATCGGGCAACCACTGAATAATGCCAGTCTGGCCAATGATGCCGGTATCAGCCCCAACACTGCAAAATCGTGGCTTTCGATTTTGGAAAGTTCTTACATCCTTTATCGTCTACAACCATACCACCGCAATTTCAACAAACGGTTGATAAAATCACCCAAGCTCTATTTTTATGATACCGGGGTCGCCTGTTCGCTTCTTGGTATACGCATGCAAGAACAAGTCAATTTGCATTACATGAAAGGCTCCCTCTTTGAAAATTTGATTCTCAATGAGTTCATCAAGCGTAGTTTCAACCAGGGTGAGAACCGTCTGCCATATTATTGGCAGGATAACCACGGCAAAGAAATAGATTGCTTATTGGTAAATGGTGAAAAGATTACGGCGGTTGAGATTAAATCCGGTAAAACAATATCCACCAGCTATTTTGAAAATCTTAATTACTGGCGATCTCTTGCAGCCTTACCCGAGAACCAGGAATATGTGGTCTATGGAGGTGAGCAATCAATGCAAACAAGTGCCGGCACTTTAATTAGCTGGAAGAATTTGGATCGAATTTCAGATTAATATCCTCATCGATCAGTCCTGCATAAAAATGTGAAATGTATAAAGATGCAAACAATCAGGATGTCAGAAAGAGATTTTTGCATGCCTGAATATTTGCTAGTCAGTAAGAACGGACAAATTACCTTACCTGCTCCAATTCGTCGTAAAGCAAAAATCTCAGATGTCGATCTTGTGGAATGAATCATTTATATTCTAATTGCCCATCTGGGTAGAAAAAATGTGTTTCAGAGATCGAAAATCGTAAACTTGGTCACTATCTTCAAATAATTCAGACTCAATACACAGGCCTCGAAACTTCTGTAGAGCTAATAATTAGTAAAAAGGTCAAAAAACTAAGTCTGCAATTGAACTATGGATGGATGTGCATACACCAATCTATGAGAAGATTAATTGAACAAAAATATTTACTCTTCAAGAATAAACAAAGCCATTTAGACTTAGACTGCGAATAATGAATACCATTGCCTGAAACACCCATCTGTTTTCAGATCTTCGTATAGGAGGAAAACTTCTTAGCAAAATAGGTCTAAATTTATCTCATCTGGACAGCTAAATTGGCGATAGGTCTATAATTACTTTGACTCAAAGATAAACGCCAACTTCAATGGAGACCTAAATGCGGCGACAGATCATTGTTGGAATCATGTTTGTTTTCGTTTTAGCTTCCTGCACCTCAATAACTCCCCTGCCAAATCCATCCACGATACCAGAACCAACCGAGATAATCTCTCCCTCTCTTACTCTAAATACCCCAACAAAGCCAAGTAGCTTGATTGACGAGCGACTTAATGCTGTGTTTACCAGTTATCGCGATCTGGGAAATTATCCATTTACTGATGAGCAGATTGAGAAAATCAAACAGTCAGTTGAATTTGCTCAAGTCAAAGATGCAAAACTCGGCCTAACCAGGAGTTACTGGATGATCTCTCAATCCAAACTGGTTGAATTGCAGGAACCGGAGCTGGCAGAAATGTTGGGCTATATTCCCCTGGCATATTCTGAAGACGGAATAAATTGGAAAGCACCTGGAATGAAGGACGTGACCGATATTCCGATCGGGGCGCAGATCTTTTCTTTTTCAGAACCAACATTAATCAATAATTTTGACTTCAATATCATTGCCACAGATTGGGGTTACTCTTCCTTTGGTGATATGGCTGTTATTGAAAAAACCGGCAAAGAAACTAAAAAAAGTATCATGGATTACATCACTATAGTGGATGATAAAACAGTTATCTTAAATACCGATCCCAATCTATATAGCTTGTCGGGGTATACCGATTTTCAAACACAGGAGTCTCTAAAATTTCTCCAGCCAGACAATAAGGGGATGGATCCGGCTCATCAAAATCGGCGATTGATGATGCTACCGATCGTATATCCCTCTTCTCAGATTCCACTAGATTTCGACATGCTGACTAAAGACCAAGCAATGAGTTTTATTCAGCAATATGTAGCTTTAATTGTGAAACGCTACAAGGACCGCTACTTTGCCTATGTCGGCGTCACCGAATTTGGTCTGGATGGCGATGTTCTGATGAAAACACTCGGACCAGAATACATCGATCTGGTTTATCAAACCATCCATGAAACCGATCCAACCGCAATTCTGATCCTGGAACATGCTGGCAACGAAGTTCCTGGAACGGACATGACCCAACTCACCCTGGAAACGTCCACCCGCTTGGAACAAAAAAACTTGATTGATTATATCGCCTCCGAATTTCATGTGGATCAGGTAGCTGGGGCGCTGCCGGAGGTTACCCAGGAACAGATCGAGCAGGTATTTGGAACCTATCCCGTTCCGGTCTTTCCTTCTTCCATCGACATCAATACCAGCGCTTATAAAGATGACCCTCAACGGTTCCTGATCCAGGCGCAAAAATTAAAAACAGTTTTGCAGGCATCCATCAATTCTGGCGCGCCCTATATCAGTTTTTGGGGCGAATTTCCCGATAGCCAGTCCTGGCTGGAGACAATTTGCGGGTATCCCGATGCAGATGCCACTCCATGGACTGATTCATGGCAGGAAAAGCCAATGTTTTTCACAGCAGAGTCAGTTCTACTTAAGAATTATCTACAAAAGTACCAGGTTGGCCAATAACACACTTAGGGGTGAATCAATGCGCAATCAATTTTCACGAAGGGATTTTCTCAAAACTGCTGGAATCGCCACCGCCGGATTGGCTTTATCAGCTTGCGGCGTGAAGGGAACTAAATCTCCAACCGCAACGAACATACTGCCAACGGAAGAACCAACAGTAACACCCACTTCAAGCAGCCCAACAAAACCAACCGATTTGATTAACGAGCGTTTTAACGCTGTGATAGCCAGTTATCGTGATCTGGGAAATTATCCATTTACTAATGAGCAGATTGAGAAAATTAAACAATCAATTGAATTTGCTCAAGTTAAGGATGAAAAGCTCGGTTTAACCAGGAGTTACTGGATGATCTCACAACTCAAACTAATTGAAATGCAGGAGTCGGAATTAGCGGAGATGATGGGCTATACACCTTTGGCATATTCCGAGGATAAGATTGATTGGATAAAACCAGGATTAAAAGACACCACCGATATTCCAATTGGAGCAGAATACAACGAGCCAGACGAAGATCCCATCGATATTCGACCCAGCACACATGAATTTGACTTTGGAATAATCAATTCACTTTGGGGATTGAGCGCATTTGGCGATGTGACAACAGGCGAGAAGAAAAGTGTATTTGAATTCATCACGATCAACCAGGATGGATCCCTTATCTTGGATACTTCGAAAATAAAATCGGGGTGGGCAAAATATGAGCATATTATGAGCAATATACCTACACAAATATTATCAACTCCAGGATTTCTACTCTAAATTTACTCTGTTTTGATATTTTTTATACTCGGTTCTTTTATGATTCTATAATTCCTTTTTGGCGGTTACGATAATTATCGCTCAATAATCTTATCAACGTTCGAATTATTGGTACTTAGCGTAAAGAGTAATAAGGTTCAGCAACTCTTCAGAAATCCATTGAAAGAATCTTCTTATAACCAGATTGAGCCTAATACTTCGATCTCGATTTCTCCATCCATCGATATGTATACTTTTGTATCAAGCGTTTGTAATATCTCTCGCCTTTGTCCTAACGTAATTGAGGGATTTTCTGTGATCAACTTTTCTCTAACAGATTTTGAAAATTCTATCAAATTCTGAATTTGGTTTTCACTAATCATTGGCGAAGAGGTTGAATCCAATACTTCTATGCGATTCAAGCAACTAGCAATTCTGGCTTCAATTTCCTTCCTCTGGTTTATGTATTCATTTTTGGTTAGTCCAATGTCTGGATCTATGTAAGCTCTATTGAGGTTTTCGAGCTGCGTATTGAATTTTTCAATAGATTGTTGGATGGATTGTTTGTTGTTCATGTTCTCGTTGTATTTCTGTTTTGACTTGGAGAGGATGTCTTCATGCACCATACTTATGATATCAGGGTCTACTAATAGGCGAACTATTCGTTCCCACACATAGTTGTCTATCTTTCCGGCAGATATGTGTTTATTCCCACAATGATCTTCGCTAAGTCTATGCCGGTAGGATTTTCCTTCTTGGATCCTCCGATTTTTCGGGCTGGGTATTTGTGTTTGACACACGAATACTCTATGGCAATTAGAACAAAATATCATTCCTGAAAGGAGGTAAATCCTTTTAGGTTGTCTGCGTATCAATTCTTTATTGTAAGCTAATCGTTTTTGTGCTTTTTGGAACTGCTGAGCATTAATGATGGGCTGAATACCTTGGATTTTTATCCATTCATCTTTGGGTCTTGTTTTCAATATTTTCTTGTTCTTGATCTTGTCCCGTAATACTTTATTTTTGTTGTAAAATGCGAATCCTGCGTAGGTTGAATTTCTAAGAATATGCCCAACGGTGGATTTTGCCCATTTTCCTCCTTTTTGCGGGATGAACTTTTCTTCGTTCAAAATATCAACGATCTTTCTGATTGAATGGTGTTGCTCAGTGTAGAGATCAAAAATGTACTTTACCACTTTCGCTTGTTCGTTGATGATCTCCAATCCCCCTGGTACATCTTTATCGATCTTATATCCATACGGAGCCCTACCACAAACAAAAAGGTCTCTTTTGGCTTTTTCGATCTTACCGGCTTTTGTTCGCGCTGCCCTTCTGGCATTTTCTTGTTTCGCAAATAACGTCAGGATGTCGGATGCCAAGATCCCTTCAGGTGTGTCATCAAACCCACCCTCGACATACTCAAATCTTGCTTCTCTCAATTGGGTAAAGTCGTAGATGGCTTGGGCTTTTACGATGGGGTCTCTTGCTAAACGGTCAGGATGCCGGATGACAACGACATCAAAACCATGAAAATCGTAGTAATCCAGGGCTTCAGAAATAATTGGTCTGGGGTAGGACTCTCCACTAAATGAATCAACATAAGCTGGAATGGCATCCTCAGTCTTTTTGCCTATATCAGCGCCTGTTTTGGGATCTACAAATCGATTCCCTACCACCACGTAACCTTTCTTTTTTATGTACTCGAGACATGATTTGACTTGTTCAGGGATAGAGTAATTCTCTCTCTGAGCTTCGGTTGATACCCTTGCATAAATAATGGCTCTTATTGTCATCAACAGCTCTTATCAGTTGGATTGCTTCCTTAAAACTATCTTACTCTTAAGATTATTGTATTGTAAAAATCGAAATACTACTTTAAAATACATCTATAGAATATAAATTCTATCGATATTATAAATCGGATTTGATAGAATTTTTCAGTGGTGATCAACAATTATGTACCTTCTAAGGAGCGAAAATGATGAGCTACTCAAACTTCAAAATAACAGATCTGAGAGATGTGAATAATGGACCTCAACAAAACTTCCGATTGAAACAATCGGATTGGGATTCAGTCACCAGCGAGCCGAAATTTATCCGTCCTCCGTTGATTGAAAAAGATGCGATATCAAAAATCAGCGAGGTCTTCTTAAGGATTATTGATTCGAGGTGTTCCTTTGGTCAATAAAAAGAACCATTGAATTTTCCTTATTACCATTACTGGATCTTCCAGTTATTAGGTGCCGCGAGGATTCTTTACTCGAAATGTTTGAGGATTTGGAGATAAAAATGAAAGAATCAACAAGAAGATTGCTAAGCACACGACAGGAAACCAATGATGCTCCGCATCATGGTGGTGTATATGTTGATGGAGTAGAAGAGACGAATTTTGAATCTCCAGATGGCATTTATCCGGAGAGGGATTTTAAAGAGGTCAGGAAACAAAGAGATGCAGAATCGGTTGTTCTTAATAGGCAGTATGAGCTAGCACGTTTAAATTTTGAAGGAAAGTCATACTCAGCGACTGAATCAGATATGGTGGAACTTTTCGCCTATATATTTCGTGCTACTTTGGCTTATGTACCTGAGATGAATCAATACTACATATTTGACGATACCAGGTGGCGCCCCGAAGAATTTGGGGAAGTCATGCATTTGATCAAGGAGTTTCCTGGAATCATTAGGTGCATGGCACAAAATGATTATATGGATGAAAAACTAAAGGTTCCTTTCTATAAGTTGGCTAAGCACTATCAGAGCCTCAAAATGAATAAAGCATTTTACGACTCAGTAAAGTATGAGCGCAGATTAGTCACAACTGCTGAGAGTTTCAATCTGGACAATTACCAACTAAATTTTGTTAACGGTACTCTAAACCTGAAAACCAAAGAATTCTGTAGACATGATGCTAACAACTATATAACGAAGATTGTTCATACTGATTACAATTCAGAGGCAACATGTCCCAAATTCCAAAAATTCCTGGATGAAATCATGGCTGGAGATGAGGAGAGGATCCGATTTTTGCAGCGCTGTTTGGGTTATAGCATCACTGGAGACACGAGAGAGCAAGTGTTATTTGTTTGTTATGGTCCGGGTGCCAATGGGAAAACAGTCCTTCTTGAAACCTTCATGAATATTCTTGGAGCTGATTATACAGCCAACATCCCATCAGCGTCCATCTTGGAAAATCACTATAACAATTCCATAAATAGCGATATTGCAGCATTGAAAGATATACGTTTTGTTAAAGTAAATGAGATATCACAATATAGATACCTTGATGAGTCGAAAGTGAAAGAACTAAGCGGCTGTGACAAAATCACCGCCAGATTCCTTTATCAAGACTATTTCACGTATACACCAAAATTCAAACTCTGGTTAGTGACGAATCATAAACCAAAGATCCGTGGTACTGATGAGGGTATTTGGCGGCGATTGGTTTTTATTCCCTTTACCGTTGTTATTCCATCCGAGCAGCAAGATACTTGCCTTATGCAAAAGCTCTTAGACGAAGAGCAAGAGGGCATAATTGCCTGGATCGTAAACGGATGTTATGAATGGATGAGAATCGGATTGGCAATCCCACAGTCATTCGAGGATCAAAAGGCGGATTATCGAATCGACCGTGATGTTTTCAAATCTTTTCTCGAAGAAACCATTGTCAGCGAGAATAACTCCAGCATAGCAGCTAATGTTCTGTACGAGAGCTACAAAAACTGGGCTGAAAAAAAGGGAGAGCAGGCGATGTCGATAACCGCATTTGGTAATGAAATGTCAGAAAGAAATTATCAGAAAAAGCGGAAGTCGGATGGTTTTTATTACCTGAACATCCGTCTAAAATAAGCACCAATTTCAGTAAAAAAGAATTCCTAGTAGTTGTAATTAGTAAATTAGAAAAGTTACCTATATAGTAATAGTATATATATACTCTAGAATGTATAGTATGTATAGTAATAAGTATATTCTCTCTAATAGCGTTGTTTTGTCTTGAAAACCTTTTCTTGAAAAACCAAGCTGAGAAATAAAAGGCTCACTTCCATTACCCTAACGAATATTAGGTGGTAACCTTTTGGTTTTCCAGTATAAAAAAGGACCTTATATCTATTAGTTACAGATTTGCGTAGTTTTTTGTGGCTGCAAAAATGTTATATATCTATCAAAGTAACAGAAAGAGATTGTTGTTTTTTCTAGCGCTAGAAATGAGGGTTTCTAGCACTAGAAGATTAGCTGTCAAATATTCATATGCAAACTTGTCGATTTTTGGGTAATCTGCGTAACGAATCGTTTCTGGGTTTATGACGACAAATTGTTCTTGGTTCTGTAAATATTTTTCTGCACATCAACATTTCAGGCAGGGAATCACTAGAAGTGGGTGTTGGGAAAACATCACTTTATTTACTTGGCATTTGTTTGATACAGGGTTATGGTTATTTCAGCCTCGAATTGATTGAAAAAGGGTTGCGTAATCAATATGAAAATTTTGGTCTTTGAATTCCCTGTCGATCTTGCTAAATATTGCGCGTTGCGTCAAATGATGTGATTATTTATTTTCCTTTTTCCTGACCTCGATCTGATACTTTTCGATTTCTTGTGATAATTTGCTAATGGTTATTCTGTTATTACCCCTTATTTGCTCAGTAATTAGAATCGCTTTTGACCAATTCGTATTCATCAATAGTATAAAAAATTTCCTTGAAGGAATCCACAATGGTTGATGAGGGGGTTGAGTATTTGAATAAAAATTCACTAGCAAAGAGATGAAATAGAGCAGTGATTTTTTGACTAATGTCACATATTGTATGTAAATCAATTTCAATTCTAGGAACCTGTATATCCTGGTGAGCGATGTATTTGTCTCGAATTCTCTCGATATCCGTTTTATCGTATTCTTCGATAAATTTTCTGGTTTGGCTTTCAAGCAATTTATAGTTGACTTCCACATTGTTTTCTTTGGCTACATTGAGGATTTTTTGAAACGAGAATTTTTCATCCTTCATCATGACTTTATAAATATCGACAATCTGATATCCTAATATTTGTCCCCAAATCCAGTATAAACCTAGGTTGTTTAGCAAGTTGAACGGCTCTTGATGCAAATCGAAAGACATATACTGCAATAGTTCTGCGTTGTGATGCAGATTAAGTACACGTTGTGGTAATACCAATGTGTACAAGTCTGCTATTTTGAGGGTGGTGATTTGAAATCAAAGAGACACTCCAGCGCTAGAGAAATATCCATTTTTTCTAGCGCTAAAGGCTCTATTGGTTTTCGTGATGCAAATGTAATACCACTCATTTACGGATAGGATCACTTCTACACTGCTACATATCTACACTTCTACACTTCAAGTTGAGATCAGTAAAGAGTGACAAATCGGAACCCTTTATTGTGCCAACACGTCATCGATTGGTAATGAACGAAAGATAATTCTGACTTAAGTTTAAAGAATTATTGATTCGTAATCATGAATAAAACTTGCTCCATTTGAATTTTACAGAAATTCCACAATAGTCAACATATTTAGTGTTCATAAATAGGTCAATCTTCAAGTCTCTATGGTTAAAAAAGGATGACGCCTTGATTTCATTTAGGAGGGATAAAAGTGATGCTAATTTTGTCTGGTTTAACTGGAACTCCAATTAGAGTATAACCATAAGCAGTTTCCATCTCGTATTCTTCCGCTTGAAAATCTGTTAATATGTCACATATTAATGCTAAATCAAACTGACTGTCCGTCACAATATTGTAGAAAAAGTACCTGTAATAGTCAAAATAATATTCGTAAACTAGTTTGTACAGTGGTGTTGTCAACATCCCATAATTAGTACCAAACGAAAGTGGAAAAATCAGGCATATTGGGTGGCATATTGATAGGGTGGTAAGCCCTGTAAAGCCTCATGGGGACGAATGGTATTGTATTCTTCCAACCACTGCTCTGATATCTCTCTTACCTCACTCAATGAATTGAATAAATAAGCATCCAGTACATCTTCTCTAAAGGTTCGGTTGAAACGTTCAATATAAGCATTTTGAGACGGTTTGCCCGGTTGGATGTGAACCAACTGAATATTGTGCTGCTTGGCCCAATTTTCTAACCGATGAGAAATGAACTCGGGGCCGTTATCCATGCGGATCTGTACTGGACAACCCCGCCACGAAATGATCATCTCTAAAACTCGAATGACCCGTTCGGCAGGTCGAGAAGTGTCCACTTCAATCCATAATGCTTCTCGGTTGAAATCATCCAAAATGTTAAAGGTCCGAAAGGCTCTCCCACTGGTTAGGCTGTCGCTCATGAAATCAATGGACCAGCTATGATTCGGCCGCTCAGGCTGGATCAAGGGTTGGAGAATACGCCTGGGCAGCCTTTTCTTCGGTTTGACTCGCAAATTCAGGTGTAGATCACAATAGACCCGCCGAATTCGCTTGTGGTTCCAACCATGAGCCTCGTTTCTCAAGTAATCCTGCATTTTGCCAAATCCCCAACGAGGTTTGCGGCTTGCCAATTCCAGTAACGCCCCGGCTATTTCTTCATCCCCTCCTTTCTTTGCCTGATATCGATATACCGACCGGCTCAAATTCAACATTCCACAAGCCTGACGCTCACTCAATCCATGGTTTTGTATGGCATAACTTACCCAATCTCGGCGCGCGTCAGGCTCTATAGTTTTTTTTGAACAATATCCTTTAAGGCTTGATGTTCCAAACTCAACTCTGCATACATCCGTTTGAGACGTTGGTTTTCTTCTTCCAGTTCTTTAAGTCTTCGAAGCGAGCTGGTATCCATCCCGCTGTATTTCGCTTTCCACTTATAGAAAGCACTTTTACTAAATCCATACTTCCGGCTTAATTCCTCAACTAGTATCCCAGCTTCAGCTTCTTTCAAGATTGCAACGATTTGGCCTTCTGTGAATCTCGTTCGCTTCATGTGGTCTTCTCCTGGTTCTATTTTGCCAGAAGTTTCCACTTCTTGCTGGTACTATTTTAGGGGATGGTTACCAAATGAGTTGCAATGAGGCTCTAGTAGAACACCGTCTTTCTTCTTGAGAGAGTCGCTATGCTAACCAATACATTTTCTTGATGTAAAGCTTGTAAAAAATATATAATAGTTTTAATAATTTCCTTTCTTATATTCATTTTTCATCTAGGAGGGATAAATATATGGACACATCCACATTAACCTGTTTGATTACTTTTATCATTAGTGTTATATGCGGCGCGATATCTTCCAGTATCATGAAAAGTAAAGGGCGTTCTGGTGGTGCAGGTTTTGCCTGGGGATTCTTACTTGGATTTATCGGTCTTATTATCGTAGCATTGTTTCCAAGAGACGAAGCAGGGATTCAACAAAATTTACTAGAAGATGGATTTCACAAACAATGTCCTTATTGCAGAAAAGTCGTTGATAAGGATGCGACAATTTGTCCATTTTGCCGGTCGCAATTAGAAATAAAAAATTCATAGCTCTTAATCATAATTAGGACATTTCTATTTTGCTACTTAGGGACATTATCACATTGCTCTTACACTCGGTTTTACTAAGCATTCTTTGAATAAAATAGTGGTATAATCTCCTCACAAACTCAAGGGCTTCCTTAGGGGTTAGAAATTGGTTAAGAAGAAAAAACGTTTCATCCTATATTTCGTTTTGGCATTTACGGTTCTGTTGATTGTAGGAGCCGTAGTTGTTTGGTTTAATCCTTTGTTTGGATCACCCTTACCGAAGTTTGAATCATTTTCCACACCGGTAAAATCAAATCCGACAGCCACTGACCAGGTGGCTATTGATAGCAATCAAGAGAACGAAACGGAAGAACCTCCACTCGTCCCCAAGAATCAACTAACCATCACTTCAGGGACTGAAGAAGAAAGCGTGAATTCAGCTGGGAAAGCTGTTTGTGGAGGACCGGATAGCATGTCTGTCCTTGTACTAGGGGTTGATAAGGTATCACAAGCTGATGCCATAAGATTGGTACGTATAGACTTTATCCAGAAAAGTGTAACAATGATCGCAATACCACGGGATTTTTATTTACCAATTGTGGACATGGCTGATCATGGGATAGAAATCGGACGCATTAATGCAACTTATGGTTATGGCGAATATTATAATGGACGAGGAATGGGAATCGTCTCGATAGCAGAAAATTTAAACTATAATTATAACGTTACTTTTGATCATTATATTGTCATGAATTTCGATAATTTTGCGAAATATATTGATATTATCGGGGGTGTGGATATTTATCTTGAAAATCCAGTAAACGGAACCATNNGATTTCTACCGGGTTCGGCGTCAAAATCAGGTACTTATGGCGATTTACGATAAAGTGAAGAATGATATCAATCTGGGAAAAATTATTAATATTGGATTTGCGTTTGTTTCCGACCCATCGGTACAAAGTGACTTTGCCGTAAAAAATGTGATGCCGTTATTATGCCTTGCAAAATTGCTAACTCCCGAGGATATCCAGTTTATCGAGATCCCACAGGAAATGTATCAAGGCATAAAAACAGCATCAGGCGCAGCCGTAAAGATTCCAGATGATCGTGTGGTAGAATTAATTCAATCCATTATGAGTGGTAATTATCAATAATGACGACAAACGGTGGTGGTGCTTTAGAATCAAACGACAATCTAAGAAAAGAAATTCCGACATCTCATGACTTAGTTGGCTCTGAAGGGAAAGTATGTCCATATATAAGGCTCCTGGGGGATAAAGATACAGTAGTTGGTTATCCAAGTGAAATCAATCATTGTCTGAGAGTTAAACCTTCCGCATCACCTAAAAACGAATACCAAAGAGAATATTGTCTCAAAGAAAAACACCTCGAGTGTATGATATTTCAATCAGAAAAATGTGATAAAGAAACAAGGGAAGAAATTTTTGGGCGACAAAAGATACCCCGCAAGCCTTTTTTTCTGATTTCAATAATCCTCCTAGTCGTCTTATTAGGGCTTTTGATGTTTTTTCCCGGTTGGGTTGGACAAAAAGGCATGCTATTTGGTATTAGACAATCTGTTACGAAGCAGACAGCGTCGTTTGTTGAACCGGTAGGATTGACCGAAACTCAAAAGGGCGTCTTTACTCAAGCCACTCAAACTCCTACAAAAACGGCAACACCCAACCCACCCACCGTCACCCCTTCGCCCATACCACCTCGTCTCCTTGAAACCCCATTTGGTCTAGAACAGCGGTTTGTGATCCATCGAGTTGTTGAGGGGGATAACCTAATCTATTTATCTGAAACCTATACAACATCAGTGGAAGCAATTTTGGCTGCAAATTACCCATTGGCTCAACCCATCCTTGATAACTCCATTCTGGTAATACCGTATAGAAATTCAAATCCTGAATTTATCGTTCCACTGACCGCGATCGAGATAAAACAGGAGAATCTCACTCTTAGGGAATTTGCAAATAAATTAAGTCTCGATGAACAAGTAATATCCAAATTGAATGCATTACCTCCTGAACATGTTCTCCGTTTTGGGGAATGGTTGTTAATTCCAAAGCCCACCAAGGAACCATAAGGATTTCGTTTTTTTAGTTGCTAAATATCAAATTCTTGCGTTCTCCTTGTAATCAGAGAGTATTTAGCAAAAAGAAGTTATCTACTAAGATTTGCATAATTACTGAAATGATGTATAACTCACATAGTGATTGTGACCGTTCGGTAAAGTTGAATCTTATCTAGCGGATTTTCTGGAAACAGTAGTATAGAATGCGCCGCGAAAAAAGGCCGGTTTTCTTGTTGGGAAAACAATAGATCGGTGCTTTGTTATTGAAACTAGCCCTGCGACAATTAACGTTATGTCGTAAGGGCGGATGCTTGGTAAAAATCAAATGCTAAAAATAGTATTCATCTGTACGGCAAACCAATTTCGATCCCCTCTAGCTGCGGCGTATTTTTCATCCAAACTTCAATCTGAAAATACCCCTGGAACCTGGGATATTAGCAGCGCTGGCACTTGGAGCAATAATGATCAACCTGCCCACTCCAAGGCTATAGAACTGGGTGAAGAATTCAATCTTGATCTTCGGTCTCATAAAACTCGTGAAATTTCTTCAGAGATTTTAGCTGGGATGGACCTCATATTTGTTATGGAGCAAGGACACAAAGAGGCACTTTGTTTTGAGTTCCCTCACTGGTGCGAAAAGATACTCCTTCTTAGTGAAATCTCAGGTAGTTACGCTGCTGACATTTCTGATCCAGTAGCAAATAATTTTGATGATGCCCGACTGATAGCATATGAAATTATAAAAACTATTGACGATAATTTTGTGAAAATTGTTGACTT
>MTKZ01013393.1_pt2 | contig 13886 bp, 10 predicted proteins | sample 1042781 | NCBI WGS metagenome assembly MTKZ01 (sample SAMN06212207, study PRJNA360539) | anaerobic digester metagenome | biome: Wastewater treatment plant; material: sludge; isolation source: anaerobic digester fed with sludge from wastewater treatment plant | place: Denmark: WWTP Viborg ...
GATTTTGGTACGACAGAAAATTTCCCGGAGTTAGAATTACCTGGACAGGAGACGCAGCAAATAAGGCATTTATAGTCAATAGAATAGGCGATTTCGGTTTTTTGATTGCAATGTTTCTGATTTTTACCAATTTTGGAACTTTAAGCTACACAGAGGTTCAAGATATTGCGTATATAGGGAAGAACATATATTACGACACGGGCTTGATAACTGCAATTACTCTTCTTTTGTTTTTAGGATGTACGGGAAAATCAGCACAACTTCCATTAGCAGTGTGGTTGCCTGATGCTATGGCTGGTCCAACTCCTGTTAGTGCTCTTNNTGTTAGTGCTCTTATTCACGCCGCGACAATGGTTACCGCAGGAATTTTCCTAATTGCAAGGAACTCTGTTTTGTTCTCTCTTGCTCCAATAACAATGGAAGTGGTTCTTATAGTTGGTGTCATTACTGCATTTTGGGCAGCAACAATAGGAATAACGCAAAATGATATTAAGAAAGTGCTTGCATATTCGACTGTTAGCCAGTTGGGATTTATGTTTGCTGCACTTGGTGCGGGGGCTTTTGTTGCAGGTGTTTTTCACGTAATGACACACGCATTTTTCAAAGGTCTGCTCTTTCTTGGAGCGGGTTCGGTTATTCACGGGATGCACGAGGAACAAAACATAAAGAAAATGGGAAATCTTGCAAAATATATGCCTACAACTTATAAAACATTTCTACTTGCTTCGCTTGCAATTGCAGGTGTGCCATTATTCAGCGGATTTTTCTCAAAAGACGCCATCTTATGGGCTGTTTACGACGATGGTGGCTTTATCTGGTGGCTTATTCTGACTGTCGCAGCATTTTTCACTGCTTTTTATATGTTCCGTCTGGTTTATCTGGTATTCCACGGCAAAGAACGTTTCGACCATCATAAGTTGCACCCACACGAATCGCCTAAGGTTATGACAGTTCCTCTTTCGGTGCTAGCTTTTCTCTCTGTATTAGGTGGTTTTTTAGGTGTTCCTTATGTGTTTGGCTTCTGGTTCTCACACCATCCGAACGCACTTGAAAACTTTCTGATGCCAATTTTTGCTAAATCAAATAACATTTTGGGTGTTCCGCTTGAACACGAATTGCACGCTATTGAATATTTATTCATTGCTATTGCAATTGCTGTGGCTTTGATAGGTATAAAAGTTGCAATTAATTATTATAGCGATGATAGATTACTGCATCCTCGTAGAATTGCTGAAAAGTTCAAAGCAGCCTTTAATTTGTCGCTGAACAAGTATTATCTTGATGAAATATATTTTTATTTGATAGTTGACCCAATTGTAAATGGTTCTCGCAGTTTTCTATGGAAGAAGTTCGATGTTGGAGTTGTCGATGGAATTGTGAACGGTTCGGCAACTGTTGTCCAAAAAATTGCAGAAGCGTTGCGAAGAATCCAAACAGGTATTGCCCAAAACTATGCATTATTGATGATGGCAGGCATTGCGGCAATTCTTGCGTGGGTTGTTTCAAGTTTTTAGTTTTGTTTCAAAATTAATGAAAAATAAATATGACTGAGTTATTTCTTACATTGTTTATACCACTGATTGGCTCGTTTGCTTTACTCTTTATCAACAAAGAGCAGGTAAAATTAATCAAGTATGTTGCATTTGGTTTTTCAGTAATTGCATTTATAGTGTCTTTAACTTTATTGCTTCAATTTAATTCTGATAATCCAAATTTGCAATTAACTTATGAAAAAGTGTGGATACCATCGCTGGACATTGGCTTTCGAGTGGGCATAGATGGTATGTCGCTTTTGCTTGTATTGCTCACAACTTTTATTTCGCCAATTGCTATATTTTCTTCGTTTGATGCAATCAAAAAGCGGGAAAAATCATATTATTCTTTGCTCTTATTGCTTCAATTTGCAATGACAGGTGTATTTATCTCGCTTGATTTGTTTCTATTCTATATTTTCTGGGAACTCATATTAATCCCAATGTATTTTATCATAGGTATCTGGGGTGGGAAAGATAGAATATACGCAACTGTTAAGTTCTTCTTATTTACAATGTTTGGTTCTTTGCCGATGCTTGTTGGAGTAATCTGGCTCGGGCAATTTGTGGGTACTCACCTTGCACACGTCCCAAATGGTTTTACAACTAATTACGAATTAATTCGGCAATACAGCCATTTTATACCTTTGGACTATCAGAAGTGGTTATTTTGGGCATTTGCACTATCGTTCCTGATAAAAGTTCCCGTCTTCCCACTGCATACCTGGTTGCCTGATGCTCACACAGAAGCACCGACAGCTGGTTCGGTCATTCTTGCAGGTGTTTTGCTTAAAATGGGTACTTATGGTCTAATTCGCTTTAATCTGGAACTCTTTCCGCAAGCAAGTTTTATGTATGCTTCGCTAATTTCCTGGCTGGCAGTGTTTGGAATTGTATATGGCGCACTGGTTGCAATGGTGCAATCTGATGTAAAACGGCTTGTTGCATATTCGTCTGTTAGCCATTTAGGGTTTGTTGTGCTTGGGATTTTCTCTATGACAGTGGAAGGAATACAAGGCGCAATAATACAAATGGTAAATCACGGGCTCTCAACTGGTATGTTGTTCCTTTGTGTAGGCGTTCTTTACGAGCGTAGGCACACTCGTGAAATAGAGGAATTTGGCGGAATAGCCCGAATTATGCCTGCTTTCACAGTGTTTTTCGCAATTGCTATGCTCGCTTCGGTCGGTTTACCTGGACTTAACGGTTTTGTCGGTGAATTTCTAACCTTATTGGGAGCATTCAAATCACCATTTCTTGGTTCGATTTGGTATTCAGTGATTACAGCAACGGGGGTAATTTTTGCTGCTGTCTATTTGCTCTGGATGTTCAGACGTGTTATGTTTGGCACAATCACAAATCCTGCAAATCACGGATTGAAAGACATAAACAAACGTGAGTGGGCTACATTTTTGCCAATAGTTTTGTTCATTATCTGGATTGGTATCTATCCATCGACATTTTTGCAATTATCTGAAAATTCCACTAAAAAACTTGTAAATAAACTGGAAAAAATCAAGTTTGGCAAAGAAAGATATGAATTGCCTGTCATTCCAGAAATTTCCAAACCTAATAATTCAAATATTGAAAACAATCAGTAAAGAAATATGGCAAATGAATTACTAAAAGAGTTGGCGCTTGGTTTCCCGATTTTTTTCATATCAGCAACTGGTATTTTGCTGATTATCCTGGACGCCATTACGGGAAAGAACAAGAAAATAAACTACATTTTTGCAATTACCATTTTAGCTATAACGATAGTATCCGCAGGCTGGATTTTGCTTAACCAGTTTTATAATGAGGCAAGCAACCTCGCAAGCTTCCCAATTTCAATGGGTATGCTTGCATACAACGGATATGCTTATATTTTTGATGTGATTTTTGCGGTTGCAGCACTGCTAACTATTATTGCTGCTCGTGAATATAATCAAAGAGCAGAATTCGAATATAAAGAATTCTATTCGCTTGTTGTATTGGCGACAAGCGGAATGATGATGATAGCACACTCCGCGGATTTGCTACTGATGTTTATTGGTATTGAGTTTATGTCTATTACATTTTATGTGCTTGCGGGTTATTTCCGTAAGCGACTGACTTCTGTCGAAGCTGCACTCAAATACTTTTTGCTTGGAGCATTCGCCTCCGGATTTTTGCTTTACGGCATTGCATTGGTTTATGGTGCAACGGGGACTTTGACCTTTCAGTCAATCTCGCAAAAAATAATAGCCCAAGATTATAATAATTTATACTTAATATTAGGAATAACTCTTGTTTTTATCGGACTATCGTTCAAAATAGCGGCATTTCCATTCCATCAATGGGCACCTGATGTTTACGATGGTGCTCCAACGGTAATCTCTGGATTTTTAAGCACAGCAGGAAAAGCAGCAGCAATTTTTGCCTTCATTTTGATTGGTAAAAATATAATGTTTGTAGCAATAAAGACATTGGATAGCAATCATATCACCACATTGCAGAACATTTTGGCAGTGCTATCTGCTGCTACGATGCTTATCGGCAATATTACAGCAATTGCTCAGAACAATGTGAAAAGGATGCTTGCATATTCATCGGTTGCACACGCTGGATATATGTTGATGGGAATTGTAGCGAACACACCAGATGGCTGGGCGGGTGCTTCGTTCTATGCAGCTGTTTATGTATTTATGCAAATTGGTTCGTTTGCAATTGTTGCAAACCTGGAAGGCAAAGATGGCGAATATCTTGAATTTTCACATTATTCGGGATTATACAAAACTCGTCCTCTCATTTCAGCAATGATGGTTGTGTTCTTGCTGTCGCTTGCGGGAATACCACCATTTGCAGGATTTTTCGGAAAATATTATATTTTCAAGTCTGCTATTGATGCGGGATATCTATGGCTTACTATTGTTGGAATTATTTCATCGCTTATTTCGGTGTATTTCTACTTGCGTTTGCTTATTTACATATATTTCCGCGAAGCAACGGAATTCGTTTTGCACACAAGCGAACCTCGTGCTGCTGGCTTTACCTTGCTAATTTCGGCAGCATTGACAGTCTTGCTTGGGATTTTCCCGAGCTACTTGATAGAATTGTTGCTATATTTAAGATAAATTAGAATATTTCCAGAATACTATTGCAGAGCAGGCGGCGACATTGAGCGAGCCTGCTTTTTTATTTGTTCTGATTTCGATTATTTCGTCTGCTATATCTAATATTGGTTTACTTATTCCTTTGCTCTCATTGCCGAAAACAAAGCAAGCCTTTTGGTGACTTATGCTTGAAGAAATATCAATCGATTTATCTGATTGCTCAAGTGCAATAATCGAGTAGCCTAAATCTCTTAATAAAGCAATTGTTTCTAATGAATTTGCTGAATGAGCAATTTTCATTGAAAATACGCAACCGAGAGAAACTCGTACAACCCGTCGAAGATATGGGAAGCAACTTTCTGTCGAGTAAATGAGCGAATCAATATCGAAAGCCAAAGCATTGCGAATAATTGAACCTACATTTTCCTGCTTCGATACACCATCTAAAAATACTATTCTATTGCCCAGTTCATCAAGACTAAATTGAGGTGGAATTCTGGCTATTGCATAAATTGGTTCGTTTGGCAAAAAGCCAATAATTATTTCTATTAATTTTTTATCGGGAGCAACAAAAATATTGACATCAGTAAATCGGCTGGTGAATTCTTGAATTACACTTATGTATTTTTCAGTAGTAAGCACAGATAGTATTTTTAAGTTGCTTTCGAGTAATTTTCTGAATGATACAATCCCTTCTGTGAGAAATATATTGTTTTCAATATGAGATTGAGGTGTGAAACGAATATTTCTGTAAAAATCCACCTCGGCTGGAAGAAATTCAAGACTGTTTAAATATTTGAAATTCATTATTTAATCAGAATAAATTTGCGAATACGTTTTTGATTTGGCACGTCATAGACTAAAATATATCTACCTTTTTTAATATTTCCATTTAGCGGAATATCTTTTCTAAATTCACCAGAAACTTCGAATTCATTCACAACATTCATAATCAGATTGCCTTCGGTATCAAATAAGTCGATTTTTGCACGTCCAACTCTTTCGAGAGAATAATTTATGACTAAAATAGAATTTTGTGAATTGCGAAGAGGAGAAGATACGATTTTTGCATTCATATCGTTAGTTTTTGGAATGGATTTGGAGTAAAATTCAGCAATGTTTAGCCATTCACGGTCGAGCAGGCAATCAATATCGTGTTTGCAAAGAGTTGTCGAATAAACAAAAGGAATGCCCTAATAAGTTAGACTATCAGCAAAAGTCTTATTCAGAGATTTAAAATCCCCAACAGAAATATAAAACATTGTATCAAGACTTAAAATATCAGAGTAAAAGCTTAAATATTTCCAGGGTGCAAATTCAGCGAACAAATTTTCATTATTGAAGAAAATTTCCCTTGCGATTTGAGGGCGACCGCTTTGCAAGGTAGCCCAGGTTCGCATTCCACCGTCTAATGAAACGGCTTTTGCAAATAAATCAGGATATTTAGAAAGAAATTTTACTGCACCAAATCCACCCATCGAAAAACCTTGAACGAAGCGGAACTCACGATAAGGAACAGTTCTATAAAAATAATCTACAAATGGGATTATGTCCTCGATGAGGTCAGTCTCTGCTGGTTTCAAGCCATCGGCACTATTTCCCCACATACTATTTTCGTAGCCATCAGGAAATACAATAATACAATCATCAATGATGCCTAAGCTTACTGCATAGTTAATGTACTTAATTACAAGCGGTCGCCACGCACTACGAAAATTGTCCCCTAAACTATGTAGATGGTAAATCACCGGATAAGCTCTATTCGACTTTTCGTATCCAGACGGCAAGTATAAACTAAAAGATATTGGTTTGCCACTCTTTTGGCTAATGATAGTAACGTCGCGCAGCGAACCATCCTGTGAATTAGCTTTTAAAAAAGTAAAAATAAAAACTAAAAGAAAAATAAAATATTTACACTTCATAAATTAAAAGCTCACAAGCCCAACTTTTTTATACACTTTACGCAAAGTTTTCATTGCCACTTTGTTTGCTTTATCAGAACCGAATGACAAAATTTCTTGCAAATATTTTTTGTTGCTGGAAATTTCAGCAAAACGTTCGCTGATGGGACGAATGTATTCAGCAACTTTATCGGCAACCTCAGCTTTGAATTCACCATAACCAACCCCTTCGAATTGTTTTTCGATTTCCGCAAATGATTTGCCCGTTGCAATACTATAAAGTTGCATAAGATTTGAGACGCCGGGTTTGTTCTCTTCATCATAGCGGACAACTGTATCGCTATCGGTAACAGCCCGTTTGATTTTATTTCTTATTTCCTCAGGTTTATCGTTCAAAAATATCGTGGAATTTTTATTTTCATCAGACTTGGACATTTTAGCAGTTGGGTTTTGCAAGCTCATTATGCGAGCACCGACTTCAGGAATAAAAGGTTCAGGCATTTTGAAAGTATCGGAATAATAATGATTGAAGCGTTGAGCAAGATTGCGAGTGAGTTCGAGGTGTTGCTTCTGGTCTTCGCCGACAGGAACTAAATCTGCCTGGTATAGAAGAATATCTGCTGCCATAAGTATAGGATAAGCAAAAAGCCCAACGTTGACATTTTCTGAATGTTTCTTTGATTTATCTTTAAATTGCGTCATTTTCGAGCATTCACCCATACCTGTAAAAGTATTTAGCACCCAGGCAAGCTGACTATGAGCAGGGACGTGTGATTGAATAAATAGAGTGCTCGTTTCAGGCGAAATTCCACAAGCAAGAAACATAGCAGCAGTATCGAGCGTTCGCTGACGAAGTTCAGCAGGATTTTGCCTGACAGTAATAGCGTGAAGGTCTGCAATCATAAAATAGCAATCGTATTCAGATTGAAGTCGCACCCAATTTAATAAAGCACCTGTTAAATGCCCGATTGTTAGAATTCCAGATGGTGTAATGCCACTTAATATTACTTTTTTGTTGTCGCTATCCATAATATAAAAAGAGAAAATCAAACATAATAAATATGCAATTTACAAAAAGTTAGAAAAAAAGTAAGCACAAACACTTACTTTTTCCAGAATGCAGGAGTAAGCAAAACTAATATTGTAAAGATTTCAAGACGCCCAAGTAACATACAGCCGCAAAGAATCCATTTGGCAAAAGCAGGAAGTGCTGAATAGTTTTCAACTGGACCGACTAAACCTATTCCTGGACCGACACCGTTCATAGTAGCAGCTACAGACCCAATTGACGTTGTAATATCAACCCCATCGAAGCACAAAATAATAACAGCAGACGCTGAAATTAAAGCATAAAAAAGTGTAAAAATCAGTATGTTAATCGCAATCTTTCTATCAACAGGTTGTCCATTAATCCTTACAGGAATAACAGCTTGCGGATGAATATGTTTTTTAATTTCAGAATAAATTAATTTAACAACTACAATAAAACGAATTTGCTTAATTCCACCTGAGGTTGAGCCAACCATACCACCTAAATACATTAACGTAATCAATAGTAATTGAGCACCAAAATTCCATTTCTCATAATCTTCAGTCCCAAATCCGGTCGTTGAAATTAATGATACAACATAGAAAAGAGAGCTTCGAAATGCACCTTCTATTGTTTTGCCATTTTCAATAATTAAGAAAATGGAAATCAAGAGACTTGAAGACAAAATAATAAGCACAAACCATTTTAGTTCTTCGCTTTTTAAATAAGTTTTGAAAGAACCTTTCATAGCAGCATAGTGTAGTGAAAAATTTACAGCAGAAATAAACATACACAGAATAACAGTATATTCTACCACTGGGCTATGATAAAAACCTATGCTCGCATTTTTAGGAGAAAAACCACCAGTAGCAATAGTGCCAAATGCGTGACAGACAGCCTCATAAATCGGCATACCAACAAGTAAATACAAAATCACGATAAAAGTAGTAATGATTAAATACACTATTCCAATTATTCTTGCTGTTTCTTTTATGCGTGGTGATAGTTTATCAGTTGTTGGCCCAGGTGTTTCAGCTTTGAAAAGTTGCATTCCTGCAACTCCTAAAATTGGCATTATTGAAAGAGCTATAACAACTATTCCAACACCTCCAATCCAATGAGTCAAACTTCTCCAAAGCAAAATGCTTTTAGGTAATTTTTCGATGTCAGATAATATTGAAGAACCAGTTGTTGTAAATCCCGATGCACTTTCAAAAAAAGCATCAGTAAAATCAGGGATCGCACCACTAATCAAATAAGGCAAAGTACCTGAAATAATCGTTACTATCCAAGCAAAAGTAACAATAATAAAACCATCTCGAATTGATATGTTCTTATCAATGTCTTTTTGTTTTGATTTTAGAACAAAATATATTGACCAGCCAACTACGGAGAGCAACAAAAAGGAAACAAAAAAACTAAATGTAGTATTTTCATTGTCAATAATTGAATAAATCATAGGAAAAAGCATAAATAATCCAATGCATCCAACGATAAGCGATAATATCTGAACAATTATCCTTATTTTCATTACTTTTTCCAGAATGCAGGAGTAAGCAATACTAATATGGTAAATATTTCAAGACGTCCTAATAGCATAAGAAAAGAGAGAAACCACTTGACAAATGGGTGAAAATGGGAATAATTATCAGTTGGTCCGACATCTGCAAGTCCAGGACCAATATTATTAATACAAGCAGCAACTGCTCCAAGAGAAGTAACAATATCAACATTAAATAAAGTGAGCAACAAAATTGAAAAGACAGAAATCAGCAAATAAATTATAAAGAAAGCTGATATATTCGATAAGATGTTTTTTTCTATCGCTCTACCCCCGAAGCGTACAGGAATAATTGCTTTCGGATGAATTAATCTTTTTATTTCTGTATATACATATTTTGTTAGAATTATTGAGCGAACAACTTTTAAACCTCCACCAGTAGAACCCGCACAACCACCAATGAACATTAGCAACAATAATATAAAATGTGTTGTAGCACTAAGCTTCTCGTAATCGAAAGTTCCATATCCTGTTGTGGTCATAATAGAAACCACCTGAAATAGAGCGTGTCGAATTGAATCTGATAAGTTTACGTAGTTTAGTCGTAATATATCGTATGTAATGAAAGCAGTGGCAAAAATAATAATAAGAAGAAAATACTTCAGTTCTTCGTTTCTGAATAATTCTCGATAATTTCCAGTTAGTACACGATAATGAAGAGCAAAGTTAGCTCCGGCGATAATCATAAAAAATATAATTATGTAATCAATTGTAGGATTATTAAATGCTGCGATACTGGCGTTTTTGGTAGAAAAGCCACCTGTTGCCATAGTTCCGAAAGTATGGCATAAGGCATCGTAAAGGTTAATTCCTGCAAACATTAGTAATACTGTTTCGATAATTGTAAACATGAAATAAACGCCCCACAATATTTTAGCTGTTTCTGTTATTCGAGGGGTCAGCTTGTCGGCTGTTGGACCAGGAACTTCGGCTTTAAACAATTGCATCCCAGCGACACCAAGAAAAGGCAGAATGGCAATTGAGAAAACAATAATCCCCATACCGCCAATCCAATGAGTAAAACTTCTCCAAAAAAGAATACCTTTTGGCAAAGCCTCTATATCAGAGAGAATTGATGCACCAGTTGTTGTAAAACCAGACATTGTTTCAAAAAATGCGTCGGTGTATGACGGAATTGCTCCTGATATTACATAAGGCAAAGCACCAAATAGAGACAAAGCAACCCACCCAAAACCTACTATTGCAAAACCCTCTTTGGGATGTATATCTTTTTGGCTTGCTCCTAAATTTCTCTTTGTGGAAAAAAATGCTAAAATCCCGACTAAAAATGTAATACTGAAAGAGAAGATAAAACTTGCTTGGTCCTGACTATCATAATAATATGCAAAAGGCAATGGCAGCAACATTGTAAAACTTAGAAAAATAAGTATTAATCCAAGGATTTTAGCGACAATTTTCAAATTCATATTATTACTTGAATAATTTTTCGACAATTTTAATTTGTTCAGTTGTGCAAAGAATAAGCACTTTGTCGCCTTCGCTAATATGAGTATCGCCCGTTGGAATTATTAAGTTATCATTGCGGTCGATAACAGCTCCAACAATAGCTCCACGCGGGAAATCTAAATTTTTAAGAGGCTTAGTGGTAATTTTGGACTTAGGTTTGGCAATATACATTGTTATTTCTGCTTCAATGCCGGGTAGCTCTACTACATTTGCAATAGATTGCCTTTTTATAAAACTTTCGATAACGTTGACGGTTATTTGTTGTTTGCTTACAACAGCATCAAGTCCAAGAGTTCCCGAAAGCGGTAAGTATTCGTTCTTGTTTATCAAAGTAATTGCGCGTGGCACTTTGAGGTGCTTTGCAATAATGCTGGTAATAATATTTGTCTCGTCGTCGCCTGTGATAGCAACGAACTCGTCCATATCAGGAAGCCCTTCCAGAGTAAGCAAGTCGAGGTCGCTCCCATCTCCGTGAATAACCAGAGTATCTCTCAATTGGTTGGCTATATCGGTTGCTTTTTTTTCGTCTTTTTCGATAATTTTAATATTCAAATCATCTTGCAATTTTTCTGCTATAAAGTATGCAATTTGTCCGCCACCGATAATCATTACATCTTCGATTTTAACGTTCTTCTTCCCAAAAATTTCGAGAAGTTCATCAAAATAATTAGGATTGCAAGTGAAGAAAATTTGGTCGCCTTTCATTAAGAAATCGCTGCCACGAGGAATAATTGTTCTCAAATTACGTTTTATTGCAACAATTCTCATTGGAATGTGCTTATATTTTGTCCCAAGTTCGGCAAGTGGCACTCTAAGAATGTCCAGATGCGAATCTATTCGAATACCTGTGAAATGGACTTTTCCGTTCTCGAATTCAATTGAATCAGTAGAAGAAGCTAAATTAATCAAACGGACAATTGCTTTTGCAGTTTCTTGCTCGGGTTGCACCATCAGGTCTACCCCGAATTCTTCTTTTTGCACAATGAAATTAGGATTAAGGTATTGAGCATTTTTAACGCGAGCGATTGTAGTTTGCACCCCCATTTTTTTTGCTAATTTACAAGCAAGCAAGTTAATTTCGTCGCTACGGGTAAGAGCGACGAAGGCATCCATTTTATCAATTTGAGCAGATTTAAGAATTTCGTAATCAGTAGCATTACCTTCAATGACCATAGCGTCTAAGTGTTCGCGCGCATACTCGGCTCTTTCTGGGTTTTGCTCGATGATTACAATGTCGCCTTCGAAAAGAGTAAAACGCTTCGCAAGCTGATAACCAATGCTTCCGACCCCAACAATTGCAATATTCATTTTTCAAAACCTGAGTTTAAAAACACAAAATTATTAAAAATTATCAATATAGTGTAATGAAATTATCATTAGGAGTTTTTTATAAATATTGCTTTTTAATATCATTTATAGTATTTTTGATAAATTTAAATGATTTATTTATAAAAAATGAGGGAATTATGTCGTTTGTTATTGATGGTCATAGTCTGACAGTTGAAAAAGTTGTGGAAGTTGCCCGCAATGGTGCAAAAATTACATTAGATGAAGAAGCATTAGAGCGAATTAAAATATGCCGCCAGATGTTGGAGAAAAAGATTGAAGCACGAGAAATTATGTATGGAGTGAACACCGGTATAGGTGAGTTTTCCGAAATAGTATTGACTGATGAGCAAATCAAGGAATTTCAGAAATATCTTATATATAATCATTCAGCAGGAATTGGCGAGCCCTTGCCTATTGAATATGTGCGTGGAGCAATGCTTGGACGTGTTAATGTGCACGCTCACGGAAATTCGGGATGCCGTCCTGAAATAACTCAAACGCTTGTAGAAATGCTTAATAAAGGTGTAACACCTGTTGTTTGTAACAAAGGTTCAGTAGGTGCTTGTGGCGACCTTTCACCTATGTCTCAGATTGCATTGCTTATGATGGGCGAAGGCGAAGCATTCTACCAGGGTGAGCGTTTGCCAGGCAAAGTAGCTTTCGAGCGTGCCGGCATTCCGATACCTGGGCTTAAAGCACGCGACGGGCTTGCAACAATCAATGGCTCGAATGTATTAACTGCAATGAGTGCAATTCACATCTGGGAATTCAATCGCATTTTGAAGATGGCAGAAATTGCAGCTGCTATGTCGCTCGAAGNNAGAAGCTTTGCTTGCTAATATGAAACCATACGACAAGCGTTTGCACGAATTGCGTGGTTTCCCTGGTGCAATTAGAAGTGCCAAAGCTATTAAGAAATGTTTGGAAGGTAGCGATTTGCTTACTGGCAAGATGAAAACTAAGGTGCAGGATGCTTATTCTATGCGCTCAACACCGCAGGTGATTGGAGCAGCTCACGATGCACTCGCTTATGCTCGCAAACAAGTTGAAACTGAACTGAATGGAGTTGGCGACAATCCTATTTTCATTCCCGAGGATAATTTAACTTTGACCGGAGCCAACTTCCAGGGAACACCTGTATCGCTTCCAATGGATATGGCAGGTGCATCGATAACAATGGTATGCGTGTTATCCGAACGCCGCCTGAACAGATTGCTCAATCCAGCTTTGAGTCAGGGATTGCCTGCATTCCTGACAAAGGGTGCCGGTATGTTCTCAGGAATGATGTTGAGCCAATACACTGCTGATATGTTAATCGTTGAACAGAGAATTCTTTCAAATCCTGCTTCAATTCAGTCAATCCCAGCTGCTGCCGACCAGGAAGACTTTGTTTCTATGGGAATGAATACTGCACTCAAAAACCATCAAATTCTGGACAATGCTTATGGTATTCTTGGCATCGAGTTTATGGCTGCTGCTCAGGCATTGGACTTCCGTAACTTCAAGAATGGTCGTGGTGTGGAAGTTGCACGCAAAGTGATTCGTAAATATGTCGATTTCCTTGATGTCGATAGACCACTTTACAACGACCACAACAAGATGAAGGAATTAGTGAAATCTGGTGAAATTTTGGATGCAGTCGAAGCAGAAATTGGTAGCTTAGAAGAATAAATTGAAGAAGTTTTAATATTACACCTCTTTCAAAAAATAAGCGGCTGTCCCCAAAAAAGGACAGCCATTTTTATTTAGTTGATTTCTTTATATGTAATCAATAACGGTCTCAGCATAGAAGAAGTTCATCCGAAGGCGGAATTTGGGTGAGTGCCGTAAAGCACGAACCTTTTATGCTGTGTAATATTAAGTTGGGGCGTCATTCATATTATCTCTTTTTTTCTGATTATAAAATCTATAGTATTCGTATTGGCGCTTTTTGTAGCTTTGAGAACAACATCTAAATCATTCCATTTTGAACATTCACGATTAGATTCATAG
>MTKZ01127171.1_pt1 | contig 13879 bp, 4 predicted proteins | sample 1042781 | NCBI WGS metagenome assembly MTKZ01 (sample SAMN06212207, study PRJNA360539) | anaerobic digester metagenome | biome: Wastewater treatment plant; material: sludge; isolation source: anaerobic digester fed with sludge from wastewater treatment plant | place: Denmark: WWTP Viborg ...
CAATGGCTTACTCGACCATCTTCTCCTCGCCCGGGTAACAATCTTTTTGAGTCAAATCGCAGCCGCAAAGAACTGGCGACGGGGCTTGACCCCTGGGACCGCAGCCGCTAGTCTGTCGCACATAGTGCTGCCTATTACCGGTAAGGTTGGGGCATGGTCGGACTATTCGCCGCCGGGCGAGTTTTGCACCCCGGCGACAACAAGAGGGGTATCGTTGTCTCAATTTCTCCGCTCCCAACTCAACCTCGAACGTTTGCCGGGTGCTTGCCCCGGCGGCGCCTCCCGGCACACCGCGCGCGCTTTCGCTGTCTCTCGACTCCCTTCCAAGTTAATCCTCTAATCGTAAGAACCGAACCACAGAGCACTCCTTGAAAAAACACGCAGTATGAAGACATACACGAACCTGATCAGTGATGCAGAAAAGCGCCCATCGGCAATGCTTGGGCGGTTGATGTTGGCTGCCGGCGCGCTCGGAAGCGTCGGCGTCATGCAAGCCAGCACGGACTATGGCCCGGCGATCTGGCGCCCGGTTTCCTGCTCCAAATACAGCACCTCGGGCTATGGCCACCGGTTCTGCGTCGTCCACGACATGGAGGGGTATTATCTGACCGGGACTTCCTACTTGCGCCGATGCGGGGTGCAGGCCAGTTGCCATTACACGGTTAACGGCAAGAAGGATTACTCATCGGACGCCTCGCCGGGGGAGATTTCACAACTGGTGCGGGAGGCCTATTACTCGTGGCATGCGACCTGTTGGAACCGCTATTCGTTTGGCACCGAGCATGAGGGGTTTGCCAGCAACCCGGCTTGGTTCACCGATGCCATGTATAAAGCCTCGGGCGCGCTGCACAAGCACCTGTGTGAAAAGTTCGGCATTACCAAAGACCGCAATCACGTTATCGCCCACGGCATGAAATCCAGTTCCGCGTGGCGCTCCTGGATGTACAACCAGGGCTACAGTTCCAGTTTCGTCAACTGCAACACCCACACTGACCCCGGTCCATACTGGAATTGGACCTATTTCATGAATCTGATCAAGGGCACCTCCTCGACTCCGTCCGCCCCGAGCAGCCTCGCCGCCACCACGGTGGATGCCTCGCGAATCAAGCTCACCTGGACCGACAATTCGGGCATCGAGAGCGGCTTTAAGATTGAACGTGCCACCGCCTCCGGTGGCCCATTCACCCAAATCGCCACCGTCGGCGCTAACGTGAAGACTTATACCAGCACCGGCCTGAAAGCCTTGACGACTTACTGGTACCGGGTGCGGGCCTATAATTCGGCCGGCAACTCGGGCTACTCCAACAAGGACAGCGCCAAGACCGACGGTTTGCCGCCGGGCGCGCCAAGCAACCTGGCGGCGACAGCGGTTTCGACCAGCCAGATCAATCTGACCTGGAAGCAGAACTCGAGTGACGAGACCGGGTTCAAGATCGAGCGGGCAACCTCCTCCGGCGGGACGTATACTCAAATCGCCACGGTGGGCGCCAACGTGACTTCCTACGCCAACACCGGTCTGAGCGGCTCCACCACCTATTACTACCGCGTGCGGTCGTACAACTCGTGGGGCAATTCCGCCTTCAGCGCGGTGGACAGCGCCACGACTGCGAACGTGGCGCCCGTCCTCGCTACCGTCGCGAACAAGACCGTGAATGAGGGATCGCTGCTTCAGTTCAGCGTCTCAGCGACCGACGCCGACGAGGTGGATTCGACGGTGACAATCTCGAATTTCGAAAGCTACGATGAGGGGCCCGCAAACGGAACGATCATGTTCCGCCACCCCGGCTTCTCCGGGACCACCAGCGGGTTTCTGACCTCCGCGACCAATTACACGAAACTGGTGGCCTCCGGCGGAGGGCGAACCAGCAAGATGCTCAAGGGGCAGTGGGCGTTCGGAACCAGCAAACCCAATCCGTGGATGCGCCTGGTCACCTACAACACGGCAACGCTCCCCAACCCGACCGTCGGCATCAACCAGCGGCTTAAGTTTGACATCTACTCCGACAAGGCCCTGAAAGTGGGTCTGGGCATCCGGGAAACGGGCACCAGCGCCGCCATTGGCGCCAACGGCGGGACCACGGGCACGCTCGAGTGGGTCGGCGTCAACGGCAACACCAGCGGAACCCCTGCCCCGACGCGCACCGTCGCCGCCGCCACGTGGACGACGCTCAGCTTTAACATTCCTTTCGAGCCGGTGACCGCCTTCACGGGCGACGGGCTCATCCAGGATGTGACCGGCAAGGGCGTGCTGGAGCATCTCGCGCTGGTGGCCGCCGGGGGCACGGGCACTTACACGATCTACCTCGATAACTTCGTTTACGAGCGCGAGAACAACATCACCTACAGCCTGGTCGGCGCGCCCTCCGGCGCAACCATTGACCCGACAACCGGGCTGTTCTCATGGACGCCAACCGAGGCCCAGGGGCCGGGCACCTACACGATCACCGTTAAGGCCACGGACTATGGCTCCCCGGCGCAGACGGACACACAGGCCTTTACCGTCACCGTCAATGAGATTTACGACGGGCCGCGCCTGACGACCATCCCGAATAAGTCGGTCAATGAAGGCGCGCTGCTGAGCTTCACCGCGACCGCGTCCAATTCCAATCCGGCCCTCACCATGACCTTCAGCCTCGATGCCGGCGCGCCGGACGGGGCCAGCATCAATCCCACCAGCGGCGTGTTCACTTGGACGCCTGCCGAGGATCAAGGTCCGGGTAATTACCCCATCACGGTGCGGGTGACTGACAGCGGCTCGCCGGCCAAGAGCGACGCCAAGACCTTCACCGTGGCTGTTGCCGAGCTGAACTCGGCGCCGGTGCTGGCGGCGATTCCCGCCCAAGCGATCGGCGAGCTCGCCCCGCTGAGCTTCACTGCCAGTGCGGCCGATTCCGACATTCCGGGCGACCAGATCACCTTCAGCCTGGATGCCGGCGCGCCGCCCGGAGCCGCCATTGATCCGGAGACCGGCGTCTTCACCTGGATTCCAACCGAGGCCCAGGGCCCGGGCGTTTACAGTGTCACCGTGCGAGCTACTGACGACGGCACACCCGCGCTGAATGACAGCCAGGTGGTCGCCATTACCGTCGGTGAAGTCAACACACCGCCGGTGCTGGCGGGGATGCCCGACCAGCGCGTCCGCCCGACCCGTACCCTGACATTCGCGGCCATTCCGACCGATCCGGACCTGCCGGCCAATCCGCTGAGCTTCAGCCTCGACCCGGGCGCGCCCGCGGGAGCGGCGATTAGTCCTGCCACGGGCGTCTTCACCTGGACGCCGACGCCCGCGCAGAATAATACGACCAACATCCTCATGGTGCGGGTAAGCGACGGCACCGTGAGCGACGCGAAGAGCGTCACCGTGGTTGTGAGCGACGCCAACAACCCGCCCGTCCTGGCGGCCCTGGCCAACAAGACGGTCAATGAGAAGACCGCCCTGACCTTTACCGCCACCGGTAGTGATCCTGACGGCGACACACTCGCCTACAGCCTCGAGGCCGGCGCGCCCAGCGGCGCGAGCATCAACGCGAGCGCCGGCGCGTTCTCCTGGACGCCCACCGAGGCGCAGGGGCCGGGCACCTACACGATCACCGTGCGGGCGACCGACAACGCCCTGCCCAACCTGAGCGACACCAAGACCTTCACGGTCGTGGTCAACGAAGTGAACCTTGCGCCGGCGCTGAACCCGATCTCCAACAAGACCGTCAGCGAAAAGGCCGCGCTCACCTTCACCGCGATGGCTTCCGATGCGGACCTCCCGGCCAACACCAAGACCTTCAGTCTCGATGCGGGCGCGCCCACCGGCGCCAGCATTGACCCGGCCACCGGCGTCTTCACCTGGACGCCCACGGAAGCGCAGGGGCCAGCCGTCTATCCCATCACCGTCCGGGTGACGGATAACAATCCCGATGCCACCAACAGCAAGCAGATGAGCGATGCCAAGACGTTCACGGTCACGGTAAACGAGGCCAACGAGGCCCCCGCCCTGCCGGCCATTGCCGACAAGACCGCCAACGAGAAGAGCGCGCTCACCCTCGCACTGGCGGCGACCGATGCCGATCTGCCCGCCAACACGTTAACCTACAGCCTGGACAGCGGCGCACCTGCCGGGACCAGCCTGGATCCGGCGACGGGTGTCTTCACCTGGACTCCCACCGAGGCCCAGGGGCCCAGCACGAGCACGATCACGGTGCGCGTGACGGACGACGCCGCGGCACCAGCGACCGACAGCAAGACCTTCACGATTATCGTTAGCGAAGTGGNNCGAAGTGAACGAAGCGCCGGTGCTGGCAGCCTTGGCCAACAAGACCATTGCCGAGGGCGCCACGCTGAGTTTCACCGCCACCGCGACCGATGCCGACCTGCCGGCTAATACCCTGGCCTTCAGCCTCGCCAGCGCGCCATCCGGCGCCACCATTGATCCGAGCAGCGGCGCGTTCACCTGGACCCCGACGGGCGCCCAAGCCCCGAGCACCAACCTCATCTCCGTCAAGGTGACGGACAACGGCGCGCCGGCCCTGAGTGACACAAAGACCTTTACCGTGCTGGTGACCTCGCCCAACCAGCCGCCAACCTTGAACGCGATCGCGGACAAGACCGTGGACGAGTTGACGGCGCTGACCTTCACCGCCACGGCCAGCGACCCGGAGTCCGCCTGGTCGCCGGTTACCATCACCACGTTCGAGAGTTTCAGCGCGCCGACGGTGGATGGCACCGTGATGTTCCGGCAGCCGGACTTCTCGGGCAGCACCAGCGCCTTCGTGGACCAGACGGTGACCAATTACTCGAAGGTGGTCAGCAACTTCCCGAGCGGACATTCCGGCAGCAAGGTGCTGCGGGCCTCCTGGACCTTCAAGGCCGGTACGACCAATCCGTGGGTACGGCTGGCAACTTACAACGCGGCTAACCTTCCGAACCCCACCATTTACTTCGGGCACGTGGTGAAGTTCGACCTGTACACGGACAAGGCGCTGAAAGTGGGCCTTGCGCTGCGTGAAACCAGCACCGTGGCCGCCATCGGGGCCAACGGCGGCACCAGCGGCACGGTNNCAATCCCAGCCGCACGATCGCCGCCGGGGCCTGGACCACCGTCACCTTCAGCATTCCGGACGAAGCGGTGAGCGCGTTCACCGGCAACGGCGTTCTCGAGTCCATGACCGGCAAGGGCATCCTGGATGCGTTGGTGCTGGTGCCGGCGGCGGGCTTGGGAGCGTATAACATTTACCTGGACAACTTCATTGTCGCACCCGCCAACACCATTGCCTTCAGCCTCGACGCCGGTGCGCCAGTTGGCGCCAGCATCAATCCCGTGACCGGCGTGTTCACGTGGACACCTTCCGAGGCCCAGGGGCCGGGCGTTTACCCGATTACGGTGCGGGCGACCGACGAAGGGCAGCCGCCCAAGAGCGCAGCCCGCACCTTCACCGTAACGGTGAATGATGTGAACAATGCGCCAGTCGTGGCCGCCATAGCCAATAAGGCCGTTGATGAACTCGCCTCGTTGGCATTCACCGCCACCGCCACCGATTCCGATGGCGATGGCTTCAGTTGGAGCCTGGATGCCGGCGCGCCGGCAGGGGCGGCCATTGATCCGGCGAGCGGGGCATTTGCATGGACGCCAACCGAGACGCAGGGACCCGGCACCTACAACATCACCGTGCGGGCCACGGACGACGGCACGCCCCAGGCGAGCGGAACAAAGACATTCGCCGTCACCGTCAATGAGCTCAACCTCGCTCCCACGCTGTCGGTCGCGGACAAGACCACCCTCGACGGCCAAACGCTGAGCTTCAACCTGTCCGCTACCGACCCGGACCTGCCAGCCAACGCGCTGACCTACAGCCTGGTGAGCGGCCCCTCCGGCGCGACGGTGTCGTCGGCGGGTGCGTTCAGTTGGAAGCCTGCGGCAGTTGCCGGCATTACGTTCAACACCTTTGAAGCCGGCACCGTAAACGCAACCTACGGCTTCAAAGAGCCGCGCAACTCGGCCACAACGACCAACTTCCTCAAGGCGCTGCCAAACGACATGGATGTCGTCACCAATGCGCCAAGCCACAGCGGCAAGGCAGGCAAGTTTGGATTCGCCTTCGTGAGCACAGCCATCACCAACTGGGTGCGCCTGACCACTTACAACGCCACGGGCGTGCCGAACCCCCTGGTGGACTTGAACCACCTCGTGCGCTTTGACATCTACTCGACGCGCGCGCTGAAGGTATCTATGGGCATTCGCGAGACCGGAGGCACCGGTCCCGTGGGCGCCAACGGCGGGGCCACGGGCAACATTGAATGGATTGGGGCAACGGTTTCCGGCACCTCCAGCGTCGCGCCGGGCGGCAAGAGCGTCAGCGCGAATTCATGGCAAACCCTGACCTACGACCTGAAGGGTGATCCTTGCGAAGGCTTCATGGGCAACAACATCCTCGACGGCAACTGGGGGGTGCTGGAAAGCCTGGCGGTTACGAAGGGCGACACCAGCAGCAGCCTCACCAATGCAATCTATGTGGACAACTTCCGCGTGGTGCCCAAGACCAACTATACCGTCACCGTAACGGTGCGTGTCACCGACGCGGGCGGTCTGAGCGACACACGGAGCTTCAACGTGACCGTCTATACATCTCCGGCCGAGGAGGCGGAGGGTATGTCGCAATCGCAATCGCTGGCCGAAGCGAGCGCCGTCGTGCCGGAGCCGCTGCCTGGGATTCTGAACGCCGCGGTAAGCAGCGGCAGCTTCAGCTTCAGCTTCGGGACCGAAAACGGGAAGACATACGATGTGGAATACACCGAATCGCTGGTGAACCCGAAATGGCTGCCGTTGCCGACCGTATTCGGCGATGGAGCCGTGGCTACCGTTAACGACCCGGCGCAGTCGTCCGGCCAACGGTTCTACCGTTTCCGGGCTCGTTAAGTCGCCCACAAAGTATTGCGCGGACGAGCCGCTCTTTCCACAATCCTGTCTGTGGTGCAGGCGGCGGTTTGCTGTGGGGCAAGCCGCCGCCCTTTGCAGATGCGGCTTTGTCAGATCAAAACCTAGACCGTACCACTAAATATGCTGAAACACTCTGTCTTCGCCACCGCCTGCCTCCTGGTCATCTTTGCCGGCGGGAAACCGCTGGCGGCGCAACCGGGCGCACAACCGCCTGTGCCCCTGGCCTCCCAACTCAACGCGGATGGCACGCTTGATCTCACCCGCGGCTTCTCCGGCACGCTCGATGCCCGGGGCTGGACCCTGCTGGCCGACGCCGGGAAAGGCCCGCGGTTCGTTAAGGCGGTCGGCAATGCTCCGGCGACGCTCTCCGCCAGCTCTGCCAAAAGCGCCTCGGCCTCCGCAACGCCGGGCGATGAAAACTGGGACCCGCGCTATGTGTCGGCGCCGGGCGTGAACGGGGTCGTGCACGCCCTGGCCGCAAGCGGTTCGAGTCTCTACATCGGCGGTGCGTTCGACGCCGTGAGCGGCCTCAGTGCCGCCAACATCGCCAAGTGGAACGGGACCGAGTGGGAAACCCTGGGCGACGGGGTGGATGGCCTCGTGCTGGCCCTCGCGGTTTCCGACACCAATGTTTACGTGGGCGGCACCTTTACCAGCGCCGGCGGCCTCAGCGCCACCAACATCGCTTGCTGGAACGGCGAGGGCTGGTCGGCGCTAGGCGCGGGCGTAGACAACGACGACGGCTCCGGCAATGTTGCCGCACTGGCCATCCTCGGCACGAATCTCTATGCTGGCGGTTCCTTCACGCAGGCCGATGGCGTCAACGCCGCCAACATTGCCCTGTGGAACGGCTCAGCCTGGGCCGCCCTCGGCGACGGGCTCAGCGACCCTGACCCGGATAATATCCCGGGCGTTTCCGCGCTGGCCGTCAGCGGGACCGACTTGATTGTCGGCGGGGCCTTCACCATCGCCGGCGGCGTTGCTGCGGCGAATATTGCCCGCTGGGACGGCGGCGCCTGGTCCGCCCTCGGCGAGGGCACGGACGGCACGGTGTTGGCCCTTGCCGCCAGCGGCACCAACCTCTATGTTGGCGGTGGCTTCCTCACCGCCGGCGGCGTTGCCGCCGCCAATATCGCCCGCTGGGACGGCATTACCTGGTCCGCCCTCGGCGACGGCGTGGATGAAGTGGTCTTCGCAATCGCCATCAGCGGCAACAACATCTACGCGGGCGGCGCCTTCACACTCACCGGCACCAACGCAGTCGCCAGCATCGCCCGCTGGAATGGAACCACCTGGTCCCCGCTCAGTTCCGGCATCGGCGGCAGTGTCTTCGCCCTCGCCACCAACGGCGCCAGCCTCTGCGTCGGCGGTGATTTTGTCAGCGCCGGCGGCCTGAACGCCCACAATCTCGCCCAGTGGAACGGCTTCATGTGGTCCACCATAGGCACCGGCGACGGCAATGTGCCGTTCGGCACGGTGCTCAAAGTCGCTGTCAGCGGAGTGGATGTCTATGTGGGTGGCTCCTTCCGCTCCGTCGGCTACGTTCCCGCCAACAACATCGCCAAGTGGAACGGCAGCTTCTGGTCTTCCCTCGGCAGCGGCGTGGATGGCCCGGTTTCCGCCCTCTGCATCGTTGGAACCGACTTGTATGTCGGCGGCTCCTTTGCCACTGCCGGCGAGGTCCTGGCGGCCAACATCGCCAAATGGGACGGCGGCAGTTGGTCGGCCCTGGGAGATGGTGTGGACGATGCGGTGACCGCTATTGCGGCCCTTGGCGCAGACATCTATGCCGGGGGCAACTTTGCCACCGCCGGGGGGCAGCCTGCCAACAGCATTGCCCGCTGGGACGGGGCCGCGTGGAACGCCTTGGGCGAGGGGTTGGATGGTCCGGTGTTCGCGCTGGCGGCCGGCGCGGCCGACCTTTACGTCGGCGGTGATTTCAGCACTGCCGATGGCAGCGTCACCGTCAACAAGATCGCCCGCTGGGACGGTTCCGCCTGGCGGGAGCTTGGCCTCGGCATGGATGACGTGGTGCACAGCATCGCGGTCAAAGGAACTGAGGTTTATGCCGGGGGCGACTTCACCGAAGCCGGCGGTGAAAGCGCGACGGGCGTGGCCCGCTGGGACGGCTCGAGCTGGTCTCCCCTGGCCGGCGGTGTGAGCAATGCCGACACCAATGCCTCGGTGACGGCGCTCGCCTTCGCCGGTGACGTTCTCTTCGTCGGCGGCTCCTTTACCGCGGCCGGGACGGCCGGCGCCACCAACGTCGCCCGCTGGGATGGAACCGACTGGACCGCGCTGGGCAGCGGCCTTGATCAGCCGGTTGCCACACTGTCGGTCGGGGGGACAGATGTTTACCTGGGCGGCAACTTCACTCGCGCCGGCGGGCAGCCTTCCTACCACCTGGCCCAATGGCATGATGCTCCGCCGCCGCCCAACGACGACTTCGAGGAGCGCATTGCCCTGTCCGGGTCACTGGTGGTAACCAACGGCGACAACACCGGCGGCAGCAAGCAGGTGGATGAACCCTACCACTCCGGCATCTACGGCGGACGATCTGTCTGGTGGTCCTGGACGGCTCCCGCCACTGACACCGTCACCATCTCGACCGCCGGCACCGTCTTCGACACCGTGCTGGCCATCTACACCGGCGCTGAACTCTCGGCCCTGACCGAGGTCGCCAGCAACGACGACGACCCGAATGGCGGCGTTACCAGCCTGGCAACCTTTTCCGCCACCAGCGGCACCACCTACCAGATCGCGGTGGACGGCTACAACGGCGATTATGGGAGCGTCGCCTTGCGCATCGTGGCCGGCGTCCCGCCGACCATCACGACCCAGCCACAGAGCCAGACCGTCCCGGCCGGCGCCAATGTCACCTTCACCGTCGCGGCCACCGGCACAGCGCCCTTGAGCTACCAATGGCGCCTGGCCGGCACCAACCTCCCGGGGGCCACCGCCAGCAGCTTCACCCGGACCAATGTCCAACTCCCCGACGCGGGCAACTATTCCGTCGTCGTGGCCAATGGCGCGGGCTCGGTCACCAGCTCTGACGCCATTCTGACCGTGAACGCGCCGCCGGTTATTACCGCCCAACCGCAAGGCCAGACGGTAACCCAGGGCGACGATGCCAGCTTCACCGTGCTCGCCACCGGCTCGCCGGTGTTGAAATACCAGTGGCGCTTTGGCGGCGCCAATCTCCCGGGGGCCACCGGGTCCAGCTACATGCTCGGCAACGTCCAGCCCTCCCATGCGGGAGACTACTCTGTTGTGGTGACCAACTCCTTCGGCGTCGCCGAAAGTTCCAATGCCACCCTGGTTGTGCTCGTGCCCCCGGCAATCCTCGCCCAACCGCTGAGCCAGATCGTCCCGCCGGGCTCCAACGCGACGTTCACCGTCACCGCCACAGGCACAGCGCCGCTCAGCTATCAGTGGCGCTTTGAGGGCGATGACCTGCCCGGCGCCACGGCCAGCGTCTTCACCCGCACCAACGTTCAGCCCGCCGATGCGGGCAACTACTCGGTCATGGTCACCAACCCCGCCGGCGGCGTCCTGAGTTCCAACGCGACGCTCGCCCTCAGCACGCCTCAGCCGGTGGCGCTCCTGTCCCCCCTGCGCCTGGAGAACGGCCAGTTCCAGTTCACTGTAACCGGCGCTGTCAACCAGGCCTTCAGCATCCACGCCTCGACCGATCTCCTGGCCTGGACTTCTCTCAGCACCAACACGCTCACCAACGGTGCCCAGGTGTACGTTGACTTTGCGGCGACCAACTTCACCCGCCGCTTCTACCGCGGCCTGTCGGCGCCGTAACCCGCACCTTTCGCACCCAGCGCCGCGTGAGGGCACGCGGCCTACAGGGAAAGGGGGGCGCCTGTAGGCCGCGTGCCCTCACGCGGCGCACTGTTCCCGCTTCCATCGGAGTGCAAAAGATGCGGGGTAAGAGGCCACCTCACCACCCGCACCGGGAAGGGAATTGGCGCCAACTAACATGGGCGGCTACACGGTCTGGAATCCACCAAACCGTAGCCGCCGATGCCAGTCGGCGCATTCGTTTACAGCGGACGAAATTGTCCGTTCAGGCCCAAGGCGTACATGATGGAATTGGTCCCGCCTGACCGGAAGACGTAGATCAGTTGGATATTGGCCGCGTTGAGCTGCGCCAAAGCGGCCGGCGGCACGCCCGGATCCAGCCGCGGCTCGAAGATGTATTCCTCCGTGAAGTTATGGTGCCCCGGGCTGTAGGTCTGGGAGTAGCGATTGGTCAGCACTATGGGATCAGTGGTCAGGCCGCTGATGTGGGTTTCGGCGAACTGCAGCAAGGGCGCCGTGTAAATCATCACCCCGTCCGGGCGCTTGGGCCAGTAGAACGTGGTCTGGATGGTCACGGCATTGGTGTGGAGGGTCCGCTGCTGAGGCAGGGCGTCCGGCGTCAGCACCGGCTGCAATTCCAGCGAAACAGTCTCGCTGGCGGCCTTGCTGGAAACCCCGGAGCTGTTGATGACCTGCATGGCCGTCGCATAGCTAACGGCGACTTTCTTGGCAAAATCCGCCTGGGTGAACACCGGCGGCTCGGCGCCGACCACATTGGTCTTCAAGGCCGTCTCCAGCCGCCACGACCGGCGGCTGGCGGCGGCGCCCGTGGTCCAGTAATTGGTGCTCCCCGAAGGCGAGACGGAGGCGTTGGGCCAGCCGCTGAGCGGACCGCTGAGCGTCTGAATCACGCCGTTGTTGTCCGTGTATTCGCAAGTGCCCTCCGTGTAAATTCCCCCGGCCAGGTTCGTCGCCGCCAGCCAGATATTGGTCGTGTGGAGGTTCCAGAGCGACTTGAGCCGGTGGTTGGCGAACACACTGCTGAACTCAGACTGCAACACGGAGTACGTCACCGGCTCATCAACCAGAAAGGCCGTCACCGAGTTGGTCGCGTTGGACTGCGGCAGCTCTCGCACCTGCTTTACCACCAGGCCCTGGTAAAGGTCTTTCTTATACTCGAAGTCGAGGCGGAAGCCGTTCTTGGCCGGATAGAACTGGCGAAACGCGCAGCCGACCCGAGTGAAGAGGTCCAGGAACCCGCGATANNGGGTGCGAAACGCGCAGCCGACCCGAGTGAAGAGGTCCAGGAACCCGCGATAGTCAGCCTGCCAATCCATCACATAGTCGCCCAGCGGAACGAGCGACGAGTACTGTTTGAGGGTCAGCTTGTAGGATGTCCCGCTGTAGCGCGTGCCATTGACGATCTCCGGCACTGAGCTCCCGTCGGGGTTGGTGACGGACACTGCGCCAAGCTGCGTCACAAGGTCGCCCGTGGCGTTGGTGCTGTAGGGTGTAAAGGTGAAGACGGGCGTGGCCACGCCGTTGGCCAGTTCCTCCTCGTCGGGAAACGAGTGATGCACCAGCACTCCCATGGCCACCTCGCTCTCGGTCACCCGGTGCATGAGCCGTTCGAGGTAGGCATCGTCGTTGTAGAAGCTCGCATAGACTTTCTGGAGCGCGCGGAACACGCCCCGTTCATCGGCTTCGTCGGGATCGCAATGCGAGGGGCCGACCGCGTCGCCGTCCATGTCATCCAGCAGGCACCCGCTGTAGCTGTCGTAGAGCCCCGCCCCGGTGAACTGCTCCGCGTCTTCCACGTTGGTCGAGCTCCGGAACCGTATCTTGCGCAAGGGGTTGAACCAGCCCAGCAGCGCGTTGGTGATGGCCTGCTGCTGCGGGCCCGTGAATTTGGCCGTCTTGGTGAACAGGTTGCGGATTCCGGCCAGGTTGGTCTTGAGCGAAACGATGTCCGGCGGATAATTCGTGTAGGGCGCCAGGCGCGAAGCGATCTCCGCCCGCAACGTCGCGCCGCCCGGCAGCGTTTGGTCCAGGAACGCGTCCCACAAGTCAAACGAGAAGGCAATGGCCACCGGGCAGTTGGTGGGAATCGCCCGCCGCAGGAATCCATAGTTGGCGGCCTTGCCGCCAAAATACCGGATATCCGTCGGCACCAGGCCATCCGTGTTCGTCCAGAAGGCCCCGTAGCTCTGCTTGGGCAGGTAGTGGATCGGGGCGGGCACCTTCAGCGCCAGCAACTGCGCTTCCGACGCCGGATCGAGCTGGCCTTCCACGTCCAACACCTTGATCTGCGCCGCACCACCGCTGACCGTCGCCCGCAAAATCACCTTGCGGCCTACCAGCCCCAGCACCCGCGCCTGCTCCTCCGCCTCCGGCAGATACACGAACGGCGTCCCGAAGGACTGCGACAGGATTGCCGTGTGCGAGTTGGGGGAGGACGGGCTTAGCGTTATGATGCCCGCCACCAGCGGCATGTCCGAAGGCGCCCCGTCGGTGAGCAGAATGTCCTCCGGCCGCAGCCGCCCATCCGCGTAAGCCGCGGACACCTCGGCCGCCGCGAAATACTTCAACTGTCCCAGCGCCCAGCCGGCGGCATAACAGGTGTTGACCGTGATCCACCGGTCGAGCGAGGCCACCGGCACCCCCAGCGCCGCAAACGCCTCCGCGTTAGTCCGCGCCGCCTCGCTCTGCTCCAACGTAGGCATGTAATACGCCGTCACGCTGTTGGAGGGATAGATCGTTGCGCGGACCAACTCGAACCAGCCGCTGATTTCCTCCGGCGGGTAAACGTCCAGCCCGATAAATTGCACCCCATACTCCGCATACGTCGGCGCCGGCGGATAAAGCACCGTCCCCATGACCACCTGCTGGTTGGTGCGATAGAGCGACACGGCGTCAAACTCCGCGTAGCTCATGCCCAGGAACGGCGGCAGGCGCTGCGTCGCGAAGTCGTAGTGAAACAGGTACTTCCGGCTGTCCTGATAATAGACGCGCGTCGGCTCGTCCAGCAGGATGGCAAACTTCACCCACGTGATCTTCTGAGCCGCGTTCGTGGACTGGAACGGGTCAGCGGGATAAAGAATCTGGTTCTTCCAGTCATTGGTCGGATCGCGAGGCGCCGCCGCC
>MTKZ01017358.1_pt1 | contig 13874 bp, 7 predicted proteins | sample 1042781 | NCBI WGS metagenome assembly MTKZ01 (sample SAMN06212207, study PRJNA360539) | anaerobic digester metagenome | biome: Wastewater treatment plant; material: sludge; isolation source: anaerobic digester fed with sludge from wastewater treatment plant | place: Denmark: WWTP Viborg ...
CGTCGGGGTGGGGTGCGGGCCCGTCTGGTTTGGGCGCCCGGGTGCGCAGCCGGACACCCTGCAGCATGCGGTGATAGGTGCGACCCGAATGAAGAGCCCTGCCTCGACCCTCCGGGCTCCCGACCTCATCACGCACCGCAGAAGCGATGTCGGCGGCACGTTTGGACCACAGGCTCCGCAGCTCGGCGGGGATCCCAACGATCTCCCGGGCGGCGCCGGTGGGTGCCGACCACTCGACCCCGAGTAGGTCGGTCAGCTCCGATTCGAGCGCTGCCAGGTAGCGGGCGTTCCCCACCGCCGATGATGCGTAGATCGCCTGACCGTCCAACGCCCGCCATTTCCCGTCGCCCTCGATGCGTCCTTTGTTCAGCACGGCGCAGTGAGTGTGGAGTTGCGGGTCGCCCGACCGGCTGGTGCGGTGCTGCCAGCGAGACACGATCAGCCCCTCGACCCGTTCATGGTTCACGCCGTTTCGGCCGGTTCGTGTCCACGCCGCTTCGCGCTCGATCCAGTCGATAACCGAGGTGATCGCAGCATCATGGGCGGCCTCGACCGCACTCGCGACCTCGCGGTCACCGATCGCCCACAACGCCGACACCGACTTTGGTGGACTGAAGGTGAGGTCGTATGCGGCGCAGGGACGGCGCGATCCCCGCATGGCCTCCTCCTTGCGAATTGTCGCGATCTTCTCGGCGGTCGGCTCGGCCAGTCCTCGAATCCGGTCGTCGGCCCGCTCGGTCCAGGTCTTGTAGGTCGCCCACCGGGCACCCATCTGGACACCCTCGGGTGTCTCGCCCCGTCCGTAGAGGGCCTCTATAGCGGCGCTTTCGGGGTCGATCTCGCCGGCCAAACCGAGCTTCTCCGCCTCGGCTCCGGTCCAGCGGCCGCACCGCTCACCCTTGCCGCCGTAGTACTCCATCGAGTCTTTGGTGACGCCCTTGGACAGGTACTCGTGGCCGGCACCCGCTCCGATCTTGCCGATCGAGAGCATCTCAGGCCGTCTTCGCGGAGGTGTGTTCGGGTGCCACTGATTGCGAACATACACACCGGGTTCGCCCGTTCATCGAAAGATGCAAGTGTCTGTAGTACTGGGTAGTAGGGGGTGGTGTTGGTTGTCCGGCGGGCTGGTCCATGCGGCACGTGAGATGGAAGCGCGCGGGCGGAGTCGGTGCCGGCGGATCGGCGGGCGGGCTGGGTCAGCGGCGCTGGGACTGCGATGCCGTTGGGGTGCTGGCTGGCATCTGGGCTGTGCCGTGCCTGCGACGTTGCTGACCGTGCGGCTGACGATGGGCCGGGCGTCTGCGATTGTGGGCAACGCCCCACCCGACTCTTATGGGGCTTGTCCACACGAGCTGCCGACCGGCAACGCGGTTGTCCCCATCCCGGCTATGCCGCACCGATGCGACGCTCCATAAAGGGCGTGACGCTGGCGGGTTGTGGGCAACCGCCTCGGCTCGAGGGCGAACGGTTCCACCCATTGGGATCAGGGCACCGGCTGCAAGGCCTCGTGTCCAACCGCTCCGGGCCATTCACACTCTGGGCAGGTAGCAACGGACCGTAGCCCGACCGTCGGGCCCGAACGGAGATGAGGCAATGGCCAAGAAGCGGACCGAGCTGGAAGCCCGGCTGCTCGAAGAGCACGGGCGTGTGATCAGCGTGGTGCAGCGTTGGCAGTCCGAGCAGCACGCTGTGGACGAGGCCCGCGCCTCGCTGGCGGTTGCGGAGGCACGACTGGACGAGGCCGTGCTCGCGGGTGCCAAGCTCGGCGACCGGTCCATGGTGGCGCGCCTGCTGGATCTCCCTGAGACTCAGGTCCGGAAGACGATCGCTGCGAGTCGACGAGCGGCGAATCGGCGAATCGAAAGTGCGCAGCTAGGCGAGGCTGCAACGTCGCCAGCGGCCGAGGATGCGTCGGGCGCGAAGGGTGGCAAGCAGCCGGGTACCCCGGCTGATGCAGCTGGTGGGTCGGCGCTAGCAGGGTGCTGAAAAACGAGGTCCGGGACGCGATCGGGGTCTGAAGGGGTGTCGGGCAGGTCGGCATGCCGGCCGCTCGGTGCTGGGAGGGCGGTCTTGCTGGGTCCGGTTGGGGTCGTGACCGGCGCTGTTTGGTGCCGGTCAAGACCTGGCGGCTGCTGGTGGAGGCCTTGCGGTGTCGGCCATCAGGCTGGGGCCATTTCGTTGTCGAGTGCGGTGATCCGGATCACGTTGTAAACGGCGGTGGTCATCTTGAACCAGGCCCGGTTGCGGTCTTGGCCGACGTATCTGAGCTTCCGTCCGGCGCCGACCGTTTTGACCCAGCCGAAGGGTTCCTCAACCCGTTTGCGGATCCGTTGGCTGACCTCGTAGCCGGAATGGCGGGTGGTCCGCCCGTCGATCGCCGACCGGCGGTTCGTCGTGTTTTGTGCGACGTGCGGGGTGAACCCGGCGGAGCGGACGTCAGCGACGAACGCTTTGGTGTCGTAGTTCTTGTCACCAGCGACGGTTCTACGTCGCTTCGATTTTGGGAGCCGGTTCAGCATGTCTTTGGCGCAGTCGCGTTCGGCGTAGCCGGTTGCCTTCGTCAGGTCAGCGTCGACGATCAGCCCGTGGCGGTGCTCGATCAGGAGATGCCCGGCGTAGCAAAGGTTCGCAGCGGTGTTATTCGACTTGCGATACAACAACGCTTCCGGGTCGGTCGTCGACGCGTGGGTGTCGTTGGAGCGTTTCTGGCCATGCCAGGCCACCTCGCTGTTGCGGCCCCTCGACCTGCCGTCATCGCTGTCGGTGTCAGGGTTCTTGGGTTTGAACGACTTGTGTGACGCCCACGCTTCCAGCAGGGTGCCGTCGACGGAGAAATGGTCAGAGGACATGTAGCGACGGAGCTTGGCCTGGCGGACAACAGCGGCGAAGAACTCATCTGCGATGTTCTGGCCCAGCAGGCGTTGGCGGTTCTTCGAGAACGTCGACGCGTCAAAGGAGGGTGCGTCGATCGGCAGGTCAAGGAACCATTTGAACAACATGTCGTAGTTGAGACGTTCGCAGAACGCCCGCTCCGACCGCATCGAGTACATCGCCATCAACACCGTCGATTTCAACAGCACCTCCGGCGGGACAGACGGCCGTCCCTGGGTNNCCGGGATCAGATCCTCAGTGCTCAACGACGACAACATCGACAACTGCCGATCAGGGGTTCCACGCATGAAACCCATTTTCGCTGAACCCAACCCAGATCGCGAGCCCTACACCGACTTTTTCAGCACCCTGCTAGAGGCATCGATTAGCGCTGGCACCAGGACTGCCCCCGTCTAGTCATCCCGCGCCACGCTGATCTTGTTTGCATGGATGGACTCGCCGCGAGTCTTAAGGTCTTGCTCTAGGAGTTCATCGGAAGCGGCGAGTAGCTCGTATTTGAGGGTCAACAGCTGATGGTTGAGCACATCGTCGTCCAACTTCGAGGCCAGCCAAAGCAGGTGCGCTCGGATTGCTTGTCGTTGGGTTTCATCGGTGATCGACCGGTTCGTAATGTCCACGCGATACCACGAGTACGAGTCGGGTACTCGGTCAACGGTCGCATGGAGGACGTTGCCCCTGTCCGACCCTTCACCAGGTAAGGGATCCTGTTCGAGAGCAGCCTCGTCGTCACCCTCACGACCTTTAGGTCCAGCACCAGTCGCCCGTCTCACGGACCCGTCTTCAGATGACTCAGCTTCGACCACTGCCGGACGGAGCTGTTGCTGGATGGAGTTGATTGCGACTTGCTGCGGTGTTCCGACGTGAAGAATCGAGTTGTCGGACGCGACGAGTTCCCACCCTCCGGTCCCGCCGCCCTCATGGCCTGCAGGCTGAAGCAGGTCGAAGATGACCTTGCGGATCTCGTCCAACGTTGGAACCATCGGGAAGCGAGGGTCCTTGTAGAAGGAGGACGCCACGTCCTTCAGGGTCAGATGGCGGTCGAAGCCCGTAAGCAATAGAGCCACGTACTTCTCCGACAGGGGGACGCGCTTGCGGCGCTTCTCCCGACTGTCGAAGTGCTCGCCTACTGCCCTTCCGGCGGCGACGAGCGCGCCCCAGACGTCATTACCGCTGAGCGAAGTGAGTCTGTCGTCATCGAACTTAGCGAAGACCACCTCGAGATGGTCACCGTTTCGGGTGAGATAGCCGAAGTGTCTGTAGGCGGCTCGCGTCTTCTCTTTCAGTTTGCTCTCTGCTTCGGCGAGTTTGCGCTGTACGTCGGACCTCTCCTCCTCGCCATTGACCTGGTCGGCGACTAATCGCCAAGTCAACACCTCCTGGGCTGCTTGAACTGCGTAACGACGTTGGTAGGTGTTGACGGTCACCACGATGCAGCTAGCAGCATTGTCGACCACTAGCCGCTCAGCACCCGTCCCAAGCATCCGGCGAATGTCATTTCGGCTGCTGCCGTCCTCGCCGTTGAGCAGAGCCCAGTGTCGTGGATCCATCACAACCAGTCGGGTGCTTTGGCTGTCAGAACCGGATGTCACGTCGATGAGCGTCTGCCTCCCGACCGGCTGGTCGATGTGGTGAATCTCTTCGAACTGACCTTTGGTGGTGAGATTTTGTGCGGTTTCCCACACGAGTGTTGCTTCGTCCTCTTCTGTGACCTGATTCTTCGCCGAACTGAAGAACATCCGGAGCGTTTGCTTAATCGTGAGCCAATACCGCTCGGCAGCGTTGCTTGGACGAGCGATCTCAAGGGCGCCGAGACCATCCTCGCCGATGATGTGTATGAAGACTTGCTCAACATCCGCAAATGTGCTTCGCGCTCCATCTGCGGCGATGAGCAAGGCAGCCATTAGTTCGGCTTTGGTCGCACCGCGTCGCCCTTGAGCGCGCCCGACAAGACTGAAGATGAACAAGGCGGTGGCCATCCTGACAGCGGGGTTGGGTTGCCCTGGTTCGATCTGGTTCTCGACGAGATGCGAGTCCACTTCGATAGCCCGGCCGTTAGAACCATCGGCCGAGGAGATATCGGTAGTGGCAACGGCCCGGTAGCCTTGGATTGCCCGATCGTTGCCCAGCAATAGCCCTGAGTTGAGTAGTGCATCCAAGCAGCGAGATTGAGGCGTCTTTCCAACGCCACGAACTCCTGCAAGCGGTATGTCGCCGACACCGATCAGAGCGGGTGCCCATTCTCCGGCCTCGGCTACTCGAGTCCAATGCAGAGCGGCTAGCGCAAAGATGGCAACAGTCGATCGAACTCGTTGAAACCCGTGCGCCGTGCTCCATTCATTCTGGACGAGGTCCATTAGATCTGGGTGGAAGGGGTAGCTCGCGACGATGCGTTCAGTGAGGCTCGCAGCGTTCTTGCCGCGACCCATTCGTTGGAAGACCTGAGTCCCCCAAGCGGGATCGTCGGCGATGGCTCTCTGGAAAGCCATAGCCACTTTGTCGGCGGGCAGCTTCCCGGTGCTCTGCTCGAAGATGCGGCGACGGATGATCGCAGAGAAATCACCGGTCTCTGTGACGGGCTGCTTTGTCCCGTTTCGTTCGAGCCGTTTGGCGACGTACGTACGAAAGTCTTCGGCGAGGGGTGTGTAGCCCTCCTGGTCGAGCTCGGATCGGATCATCACGACGACGAATGCAACCTGGTCAACGTCATCACACGCATCGGCGAGAGCGTTCAAGAACGCCTTCTCGCCCGGCATGGTGTCCAGTACCTTGACGTCAGACAGCTCCATCACGTAGTCCATGAGCTCGTCGAGCAGGACTAGTACCGGCCCTCCCACTTCGGCCATTGCATCTCGAAGGGTTTCCTTGTTAGCTCCCCTCACCATATAGCTGTCGTAAAGGGCACGATCTTTCGCAAACAGCCCCCACAGGAAGCGGCCAAAGAGGTCAGAGGCCGGGCCGAAGGTCTCACTGGGCTTACCGGGCGAGAAGTTGTCGGCCGTGAGCGTCACGACACGAGCACCCTCGAAGTTCAACTTGGTGCCACCAGCTTCGGCCTCGTTGAGAATCTCTTTGCCTAGAGGAGAGGCAAAGAACTTCTCTGGTTCATTCGCCATGTGAAAGAGACCAACCAGGGCGTGGGACTTACCGCCACCCATGCCTTGGTCGAGGTGATAGAGGGCTGTTGCTTCGCCTGCACCGCCTAGTCTACGAGCAATCCTCGAGCAGAAGCCGATCAGGTTCGGAGTGGGCTGGGTAATCTCGGAGTAGTAGTTGACATCGCGGTACGGGACGTCAACCGTCTGGTATACGGCCTTGTGCAGACTCATCTGAAGCTCCCCCACCCCGCCGTCCGATGCAATAACCTCGGGACGTAAATTAAGTGCCTCCGTCCAACTCTTGAAACTTGCCATAGAGTTCAACTCCCCTCATCGAACAGGCTCGCCTGCTCGCCGGATTCTTCGAAGCTTCCCACCAAGGTCGAAATTGTCGATGACGTTCTCTTAATTCCGGCGAGTGCCTTTGCAGTGTTGTCGGACGCAGGGAGATTGTTCGCAAGGTCAGCGACAATTGCCCAGAGATGCCGATCGTTTGCTTCCAAACCCCCGCTAGCGACGACCAGCGCTACGGCCTCGGTGCCGCCGTTCTCCCATGCATGTGCCATAGCCCGAACAACCTCAAACACGGATGAATCTACGGTGATTGACTCAGGATTGTCGAGACGAAGTCGAAAGCCTGCCTTGGACTCAGAGAGGATCCGGCCGCGCATCTCGTCGAGCCGGAGTTCATCTGCCTGGGCGAAGAACCGAGCCTCCCCCTTGGATACCTCGGTCCGGCCCTTCGCTCTCAACCAGAACACCGTGAATCTTGTGATGGCATCGAAGGTTTCGAGAGGCAGCTCATCGACGCGGAGTCGCATAGCGTCGCGAACCGCCCGACGTGCGATCGTGAGGTACCGATCCAGATCAGCATCAGTGCCGTCTGGGTTGAGGACGGTCGAGTAGCGACCGAAGACCTCCATCGCGGGACCATAGGACGCCATCAATTGATCCTCAAGTGCTAATCCGTCGGCGTCCCACTCGGAGATGCGCTCGGTGACAGCATCCGCGACTTGGCGGTCCACCTCCGAGGCGATCCCCGGTTTACGAATTTCTGACGCAACGCGGCATCCGATCGTTACGGTCACCTTGATCGAGGCCACGCCTATGTTGGACGACTCTGTGCGAGACGGCCACGCTGCTGTTACGACGAATCCCGCGGTCTGAAGGGCGCCGAGCAATCGACGCCAAGCGTCGGGATCGGAGTGACCGAAGATCACTACGAGGTGACCAGAGTCTCTTAAGACTCTCCGGGCTTCAACGAATGAGCGTGCCAACATAGACTCATAAAAGTCGGTATCGTGCTTTATGCGTCCCGGTTCATGGACTCGCCGGACAATGATCTCGTCATCCTTATCTTGGAGACCGGTCGCTTGTTGAGCATCTGGTCCAAAGAGATCTGGGTCGATGTCAAAGAGGGCCCGCTTCAGCCAGACGTGGAAAAGATCTGACGCGTCTGCGTATTCGATCATGTCGTAGTAGGGCGGATCACAAATCACAATATCGATTGACTGATCCCTCAAGGGTAGGGCTGTCGATGACGCTTGACGGATTGAGGCCGGCATTCCAAAGTGACTCGCGACAACCTTCCGAAGCGACGTCAGATAGCTCTTCGTGAGCGAGTTCCACGTTCCAGGTCCGAGGCCGGGCCCCACCTCGAAATGATCGAAACTAAAATTCACCTTCGACTCGTTCGAGAAGACGTGGTCCACGTAATTGCCGTTCAGACGAGAACCGTCGGCCTTTCCGTATTGACCCAGCCGCGCTCCGCGGGTCGACCGGCGCAACTGGCGACAGAGGTTCGCTGCGGCGTAACCAACGAGTGATCGCGCGTAGTCGTCGCTGATTCCGGCGGCAACAAGGTCGCTGTGCATCTCCCGGAGCGTCTCCACCGATTCGACGAAAAGTCTGGTCTGCCGGCGGTTCATGAGGGATCCGAAGGTGCCGTAGCCGTATCCGCTCGCCATAACAGTGTGGACGTTTCCTGAGGCGATCTTTTCATCGGGGACGTGAGGGTACGGCCACGCATAGTCGACCTCTAACGAGACGTGGTTTGCCGCTGCCACTTCGTCTTCGGTCGGCAGCCGAAAGACTCGCGTGCCCGAAGCGTCATCCTCAGCGACGGCGATCAGAACGTCTGTGTAGTGACCAGCCTCACCTTTTGATTTAACCGCATCGAGTGGGTGAATGTACCCACAGAAGAGACATCGCGCTGACTTGCCCTTCCTTTTCGAGCCGTCAGCTCGGAGCCCCGAAGCGTAGGTTGGCGTCATGGTGGGTGGGCCATCGACGATTTCTACGACCCACTCGCTTTGGTTCGCTATCAAATCAAGAGAAGTCCCGGGGTCCCCTTTAGCGTTACACGGATGCTGAAGCGTGAGAGAACCAAGCAAGGGGAAGCCCCGCTTGCACCCGTCACAAGGCATTTCAATGGCCCACAGGTAGCCCCATGGGAAATCACCGTTGCGGTTTTTCGGATAGTGGGAGGCCACTCTGGTGACAATGCGACGTTCTGCCTCCTGGAGGAAACTACGTACGTCGGAAGCAAGACGAGCTCGCCCAGTGTCGTCGACGCCTGCTAGCTGGCCGCCATCGCCACTAAAGCCAAAGGGCAGCGGCGGTTCATGCGACCAGTCGCGCGACGGGTAGTCCGCCAGCAATCTTCCGGCAAGAACAGCGACCGGAGATAGGTCGATCCCGATTGTCTTTGCGCCTGCCCTGGCACCCTCGAGAGGCAGGATGCCACGCCCCGAGAACATGTCGAGCATGACGGGTCGCCGTCCGCCAGTCGAAGCAACCACAAGATCGGCGAGTTCACTCATGGTGTCGGGACTTCCCGACACGATCGCTGCCTCGATGAGCAGTTTGAGCGCAGGATCTGCGGGCAGCATCCCGGTCAATGCAGCAGCGCGTGCCTGAGCGATCGGCCTCGATGCAAACCAGCTGAAGATTGCCTTCTCCAGCTTGCCCGAGCCGACGGCCGATCGACACGCTTTGTCGACGGCGGCCACTGGGAACCATCGATCAATCATTCGCTCGTTCGCTGTTTCATCCATGCCTGGTCTGTTCCTTCAGCTGTGAGAGCTTGATCTGGTAACGCTGGATCCTGCCAGCGCCGTCAGCGAAGACATTGACTGGGTCTTGAACTCTCACCGTTACAGCGGCCTGTTCGGCACAATCGTCGACGACGTACAACCAATAGTCGTCTCGGCGCTGGAGAGCCTGGGCCCACTCGTTCTGCTCAAGCCAAACGGGGCCCATCTGACCAGTGAAACCTTTGACTTCCACGCAGCGCTGCTCGCCAGTGTGCACGTGTCGGGCGAGGAGGTCGTAGCCGACTCCCGCCGTCTGTCTATCGTCGACCGTATAACTCAATGACTCCAGTTCGGCGATGACCTTGGCGACGGCAACCTTCTCGGCATTTGGTTCGTAGCCGAGTTCGTCAACCGTGACGCCCGCACTCACGTGGGTCCAACCAACGAGGCGAACGGCAGTGGGCTGGACATCTTCGAGCTCCCTCAGCTGCGCAAGGCGCTCCACTTTGAGGCTGGAGAAGGCCCCTTGGCGGGCCTGTCTCTCCTTCTTCGGGAACTCAGCGATCTCCTCTAGAAATCGGTCCTCGAGCTCGTTAAGTTGCTCGCGCGCTTTGGTCACCCAGCCCAGACGCTCGGCGAACTGACGCTTCACCTCCGCGCTCAGCGCGGATTTCGCTGCTGACTCGCCGTCGGCGAGTTGAGCCGGGCTGGGCTTGGCACCGGCTGGGCCAGCACCTGGCTTGAGGCTCAATAGCGACTCCCAGGAGACTTCGAAGGCTCCGGCGCCCGACCACCTGATGAGAACCGGCGAGGGCCGCGAAACCTGGTGGACACCGTCGTGCATCCGAACCTCTGCCTCATAGATCAGCAGGGTGTAATTCGTAAGCGAGCCGGTATCAACAACCCTTGCGCCGCGAAGCAGTTCGGGGCGTCCCATATCGACAGCTATGCGGACCAGTTCTGCAAACGAATCCTCAGTTGGCCCTAGGACGGCGACATCTTCGAGGTCGGTAACCCCGTCAGCCTTGGCTTGCTGAACGGCTCCTCCGTCGGCGGCGAAGAGCTTCGATGAACCACCGCCGAGGGCAGCCGGCAACCGTGTCAATGCCTGCAACCGACGGATCCCGACCGCGGGCCCGGGACTGGTGAGCCAACCCTCTGCAGCCGCAACAGCATCCACGAACCCGTCGACGATCACCGGGTTGATGGATTCGAGCCGGTCAGCACGGAATCGAGCGTCGGCAGCAACATGGTTCACTTTGGAGCGGAGATGTTTGTCTTCCTTCTCGAGCGCCTCACCAGCCCGCTTCAGATCAGCAACATCAGGGATATTGATCGTCGCACTTGGATCGGACTGAGCGTTAGACAATACCTGAGCGAAATCGAAGTTGGTGCCGAGCGCCCGTTCCGCCGTGGCGTCCAGAAGATCGAAGATGCGACCGCCGAGGCTCGTCGCAGCCGCTTCGAGATTCTGAAGCATTACCTCTTGCACCCGGCCTTCACGGGTCTCAGGCGCCACGAGGTGATAAATGAACACGTCATTCTTCTGGCCGATGCGGTGCAGCCTTCCCATCCTTTGTTCAAGCCTGACAAGCGACCAAGGGATATCCCAGTCAAGCATGACGTGCGCGCTCTGTAGATTGATGCCTTCACCGCCGGCATCGGTCGAGACCAGTACTTGAAAGTGGTTGGCGAGAAAGCCTTGCTGGAGTTCATGGCGCGCTTTGTGATCGACTGCTCCCTCAAGCATCTCGACGCTGAACCCGGCATCTGCAAAGCAGCCGTGAAGCCACCGCGCCGTGTCAGCGAATTCAGTGAATACCAGCAGCTGACCCTTTCCGGGAGCGATGTCATGCCGATCGAGAATTTCTCGAGCCTTGATCCATTTCGCTGGCGTGCCACCAAACTCGATGGCGGCCCGAAGCTGGGCCAGCAGGGATTCGACCGCTTCGATCTCGCCCTGCTTGTCTTTCGTGGATGCGTCGACAATCACATCCTCCACCTGTGCCAGTTGTTCGGGATCTTCGAACGCCTCAGACATCGACCGAGCGCCCCGCAGGCCTTCCGCCATCGTCTCGGGTATTTGCCCGACACCCCGCTTGGCAACCGAACCCGTCACTGCGGCAAGGCGCCGCTCCAACGTCGCTTTTACGGCCGGAAGGCACGAGGCAGCACGCTTGCCATAGATGGACAGCGCCAAAGTGGAATTCTCGCCATACCACGCCTCTGCGTAGTCCATAACGGCCTCGTATGCGGCGCGCTCAAGTTCACCAAGGCTCACTGCAACCGTCTCTGCGTAGCGCTCTGGGAACAGGCGCGTGCCGTCGACGTCTCTGAGATCCTCCTTCATACGCCTGAGAAACGTCAATCGACTCGGGCGGAGCGACCCTTCGTAGTCGCTCTGGTCTGGATCCCAGGGATAGAGCGTTGGGTCGAGGAGATTGCACAGTCCGCGAAAGAAGTGCTCCTTGCCCCTATGGGGGGTGGCTGTGAGCAGCAGGAGATGGTGTGTGCGACTCGCGAGTTCCTGGGCAGCCGCCAGATACCGAGAGGTTGGTGTGAGCCGGTGGGCCTCGTCAAACACGGCCAACGACCAGGACGCTCTACTTCCTGCAACCTTACGTCGGACATCGTTGTTGCGGGTGTAGAGATCGATACTCGTCACCCATACGTCGACGCGCGGATCGAGATCCTTGGGGTCTCTGGCTACCGCTGGGGTGAGCCTGCTCGCCTGAATCCCAAAGAAGTCCTCAAGCTCCTCCAGCCATTTCTGGACGAGGTGAGCAGGCACGACGACGATTGTCGGTCCCGGTATCAGCCCGCGCCGGCGACCCTCGACCAAGTACATGCCCGTCATGATCGTCTTGCCGGTGCCAGGCTCGTCAGCGAGCAAGAATCGAAGCTGGGGTTGCGGCAACATGTGGTCAAAGACAGCTTCATCCTGATGCGCGAACTGTTTGACGGGCCGCGTTGCCAACGCCGCCGACCGAAGACGCGGAGAGGCGAACTCCATCCAGCGACCCCAAAGGCCTGCGAGTGCCTTAGCAGGCTGGCCGAGGCCGTCGTTTTCCGGAACGCGCGCTTTGGCCAGCTGTTGCACAGTGAGAGTCCGGTCCAGAAGCGACCCCGTAGTTGTCCGGAGAATGAGATCTGCGCCAGTTTCAGTCGCAGTCGCGATTTCGACAGTGACGAGTTCGCCATCGATATGCAGTCGGTCTCCCCTTAGAGGCAGTCGCTCAGTCACCGGAGTCCACTCCGTCTGGCTGACTAATGACTGCAGTCTGGGTTCGACGCCTACGGGTCGATCCGGTTGTCGATGAACGTCTCAAGATCTGGTTCGCATGAGCTTCGCCCAGCCGAACGATGAGCTTGTCGAGGCCCGATTCACTGTGGTTCACCGGCTCTGACCTCTTGTCATGTTCCTATTGTGGCCGGTCAGCCCCTGAGCGTCGCGATGCCCGGCGGTTGCCGACTCGATAGGCCACCTGGTTTTCTCCCGGAGTTATCTCTGGGTACGACGACGTACTCGGTCAGTTGAGGAGCATGGCCCCGGCGCCGTGCGGAGTCTCCTCTCGACCGGTGTTCGAAAATTTGGCGAAGAGGCCTGACGCGTCAACGACCGGAATTAAGCGCGGGCTGCCCGAACGTGCCGAGCTCGTCCGAATACGCATCACGGCCAGGGAAGCGACGGCTGACGAACCACCCGAGTCGAACGCCGAGGAGGGACCGGAGGTCAAGTGACGCAGCAATGATGGGCGTCCGCTCACTAGTGAAACCACTGGATCCGTCAGCAAAGAAGAACTGACTTCGTCGACGGCCGAATGGGTGGGGCAGAGGGACAAACCTGCTCCGCTGCGATGTGGACCACCTCGGGCCCGTCGCTCCCGAACTAGACCCTCCCAAAAGCAACGTGGTCCTCCTACCCGGTAATCCACAGCGACAAGCTCTGCTCGGCTGCTTCTCCTCAAATAGGAACGCTCTCGTGCCTACCAGCTGATGTGGCTGGAAGGGCCAGCGCTGAGCGCTTCCAGCAGGGCGGCTACCTGGGGGTGGTTCGGGTTGCGGTGAGCGGCCCACAAGCAAAAAGTGAGCTGGGCTGCCTCGGTTCGGAGCATGAACGAGGTCTCGCCGGTGGTGCTCCTGCCTTGGCACAGCAGCAGATCGTCCTCGATAAGCTGGGCAGCGTCGATCGCATGCCATCCCCAGGAGAGCACCTGGGTCCACGAGCGCATGATCACCTCATGGCTGGTAATGGTGACCTCGACGTTCTCGCCCGCGTCCCAGCCGGTGCAGTACCGCCACCACACGACACCGGCGGTGACGGTGAGCGCCCGGTGCCCGGGCGGGAGTGCGACTGCGGTGGCAACCGCCGGGTAGTCGCCGTCTCTGATCGATTGGATCAGCTGGGCGGTGTCCATGGTGGGAGGGTACCCGCCGGCACTGACAGTCACGGAGTGCCTGTGATGGTCCGAACCACCGCACCCCGTCGTGCCTCGGCGGGGATGAACAGATCCGGCCAGGCAGGCAACTCGATGTGCTCGCCCCAGCGGGTGAGGTCCAGGTCCCAAGCTGTTCGCCCTCTGCGTGATGCAAGGTGCTCGGCCTCTGCGATCGCCCACGCAGTCTCATCGTGGGACCAACGATTGAGATGCATGGCCTTTGCGACAACGTGGCCCTCCAACCCTTCACGGCGGGCGTAGCCGATGTGTTGGGTCAGGTGGCAGGTGCGACAGAGCGGGAGGACAGCCGCGAGCACTTGGCGTTTGGTGGCGATGTCGAAGGTCCAGACTTCGTGGGTCTCCCATGTGCGCCACCTACCGGCCAGTGCGACCGCCCCACACCATGCGCAGGC
>MTKZ01055378.1_pt1 | contig 13863 bp, 13 predicted proteins | sample 1042781 | NCBI WGS metagenome assembly MTKZ01 (sample SAMN06212207, study PRJNA360539) | anaerobic digester metagenome | biome: Wastewater treatment plant; material: sludge; isolation source: anaerobic digester fed with sludge from wastewater treatment plant | place: Denmark: WWTP Viborg ...
TGTTGAGTCGATCCGCGCACGGCCAAACCCTGCCGGCAGCCGGGCGGCGCCTCGTTCGCATGAAGAGAGCACTAGATGCAGTAAGATCGCTCTCCGATGGGAGTATGCCCATGTTTCGACGATCTTCCCAAGGGCACGAGCACCACAGAGGCCCTGACAACACGATCGATTACGGCCAACCGTTTGGCTGGTGGGGTTCGGGCTGGATATCGAGCAATGGGCACTCGCTCCTCTGGCTGATTGAGCGCGGCGCGCTTGACGTGCTGACAGCGGCGTTCCTCTCCATCGCGGTCGAGCTCCGCGCGTCGTTCATCGTCGTTGCCGAGCCGCACGAGGCCGGCAAGACGACGATGCTGACGGCATTGGCCGATTTCCTGCCCGACGATTGCGAGCCGATCTTCCTTCGTGGCTGGTACGAACGCTTCACGTTCCTCCAGTCTGCATCCCCCGACCAGGCGTTCCTGCTCTGCAACGAGATCAGCGCCCATCTGCCGATCTATCTCTGGGGGGATGGGGTGCGGAAGGTATTCGATGCTGTCGCGACAGGCTACCCGCTGGCAACGACGATGCACGCGCGCAGCGCGACAGACGCGCTTGAGCAGCTCATATCCGTTCCGCTCAATGTGCCGGTCGAACAGGTCGCGCTGATCGACCTCGTCGTGTCCATCGAAGTCGGCTACGTCGGCAACCGTCTGTTGCGCCGTGTGGTCAGGATCGAGCGCATCATGCCTGGTCGTGAGAGCGTGCGAATCGTCGAGCTAGCTCTCCGTGAGTCTCTGCACGACGAGATCAGTTATCAGTCCGGTCGCTACGTTGCGGTGCTGGCGGAATTGGGCGGCTGTAGCAATCTCGAAGCCTCAGCACTCCTGGCACAACGGGCAAGCCAGATCGACGGCTGGCTCGCGCGCGGGCTCGCCGCTGCCCCCTCGATTCGCGCCGAGCTCGTAGCCACACGACGCTGACCCATTGCCTGCCTCCGAAACATCGCTAGAATGCGCTCAGCGGTGCGAGCGCACGCGGAATGAGGATGAGCGAGGCAGCCGGGATGAAAGACTATACGAACTATAGCTACTGGCTGGAAACTTGTGGCGACGATCTGACCCCGCGGCCGGCGTTGCACGGGTCGGTCGATGTCGATGTTGCCATCCTCGGCGCGGGCTACACTGGACTATGGACCGCTTACTACCTGCTGGAACACGCCCCGTCGTTGAAGATCGCGGTGCTTGAAGCGGAGATTGCAGGATTCGGCGCATCTGGCCGCAACGGCGCGTGGTGCACGTCCGGCTTCCCGCTCGGGCTCTCGTCTCTCGAGCAGCGTTACGGTCGCGACGCCGCGATCGCTGTCCAACGCGCGATGTGGGATGCCGTAGACGAAGTGGGCGCCCGCGCCGAACGCGAGGGGATCGACATCGACTGGCGAAAGGGTGGCGGGTTACGACTGGCGCGCGGTCGGCACCAACTCCCAGCAATCGAGGACTCGTGGGCGACATATACCGCATTCGGGGTGGCCGATCAGTTCGAGCTTCTCGACCAGCGCCAGACCGCCGAACGCGTCCACGTGGCTGGCGCGCTCGGCTCAATCTATACACCCCACACCGCAACGATCCAGCCGGCAAAGCTCGTCCGAGGACTGGCCCAGGCGGTGGAGAAGCGCGGCGCGACGATCTACGAGCAAACGCGGGTGACTGACTTCACGACCGGAGCGTGGCCGGCGCTCCACACCGAAACAGGCCACGCGCGGGCAAAGACGATCGTTCTGGCCGGCGAGGCGTACATGAGCCAGCTCGACAAGACACATCGAGACGTACTACCTGCCTATTCATTGATCACGCTGACCGAGCCGATCTCCGATGCCGACTGGCAGCAGATCGGTTGGGATGCCCACGAATGCGTGTCATCGGTCGCGCACCAGGTCAACTACCTGTCGCGCACGACCGATGGCCGGATCATGTTCGGCGGGCGCGGCGCGCCGTATCACTTTGGTTCGGCAATCCGCGACGAATACGACCGTCACGAGCCGACACACCGGATGCTGCAAGACGGGGTTCGGGAGTGGTTCCCGATGCTGAGAGACATCGAATTCACCCATTCGTGGGGGGGAGCGCTCGGATGGTCACGCGACTATATGCCGACCATGCGCTACGACCCGCGAGAGAACCTCGCGATGGCCGGCGCGTACACAGGCACCGGCGTCGCCACCGCTAACCTGAGTGGGCGAGTTCTGGCCGACCAGATCCTCGGCCGCGACACCGATCTCACGCGGCTCCCGATGACCAGTCATGAGCTGCAGCAGTGGGAGATAGAGCCATTCCGATTTGCCGGCGTCCGGGCAGTCCAGCGAGGATTCGCGAGAATCGACGAAAAGGCCGAGCGGACCGGGGTCGCGCCAGACGGCCGCTCGCTGGCCGAGCTGCTGGCCCGGCACTGAGTGACCGGACCTCGCGCTTGACACCCCCGAAGGCGGGGGTACGATTGGTCGCAGCGCGACCGCGTGTTGGCGAACGCCGTGGATGTCGCGACTTCTGAACGCCTTCATCACGCCACAGCCAACGGCCCCGGACCCGGACTGCGCCCTCCGGTCACCCGGCCCACCGTTGAAGAAAGGTCTGTAGAGCATGCCGGATCAACCTCGACCACAAACCCTCGGCGAGCTTCGCGCCAGTGGCTATACCGTGCTGCCGATTCGCGAGGAGATGCGCCGCAACCTGATCGCGCGATTACGCTCGGGCGAGCCGATCTTCGACGGCGTCGTTGGCTACGAAGAGACCGTCCTGCCGCAGATCGAGAACGCGATCCTGGCCGGCCAGGACATCATCTTCCTCGGCGAACGCGGCCAGGCGAAGACACGCATGGCCCGCAGCCTGGTCAATCTGCTCGACGAGGCGGTGCCGATCGTCGGCGGCAGCGAGATCAACGACGACCCGTTCGAGCCGATCAGCCGCTATGCGATCGACCTCGTCGATGAAAAAGGCGGCGACACGCCCATCGAGTGGATCGGCCGCGAACGACGCTATGCGGAGAAGCTGGCGACGCCCGACACGACCATCGCCGATCTGATCGGCGAGGTCGACCCGATCAAAGTCGCCGAGGGGCGCTACCTGTCGGACGAGCTGACGATCCACTACGGCATGATCCCGCGGACCAACCGAGGCATCTTCGCGATGAATGAGCTGCCCGACCTCGCCGAGCGCATCCAGGTCGGCCTGCTGAACATCATGGAGGAGCGCGACGTCCAGATCCGTGGCTACCGGGTGCGGCTGCCGCTCGACGTCTACGTCGTCGCCAGCGCCAACCCGGAGGATTACACGAACCGCGGCCGGATCATCACCCCGCTGAAGGACCGCTACGGCTCGCAGATCCGCACCCACTACCCCGAGACCATCGAGCTCGAGATGGAGATCATGAGCCAGGAAGCGCTGCCGGCCGTCACCGACGGGGTTGAGGTGATCGTCCCGCAGTACATGCGCGAGATCATCGCCGAGATCACCCATCTCGCCCGTCGCAGCCACGACATCAGCCAGCGCTCGGGCGTCTCGGTGCGCATGTCGATCGCCAACTTCGAGAACGTCGTCGCCAATGCGCTGAAGCGCGCGATCCGCCTCAACGAAAAGCAGGCAGTGCCGCGCGTCTCCGACCTGCGGGCCGTGATCGCGTCGACGACCGGCAAGATCGAGCTGGAGACGATGGGCGAGGTGCGCGAGGACCGCATCGTCGAGAAGCTGATCCAGGGCGCGATCATCGCGACGTTCAATCGCTACTTCTCCGTCCGCGACTTCGACGACCTGATCCTCGGCTTCGACAACGGACTGACGGTCGACGCGGCCGACGACCTATCGGCGATGACCTACGTCCATCAGGTCTCGCACATCGACGGCGTCCGTGAGGCGCTCGCCAAGCTCGACCTGCCCGGCAGCCCGGCCGGCGTCGCGTCGGGCGTCGAGTTCATTCTGGAAGGGCTGCACCTGAACCGGCGGCTGAACAAGGACCGGTCGAGCGGGGCGGGCGCGCGGTACAAGTCGTAGCCAATCTGCCGACAGATCCGCTGGTCAGCACGAGCACATCGAACACACAAGGGGACGAGCGATGAGCTTCGACTACTCCTACTACCGACCCAACCGTTACTCCCGCTGGGATGGCACCCAGAAGATCGAGGGGCTCTCCGCCGACGACATCATGGAGGCGATCTCCGACGACATGTTCGCCGATGGCGACCTGCAGCGCGCCCTCCAGCGGCTGTTCCGCTGGGGCATGGACAAGCAGGACGGCACGAAGATGCCGGGTATCCGCCAGATGATGGAGCGTCTCAAGGCGATGCGGCAGCGCGAGCTGAGCCGCTACGACATCGGCTCGGTGCTGGAGGATCTCAAACAACGGCTAGAGGAGATTCAGAGCCTCGAACGCGAAGGGATCGAACAGCGTCTCGAACAGGGTCGTCAACGCCTGAACCAGCCCGAGGCGCCCACGGAACAGCAAGCCAGTGAGGCCGGCGAGCAGGCCCAGGCGCAGCCGGGCGACAACGCGAGCGATGACGACTACGACGAACAGCTGCAACAGATGCTCGAGAACATGGCTCGGAAGAAGCTCGACGCGCTCGACAAGCTGCCGAAAGACGCGGCCGGCCAGATCAAGGCGCTCACCGAGTACGAGTTCATAGACCAGCGCGCCCGCGAAAAGTTTCAGGAGCTGCTCCAGCAACTCCAGCAACAGGTACTCCAGCAGACCTTCCAAGGCATGCAGCAGTCACTGCAAAACATGACGCCCGAGTCGATGCAGGACATGCAACAGATGCTCTCCGAGCTGAACGACATGCTCGAGGAACGCGCCAAAGGCGGACAGCCGGACTTCGAGCGCTTCATGCACCGCTGGGGGCACTACTTCGGCAACGACGTCAACTCACTGGACGAGCTGATGGACCGCATGGCCCAGCAGATGGCGGCCATGCAGTCGCTGATGAACTCGATGACCCAGGAGCAGCGTGCCGAGCTGTGGAACGCGATGCAGGCGGTGATGAACGACCCCGGCGTTGCCGAACAGATGAATCGCCTCTCGGAGAACCTTTCAGGGCTGATGGGACCGAATCCCTACGCCGATCAGTATCCATTCCGTGGCGACGAGGATCTTTCGCTCGACCAGGCGCTGGGGTTGATGGACCGGCTGCACGACATGGATGAGGTGGCCGAGCAGCTACGCGGTGTCCGCGACTGGCGTGACCTGGAAAACGTCGACGACCAGAAGATCCGCGAGCTGCTGGGTGACGAGTTCCAGAACGATCTCGACCAGCTCCGCCAGCTCACGCAGCTGCTGGAGGACGCGGGTTACATCCGGAAGACGCGCCGCGGCTGGGAGATGACTCCGCAAGGGGTGCGCAAGATCGGCCAGAAGGCGCTCAACGATATCTTCCAGCACATGAAACGCGACCGGTTCAGCCAGCACGAGCTCGACCATAGCGGGGCCGGCGGCGAACGGACCGACACAAGCAAGCGCTATGAGTTCGGCGATCCGTTCCTGCTCGACCTGCCGAAGACGGTGATGAACGCCGTCTGGCGCGAGGGCGCTGGCTCGCCGATCCATCTCGACGCCAGCGACTTCGAGGTCTATCGCACCGAGCAGCTGACCCAGTCATCGACCGTGCTGATGGTCGACATGAGCCGGTCTATGCTCTACAACGGCTGCTTCGCGGCGGCCAAGAAGGTCGCGCTGGCGCTCGATAGCCTGATCCGCGGCCAGTTCCCGCGCGACAACCTGTACATTCTCGGCTTCTCGTACATCGCGACCCGAATCGAGCCGGCCGCGCTGCCGACGATCTCGTGGGATGAATACAACTATGGGACGAACATGCAGCACGGCCTCATGCTCGCCCGCCAGCTCCTCGCGCGCCACAAGGGCGGCAACAAGCAGGTCATCGTCATCACCGACGGCGAGCCAACGGCGCACTTCGAGGACGGCCAGGTGCGATTCTCCTACCCGCCGACCTATCAGACGCTGCAGGAAACGCTGAAGGAGGTCATGCGCTGCACGCGCGAGAACATCACGATCAACACGTTCATGCTGGAGCGCAGCCCATACATGGCGGGCTTTGTCTCGGAGATGGCCAAGATCAACAAGGGTCGGGCATTCTTTGCCACACCCGATCGGCTCGGCGAATACATCCTGGTCGACTACGTCGCCAACAAGCGCAAGACGGAGCACGCCTGAGGCATCGGCTGACCTGGTTCCTCAGATCGTCGCCCCCTCCAGGATCTCCAGCGTGAGGTTGTCCGCGTCCAGCCGGGCGCGTGCGCCGAGCGGCAGGGTGGCGAGATGCTTACCATGCCCACAGGGGAGGCCGACCATCACCGGAACACCCAACGGCGCCAGGTAATGTTGGTAGACCTCCTCGGTCGAATAGGTGCCGTAAGCGTACGAGGGGCGAAACTCGCGCGGCCCGCAGCTCACGTGCTCACCGACGACGAACCCGGCGATGTTGTCCAGCTTGCCGGCCAGCTTGAGCTGCGTCAGATAGCCGTCGATGCGATACGGCTCCTCGCCGACATCCTCGGCGAAGACGATGCAGCCATCCCAGTCAACCTCCCACGGAGTGCCGAGCGACTGCACCAGGAGCGACAGACAGCCACCTCGCAGTGGTCCCTCGGCGACACCCGAGTTGATCGCCCAGGTGAAGGGGTCGTCGGGGTCGCGCTCGATGACGCCAATCGGAGCGGGGACGGTCAGGGCGCTGAGGAAGTGGCGCAACGAATACGCAGAACGGTTCCGGCCGATGAACGAGGACGCTGCCGGCCCATAGAACGTGGTGAGGTCGGCGACGTTGCCCATCGCGATGTGGAGCGCGGTCGTATCGGAATAGCCACAGAAGAACTTGGGATGCGCGCGGATGACGTCGAAATCGAGGTGTGGGACGACGCGCCAGCCGCCGTAGCCGCCGCGAATCGTCAGCACGGCGTCGACGTCCGGGTCGGCAAATGCGGACATCAAGTCCGCCGCGCGATCCTCATCTCGGCCGGCGAGATACGTCACGCGGTCCGCGGCGTGCGGGAAGAACTTCAGCCGGAAGCCCTGCTCATCGGCCCACTCCTGAATACGAATATGGTCGCTGGGGCGCGATGTCGGGCTAGACGGGGAGACAAGGCCGATCGTATCGCCGGGCTGCAAACATCGCGGTCTCGTGGGCATTGTCATGTTCCTTTCGGCGCGTGGCATCTGCGAATCCGGGAGATTGTATGCGATGATCGGCCAGTGACAGAGAGGGGAACGGGATGTCCCAACCGTGCAGCATGGTCGAGCTCGTCTTGTTCGACACCGACTCTCTCGACGACGAGCGAGTGACCGCCGCCGTCGAGGACATCGCACGCCGTGGTCTGCACTGTGGCGCGATCTCGGACGACGCCGATGTGGCCGAAGCTTTGAGCCGGACCGGGCTGACGAAGCAGTTCGATCTCTGGCTCCCCGGCGCGGACGATCGCTGGCCATTCGACCGAGCAGTCGCGCTGACCGGCGTCGAGCCCGGCCGGATCCTCTTCATCAGCGCCGACGGCGCGGCGAACGCCGCCGCCGAGGCAGCCGGCCTCCAGACCTGTCCCGACGACCTGGACCAGATCGACCGCCGACTGCCATGAATGGCCAGCCGGCCGGACTCGACGTCGTCGATCCTCTGGTGCGCAACATCGCGCTAACGATCGCAACCCGGGTGATGCGCGATGGCGCGCGGGCCGTCGTTCTAACTGGCAGCCAGACTCGTCCAGATCCCCGGCCAGAGTCTGATATCGATCTCTACGTTGTTGGCGATGGACCTCTATACCGGCTGGAGATCGTTGCAGGTCGCCTGGTGTCCGTGTCCTGGCGCACATTCGCCCAGTTCGAAGCCGCATTCGATGATCCCCGTTCGGTTGGCGCGCAGGTGCCGGGCTGGCGGCGAGCGATGATCGTCGCCGACCCAGCCGGGGTCGCAGCCGCGCTCCAGCGGAAGGCGCGAGAGTGGGACTGGACGCAGATCGGCGACGCGCGGCTCGACGCCTGGGTGGCCGAGGAGATCACCGGCTACGCCGAGGAAGCACACAAGCTGGTTGCGGCGCGTAATGCCGGTGATATCACCACGGCCGCGATCCAGCGCTCGGTTCTGGCGCTCGCGCTCGCCCCGCGGCTCACCGTCCACTTTCGGATGCTCTACGAGACGGAGAATGGCCTCTGGGATCTCATGGCAACCCATCTGGGGCCGGCCTGGAACAGAGCGCAGCGGGCAGCACTGATTCTGGACGGCGAGGATATCGCGGTGTCGCTCGATGCGTCTCTGGACCTGTTCCATCTCGCCGTCAGCGCCGTCTGGCGGGTGATGGACGGCCGGCAGCGGGAGGTGTGCGCGGAGGCGCTGGCGCTAGCCGGTCGGCCTGCACCGCGGTGATCGATGCAGCCTGCTGGACACACAGATGGGCGGCTAGTGAGCCGCCCATCCGAGACACATCGCGACCGTCGGGTTTCTACGGAAGTTCGCCGTTGGCGAACATTTCTCGAAACTTGAAGATCCGGTCGACATAGTCGTGGGTGTCCGGGAAGAACCCGTCGCGCTGGACGCTCGCCCAGCCCTGATAGTAGCTCGCCAGCGCCAGCTCGACGGAGCCGGTCTCCTCGTAGAGCACCGACAGGTAGGCGACGCCCATCTCGATGTTGTCGTACGCGCTGTCCCAGGTATTCACACGATAGCCGAAGAACCACGATTCCATGTCCGCGGCGGTGCGCGGCATGATCTGCATCACGCCGACCGCGCCAGTCCAGGACACCTCATCCTGCCGCCAGCTGCTCTCCTGCCAGGCCTGGGCCATGATCAGGTTCGGGTCCCACCCGTAGCGTTGCGCCGCGTCGATCAGCAGTTCGCGGATCTGCTCACGTGGGAAGTACGGCGGCGCCTCACCGGATTCGTCCGCGGCGACCTCTTCGTCGGCGCGATGGCTAACTACGGCCGGCGCAGGCTCGTCCGCATCATCCTCCGCCCCCGACACGACGCCGGAGCCCGACGCTGACAGGACAATCTGCTGACCGGGGAAGATCAGGTCAGGATCGTCGATCCCGTTCAACGCCACCAGCTGTCGCACTGTCATCCCGTATCGGGCGGCGATATGGCTCAGCGTGTCGCCCTCATAGACTACATAGCTCTCGCCCGCCGCAACCGGCGTGATAAGTCCACCGACCAGCACGATCGCCAGCGTGCCGGCCATCAGCCCTTTTCGCAAATGTCTCATGCGTTTCCTGCCCGTCTGATTCGATCTGGAGATTCGCTTCCAGATGCGTACGTACATAGCGTACATACGCTTCGTGACGGGAGTCAAGGTTTGTCACACTGTCACAAAGCCATGGGCGTTGCTCGAATATGAGTCGGGTTTTGATCGACCCATTGGGCTGCCAAATCGGGCAAAACACCGAAGTGCCTCGCTGTTCNNGTTCGACACAGCGAGGCACTTCGGGCTGTGTTAGTTCCATGACTCACAGACACGGGCAGAGGCAACCAGCGGCGCACAACGCGCCGATCAGACCGCGCTCGACTCCCAGCGGAAGAGCTTCAGTGCCAACGCGAAGCCGACCGCCGCGGTGAAGACCAGCACGCTGATATTGAGCCATTGCGCGCCCAGGCTGCCGTTCTTGACCATCACGTTGCGCAGCCCATCGGCGAGATAGCGAAGCGGCAGCAGCCGGATAATCGGCTGTAGCACCTTCGGGGCAGCGTCGGTCGGAAAGAACACGCCTGCCATAAAGAGCATCGGGAAGGCTACCGCGTTCGCAATTGAGTCAGCCGCCTCCTGGTTGCGAGCAAACGACGCAATGACGAACCCGATCGAGAGGAACGCGAGTGACCCAATGATGACGAGGATAAACGCATAGAACAGGTTGCCATTGAGCTTCAGGCCGACAACCAGGATGCCGACCGCAATGAGGATCACCGCCTGAACAACGGCGATCACGAGCTGGCTGACGATGCGAGCGGCGATGAACGAGGACAGAGGGAACGGCGTCGCCTTGATCCGACGGAGAACACCCCGTTCGCGATAGGAGACGAACGCCGAGGCCAGTCCGAGAATCCCTGAGTTCATGATCGTCATCGCAAGGATGCCGGGAACAAGGAAGTCAACATACGACAACCCTGATGACACGATCGAGTGGACCGTCACCGCGATTGGCTGCGCAGAAGCGGGGCCGGCGCCAGCCTGCGTGAGAAAGCTCTGAACCGCGTTGAGCGCGACCGACCCCGTCTGGGGATTCGATGAATCCCAGTACACATCGGTCGGAACCTGCTGGCCCGAGCCGGCAGCGCCAAACACGACGACCACCGACCGGTCACCGTTGCGCAGACTGTCCAACTCCGACTGTTCGTTGCCGACTGAGACCTTGAACCCGTCCGTCGCCTTCATCGCGTTGGTAATTGACGTAGCGACTTCCGACTGGTCCGCGCCAACAATACCGACGTTGATCGTAACGCTGGTGTCGGAGAACAGAAACCCGAAGAGCACGATAAAGATCAGTGGAAAGGCGAGGTTCCAGAACAGCGCGACGCGATTGCGCGCCGTCATCCTGAGATTTGCCACCGTCATCTGGATGAATGCGCTCATTCGCGGAGGCTCCGTCCCGTAAGCGTCAGGAAGACATCTTCGAGGGTTGCCTGCGCCGTCGTCAGGTTCTCGAGACGCAAGCCAAGCTCCTCCGCGCGAAGTAGCAACGCGCCGAGCGTCGTCTGAACATCACGCGTCTTGACGAATAGCTGATCACCCTGGTTCTCAATTTCCAGCGCACCGATCAGCGATCCAATCGTCTCAGGATCCACCGGCGGGTTGAGCCGCGCCTGGATCGTCGCGACGACATCCAGCGACTGGATCAGGTTCAGCGGCGTATCACACGCGATCATCTGCCCGTGGTCCATTACTGCGACCCGGTCGCAGAGGATATCGGCCTCCTCCATGTAGTGCGTCGTGAGGACAACGGTCTTGCCGGAGTTGCGCAGGTCGCTGATGAGATCCCAGAGATTGCGGCGCGCCTGCGGGTCGAGGCCAGTAGTCGGCTCGTCGAGGAAGACGACAGTCGGGTCGTTGACCAATGCCAGCGCGATCGAGAGTCGCTGGCGCTGCCCGCCCGACAGTTGATCTACATAGCTGCCGGCTTTCTCTTCGAGCGACACAAGCGCGATCAGCTCGTCAACGCGCCTGCTGGACGTGTCGCCGCCGGAGAGGGCAGCGAAGAGCCGAATCAGCTCGCGCGCGCTCAGATGATCGAACAATGCGGTCGTCTGCAACTGCACGCCGATGACGCGCTTGAGCGCGACGGGATCAGCAACAACGTCGATACCAGCAACCATGATCGAACCAGCGTCGGGCTGTCGCAGTCCTTCGATCATCTCGAGCGTCGTCGTCTTGCCGGCCCCGTTCGGGCCGAGAATGCCGAAGATCTCGTTCTGCCGCACCTGCAAGTCGACACCATCGACCGCTGCAAGCGAGCCATAACGTTTGAGCAGGCCGCGGACGTCGATGATCGGCGCGGCGATAGCAGGTGATTCCGGAGCGTCGGAGATTGTCATACCGGCGGGAGAACTGCCGGACATGGAGGGTTGACGTTGGCTCATGGGTGCACCTCACCAACAACGAATAGCAGGAACCTATACTACACCCGTCGAAACACAGTCCCTGCGAAACGACAAGGGTGATCGTATGTGCAATACGGGAGACACCTCCAGTCCATCACGTGACGCGCCGCTGGTGATTGCGCACCGTGGCGCGTCACTCGTCGCGCCGGAGAACACACTGCCCGCTTGCGAGATGGCCATCGCGGCCGGCGCCGATATGATCGAGACCGATGCCCAGCTCACCGTGGACAGACAGGTCGTGCTTACGCACGATTCAGACCTCCGCCGTATCAGTGGGGCCGCCGGTCGTGTCGGCGACTTGCGTGCCACCGAGATTCGCGCTCACGACGCGGGGTTCTGCTTCCGGCCGGCGGGCGAGAATATCACGCCGTTTCGGGGTCGCGGCGTTCGGGTTCCGACGCTCAACGAGCTCCTCGATCTCCTGGAGGCGCACGCTTCGGTTCGGCTCAATCTGGAGATCAAGGCGCAAGATGACGCCAGTCGCACGCGCCAGCTCGTCGCGCTGGCCATCGACATTCTCACGAGCCGGGGGATACGCGACCGTGTACTGCTGTCGTCGTTCGATTCCGGCGCACTCGACGCCGCACAGTCGATCGATCCACGCATCACAACAGCGCTGCTGGTCGAGCCACATGTGGATATCGACGCGGCAATCACCGCGGCTGCCGAAGCAGGACACAGGGCGATCCACCCCAATGACGCGTCGGTCAACAACGCCATCATCGAGGCGGCACATCGGAGAGGTCTGCTCGTCAATGTCTGGACTGTGGATTCCGCTCAGCGGATGCGCGAATTGATCGTGGCCGGAGCGGACGGCATCATCACCAACGATCCGTTGAGGCTTCGTTCGTTGCTCGATCGGGAGCGGCCCAGGAGTTGAAGTGCTGGACGACGCCGCTGAAGACAATATCCTGCGCGCGCGCCCAATCGTCGATCGTTCCCTGACGGACCCGCAGCGCTGTGCCATCGGGCGCGTACTCGGTCACCTGGACCCTCTGGGCGCGACCGCGCGTGACAGGGTGGCCATCGCGATTGAAGTAGCACGCGACGACATATCTGCCGTCCGGGCCGGGGCTGCCCCGCTCGCACCAGGCTGGAAGATACGTATCCACCACGACGACCACACCTCCTCTCAGAGAGTTCGCTCCATATTGATCGAAGAGAAATGACGACCCTGCTGCGACGCATGGCAACGCCAGCTGCGCTGTGCGGCTTTCCCGAGCGCGCGGCGGTCCATCGGCGAGGATGGGAGTTCTTCTGTCACAGCGGCGGTTCGCTCGTGAGATCCAACGTGCGGATCACCCGACCAGAATACTCCGAATTCCACAGAATTGCGATACCCTGTGTGCCCAAAGCGCGACCTTGGGTCACCGCGAGCGGCCCGGCAAGCGCCGGTCGCGCAGCCAGGCGGTGAGGTCAGCGAGTGGCCATGTGTTGACAACCTGCTGCGGCTCGATCCACGCGCGACGCGCGATGCCGACTCCATAGCGCACACTGGCGAGACCATCCGGATGGTGCGCGTCGGAATCAATCGAGATCAGGACGCCAGCCCCGGCGGCGGCGCGCGCGACGACGTCGGTCATGTCAAGCCTGGCCGGGTCGGCGTTGATCTCCAGCGCGGTCGCTGTTTCGCGAGCCGCCTCGATCACGCGCGCCCAGGTCACGTCGGCGCCCTGACGCCGCTCGACGAGACGACCGGTCGGGTGGGCGATGATGTCGACGTGGCGGTTCGCGATTGTCCGCAGCATCCGGCCAGTGAACTCATCCTCCGGCTGGCGCAGACCGCTGTGGAGCGACGCCACAACCACATCAAGCTCGGCCAGCAGCGCGTCGTCGAAATCCAGTTGCCCATCGCGATGGACTTCGACCTCCGAGCCGGTGAACAGGCGCACCGGGGCGGTTCCAGCGAGATCCCGGATGCCATCGATTTGCTCGCGCAGACGTTCGGGACGCAGTCCGCCGGCCACGCCGAGACTGCCCGAATGGTCGGTGATCGCGAGGTATTCGTAACCGCGAGCGGCCGCGGCAATCGCCATTTCGAGTGGCGACGCGGAGCCGTCCGACCAGGTCGTGTGCAGGTGCAGGTCGCCGCGCAGGTCGCCAACCTCGATCAGCCGTGGCAGTCGGCGCTCACGAGCGGCGGTAACCTCACCGCGGTCCTCGCGGAGCTCCGGCGGAATCCAGTCCATTCCCAACGCGGCATAGACTCCTTCTTCCGTCGGCGCGTCCGGCAGGGCGTTGACGCC
>MTKZ01002263.1_pt1 | contig 13862 bp, 10 predicted proteins | sample 1042781 | NCBI WGS metagenome assembly MTKZ01 (sample SAMN06212207, study PRJNA360539) | anaerobic digester metagenome | biome: Wastewater treatment plant; material: sludge; isolation source: anaerobic digester fed with sludge from wastewater treatment plant | place: Denmark: WWTP Viborg ...
TATGATGTTCTGAAACTTGCCGATGTTGTTGTTGTGGATGTCCAGTGCGATTATTTAAAAAATGAACTCGGTAATGTAAGGAACGGCCAGACCGATATGGCAGCACTTGAGTCCTCACTTCATGAAATAGCCGAACGGATACCCGCCGAAGCTCTTGTACTTATCGAGACTACTGTTGCTCCGGGTACTACCGAGCAGGTTGCTTATCCGATCATGAAAAAAGTTTTCAGGAAGCGGGGAATAAAGAGTGATCCCTTGCTCGCACACAGTTATGAAAGAGTAATGCCCGGACGTAATTATGTGGCAAGTATAAGGGATTTCTGGAGGGTTTGCAGCGGGACAAACGAAAAAGCAAGGGAAAGGGTTGAGAAATTTCTCACAGAAGTGCTTAATACTGAGAAATATCCTCTTACAGTTATGGACAGGCCGATAGAATCGGAAACAGCCAAGATAGTTGAGAACAGTTACAGGGCTACAATACTGGCATTTCTGGATGAATGGAGCCTTTATGCCGAGCGTAACGGTGTTGATCTGATGAAGGTAATTAAAGCCATTAAGATGAGACCTACGCACAGTAATATGATCTTCCCGGGACCGGGTATCGGGGGTTATTGTCTTCCGAAAGATGGCGGACTGGGTGTCTGGGCTTATAAGCATATACTTGGTTTTGAGGATGATATATTCAAGATCACACCAATGGCCATAGATATTAACGATACCCGTGGGCTGCATGTAGGTCAGCTTACACGTGATGCACTGCGTAATATGGGACAGCCTATAGCAGGTGCCGAAATTCTGGTACTTGGCGCTGCTTACCGTGAGGATGTAGGTGATACACGTTACAGCGGTTCTGAGATCGTTATAAGGAAACTCACCGAAATGGGTGCCGAGATAAGAGTCCATGATCCTTATGTAGAGCATTGGTGGGAATTTGAACAGCAGGATACTTTCCCCGGGGTCGGCCAGAGTAAAGCCCGTTTCTTCCGTAACCAGGATAAACTAAAGGAGATACGGATCGAGCAGAATATGAATAAAGCATTAAAAGATGCTGATGCGGTGATACTTGCAGTGCCTCATAAAGCATATCTCGATCTTGATCCTGCCAAACTTGTCAAAACGATCGGTAAACCTGCCGCAATAATTGACTGCTTCGGTATTTTATCGGATGAAAAGATAAAACGTTATTTCCAGCTTGGTTGCGAGGTCAAGGGTCTTGGCCGCGGACATATTCAGAGAATCAAGGATGAAATACGTAAAGGATAGTTTGCTGCATATTTTTTTTGTTTTCAGAAGTGAGCCGGAAGGCTCATTTCTGTTTTATAATATCAGCCGGACTTTCCCGCAAATTATATTATATTTTCCTATAATTAATATTATGTCAAATAGAATATTTAAAATAATACGCTCCTTCTAGTTTGAAGATTTTCCTATTCTCCCCTTCTGCCTTCATCCATTCTTATCTCTTTTAGAAATAATCTCACTTTTGACTCTCTTATAACTTTAGGCACTCTAGGCACTTTAGGCACTTTAGGCACTTTAGGCACTTTAGGCACTTTAGGCACTCTAATTGTCAAGATAATACCCTATCTCATCCTGTTCCGTATTGTCAAGCATCGGTAAACTCGGAATATTGAAAAGATCCAGTTCAGAGATGCTGCTTACTGCATCATTTCGGGAAGTTCTGATGAATTTATACCCGTTAAGTTGTGCAGAAGCTATTATTTCAGTATCACCTGCCCCGTCACCGTAAGGAAGCGCCAGAATCTGTACCTCACCAGGCGTATATTCTTCAATGATTTCTTTTGATCTTGATAGCTCCCAGTTAAGGAAAGTTCTGTATTCACCGGGTGTGGAATAATTATTTCTTGCAGTTTGCAGGAACTGGTGTGAATAGCTGTGGGATCCAAATGCAAATGGTTTTATCCCTCCCGGATAAGTAATGTTACTTATATACTGAACTTCCTGCCATAACAGAAATGAGTTGCTTCCCATCTTTTCCACCCATAGAAAAAATGTGGCTTTCATGCCGTATTTTTTCAGCAGCGGTACGGCTATATCGTACCATGATCTGTCACCGTCATCGAATGTTATTATTACCGAATGTCGTGAAGGCATTTCCCCGGACTGCTTTATTTTTTCAAGATCTTTGAAATCAATACATGTTATATTATTATTAATCAGATATTTAAGATCATTTTCAAAATCAACTCTGCTCCTTTCGTACAGATTTTCAGCTTTTTCCTGGGATATTTTGTGATACATGAGCACCACTATCTGAGGATTTTCCGGATCAGGGGGTTCATCGATGTCAGAACATCCGATTGCCAGAAAAAAAACAGTAATAAAAATAAAAACTATTCTTCTCATGCTTTGGTTATAATATCTGGTTAAAATAAAAAAAGCTTTTCATTATACGAAAAGCTTTTTTATGATTTACCTGTTTATCAAGGTATCCAGGTTATATTTCTCATGATTACTTCTGTTCGAGGGCGCTCAACTTAGCTCTGACCTCTTCATACTTGCTATTCAGGGAAGCATCTTTCTGTTTCAGTCTGTAATATAGTTCCTGGAGGCTTCTAAGAGTATATGTATCATCAGGTTTCAGTTCAAGAGCTCTTTCCATGTAAGGAAGGGCTTTCGCATAAACCGTATTGGCTTCTTCAATTGCTACGGTATATTTGTTTACATCCATGATGTCATTTGCTTTCAGGAACATATCTGCAGCCTTATTTATATAAGCGGCTCCGAGACCATACTGGGTATCATACAGGTCATTCTTGATTTCGATTGATTTTGTGAGCTCAGCAATAGCCTGATCAAAATTATTCTGATTAAGATGCATTATACCTGCTGCAAAGTACAGGCTGTAGTTGTTGGGATCTGCTTCTTTTGCTATCGCGATATATTTCTGAGCCTGTTCCGGTTTATCAGCTTTAAGGTAGAAATCGATAAGCTGAAGGGTTACCTGGTTGTCGCCGGGGAAGTTATTGGGAAGGTCGAGTAGATAAGCTTCGGCTTTGATTGTATCTCCTAGTCCCATGAGGCTTTCATAAATCTGAATGTGAGGTGTAATTCCCAGGTATTTCATTTCGGCACATTTCTCGAAATATTTTATTGCATCCTGATATTTTTTTGAATTGATGGCTGCAAGGCCGGCGTTATAATACATACCTGTATCGATAGCACCAGCATATTTATCGCTTTCGGTAATCTCTATCTGTGTGGCAAACGATTTCAGGGCACCATCGAAGTCTTTGGCTTCAAACTTCTTGCTTCCCTGGGCATACAGGTCAAGGGCCAGTGAATTATATATCATGTTTGTAATGATCCTTTTCTTCGTACCTCCTTTAGGATCGAGTGAGATCGCTTTTTCATATGCTGCATAAGCTTCTGCCAGAGGATCGGCATAATATGAGCTGTATTTTGGATCTTCAGCTTTATAGACAGCCTGGCATAGTTTCCCTTTTGCAAAATAGGTGTTGAACCAGTTTTTGGATTTCTCATTAGTGAGTGCCTGATCAAGGGCTTCTTTTGCCTTATCCAGGGCACCCTGGTCAATGAAACTGAGAGCTGAAGTCACTTTACCCTTCTGTGCCATTGCTCCGAATGAGATGAATACTACAAGTAGTAGCGAATAGAATTTTTTCATGATTATTACTTTAATTTTTAAAAGTTTTTGTTCTTAAATAATTTTCCAAATTTATAACATTACTTATTAATCTTCAAATTCTTTGCCATTTTCCTCACCAAAGGAATTATTTTCCTGACTTTCGTCATTTTCAGGGGCTTCGGGAATATCATTCTCCTCGTTGACTTCAACACATGCCACTGATGCAATTATATCATTTCCCCTGAGATTTATAAGTCTTACCCCCTGGGTTGCACGGCCCATCAACCTGAGAGCCGAGACAGGGCTGCGAAGGATGTTTCCGAACTGTGTAATTATCATAAGATCATGGTTATCGGTAACGTCCTTAAGAGCGATAAGGGATCCTGTTTTCTTGGTGATATTTATGGTCTTTACACCCTTACCCCCTCTGTTGGTTATCCTGTATGCATCGATATCTGTTCTTTTGCCATAACCTTTTTCAGATACAACGAGTATATCTTTCTCTTTGTTCTCGACAGTAATCATTCCTACAACAATATCTGTTTCTTCATCGGCAAGTCTTATTCCCCTGACACCTGAAGCTGTTCTGCCCATTGGTCTTACATAGCTTTCAGGAAAGCATATTGCCCTTCCCGATCTTACCGCAAGCATTATGTGGTGATTGCCGTTTGTCATTTTAGCTTCAAGCAGTTCATCCCCTTCCCTTACTGTTATTGCATTCACGCCGTTTGCTCTTGGCCTTGAATATGCTTCGAGGGAAGTTTTTTTGATAATACCCTTTTTGGTACACAATACAATAAAATTATTGTTGATATATGAAGGGTCATTAAGATCCATTACATTGATAAAGGCTTTAACAGTATCACCGGGTTCAATATTAATAAGGTTCTGCATAGCTCTGCCCTTCGATGTCCGTGATCCTTCGGGGATATTATAGACCTTCAGCCAGTAGCATTTTCCCCTTGTCGTAAAAAAGAGCATATTATTATGCATGGTGGCTATATAAAGGTGTTCGATGAAATCTTCATCCCTGGTGGTTCCGCCTTTGGATCCCGTACCTCCCCTGTTCTGTCTCCTGAACTCTGTAAGCGGTGTCCTTTTTATATAGCCCATATGTGAAATTGTTATAACCATTTCATCATCGGCATAAAAATCTTCGGGATTGAATTCCTCAGCACTGGGAACTATTTCTGTCCGCCTCCTGTCACCATATTTTTCCCTTATCTCAATAAGTTCATCTTTAATGATCTTCATCTGGAGATCGTGGCTTTCCAGCACTTTCTTTAAATATTCGATCAAAGCCATTACTTCCTCATATTCTGACCTCAGCTTTTCCTGTTCAAGACCTGTGAGCTGTCTGAGGCGCATTTCAACAATGGCTCTGGCCTGTTCTTCAGAAAGACTGAAACGTTCAATAAGCCTTTCCCTTGCTTTATCGGCATTGGGTGATGATTTGATTATTGCAACAACCTCATCGATATTGTCGCTTGCAATTATCAATCCCTGAAGTATATGCGCCCTTTTTTCTGCCTGATCCAGGTCGTATCTGGCCCTCCTTATTATGATTTCATGCCGGTGTTTGACAAAATATGAAATCAGGTCCTTTGTACTGAGAGTCTTTGGTCTTCCCTTAACCAGTGCAATATTATTAACGTTAAAGGTTGTCTGAAGAGATGTATATTTGAACAGGTTGTTCAGGACCACATTTGCAGTGGCATCTTTCTTGAGAATTATTACAATCCTCATTCCGTTCCTGTCAGATTCATCATTAATATATGATATTCCTTCAAGCTTCTTCTCATTTATCAGATCGGCTATCCTCCTGATCATCTCTGCCTTGTTTATCATATAAGGTATTTCAGTGACAACAATGCATTCCCTTCCGGAATGTGTGAGCTCGATCTCGGTTTTAGACCTGATAATGATCCTTCCGCGCCCTGTTTCAAAAGCATCCCTTATCCCCTGTTCACCATAAATGATACCCCCTGTCGGGAAATCCGGGCCTTTTATGTATTTATGCAGTCCTTCGCTTGAAATATCAGGGTTATCGATATAAGCAATAGTAGCGTCAACAATCTCAGAAAGATTATGTGGCGGCATGTTCGTAGCCATTCCTACAGCTATTCCCGAGGCTCCGTTAACAAGCAGGATCGGAATTCTTGTGGGCAGGACAACAGGTTCCTGCAGTGAATCATCAAAATTTGGCTGAAAGTCGACAGTGTTTTTGTCAATATCGGCCAGAGTCTCTTCAGCAATCTTTTTAAGCCTTGCTTCAGTATATCTCATAGCGGCCGGGCTGTCGCCGTCGACTGAGCCGAAGTTACCCTGCCCATCCACCAGCGGATACCTGAGTGACCATTCCTGTGCCATCCTTACCATGGCATCATAAACAGATGAATCGCCGTGCGGATGAAACTTACCCAGAACCTCTCCCACTATCCTTGCGGATTTCTTATGAGGTTTATTGGAATATACCCCAAGTTCTGACATGCCGAAAAGTACACGCCGGTGAACCGGTTTAAGACCATCCCTCACGTCAGGTAATGCACGTGATACAATTACAGACATCGAATAATCGATGTACGCAGACTTCATCTCCTCCTCAATATTTACCTGAACCACCCTCTCTTTATCAGACATAACAGATTAATAATTAAATAATTAATGTAAAAAAAGTTATTTACTTTTTTGATCCCCGAAAATAGTCATTATTTGGGTATTATTAGCCTCCGGACGTTGTGAATTTTTAACATTAGTTGTTCATAAATGGGCACGGATATTGCCATAGTATAATATCACTTAAATTTAACTTTGTTCTTTCATTTATATGTACTTTTGTCTTCTGGCATCTGCCAGAATGGCGGTTTACAGAAATTTGAAGGGTAAACGACAAAAAAATATATGGATTCACAATTTTCACAGAGAGTAAAAGATATCCTTGGTTATAGCAAGGAAGAGGCTATAAGGCTGGGAAACAGTCATATAAGTCCAGAACATCTTTTTCTTGGTATTCTGAGGGACGGAGAAGGAGTTGCAGTTGATATTCTTCTTAGCCAGGGGGTTGATCTGATGGGACTGAAAGGCTCTCTTGAGAAAAGTATTAAAGTTCAAAGTCCTGTGCCTGTGGCAGATCATGAAGTCATACCATTACTCAGAAGTACTGAAAGAATTCTCAAGCTTGTTTATCTTGAAGCCAAAGCTTTGAAAAGCAATTCTATTGACTCTGAACATCTGCTGCTTGCAATACTGAAGGATGAGAATACCCTTGTTACAAAGTTCCTGGCGGAGATGGATGTTGATTATCAGGCTGTAAAGAAGGTGGTTGAATCGGGAACTCTGAGATCTAAGGCTGACTATCCCCGTGATGAAGATGATGAGGGTCAGGGATTCGGCCCTTCGGGAAAAGGACATGCTTCCTCCCCCTCCCAGTCCAAATCCTCCTCCGACACACCTGTACTAGATAATTTCGGGATAGATCTGACGAAAGCAGCAGAGGAAGGAAGGCTTGATCCTGTTGTGGGAAGGGAGCGCGAGATTGAAAGACTTGCCCAGATACTTTCACGGAGAAAGAAGAATAATCCGGTACTTATAGGTGAGCCTGGAGTAGGGAAATCTGCAATTGCTGAAGGACTGGCTCTCAGGATAACCAAGAAGAACGTGTCGAGAGTACTGTTTCATAAGCGGGTGGTTGCTCTTGATCTCGCATCAATTGTTGCCGGAACGAAATACCGGGGTCAGTTTGAGGAGCGTATGAAAGCAATCCTTAATGAACTTTCAAAAAATGACAATATAATTCTTTTCATAGACGAAATACACACAATAGTCGGGGCCGGCGGTGCAACCGGATCACTGGATGCTGCCAATATGCTTAAACCTGCTCTTGCACGGGGTGAGATCCAGTGCATCGGTGCAACAACTCTTGACGAATACCGCCAGCACATTGAAAAGGATGGTGCTCTTGAAAGAAGGTTCCAGAAAGTGCTCGTTGATCCTACTTCAGTTGAGGAAACAATCAATATCCTTCAGAATATAAAGGAAAGATACGAGGAACATCATAACGTAATATATACAGATGATGCTATTGATGCCTGTGTAAAACTTACAGCAAGATATATCTCCGACAGACATCTCCCGGATAAGGCTATTGATGCACTTGATGAATCGGGTTCGAGAGTCCATATCTCGAATATTGTTGTTCCCGAAAAGATACTTTCCCTTGAGAAGCAGCTTGAAGATGCGAAGAAAGAGAAAATGACGGCTGTCAAGAATCAGAATTTCGAAAAGGCAGCAAGTTTCCGCGACAGGGAAAAGGACCTTCTTGAAGCTATTGATCAGGAAAAGAAAAAATGGGAAAAAGAGCTGTCCGTCAACAGAGAGACCGTCGATGCTGAAAAAGTGGCTGAGGTTGTTGCTATGATGACAGGTGTCCCTGTTCAGAGAATTGCCCAGACTGAGGGTACAAGGCTTCTCAAGATGGCAGATGAACTCAGGGGAAGTGTTATTGGTCAGGATGAGGCTATTCAGAAGATCGTAAAATCTATACAGAGAAACAGAGCCGGACTTAAAGATCCGAATAAACCGATAGGAACCTTCATATTCCTCGGACCTACCGGTGTTGGAAAAACACAACTTGCAAAGGTGCTGGCCAAGTTCCTGTTTGATACGACAGATAATCTTGTGAGGATCGATATGAGCGAATACATGGAGAAATTTTCTGTATCACGCCTCGTCGGAGCACCTCCCGGATATGTAGGCTATGAGGAAGGCGGACAACTGACCGAAAAGGTCAGAAGAAAACCATATTCTGTCGTTCTCCTTGATGAAATAGAAAAAGCTCATCCGGATGTCTTCCATATTCTCCTTCAGGTACTTGATGAAGGTCAGCTTACAGACAGTCTGGGAAGACGTGTGGACTTCAGGAATACTATAGTTATACTTACTTCGAATATCGGAACCAGGCAGATCTCGGAATTTGGTCACGGAATAGGTTTTGATACCCAGGCAAAAAAGACTACACGTGATGAACAGACGAAGAGTATTCTTCAGAAAGCGCTTCAGAAAACATTTGCTCCTGAGTTCCTGAACAGGATCGATGATATAATTATATTTAACTCACTTGAAAAAGAAGATATTGACAAGATCATCGACCTTGAGCTTCAGGGATTGTATGACAGGGTGAAATCACTTGGCTATCAGCTCAAAATAGCTACTGCAGCCAGAGATTTTATTGCCGACAGGGGATTTGATGCAACATATGGAGCCCGTCCCTTAAAAAGAGCAATTCAGAAATATCTTGAAGATCCGATGGCCGAGGTGCTTATAAAAGAGGGTCCGGGTGACGGTGATATTATAAATGTTGGTTTTAACAGCACCAAATCTGAAATAAGGATAAAAATACATAAAAAGAAGGAGGGGCAGCAAGAATCGGAGGATATGCCTTCGGAGGAGTAACCGGCTCAGACCGGTTCTCCTAACAGATCAAATTCTGCGGAATCGACAATCTGAATGTTATAGAAATTGCCGGGCGACAGGTCATAGCGGACCGGGATGAGGACCTCCTGGTCGACCTCCGGACTGTCATATTCAGTACGGCCGCAGTAATACTCATCTTCATTTCTGTCAATCACCACTTTTAAGACTTTTCCCTTTAATGACTCGTTCTTTTCAGCAGAAATGGTCTGCTGTATTTCCATAAGCTCTGATACCCTTGATTCTTTAACATCATCCGGAACGTCATCCTTATAATTAAGGTATGAATATGTATCTTCTTCATGTGAATAAGCGAACACCCCAAGTCTGTCGAACCTGAATTCACTGATAAAACTTTTAAGTTCCAGATAATCATTTTCTGTTTCTCCCGGATGCCCGGCAATCAGTGTTGTCCTGAAGGCAGCATCAGGAAGCTGATCCTTCAGGTGATAAAGGAGCTCTTCGGCATCTCTCCTTCCATATGATCTTTTCATCATTTTCAGCATATTATCGGATATATGCTGGATGGGAATATCTATATATTTACATATTTGCGGGTAGTCACGTATCTGACGTAAAAGAACTTCGGGAAATCCGGCTGGATAGAGATAATGAAGCCTGATCCATTTAAAGGAGTTCAGCTTCAGGAGTTCTTCCAGGAGGTCAGGCAGTTTGTTTTTCCTGTACAGATCGAGTCCGTAATAACTGAGATCCTGTGCTATAAGTATAAGTTCCTTTACACCTGAATCAGCAAGTCCGGCTGCTTCTTTTACCAGCTCCTCAACCGGTCTTGAGATATATTTGCCCCTGATCAGGGGTATTGCACAGAAGGCACAGGTTCTGTCGCACCCTTCTGATAACTTCAGATATGCATAATGTCCGGGACTTGTGAGGATTCTTTCTGTAAGCAGACTATTCTTATAACTGACACCGGTTTCCTCAAGGATGTCCATTATATTGTTGACCCCGAAGTACTTATCTACTTCAGGTATCTCGGCAATAAGTTGTTCTTTATATCTTTCAGAAAGGCATCCCATTACGTAAAGGTTTTTAATATTGCCTTTCTCCTTTGCTCTGACAAATTTCAGGATTGTGTCTATACTTTCTTCCTTTGCATCGCCGATGAATCCGCAGGTGTTTATTATAACGGTATCTGCACCGGAATTATCCCGGTCCCATGTAACGTAAAAACCGCCTTCAGAAAGCTGCCGGAGCAGTTTCTCCGAATCAACTGTGTTTTTTGAACAACCCAGGGTTACTATATTTATCTTTTTGTTTTTCATCATGATAAATTCAATTTATCCCGGTTAAATAATCATTTATTTCATCCGGGATTATTTGAAGCGATGTAAACATGTGCAGCAAATCAGGTACTGAAAAGTGAATCTACAAATTCACTTCGGTTGAATATCTGGAGGTCTTCCATTCTTTCGCCTATACCTATATATTTAACAGGGATTTTCAGCTGGTGTGAAATTCCTATAACGACTCCTCCTTTAGCGGTACCATCAAGTTTTGTGATTGCCAGCGCTGTGACATTTGTTACCGAGGTGAACTGTTTTGCCTGTTCAAATGCATTTTGACCTGTCGATCCGTCGAGCACGAGCAGTACCTCGTGTGGTGCGCCGGGCATTACTTTATCCATGACCCTTCTTATTTTGGAAAGTTCATTCATCAGGTTGATCTTATTATGAAGCCTTCCGGCGGTATCGATAATGACCACATCATAATCACCCGCAACTGCAGATCTGACGGTATCAAATGCAACGGAAGCCGGATCCGAACCCATCTGTTGCTTTATAACAGAAACCCCTGCCCTGTCAGCCCAAATCTGCAGCTGGTCGATAGCTGCAGCCCTGAATGTATCGGCTGCGCCCAGAAGTACTTTTTTTCCGGCATTTCTGTAGTTATAAGCAAGTTTGGCAATTGTGGTCGTTTTTCCTGAACCATTGACCCCCACAACCATTATCACATATGGTTTTTTTGAAGGCGGAACTGAAAAATCAGGATCTCCTTCCGCTGAATTATCCTCCAGAAGAGACACGATCTCTTCTTTCAGAATTGTATTCAGTTCACTTGTATTTAAGTATTTATCTTTTGCAACCCTGGCTTCGATCCTGTCAATTATCTGCAGTGTGGTTTCAACACCGACGTCGGAAGATACAAGGACTTCCTCGAGATTGTCGAGAACCTCATCATCAACTCTCGATTTGCCAATAACTGCCCTGGAGAGTCTTACGAATACATTTTCTCTTGTTTTCTGAAGGCCCTTGTTAAGATTTTCCTTATTTTCTCTTGTAAAAAACCGGGGAAACGCCATTTCTGATGTAATGATTAACAAATATAAAAAAAGCTCTCTTCAGCTGGGAAGAAAGCTTTAATATCTTACAGTAAACAACCCGGGTTATTTCTTGTTGAAAAAGTCACGAACATGATCATTATGTACAATCTCCTCGCGGAACTGATAAGCTCCTGTTTTATCGGATTTTGTCATTTTGATGCATTTGGTGAACACCTTACCTGAACCCGTCTTTAACGATGCTACAACTTTCTTTGCCATGGTTTGATGTTTTTATTTTACTTCCCTGTGGAGTGTATATTTCTTCATTATCGGATTATATTTCATCCTCTCCAGTCTGTCGGGAGTATTTTTCCTGTTCTTTGTAGTAATATATCTCGATGTTCCCGGCAGTCCGCTCTGCTTGTGCTCGGTGCATTCCAGAATTACCTGCTGCCTGTTTCCTTTTGCTTTCTTTGCCATCTTTTATACTTTTAGTAATTCGTGATGTAACCTTTTTCCTTTGCTTCTTTCAGAGCTGTCGGAAGTCCTTTCTTGCTGATGAGCCTTATTCCTGCTGCAGAAACAGTAAGTGAAACCCACCTTTTCTCTTCAGGCAGAAAATATCTTTTTTCAAAAAGATTAGGATGAAATTTCCTCTTAGTTCTTCTTTTTGAATGCGATACGTTATTTCCGACCAACGCTCTCTTCCCCGTAACCTGACAAATCTTTGACATTGATTCCTGTTTTTACTTCAATTCTAAATAGCTTTTAAAAACGAAGCGCAAAATACGTGATTTTTATCTGATTAACCAAATTTTTTATCTGTTTTTTAACAGATGATTGAAGGATTTGGTATTTACTGCCTGATTATCTGTAATCTCAGAAGGTTAAGTGCGGCATTTGAAAACCTTAGTATATTCTGAATGCGTTCAGAGCCGTATATATATTTTTCTGCAATAGTTCCTTTATCAGAAGATACGGCGATCCAGACCATTCCTACAGGTTTTGAATCAGTTCCGCCGTCAGGACCTGCAATCCCCGATGTCGCTACCGAGAAGTCTGTTCCCATCAGTTTCCTCGCCCCTAAGGCCATTTGTTCCACAACCTGCCTGCTTACTGCGCCATATTTTTTTATCAGATCATCCGGCACACCAAGCAAATGCTTTTTTAGCGAATTATCATAGGCAATGACTGATCCCTTATAATATGCAGAACTGCCCGCAATACTTGTGATCATTTCTGCAATTTTACCACCGGTACAGCTTTCAGCGGTCGATACGGTCTGTTTCCTTTCCTTAAGCAATTCACCAATAACCTTTTCAAGAGATTTTTCATCTTCACCATAAATCAGTTCAGGTATTGTCCTGTAAAGTTTTTTAACCTGTTCAACAATAATTCCGGTAAGCAAATCCCTGTCTGTTCCTTTGGCGGTAAGCCTTAACTTAATTACACCTGATGACGGCAGGTAAGCAAGACTTATTTCTCCAGGTAATTCTTTTTCAAAACCTGAAAGCATTTCTGCAAGACGGGCTTCGGGAGCTCCATATGTCATTATATTTTTGTGAATTATAACCTGTGATGTAAACCTTTCCTTTAGTATTGGTAATATGTGTTCAGTCATCATATATTTCATTTCGAAAGGGACCCCGGGCATAAAAATGAACATGGTTTTGTCTTTTTCGAAAAGCATACCCGGGGCAGTACCTCTCTCATTTTGAATGACCCTGCAACTTTCCGGTACCATTGCCTGCATCCTGTTATTCTCATTCATCTGAACTCCTCTCCTGCGCATCATTTCTTCAATCATTGTCAGTGCACTTTTGTTCAGAACCAGCCTTGTATCAAAAAATTCGCAGATTGTCTGTTTGGTGATATCGTCACTGGTTGGTCCCAGTCCGCCTGTGACCATAACCAGCTCTGTTTTTCCTGTTACCCCGGAAAATGTTTGCAGGATATCATCCCTCCGGTCGTGAATTGATATTTTCCTTGTAATATCAAACCCGATACTGCTGAGTTCTGAACCAATGAATGCGGAATTTGTGTCTATTGTCTGTCCTATAAGGAGTTCATCACCTATTGTAATAATCTGGGCATTCATTTTATCATATATTATTTAAAGGGAGTAAAATTATTAATTCCCCCGGGTATAAAAAAAGAGAGCCACAAATTTTGCAACTCTCTGATTATCATTTGATCCTCCTTCGCCAAGGCTACGGAGGATAAGATCCTCCTTCGCCAAGGCTACGGAGGATAAGAGCGGGAAACGGGATTCGAACCCGCGACCCTCAGCTTGGGAAGCTGATGCTCTGCCAACTGAGCTACTCCCGCTTATCCCGGTCATGCAGTTTTGCAGTCTTGCAGTCTTGCAGTCTGTTCCTTTTTAAGTTCAGGCACAAAAGTAATAAATACTCACATCTAATCAATCAAAGATCGAAATTTACAGCGATTCAGCGGATAAGATTTTTTTTGCTGACGAGCGTATTTAGTTCAGTTACGTCATTA
>MTKZ01110162.1_pt1 | contig 13861 bp, 11 predicted proteins | sample 1042781 | NCBI WGS metagenome assembly MTKZ01 (sample SAMN06212207, study PRJNA360539) | anaerobic digester metagenome | biome: Wastewater treatment plant; material: sludge; isolation source: anaerobic digester fed with sludge from wastewater treatment plant | place: Denmark: WWTP Viborg ...
GACCTCGACGCTGCCCTACCGAATACTCGCGGCGGTTCTCACACATGCCCTCAATCGCGACGATCCTCAAGACGACAAAACGGCTCGACCTCCCTGAGCATCTCCGGGTGAGCCAGCGGCAACGCAACGGTCACCGTTGTACCGACCCCCAATTCGCTCTGGAAATCGAAGCGACCATGCATGGCCTCGACCATCGACCGCACGATCGCCAGCCCCAGGCCGGTACCCGGCGAGCCCGACTCGCGAGCCTGGCTCGTGCGGAAGAACTGCTGGCCGATCTTCGGCAGATCATCCTTCGCCACGCCGATCCCCGTATCTCTCACCGCCATGATCAGATGCTCATCCCGGCTGAGCAGGGAGAAGGTCACCCGGCCGCCCTTGGGAGTGTACTTGATCGCGTTTGATATCAGGTTCTCCGCCAGGGTCAGAAGCGTGCCGGATTCGGCACAGATGGCCGGCAGAGGCGTATCCATCTCCTCGAAGAAGTCCAGACCCTTCTCCCGCGCCGCCAGTGCCTGGGCGTCGATCACGGCCCGCAGTCGATCGCCCGGATCGATCCACTCATGCCGCGGACCCCGCACGACGTCTTTGGCCTGTGACAGCAGCAACAGGTCGTTCAGCAGGGCAAGCAATTGGTCGCCCCGCGCAATTGCCCTCTCAACATGGGCGGCCGACTGGGCATCCGATTCCCTGATCTGGATGAGCAGCGCCCGAAGCAGGCTCTGCTGCGCGGCCAGCGGCGACTTGAGGTCGTGCGAGACCTTTCGGAAATACTGCGTCTTTTCCTCATCGGCCTTAACCAGTTCCTGGTTGGTGCGTTCAAGCTCCCGCGTATAATCCGCGAGTTGCCGCTCCAGCCTCAGAATCTCGTGCTCCCGCTCGCGAAGCCGCCGGGCAATCGACGTGCCGATGTACACGGCCGTCAACATCGCACTGGCAAACGCGACAAGAGTGATCGCAACATACCTCGGGCTCTTGTGCACCTCCTCCAGTCCGAACAGACTGTGATGCGGCAGCCAGCCGTACATCTCCAGCAGCACCAGCGACGTGAACAGAACGATCGCCAGACCCGCCAGCATGAAGACGTCTCGCATCCGCAGCAACAGCGTGGCGATCACCATGTGGAAAACGTAGAAAAGGCAGAACGGATATACCGCCCCGCCGCTGGCGTGAAGGACGAAGGTCAGGGCAACCAGGTCCAGGATGATCTGGGCGGACGCTGCGACGTCAGCATACCGGGCGTGGGCTTCGGGCCGATGGCGGCTGAGCCACCCTTCGAGGAACCAGAACAGCCAGTTGTAGCCCAGGATCGCTATGCCGATGCCCGCGAGCATGCGGGCGTGGACCCGTCCAAGGGGCATCTCGGTCATCAACAGGGCGGCAGCCAGAGTGGCCGCACCGAACACCCATCGAAGCTGAATAAACCATCGCAGGCGGGCCAGCAGCTCCGCCTGCTCGATCGGGACAAGTTGGTCTTCCCTCGCCGAAGGCATATCATGTCACCGGGACACACGCGATCGAACGCACGCTGATCGGTCGGGCCGACAAAAGTCACCGTCAGGATCGCACGCAGCCCGCCGAGCCGCATTCTACCATCGATCGGCCGCTTTCCAACAGCGGCGCGAGACCGTCTGGGAGGTGCGGCAGCGGCAAGAGAACAAGGCGGCCCCCAGGGCACCCTGAGCTCTTGTCTTGGGGCTCGCGGCACGCCTGCCGAGGACCAAACGAATGCATCCGGAGATGGTGCTGGCGACGCTTGAGGCCGAATGCCTGATCGGCCTGCGGTTTCGGCGAAGGACGCCGGTCGCGGAGTGTCGGCCAGATCGCTTCCAGCTCCTCGGCAACGACGGCCGGATCATCGGCATTCGTTCGACACAGGCTCGCCGACCGCTCCGCGGCAAGTCCTCCCGCTACCTCCTTGAAACCGAACGCCCCGTCGACCTCCGCGGACGCTCCTGGATCATTCAGGCCGACGGCTTCGGCCAGACGCCGCTTCGCATGGGTGGGCTGCTGCAGGACCCCGCACTCTTCTATGACCCGAGCAGTGTTCTTGGGGCCTCCTGGATGCCCGAGGCCACGACCTTCCGTGTCTTTGCTCCAACGGCGGCGGCTGTGCGGGTGATCGTGGCCGATTCTCCGGAGGGCGATCACAACCGGTGCGTGCACGACATGCAGCTTTGCCCTTCGGGTGTCTGGGAGGTCACCGTACCAGGCCATTTGGAGAACAAGTACTATGCGTACGTGCTGGAAGGCCCGGGCTTTGACCCCGGCCGTGAAATCATCGATATCTACGCCACCTGCACACAGGGCCGCAGCTCGCGGTCGCTCATCGTGGACCTCCTGGAAACCGACCCGCCCGGCTTTCGCAACCATCAGTTCCCGCAGTTGGCTCATCCCACCGACGCGATCATCTACGAAATGCACGTCCGCGATTTCACCATCGCCGCCGATTCGGGCGTGTGTCACAAGGGCAAATACCTGGGCCTGACGGAATCCGGCACCCATCTGCCGGGCGATCCGAGTGTGTGCACGGGGCTCGACCACCTCTGCGAACTCGGCGTCACGCACGTGCAGCTCATGCCCGTTGCCGATTTCGACAATGACGAGACGGATGACGACCCGTACGATTGGGGCTACATGCCGTCTCATTTCAACTCCCCCGACGGCTGGTACGCCACATCGCGCGAGGGGCCCGCACGCATCATCGAGCTCAAACGCGCCATCCAGGCTTTCCACGAGCGAGGAATCGGCGTGATCCTCGATGTCGTCTACAACCACACGTCGCCGTGTGCGAGTTTCGAGCGGCTGGTGCCGGACTACTACTACCGCATGACCTGCCACGGGCGATTTGCCAACGGTTCAGGCTGCGGCAACGAGTTCCGCAGTGAAAGCCCGATGGCCCGCCGGTTCCTGCTCGATTCGCTGAAGTACTGGGTTCGCGAATACCGCGTGGACGGCTTCCGGTTCGACCTGATGGGCCTGATCGACTGCAAGACAATGCTGCGGATCAAGGCCGAGCTGGAGGCCATCAGGCCGGGGATCCTGATCTATGGAGAGCCCTGGGCCGCAGCTCCCACGCCGCTTCGACCGTTGACCGACCGATGGCGCCTTCAGAACACAGGCATCGGAGCCTTCAACGACTGCATCCGCAACGCGATCAAGGGCGACGTCAACGGCGCCAGGCCCGGATTCATCCAGACCGGCGACCACGTGGAGGATCTCCGTCACGGCCTCGAAGGCTCGATCCATGTGAACACCATGAACCCGGCCGAGACGGTCAACTACTTCGAATGCCACGACAATCTGACCGCATGGGACAAGCTGGCCCTGAGCGTTCCCCACGAAACCGAGGAGACCCGCCGGCGCATGATGCGGCTTGCCGCCCTGATTCTGTTCTGCTCTCGGGGCATCGCCTTGATGCACAGCGGACAGGAGTTCTGCCGAAGCAAGCGGGGTTCACACAACAGCTACAACCTCCCCGATGAAATCAACCGGATCGACTGGTCGCTCAAGAAGACGTATGCGGACGTCTGGGCATATCACCGCGGCATGATCGCCATCCGCAGGCAACACCCGATTCTGCGGCTGCGGACCCGCCAGGAGATCGAACGTCGCGTCAGCTTTGATGACTCGCCCCATCCGAAATGCATCGTCGGTCACCTCGACGGCAGCGGCCTGGACGGCGAGCCGGCGGATGAAATGCTGCTCCTGCTCAACGGCCACCATGAGGCGGTCGAATTCCGCCTTCCCCCAGGCAAGTGGAGCGTTCTGGCCGAGGCCGACCGAGCCGGTGTGGAACCCCTCGGAACGGCCGTCGAGTGCGTCACACTGCCGCCGCACTCGGGGATGCTGCTGGCCCGGTGAGCAAACCCGGCGGACGAGATCCGAATGGCGAAGGAAATCCGCGGAAGTAATCAGTTGTCAGTGCTCAGTCAGGTCTGCGCCGACCACAAAGACTGAAGACAACTGAGAACTGACCACTCGATTTGATCATTCGGATTTGACTGGTCATTGGGCCTTGGTCATTGGCCATTCTCGCGACCCTACAGGTTCTCCAGGATCTCCCTCTTGGGCACGAGTCGGCTGCCCCGTTGCGCATCGACGCCGCAGACGACCAGCCAGCGGTTCCGCAGCTCACTCTGAAGGTCCTCGCTGACGCGCTCGCCGCGGGCGATGTTCGAGACCTTGCCACCGGCCCGTTGGCGATGCCCCCCGCCATGCCCGAGCCCCTTGAGAGACTTGGCGACCAGATCACTGGCGTCGCCCGAACCCGCCTTGGCCCGAACCGAAACCAGCAGATCGCCGCCGACCACGCCGCCCACCATCACGCGGGTCAGGTCGCGGTGTCGAATCAGCAGGTCGGCCACTTCGGCGATGATCTCCGAGCCGCCGGCCCGCGGCAGGAAACACAGTGCCGCATCGTCGTAGACAAAGGTGTTCTGCATGGCCAGCAGAAGATCGGCGTAGTAGTCGGGCTGCAACGGAGCGTTCTCGATATCGGTGAGTTTCTGATGGTCGGCGCGCAGACTCAGCCATCGCATGGCCCGGTGATCGGCAATTGAGAAACCCCGCAAGCCCGTGGCGTCGGTGCGGATGGCATAAGTGAGAGCTGTGGCCAACGCAGGCCCGGGATCCATATGCTGTTCCCGCAGGTAGTGCGCCGCGATGGTGGCCGAGGCGACGACTTTGGGCCTGATGTCGCAGAATGGCACGCGCGGCCGTCGGCCCTCGTGTTGATGGTGATCGATCACCGCCGTGGGGAGGCTAGCGTCGCCGAGCAGATGATTCACCGCCTGAGGACTGGCGTCGACCAGGACAGTGGCCGTGCCCTCGGGCACCTCGATCTGATCCACGAGTTCAAGCGGGGGTTCGAGCAACTCGACCATTCGCCGGTTCTCGGCCCTGAAGATAGCACCCCCGGCAACAAATCGGACGGGCAGACTCGTCTTCTCGCGGACCATCGCGACAATCGCCCAGCCGGAGGCAATTGCATCCGGGTCAGGGTTATCGTGCGTCAGCACAAGAACGTGCTGATAGCCCGACAACACTTTCAACAGGCGATCGGAACGCTTGGCTCCAGCGACGGTCATCACGCGCATCTCCACGCCGGGAAGTCAGGACCAAGCCGCTCGTCGTCACGGCGGTGAGATGGGAACGGACGTGTCCTCGTAAGGCTCCACCACCTTGGCCCAGCGAGTCTTCTCCACCCACTCGGTATGGCCATCGAGGAACAACACGTGAACCCCCTCATCGCCATGGTTCGCGATCGGTTCGTAAACCAGCGGCTTGTTCGCCCCGTCTTTTGTGGACCACCCGGGAACATAGCGGTAGTTGGACTGTCCTCCGCTGCTCGGACATTCCAGGTTCTTGGCTGATATGCCGGCACGTGCCAGCGCCTTGGCGGGGTCGTCCGGAAAATCGCCGTTGTTTTCGACGGTGTAGTTCACGAAGGCCATGCTCAGAGGCCGCATGTTCGCCTGGCAAGCGGTGCGTCTGGCCAACTCGCGAGCCCGGGCAAAAGACGGCAACAGAATCGCCACCATCAGCGGCCCCATGAAAACCAGCGAAAAGCCGCCTGTACAGATGCCGCCGATGGCCATCCCCTTGCCACCGTGACGAACGGGATCGCTGCTCGCCCTGATCACCGCGATGATGCCCAGAATCAGCCCTACCAGCCCCAGGGGCGGGAAGCAAAAGCCCAAAATGCCGCACACCAGCGCGGCGACGGCCATCCCCACGCTGGGCGACGTGTTGTACGAAGTCTGCATCTGAGGAGTCATCGTTGGTTGATCAGCCATGAGTCAACTCCTTTCGAATTGCCCGAACCAGAACACGGAGGATAACCATTCTGAACCCGAGGTTCCAGCCGGAGATGATGTCTCGCAGTAATCTGCTGGCTGGACAACCGGGGCAACGCACGGCTAGAATTCGGCCTCTCAAGTCCGCACTCTGCCTTTGGAGACGTGGCCAAGAGCCGGAGTGCCCTGGTCGTTCAAGGACAAGACCCACATACGGAGGCACCACCATGAGATGGGCTCACCATTTGGCATGGCTGACTGGTTGCGCGGCCGGATCTCTCCTCTTCGGATGCCAACAGCCGCCGGCAACAGATGCCGTCCCCGCTGTCCGGCGCGAGGCCCGTGTTCGGACGGAAAACGCCCTGTGGATCGAGACGCCGCCGGAGCGACGATTTCACAACAACCGGGAGGTGGTCGTCGCCGAGATGCAGGGCCCCGGTATGATCACCATGATCCATTTTGCCTATCCCCACCGGGCAATCGCCGCACCGAAGGAATATCACCTGAACCGCGACCTCCTGCTGCGAATCTGGTGGGACGACGAGAAGGAGCCAAGCGTCGACTGCCCGATGGTGGACTTCTTCTGCGATCCGGCCGGCCTCCGCGAGGTCGTCAGCACCGCCCTGACCAACAAGAAACGCGGCTGGAACGCGTATTTCCAGATGCCCTTCCGCAAGTCGGCCAAGATCATGCTGATCTACGAAGGCCCCGAGCCGCCCGGCGAGAAGCTGTGGGCGATGATGCCCTGCTACAGCTACGTCATGTGGCGATCGACGCCCGTGCCGCCGCAAGCACCCTACTTCCACGCATGGTGGAACCAGAAAGCGGTCCTCACCGGGAAGGAAGAGTACCCGGCACTGCGAGCCGAGGGCCGCGGCGAGTTTATCGGATGGAACGTCACGGTCCGGCGGCCGGGGTCGCCCGGCTACCCGGTGGATATGAACGAGAAGTTCTACATCGACGGCGAGGAAACGGCATCGGTGGAGTTCCAGGGCATCGAAGACTCGTTCGGCTTCAGTTGGGGCTTCCCCGAAGTCGAGAACATCTATCCGACGCTCGGCTACTGGCCGTTGATGAAGGGCGCGGCAGCCTATCGATTCTTCCTCAACGACTCGATCGCCTTCAGCAAATCTCTGATCGTGGACATCGGCTACGGGGTCAATGAAGACGCCATGTTCCGCCGTGAGTTCAGCAAGCCCGGCACCCAACTCCAATTCTCGAGCACCTGCTACTGGTATCAAACCGAACCCCATCTGCCTTTCCCGCCGATGATCCCGGCCGCCGAGCGGGCCCCGGCCCCCGAGAGAATGTTCTGGCCGGAGGAACCCCCGCCGCTGCCGTCCGCCGAGAATCTGCGATCCCGGGGCGTCACGCTGTACGTGGCCTGCGGACACCCTGAAAGGGAGATCCTGTTTACCGAGCCCGGCTTTGGCACCACCATCAAGCAGGGCTACGACTGGGCCGGCTGGCCGCCGCCCGTCTTCCACTGCCGAGCGGACAACAACGAGGTGCAGATTGAGTTGACCGTCCCGAAAAAGGCCGAGGGCACGCTCCGGCTCTTTATCATCGATCCGGACAACTTCGACGGCGGCCGCAAGCAGGAGGTCTTCATCGGCGACAAGAGTATGGGTACCTTCGACAAGTTCCAGGAAGGCCGCTGGGTCGAGGCCAGAGTCACCGGCGACATGACCACCGAAGGCAAGCTGATGATCAAGGCGACCAACCGGGCCGGGAAGGGAAACGCCGTGATCTCGATCATCGAATGGGTGGCGAAACAGGAACGATGATCGAATGGTTTTCGAGGCGGGAATGATGATCGCATGCGTGGAGAAATGGGGACGATGATCGAATGGGTGGCAGCAAAAGAGGAGACAGGATTCGGACTGCGGATTTCAAATCTGAAATCCCAGATCTGAAATGCCGGATGTCAGATTCCCAGTGGCAAACCGCAGAATGCGGATTGCAGGCCATTGGCCGGGCCCATGCCGCCCAATGAATTGAGGACACCATGAGCACCAAGACAATCAACCGGCGTCGCTTCATCCAATACGCGGGCCATTCGACCACGGCCGTCTGCGCGGTCGCGGCGGGCTCCGCGCGCCTGGCAGCACAGGCTCGGACCGGCGGCAGGGACCCCGCGCAGGGCGATCAGCGTCTGTCGATCGAGCAACTGCGGCAATGGGAGTCGCTCCGCTACGGCATGTTCATCCACTTTGGGATGAGCACGTACGTGCAGAACGAGCTGCCCGACGGCAAAGCCCCTGCGTCGACCTACGCACCGGACAAGCTCGACGTCGACCAGTGGATCTCGGTCGCCCGCGACGCGGGGATGAAATATGCAGTGCTCACGACCAAGCACGTCGCCGGCCACTGCCTCTGGCCGAGCAAGCACACCAGCTATTCGGTGGCCAACAGCGGCAACAAGACCGACGTCGTCGAGCAGTTCGTCAAAGTTTGCGAGAAACGCGGCGTGCTGCCCGGCTTTTACTACTGTTCGTGGGACAATCACAACCGCTTCGGCAGCCGCACCCCATCGGACCCGAATACCCTCTGGGAATTCGGCATGAACAAGTTCGCCGAGATGGAGCGGAGGACCTCGACGCAACCCTCCGCCCCCCTGCCGGCATACACCACCTCGGTCTATCAGGGCTTCCAGACGATGCAGATCACCGAGCTGCTGACCCAGTACGGGCCGATCGCCGAGACCTGGATTGACATTCCCGGCGTCCTCGGCCGGGGATACCGCGAGTACCTGTACAACCACATCGCCCGTCTCCAGCCGCAGACGGTCATCATGATGAACAGCGGTATCAGCAGCGGGGAAAGCTACCCGGTGGATTACGCCTGGCCTTCCGACATCATCGCCATCGAGCGGCGGCTGCCGCCCGGCAAAGGCCACGAGACATGGCGCACCATCGAAGACCGTCGCTATTACATGCCCGGCGAGGTCTGCGACCCGATCGGCAAGGACTGGTTCTTCACGCCGGATGACAGACCGAGATCAGACGACGCCTTGCTGGATATTCTTCAAAACTGCCTTGATCGCGGCGTCAACCTGCTTCTCGACGTGCCGCCGGACAAACACGGACTGATTCCCGACATGCATCTTCAGGCCCTGCAGCGGCTGAGAGCCAATGCGAAAATCTGACCGCGGGCTTCTCGACCCTCGTGTCCGGGCAACCGGTCGACGGCTGACTCGGAGTCCGGCTGCTACAGGCAGATATGAATGACACCGGAGCCTGCCGGGACAGGGCACGTACGTTCCACCCAGCCCGTGAGGTATACTGCAAGCCATGCCGCAGACTGACCCGAACCATCTCCTCCTGATCGTCACNNATCGTCACGGGAGCATCGCTGCGGGGCGAGGCTGCCGATCGTCCACTGGCCTATCCGCTCGCCCAAGAGGTGGCCGCTCGTCTCGGCCCGGAGTCACCCTGGAAGCCGCTGGTCATCAGCGACGTTCTCTACATCAATGACAAGAGGCTGGCCAGGCAGCCGGCCATCTCGGTCGGCGGGCCGGGGGTGAACCACCTGTCCGCCCTCCTGTTTCAGGAGCTTCCCTCGGTCGTGACCATCGACAACGTTCTGACCATCCAGATGGATATCGAATTGACCGACCTGCGGTGCTGTTTGTGGGGCATGAACCACGAACAGACCGTCGAAGCCGTGAACTTGTTTCTCAAGAGGGGCTACCTGGACCGGTTTCTTGAAGGGGTGACACAGAAAAGCCCGTAGCACGGGCGTTCCTTGTCAAGAACGGTTTAACCACATAACATACTGTCCCAAAATCGGCGGTTGGCTGCGAAGCGACTTGCCAAGATGGCCGGCCTCGTCCCGAGTCTGGGATCGTGGGCCGGAGCGGCCGACGTAAGGCCCTGTACACGAGTCCCGATGATAGTGACGAAAGGATATTGGATTGGTTACCCCCACGAACAAGCGACGTTACCTGTTCACTTCGGAGTCCGTTTCTCAGGGGCATCCCGACAAGGTATGCGACCAGATTTCGGATGCCGTCCTCGAANNCAGCCTGCTGCGGCACGACCCGATGGCCCGCGTGGCCCTCGAAACGATGGTCACTACCGGGCTGATCGTGATGGCCGGTGAGATCACGGTCCACAACACCGCTGCCGAGCGAGCCCTGGCTGACGCCGAGACCACCGCCCGCGAAACCGTCCGCGAGATCGGCTACACCGACTCGGCCATCGGCTTCGACTATCGCAGTTGTGCCGTGCTCCGGGCCATTCACTCACAGTCGCCCGACATCAGCCAGGGCGTGACCAAGGGCAAAGGCCGTCACAAGGAACAGGGGGCCGGCGACCAGGGCTTAATGTTCGGTTTTGCATGCCGCGAAACGAAAGCCCTGATGCCGCTGCCGATTCATCTGGCTCACCGCCTGGTCGAGCGGCTGACCGAGGCCCGCGACAACGGCGAGATCAAATGGCTGCGCCCCGACGCCAAGAGCCAGGTCACTATCGACTACGACGGCGGCGTGCCCAGGCGAATCGACACCGTCGTCATCTCCACCCAGCACACCGAAGAGGTCGTCGACAAGTCCGGCAATCTCTCGAAGAAGGCCCAGGCCAAGATCATCGAGAAGATCATCAAGCCGGTCATCATGCGCGAACGACCCGACCTGTGGACCAACCGGATTCGGTTCCACATCAATCCGACGGGCCGATTCGTGGTCGGCGGACCCCACGGCGATTCGGGCCTGACCGGCCGAAAGATCATCGTCGACACCTACGGCGGTCGAGGCCGTCACGGCGGCGGGGCCTTCAGCGGCAAGGACCCGAGCAAGGTCGACCGCAGCGCCGCCTATATGGGCCGTTACATCGCCAAGAACATCGTGGCCGCCAGGCTGGCCGACGAATGCGAGGTGCAATTCGCCTACGCCATCGGCGTGGCTGAACCCATCAGCGTGCTCGTCTCCACCAACGGCACCAACCGGATTCCCGAGAAGACGCTCGAAAAACTGGTCCGCGACATGTTCCCGATGAAACCGGCGGAAATCATTCAGCACCTGAATTTGCGGCGGCCCATCTATCGCGAGACGGCCCGCAACGGCCACTTCGGCCGCACCGGCCCGGGTTTCACCTGGGAAAAGACTGATATGGCCGACAAGCTCAAGAAAGCCGCAACTCGGTGGATGAAGTGGCGGGGGAGTCGGTTGGTCTGTTCGTCTGTTGGTGTGTTGGAGCCAGATACTACTGGGCTGGCAGGAGCAGTGAACATGCCCCTGCCGGCCCAATAGTCCGCTGACGCTTCTGCCCTGTCAGCTGCAGCTTCCGCAGCTCCCGCCGCCAAAAGCGCTCAACAGTAACGTCAGCAGTTGAATCAACCATTCAAGCCAAGGCATCACGAGACCCTCACGTTAAGAAACCTGGCGGTTCATCCGTGCGAACGGCCGCACCGCTAAATCGCGATGAACATCGCCTCGTACCTCCATGCACGAACAGCCGGACGCCCTCCCTGGTTACGCCCCGCCGGCCAACATATAAGCCAACATGACCAGTAATTGCAATAGCCACTGGATCAGCATCATGTCCGCGCCTCCCTGTCAAGAAGCCCGGCGACCGGCCTGAACGGCCGTCCGGCCCTGCGAAAGCCCGATGAGCATCGTTTCGATCGTCAATTCAATATTCGCATTGCGGCTGAGGCTGGAATCCGCGTCTGCCAGATGCCTGAGGCAGCCGCGCAGCGCCCGCTCGCTCATGGCCGCCAGGCAGTCAATCACGGCCGGCTGATCCTCGTTAACCGGCGCAACAGCCGCACCACAACGCCGCCGTAGGGCATCCATGTAAAAGTCCGCAAGGGCCGCTAGCAGCGTCTGAAGGCCAACCCGAGACGCATCCGTTTCAGAGACCTCCGGGTCGCGCTCGGCCACGCACTTGGCCAGCGAACCGGCGTCCTCCATGAAAGGCTTAGCCAGTTCGTTGGGCGCGACGCCCCGATCCTTCTGCATTTTGACCAGTTGTTCGCCCCACGCACGCTTGAGCTCGAACAATCCGTCATCAATCATCCGCACCGCCGCTCCAAGGCTTCCCCCGGCGTGGCAAGCCGCATAGGCCACCTGCTGGGCCCCGGCATCCGGCCGGAGCGACCGCACGCGATCGGCCACAAACTCGCCCGGTAGCCACTGAAAGAACACCTGCTGGCAGCGGGACCGCGTCGTCGGGAGCATCCGGTCCAAGGCATCGGTCAGAAGGATGATAAACGTATCCGGCGGCGGCTCCTCGAGCGTTTTGAGCAGGGCGTTCTGCGCCGACTCGTTCAGACGCTCCGCCTCGCGGACCACAAACACCTTGGCGCGCCCCCGGCTTGGCCTCCTGCCCGCCGGCTCAATTAAGAAATATCGGATGATTTCGACGCCCAGAACGAGGGCCTTTTGCTTTCGGATCGTGCTGTCAGGATGCTGCTTGTTGAGCTGACGATAGACCAGGAACAGGTCGGGATGCGTCCCCGCATCCACCAGGATACAGTCCTGGCATCGACCGCAGGCATCCAGAGCTTCTCCCGGCGCGCTATGCCCACCGCCCTGTGTCAATGGGGTGCCATGCCCACGGCTTTGCGTGGGCATGCCGCAACGGCCGGCCTCCGAGTCGGTCGGATCGTCGAAGATCCCCTCCGGCATCGGCACCTGCATGGGCGATCCGCACAGCAGCAGCTTCGCCAGGCGCATGGCGAGCATTTCCTTGCCCACGCCCTCCGGGCCGGCAAAGAGGTAGGCATGCGGCATGCGCCCGCAGTTCAGGGCCCGCTGGATTACCCGGTGGGCCCGGCCCTGGTGCCTGACGTCAAAAATCGACACGTCTGAGCACCTCCATGATCCGCCCGTGCACCTCGTCCGGCGTGCCGTCGCCGCTCACAATCTCGACCCGGCCGGGATACTTGCCCGGCAGGCTCAGAAAAATGTCCCGCACTCGCCGGTGAAACTCGATCGGCCGTGACTCCATCGCGTCGTGTCGAGCTCCATCAGCCTGCCCGCGCCGCCCCGCCCGATCGAGCCCCTGGTCGGCCGGCAGATCGAGCACCAGGGTGAGTTGGGGCCACGTCTGGCCCACGGCGAAACGGCCAAGCTCGATGATCCGGCCCACATCCGACCCGGCCGCCCCCTGGTAAGCACACGTCGAAGAGATGAAACGGTCGCAGAGGACGACCTTGCCCGCTCTGACGGCCGGTGCAATCACCTCGCTGACCAGTTGCGCCCGTGAAGCCATGAACAGCAGCACCTCGCAGCGCACGTCCATGGCCGTCAGCAGGTTCTTGTGGAGCAGGATCTCGCGGATCTGGTCGCCGATGGCCGTGCCGCCCGGATCGCGTGTGCAGACGACGGGGATGCCTTCGGCCTCGAGGGCTTGGGCCGCGCATTCGATCTGCGTGCCTTTGCCCGAGCCGTCCGGCCCGTCAAAGACGATGAACTTGCCCGCGATTTTGTCCTTCAGATTCACGGCCGCCCCGCGCAATGGCCAATCCTGCCGCCGGATCTTACAATCGCCGGCGACTCGACAGTGTAAGCGGGATTGGGGCAACTGACAAAGGCTTCGGGGTTCAGGGTTCAGGCCTGCTCGCCGTGGCGAGGTTCAGGGTTCAGTAGGAGCGGCTTGCAGCCGCGACGAGTTCGGGAACTGAAAGCTGGCGGCTGATAGCTGATGGCTTTGTCCACTGCCCGCTCCCGCTCATCGGCAGAATGGAAGGTGCAATACTATGAAAGCTCATCGTAAGGAGTTGTGGTTCAACACCCCCCACCGCCGGGACTACATCAACATCACCGGTGAGGTGTCCGATGCGGTGCGCGAAAGCGGCGTGCGCGAAGGGCTTTGCCTGGTCAACGCGATGCACATCACCGCGAGCGTCTACATCAACGATGCCGAGCCCGGATTGATCGCCGACTACGATGACTGGCTCGAAAGACTCGCCCCGCACGCCCCGATCTCGCAGTACCGCCACAACGCGACCGGCGAAGACAACGGCGACGCCCACCTCAAGCGCCAGATCATGGGCCGCGAGGTGGTGGTGGCCATTACCGAGGGCAAGCTCGACCTCGGCCCGTGGGAGCAGATCCA
>MTKZ01004198.1_pt1 | contig 13860 bp, 11 predicted proteins | sample 1042781 | NCBI WGS metagenome assembly MTKZ01 (sample SAMN06212207, study PRJNA360539) | anaerobic digester metagenome | biome: Wastewater treatment plant; material: sludge; isolation source: anaerobic digester fed with sludge from wastewater treatment plant | place: Denmark: WWTP Viborg ...
GATGGCAAGACAGTATCGGATGGTTATCCGTTGAAAGTAATGCCTGATCTGAGGGCAGCAGCTGTCACAGTCAATGGGAAAAAGATCACAGGATTCAATTCTGATACAGAAGGGTATAGTTATCTTATGAAGAGCGGGGTTAGCGCACCTCAGGTAGCAGCTACAGCTTTAGGTAAGGATATCTCAATTGACATTGTTCAGGCTGGAAGTGTTCCCGGAACAGCAATTGTCACCCTAACAGATAATATCACTGTTGAAAAGAATTTCTACAATGTGAATTTCGGTCTGAAGTCTGTAAAGGATGAATTCAATACTGCTGCCTTAGGCAAACAGTGGAGCTGGGTCAGGGAAAATCCTGCAAACTGGAGTCTGACCAAAAAAGCCGGAGCCCTTGTCATTACAGGTGCAACCGGAGACATACTCTCCACTGATAATAATGCAGAGAACATACTTCTACAAAGCGCAAATACTGACTGGACAGTGGAATCCAGGCTTATTTTCTCAAGAAGACCTTCAGGATTTGCCCAGAATGCAGGATTGCTCGCTTACCAGGACGATGATAATTTCGTCAAGCTGGTTTATCGATCAGGAGGTGGCAGAAGAGGAATTGGTGGATTCGGTGGTCCGGGCGGTCCCGTCGGGGCAGGAGGACAGACACCTCAGCCAGGAATGGTTGAGCTTGTTATAGAAAAAGATGGTTACCAGTCATCAGTAGCTACTCTTAGTATGGCAGATATAATTAAAGATAATAATACACTTGTCTTTAAATTTGAAAAGAAAGGCAATAAATACTCTGCTTCGGTATCGCCGGATGGAAAGAACTACCGGAATATCGGAACTGCAGAAATAATGCTTAAGGATGTTAAGGCAGGAGTTATCACCTGCAACGGTGTCCAGGCAGCCGGGAGAGGGAATTTCCCGGGTATGGGACCCGGAGGCATGCCGGGCGGACAACAGCAGCAGCCTCAGCCTGAAACACCTTTTGAAGTATCATACGACTATTTCCGTATCGTAAACACGGGTTTAAATTAATTCGGAACAGAATTAATTTAACTTGCTGAACAGATCCTCTGGTATCCATAATACCGGAGGATCTTTGTTTGTACAAAATAAAAATGAGGATTTGAAGTTGATTTTTATATATCCTCATTTATTACTTCTTTTACCGGAGATTAATCCAAGAACCGCTGTGAGGATACTGTTACTTAAAAAGCCAATTTACTTTATTATCGGAGGGTTATTCTTCCTGATACCGTTAAGATTACTGATACCGGTATATGGAACATATCCGGATTTGAATTTAATACCCCAGGGAAAAGCAAAAACCGCTGCAGGATACAGAGATATTGAATCTTATAAGGACTGTTTTATTGCAGTTGGAACTAATGGGAGAATAGATGTTATAAACAATCGCGGGAAGGTGACAGATAATCTGATTCCGGTTAATAAGGATGATCTTAATTGTATCATTGAAGATAACCAGATACTGATAGCAGCCGGTGATAACGGTACCATACTGATTTCTTCTGATGGACGACACTTTTCGAATGCTGAGTCAGGTATTAAAGCCAATATCAATTCTGTCAGTTGCTTAAACGGTTTGTTTATCGCGGCTGCAGATGGAGGGAACCTTCTTGTTTCGGGGAACGGGATGATCTGGAGTACAATCAGGCTTCAGCTCAAAGGGAATATCAGGTCTCTTTCTGCAAATGCTTCGTCGTGTTTTGGAGTTACTGATGCCGGTGAAATAATCAGATCTGAGGATGGTCTGAACTGGTCCGTCACAGACTATAACAAGGAATATTTGGGTTTTAATAAACCCTGCATCTTTAATAAAATCCTTCTTATACCAAACAGATTTGTAATTGCCGGGAAACATTCTGATGGAACCCCGGCTGTTCTTTTCTCAACTATTGGCAATGTATGGACAGAACGGCAGCTTTTTTATGATGATGACCACGGGATTCCGCAAATGCTGACAAGCATTCCCAATGACATTACTTACGATGCCACGGGCGACCAGTTTTTCATTGCATGTGATAACGGAGAAGTCTTAAGTCTGCCTTCATGTTCAAAATGCAATGAATATGCAAAGGTTTCAGAAAATCATCTGTATGGGATTATCTGCACAGGAGGATCCTTAGTGACTGTAGGCGAAGGGTATAAAGTCAATATCTTGAATATCAGGTAAAGATACCGGAATTTTTACCCAATGTTCTTGTCCGGGCAGAATGAAGGACAGGGATAAGGGATAATGCAGTCTATTACGATGCTGTATCGCTTTATTCTTCGAAGAGAAATAAATTTCAGGACCGGATATTTTCAGCCACAGAATCAAAGATCAACATTGATCAGGGCCTGCCAATAATGGTTGACACTAAATGAAGGTATGGCAAAGGGAATGCTTAATGTAATTGTCTGACTCTCTTCTGAATGATCTTATGGATTTTCCTGTACGAAGGAGCAGGGCCTATTCCAATTTCTTTACCGTCTACAAAAAGCCCATCAGAAACGCCCCATTCTTTTTCTGTTTCCTTATCAATTGTTTCTATGACCTGAAGATTTGTCTTTCCCGGGAATTCCATTGCAGCCTTCCTTGCACGTTCACATGCAATGTTCATATTCTGGCACCAGCCATTCCTGAAGATTGTTACATTAACTTTTTCTGATCCTTTCTCAGGTTTTTTTATTCTTTTTGTGAACTTCGGGGGTATCGCCCCATCTTTGAAAGGTTTCCACAGAAGCCGCATGATACCATTCTTTTCCACTACTTCATATCCTTGTTTTCTGAACCACGAAGCACGCATGAATACAGGAATTGAAACTCCCCAGGTAACCATGCCGTATGCTCCCAGCTCCCTGGCATCATCTTCAGCAGCCTTAAGCAGAGCTGTACCCATACCACGTTTACGGTAATTACCTCTTCCCTGCTTATGGCCATGAACCCAGATACATAGAACAACATAAAGATTATTCCCCTGGTACATGGAATGTTCGATCGGGAGATATTGTATCATGCCTCCTATAACACCATTTTCATCGAGAGCATATTTTACCTTCAGCCCCCTGGTTTTCATTCTTTCGTACCAGGTTTTTTTGTAATCCCCTGCCTCTTTGATCTCATCTGACCATTCCTCGAGGCAGCAGAAATAATGGCTGTCGGTCTCGGGAGTTATATCAACGATTTTCATATCACTTAATGAGTTTTGATTTTTTATGGGGGTTGGCACGGACCACGAGGGTAAATAATCCCATAAGCAGAAGGGCTCCGCCAAGGAACCACATCGATGCTCCAATGCTGCCTGTCTTATCTTTCACGATGCCGACTAATGTTGGGCCAACAAATCCTCCGAGATTTCCGACAGAGTTTATTAAAGCTATTCCTCCCGCAGCTGCGGTGCCGCTTAAGAACATTGTCCCAAGCACCCAGAAAGGTCCGATGGTTGATTTTATTCCAACCAGTGCCAGAGTAAGGGTTACCATTGCAAGATATGGATTTTTCAGGTAGGCGCTGAAAGCAAATCCTATTGCTGCGACAAAGGCTGCTATTGCTATGTGCCAGCGTCTTTCTCCGGTCCGGTCTGAACTATAGCCCACAATAAGCATAACTACCATAGCTACAACATATGGGATTGCATTTATCAGTCCGACTGTTGCATAATTGTTTACCGAAAATCCCTGAATAATTGATGGCATCCACATTTCGTAGCCATAACCTCCAACATTCATAAGGAAGTATATAAGGCACAGAAGCCAGACGCGACCACTTGAAAGTGCCTCAGACAGGCTGTGTTTTGTTTTTCCCTTTTCCTGGGCGATCTCGTCATCGAGTCGGGATTGGATCCATTTTTTCTCACCTTGAGACAACCATTTGACCTTTTGGGGCCCGTTTGGAAGAAAAATAAAGATAACGACAGCCATTAGTACGGCAGGAATACCTTCAAGAAGAAAGAGCCACTGCCAGCCATCCAGCCCGAATTTTCCATGAAGTCCGAGAATTGCCCCGGATAATGGTGAGCCGACGATGCCGGCAATAACACTGCCGGTATAGAACAGAGCTATTGTGTGTGCCCTCTCTTTAGAAGGATACCAATATGTCAGGTATAAAATCACACCAGGGAAAAAACCTGCTTCGGCAATTCCCAGCAAGAACCTTACAACATAAAAGGCAGTCGTGCTTCTGATGAAGATCATTGTCATTGTAACAAGTCCCCATATGATCATGATCCGGGCTATCCAGAACTTAGCACCCACCCTTTGCATTATCAGGTTACTAGGTAGTTCAAACAGGAAATAGCCTATAAAGAATAAGCCTGCACCTATTCCATATATGGCTCCAAATATCTCCTCATTCACTCCAAGCACCTCGCGGAGCTGAAGCTTGGCAAAACCGACATTAATACGATCAATGTAAGCGATAATATAACAGACGAAAAGCAAGGGAAGCAGGCGCCATGAGATCCTGTTGAATAGGGCGCTGGATTTTTCGGGTGTTTCGTTAAAAGACTCTGACGAAGAATCCTCCTGCATTCTTGCACTGCCTGGATCTCTGAGCTTATCTGAAAATGAATTATTATTTACCTGAGGCTTGTTGCTTGTATTATCTTGTCCTTTGGAAGTATTATTGAATAAAGACATATTGAGGGAGATTTAGAAACAGCTTACAATATACATAGTAATAATTATAATTTCTATATGATGATTCTCTTTTCTGTCCGGAGATAAAGGTTTTTCTTGATGGATCTTACATTCAGCACCTTCGGCGCTGATTTAATTCATGTAGTATCTTCAACCCCGGGTTGTTGACCCGGGGTTATTCACATTCAGCACCATCCGGTGCCGCTATACTTGAAAATCTGTTTGATCCGGCAAATCTTCATGTATTGAAAGATTATACCACAACTAATCGCAAATCATCCTATCAATTACCTGCCTGCGAACGAGCTGCTTGACAATTTCATGATTCAGGCTTCTGACGATGAAAAATGAGATTATGATAAATCGTTAGTCAGGTTATACATAGCTCTTAAAGAGTATGATACGAATTGCACGGGCGAAACCAGTAAGATTAGCTATCCCTCCTGCTCAGCTCTAAAAGAGTATAATGGGAATAATCAAGGTGAAACCAGAGATAAGCAACCTTCACGTATGCTTAGGCTCTGAAAGAGCCTGATGTGAATAACCCCGGGCCGACAGCCCGGGGTGTACCGCCACCTCTCGAATGAAAGCTCCGAAGGAGCTGAATATCCTCCTTAACCTCTTCAACTTTTTCAACGCTTCAACGCTTCAACTTTTCAATCCTCAATTAACCAACTGTTTACCATGCAGACAGGGGATTATTCGTTTCACTCATTGGGTTTTTGTTTTAAGTCGGACCTTAACAAAACGAGTTTTGTACGGCTTTCCTTAAAACAAAAATCCTCCGCCGCCTGGCGGAGGAAGTCTTTGTCATTGCGGAGAGAGGGGGATTCGAACCCCCGGTCCCGCTTCTAGCGGGACACACGCTTTCCAGGCGTGCCAGTTAAGCCACTCCTGCATCTCTCCCTCCGTCCTCCGTAGCTTTAGCGAAGGAGGACTTATCAATTCAACTTCTCTAAAAAAGCGCATCAAATTACAAAAATATTTCAAGATTAAGATTTATCAGGACATTTCTCCTGATAACGACTTGCTTAAATGCTTCAGGACATCCTTATTATTTTTATACTTACCCAGAAGATGCATAAGTTTTGTCACTGAAGCTTCCGAGGTGATATCCTTCCCACTTACGACACCGGCAGCCAGCATCTCCCGGCTGGTCTCATATAAGCCCATCTCAACACTTCCTCCATGACACTGAGTTACGTTGAAAATAATCCCTCCATCCCTGATAAAACCCTTAATATCATCAAGAAACCACCTGTATGTGGGGGCATTACCTGATCCGAATGTCTCTATAATAAGAGCTCTCAACCCTTCGGTCCTCATGACAGCCTGAACGAAATTCCTGTTTATTCCCGGGAAAAGTTTTAGAATGGCAACATTATTGTCGAAGGTCTTATGGACAATAAGTTTCTTTGCCTCTTTTGGATATTTAATGTGGTTGTAATTGAATTTAAGATGAAGACCGGCTTCTGCCAAAGGCGGGTAATTTGGCGAGCTGAACGCATCAAAATGCTCAGCGCTCATTTTTGTGGTACGGTTACCTCTCGTAAGCTTATTATCGAAATATATGCAAACTTCCGGCACAACGGGAGCTTCATTCTCACGCGCTGCTGCAATTTCAATAGAGGTAATAAGATTCTCACGACCGTCTGTCCTGAGAAGTCCTATCGGCAGTTGCGATCCGGTAAAGATAACAGGCTTCGTAAGATTCTCCATCATAAAACTTAACGCTGAGGCAGAATAAGCCATTGTGTCAGTACCATGGAGGACCACGAATCCGTCATAATTATCGTAATTATGTTCTATTATCTCAGCCATCCTGACCCAGAAAACCGGGTCTATATCAGAAGAATCCTTTACCGGATCAAAAGAAACAGATTCCAGATTAAAGCCGGAATTGCTCAGCACCGGAACATGTCTGGTTATGTGCTTGAAATCGATAGGGACCAGCGATCCGGTTTTCGGATCATGTACCATTCCTATTGTACCGCCTGTATAGATTATAAGAACGGAGATCTCTTCAGCTTTTTTCATGATTGGCTATATATTGAAAAGCCGGCATGAATTTTCGAATGTTATCCTGGCAACCTCTTCCTCCCCGGTACCGAAAATCTCTGCAAGTTTTCTGTTTATAATGCAAAGATAATAACTCTCGTTACGTTTTCCTCGGAAAGGGACCGGGGCAAGATAAGGGGAATCAGTTTCCAGGACTATATTCTGAAGTCCGATCTCTCTGACTATATCGGGGAGGGTGGAATTTTTGAACGTCACAGGGCCTCCTATACCCAGTTTGAAACCATTTCCGACAGCTTTTATGGCATCCTTTATATTACCTGAAAAAGCATGAAACACGCCGGTAAGGGTCTCTCCACTGAATTCATCAAGGACGGAAAAAACTTCTTTTATAGAGTTTCTGGAATGTATGACAACCGGCAACCGGTAACTGATCGCTAAAGCTACCTGCTGCCGGAAAGCCAGAACCTGTTCTTTAAAAAAAGTCTTATCCCAGTAGAGGTCAATTCCTATCTCACCGACTGCGATATATTTATCCCGATTTGCTAATTCACTGATTTGCTTCAGGACAGCGAGATAACCATGATTAACTGATGTAGGATGAAGGCCGATCATAGGATGGCAGATATCCTTATACTTTCTTGTGGCAGCGAGCATTGGAACAACTGAGCCGAAGTCAATATTCGGCATCAGCATTTTTACAACTCCATTGCTTACAGCCCTGGTTACAATCTCATCCCTGTCAGCGTCGAATTCAGGCAGATAGAGATGAGTATGTGTATCGATGAGCTGCATTAAACGACACCCTGTGCGATCATTGCGTTTGCTACTTTAACGAATCCTCCTATATTGGCACCGTCGACATAGTTAATGTAGCCATCTTCCTTTGATCCGTATTTAACGCAAGTTGAATGGATGTTCTTCATTATGATCTTAAGCCGGTCATCGACCTCTTCACGTGACCACGGGAGGCGCATTGAATTCTGTGTCATTTCAAGACCTGATGTGGCTACACCACCTGCATTGGCAGCTTTCCCGGGTGCAAACAATATCTTTGACCTGATGAAAAATTCAACAGCTTCCGGGGTTGAAGGCATATTTGCTCCTTCTGCAACACATATACAGCCATTTTTGACAAGCATCTTAGCATCAGCTTCATCAATTTCATTCTGAGTGGCATTAGGCATGGCAATATCGCATTTTACACTCCACGGTCTCTTACCCTCGAAATACTCCACACCAAATTTCTCAGCATAATCCTTGATCCTGCCTCTCTTAATATTCTTCAGCTCCATAACATATTTCAGTTTTTCAGGAGAAATGCCTTTCGGGTCATAAATGAAACCGTTTGAATCGGATAATGTAACTACTTTACCACCTAACTGTGTTACTTTTTCAGCAGCATACTGAGCAACATTCCCGGAGCCGGAAATGCATACAGTTTTCCCTTCGAAGCTTTCCCCTCTCGTTGACAGCATCTCCTGAGCAAAATATGTAACACCGTAGCCTGTTGCTTCAGGTCTTATAAGCGATCCGCCCCATTCAATACCTTTACCTGTAAGAACTCCGGTAAATTCGTTCTTTAATCTTTTATACTGGCCAAACAGATATCCTATTTCACGTCCTCCCACACCGATATCACCTGCAGGAACATCAGTGTCAGCACCAATATGACGGAAAAGCTCAGTCATAAAGCTTTGGCAGAATCTCATAACCTCGTTATCGGATTTTCCCTTGGGATCAAAATCTGATCCGCCTTTCCCGCCGCCCATCGGAAGAGTTGTAAGACTATTTTTGAAGACCTGTTCAAATGCCAGGAATTTCAGGATCCCGAGATTGACTGTGGGGTGGAAACGGAGCCCCCCTTTATATGGTCCTATGGCACTGTTCATCTCTATTCTGAAGCCTCTGTTTATCTGAATCTCGCCTTTATCGTCAAGCCAGGGAACCCTGAAGATTATAGTTCTTTCAGGTTCTGACATCCTTTCAAGTATTTTTGAATACTTGTATTTGGGATTTTCTTCTATAAAGGGAATAAGTGATTCAGATACTTCCTGAACAGCCTGGTGAAATTCATTCTCACCAGGATTCTTTGCCTTAATCAATGTCATGAATTGTTGTACTCTGGGATCCATAAGTCAGAATTATTCTTCAAATAATTGGATCAATAAAAATAGAAAAACAATAGACAAAATATTCTCTTTCTTAATAAAATATTTCATTAATGGGGAATCCCGAAAAAAAGTAATATCACTATCCGGGAATGGGTGGAGAGGATCAGCATACTACATGATTCATACGGTCCTGTAAATATTTCCAGGGTAACATTTGATAAGTCCTTTGAATTCCATTTGCAGCAGTATTGACGATAATTTAAATACAGGCAGATCCAGCTTTCTGCAGATAGCATCGATTGTCATTTCACTTTCGGCAGAAAGCAGTTCATAAATTGATTTTTCCTTATCATCAAGGTCAGAAAAAAGAGTTTTTTGAAGGGGAACAGCAGATTTTTCAGGTTTCCAGTTGAGAAAATATTCAATATCACCGGCATTTTCAACAAGTGCAGCTTTGGAGGTTTTTATCAGGTTGTTGCAACCGGCCGACCACTGGTCATCTGGTCTGCCTGGGACAGCGAGTACATCGCGATTATATGAATTGGCTATATCAGCAGTAATCAGGGCTCCTCCTTTTATCCCTGATTCAATTACAAGAGTGGCATCGGATATCCCGGCTATTATACGGTTCCTTTTTATAAAATTGTTCCTCTCAGGCAGAGCATCTGAAAGGAAATCGCTGAGAAGTCCTCCGTTTCTGAGTATGGTATCAGCCGTAGGTCTGTGAACAGAGGGGTATATGGTCTTGAATCCATGTGCAAGCACAGCTATAGTCTGAATATTATTTGAGATCGCAGCCTTGTGAGAAGCAATATCAATACCATATGCCAGTCCGCTTACTATTATAAGGTCAGGATGTCCGCCAGCAAGTCCTCCGATGATCTTTTCGCAGTTCTCCCTGCCCCTTGATGTTGCATTTCTGGTGCCTACAACACTCAAAATCTTTAAGGAATTAAGATCTGATGTGCCTTTGTAAAAAAATGTCACGGGAGAATCGTCACATTGCCTGAGCCTGAAGGGATAGTCGTTGTCGAGGTAGAAATATACCTTTATGTTTTTAAGGCTTACGTACTCAGCCTCTCTTTCAGCAATTTCAAGATAGGACCGGTCACTGATATACCTGGCAAGACTTGTTCCTATTCCCGGGATTTTAACCAGGTTCCTGTATGATTCATGGAACACTGCTTCAACACTTCCCATATATGAAACAAGCTTACGGGCATTAATATCCCCAATTCCGGGGATCAGGCCTAAAGCAATCTTATGCTTCAGGGAGATATCTTCAGGCATAGCACAAAGAATTGAGACATGTAAATATAAAAAAAAAGCAGGCACCTTTTGTATGGGGTGCCTGCTTTTTTTAACGGGTGGTATTAGATTACACCCATATCGAGCATAGAATTTGCAACTTTAAGAAAACCTGCAATATTTGCCCCTTTTACATAATCAGTATAACCGTCCTCTTTCTTGCCGTATTTAACGCACTGTCCGTGAATATTGCACATTATTTCGTGCAGCCGCTGATCAACCTCCTGGCTGTTCCATCTTAATTTCATCGCATTCTGGGTCATTTCGAGTCCGGATGTTGCAACTCCACCTGCATTAACAGCTTTCCCTGGTCCGAAAAGGATCCGGTTATTGCTGAACACTTCAACGGCTTCGGGAGTACAACCCATATTTGAAACTTCAGCTACAAGCATAACGCCGTTTTTAACAAGGGTTTTTGCATCCTCTCCATCAAGTTCATTCTGTGTTGCGCAGGGCAATGCAATATCAACCTTAACTTCCCACGGGCGCTTTCCTTCATGAAATTCAACACCTTCAAATTCATATGAATACGGTTTTACTATGTCCTGGTTGGAGGCCCTCAGCTCCAGCATGTATTCGATCTTTCTACCGGATATCCCTTCAGGATCATAGACATAACCATCAGGACCTGATATAGTAACAACTTTTGCTCCGAGTTCTGTGGCTTTGAGAGCAGCGCCCCAGGCTACATTTCCGAAACCCGAAATGGAGATAGTTTTTCCAGCCAGTGATTCCTTCTTTGTGGCAAGCATTTCCTGTGCGAAGTAAATAGCACCGAATCCTGTAGCTTCAGGTCTGATCAGAGACCCGCCCCAGTTGCTTCCTTTCCCTGTCAGCACACCTGTGTGATCGCCCCTGAGTTTTTTATACATGCCGTAAAGGAATCCGATCTCACGTCCGCCAACTCCGATATCTCCTGCAGGAACGTCAGTTTCGGGTCCTATGTGTTTCCATAATTCAAGCATAAAAGACTGACAGAAACGCATCACTTCGGTATTTGACTTGCCTTTCGGATCAAAGTCTGAACCACCTTTTCCGCCACCCATTGGAAGTGTTGTAAGAGCATTCTTGAAAATTTGTTCAAAGCCAAGGAATTTCAGGATACTGAGATTTACACTGGGGTGAAAACGAAGTCCGCCTTTATACGGCCCTATGGCATTGTTGAACTGAACCCTGTACCCCAGATTCACTTTTACATTACCTTCATCATCAATCCATGGAACCTTAAATGCGATTATCCGGTCAGGTTCAACCAGCCGTTCAATTATATTTGCAGATTCAAACTGAGGATTATCGTTATAAACTTCTTCGATTGATTCGACAACTTCTCTCACTGCCTGAAGATATTCAACCTCTCCAGGATGTTTCTTTTCGAGGTTGTTCATTAATTTATCAACGTTCATGATATAAATGATTTTAGTTAATGGTTAGATTTTGATTACTCAAAATTGATCTGTATTTTATTCATTAAAAATGATTTAACTCATGTTATTCAATGAGCCTGGTTACTTTTTGGAACCATATGATGAGAGCGACCTTATAAGCTTTTCTTTTTGATCCTTTGTGAGTGCACTTATATAGACAGGTGGAAATTTAGCAGTACCGTGTACTGTTTTCTGGAAAAGTGTTAAATAACTGCTCAATCCGAAGTATTTCTCAGAAATCTGATATCCTGCAAAGCCGGGTTTATAGATCTCGATTGAATTTTTTTTACCCCCGACAATCCCCGCGTTGAAAAACCTGAATACGAGGTTCTCTCCTTCATCGGAATAATAAACGTACTGATAATTGAATATCATCGGAATAAAAGCTATCATCAGCCATATAACAATTATGACAAGAGTCCAAATTCCGTCACCAACTCCCAGGAGCGGGAATTTTATCAGTTTTATCAGATAAGCCAGTGCTATCCATACTATTGCCCCAACTGTGGCAAAAAACAATTTTATCCTGAAATTAATTATCGTTTTACTGTTATCGAAGGTCATGAATGTAGATTTAAATGAACAAATATCTATAACCGATTATGTAAAATTAAGAAAACATAATTATATGGTTAAGCTAAGTTAATAATTCATGAGTCACTGTCAATGAAGGATCAGTTCCTTTTAGTCTTAAAAAACCTGATTATCAATTCGCTGCATTCATCTGCCAGTAATCCTTTAATTACTTTTGTCCTGGGATGGAGCAATTGTCCAGCTATTCTGGTGTATCCTTTTTTTTCATCAGATGCACCGTATACGAGTTCCGATGCCTGACTCCATCCGATTGCTGCAGCACACATTGCACAGGGCTCAAGGGTTACATATATTGTACATCCTGTGAGGTATTTGCCTCCAAGCCAGGCGGCTGCAGAGGTGATAGCCTGCATTTCGGCATGAGCTGTAGGATCCTTCAGGGTTTCTGTCAGATTGCCTGCCCTTGCAATGATTGTATCATTATAAACAACCACAGCACCGACAGGGATTTCCTGTTTCCCTAACGCTTTTGCGGCTTCTTCGAGAGCAGCCTTCATAAATTTCTCTCTTGTCTTTTTTATCATGGATTACTTATAGAAGATTAAAATTAGCAAGAAAATATCAATAAACCTCTATTATCCCATCCTCTGTCCATTTTTTCTTATTTTTGCTGAAATTTTTAAGATCAGAACATGTACAGGACACACACATGCGGTGAACTGAAGATCAGCGATGCAGGCTCCAGGGTTATATTATGCGGATGGGTACAGAGGTCGAGAGATCTCGGGGGTATGACATTTGTGGATCTCCGCGACCGTTATGGTATTACCCAGCTGGTATTCAACCTGGAAACTGACAGGAATCTCTGCGAACAGGCACGCAGGCTGGGCCGGGAATTTGTAATTCAGGCTAAAGGGGAAGTGAAGGAAAGGAGCAACAAGAATCCACGGATACCTACAGGAGACATTGAGATCGCTGTCAGTGAGCTCAATATCCTTAACAGAAGTGAACTCCCTCCGTTTACAATTGAGGAAGAGACCGACGGTGGAGAAGAACTACGGATGAAATACCGCTATCTCGACCTGCGAAGGCCGCCGGTTAAAAGCAATATTATACTTCGTCACAGAGTCGCCCGGGAAGTACGGAAATATATGGATTCAATCGGATTTATTGAAGTTGAAACGCCGGTCCTTATAAAATCCACCCCTGAAGGGGCACGTGATTTTGTAGTGCCAAGCAGGATGCAGCCAGGAACCTTTTATGCATTGCCACAATCTCCCCAGACTCTCAAGCAGCTCCTTATGGTAGCAGGATTTGACAGGTATTTTCAAATAGTTAAATGTTTCCGCGACGAAGATCTGAGAGCTGACAGGCAGCCTGAATTTACCCAGATTGACTGTGAAATGTCTTTTGTGGAAAGGGATGATATACTTGATACTTTTGAAGGACTGGCAAAATATCTTTTCAGGCAAATAAAGGATATTGATTTTAAGGGGCCTTTTATAAAAATGCCTTACGCGGAAGCGATGGAGAATTATGGTTCCGACAAGCCTGATATCCGATTCGGGATGAAAATCAAAGACCTTACAGCTTTAACAAAAGGTCATGGTTTTCAGGTTTTTGATAACGCAGAATATATTGGGGCTATATGTGTACAGGGTTGTGCCGGGTATTCAAGGAAACAGATTGATGAGCTTACAGAGTTTGTAAAGCGTCCGCAGATAGGAGCAAAAGGACTGGTTTATATTAAATATGGTTCCGACGGGGTACATTCCACAATAGATAAATATTATTCAGCCGATGAGCTGCTTAACTTGATAAAAGTT
>MTKZ01009707.1_pt1 | contig 13852 bp, 12 predicted proteins | sample 1042781 | NCBI WGS metagenome assembly MTKZ01 (sample SAMN06212207, study PRJNA360539) | anaerobic digester metagenome | biome: Wastewater treatment plant; material: sludge; isolation source: anaerobic digester fed with sludge from wastewater treatment plant | place: Denmark: WWTP Viborg ...
ATAAATAACAACAACACTGACTGTCCATGAAAATCTAAATTTACGATGTATATATGACGCAATTGGTAAAATTAAATAAGTTAGTATTAAAGAAAATATAATCGGAGCAATCATATTTCGAAGGAAATAAATACTAATCGACAATATGACAAACAATCCGATTACAACAAATTGTTTTGTACTATTTTGCCATCGAGGAGAACGATTTGGAACAACCTGAACAGGTAGTTCTTTTCCTTTCTCTTCGAAAACAACAGCTTTCGGCTCGGGCGGCCTGATTTTATTAATTGTATTTGAAAGAAAATTTTTGAACATAGTACTTTCAAAAAAATAGAAAAAGCTCTCCGACCGACACAATTCTTTACCTATCGGAGAGCTTCAGCTTGTTCAATTATTTTTTACGGATAAATAGCGCAGGCTTCAGCACTCCATAAGAATGGGAATACATCACACCACAAGTAGTTTGTATCGATAATGATGATGAAGACAATTATTGCAATAATGAAAAGCAAAACAGCTCCTAAAATGATGTAAAGTTTTTTTCTTTTTTGAGCTTCTTCATCAGCTTGATTTTCTTCATTCTGTGGATATCCGGCCTGATAACCATAATTCTGCGGGTAACCTGGATATCCTCCGCCATAATACGGATTATTCTGCGGTACATTTCCTTGTTGTCCATAACCTTGTTGAACTGGATTGTTCATATAGCCAGATTGCGGATAAGGCTGGTTTGCCATCCATGGCTGTTGCGGAAATTCGTTCGGATTTTGACCGTATGGCACAGGCGCTGCATATGGATTTTGAGGTTGATTCCACGGTTGGCCCGGATACTGTGAAGATTGGCTTTGCGGCATATTAAATTGAGAATTGTCGGCATTCATCTGACCGGGAACTGGATAATTGGAATTTTGCGGATTCGGGAACTGAGACTGTCCAAAAGCAGGATTCATCGGTTGATATTGCGGAATCTGTTGTCCTGGATAAGGTTGTTGATTGAAATTTTGCTGATATGGATAGGGCTGATCAGGATATGCCTGAGGATATGGCCTATTGAAATCAGGAATATTGTTCTGTTGTCCATATATTGGGGTTGAATTATTACCCTGCGGCTGGCCAAAATTTGGCTGCGAATTTTCACCTGATTTTGGGTTCATTTTGTCTTCCATATCATTATTTTGGATTTTTTCTAAATTTATATCTTCTGTCAAATTTGTATTCGGGTTGGATTTTATGGATCCGATCTGATTTTTCAGAAGGTNNTTGAGCTTCCATTTTCCGGAACCGGAGGTTGATATGAAGGAATCATATTTGACTGAGCGTATGGATTATTTAGATTTGATTGATAATTTTGCGGCGGAAATGGTGCATACGGTGTCTGCATTTCCGGAACTTTTTCCAGAACCAAAGCTACTTCACCCCCAAGCATGATAACAGAATTTTCAGTGATCTGCACAGGAGTTGTAACAGGCATGTTGTTTACTGTCGTTCCATTGGTTGAATTATTATCCACAAGAACGACATTGTTCATATCCTGATGATAAATAATCAAATGAATTCGTGAAACCGAATTCTCGGTTAAGATAATATCACAGGATGGATCTCTTCCGATTTTAAATTCCGGTTTATTAATAATAAATGCCTCCCCCCTTAATGAACCGGAATGAACACGGATTTGATATTTATTATTCATATTTACTCCCGACTCTATACCAATCAAGGTCTTCTTTTTTTTATTCATCAAAATTTTATTATATCATAACAGACAATTCTAATTTTTCGCATCAATTAAACAATAATTCAAAGTATGTAATGAATTCTTATTATTCTTATGGCTTCTTAGTTCCACACAAAACCATAAAAACAACATACTTCCTCTTTTTTTATAAGGTTAAACCAAATTTCGAATTGCTGGCAATAAAAATTGTTTTTATCTTTTCCGTATTAAGTGGCTGGTTTTGTTGACATTATGGAATTCAGCAAATCGAAGTATTCTTTATTTTCAAATAAGCCTCTCCAAATTTTATTTTTTTTGGATGTTTTGCGTTAATTGTATAAGTATCAGGAAAATAATTATTTTTCAGCTTACATTTTGAAATGTTGTTTTTTCTTCAATTCAACAATTATGATTTACCATATTTCGTGAATAATTAACAGGCAGTGAATGGTATACACTATTCACTGCCTGTTGCAAAAAAACATTAAGTATTCGGGATTTCTGTTTCTGTTGGTCTGATATGATAATGTGTATGCAAGTATTGATGAGATACTTCACTGTTTGGTTCTTTTAACCATTTATCATACAACTCGCATACAAGTACATTATCTCTGGCTATACGAATTTGCTGTCGTGTATCAGCGACATGCAAGCCATTCATCCTTTTATTGCGCTGCTTCATCTCATTGGGCAAAGGCTGTCCGCCTCCACCTACACAACCTCCGGGGCATGCCATGATTTCGACGATATCATATTCAAGTTGTTTGGAATCCAATGCTTCTAAAACTCTACGTACATTACCCATTCCGCTTACAACAGCTAATTTTACTTGAGAACCATCCGGCAAATCAACCAGCGCAGAGCGTAAACCGGGGAAACCATCAACTGGAGACATTTCGATATCTGTGATTCGCAATCCGGTTAATAAATAGGTTGCTTCGCGCACAACTGCAGTCGCAACACCACCTGTCATACCGTAGATAACCGCTGATCCAGTTGAAAGTCCATAAGGAATATCAAATGATTCTTCTTGTAATTCATTGAAAACAATTCCCGCAGATTTGATCATTTTTGCCAACTCAGAGGTTGTTATGACTGCATCCACATCCTGATATCCGTTTGTGCTAAGTTCCGAACGCGCAGCTTCAAATTTTTTGGCAACGCATGGCATTACAGAGACTATAAATAATTTATCACGGGGAATTCCCTGTTCTTCAACATAATGGTGTACCAGAAGTGATGCATCCATTGCTTGAGGGCTTTTGCAGGTTGAGAGATTCTTAATTTTTTCAGGGTATAGTGTTTCACATGCTTTTACCCATGCTGGACAACAGGATGTAAAATGCGGCAAATTTTCTTTTTTGGTAAACCGTTTTAGAAATTCTGTTGTTTCCTCCCAGGTTGTTAAGTCCGCTGAATAGCAAGTATCAAAAACTTGATCAAAACCCAGTTTTTTGATTGCAGCAACCAATCGGCCTGTTTCAACCACGCCAGGATTCTCGCCAAACTCTTCTCCAATCGCAACACGTACTGCAGGCGCAATGGACATTACCACTTTCACTTCCGGATCATACAGCTTCTTCCAAATCAGGTTTACTTTCGAAGGACTCGTTAAGGCTCCAGTCGGGCACACTGCTATACATTGTCCGCAATTAATACAATTCGTTTCAGCAAGTCCCCGATTGAAGGCACTCATGACTCGTGTTTTGGAGCTCCGATTCGCAAAATCAATCGCTCCGATTCCTTGAATTTCTGCACAAGTTCTAACGCAATCTCCGCACAAAATACATTTATTCTCATCCCGTGTGATACTGACGCTGGTCCGATCAATTGGCAGCATTTGTTTATCAGCAGCGAATCGGATGGTATCGATTCCAAATTTATTGCATAACTCTTGAAGCTTGCATTTTCCGCTCTTGGAACATGTTGTGCATTCGCGATCATGATTAGCCAGGAGTAATTCAAGCATCATTTTACGGATTTGAATTAACCTTGGAGTATGCGTTTTGATTATCATCCCGTTTGCAGGCGGCGTCGAACAGGAACTGATGATCTGTCCCTTATCTGTTTCAACGACGCAAAGCCGGCATGCTCCATATATCGACAATTCAGAATGATAACAAAAAGTAGGCATGTCTATTCCTGTTTTTTGAATCATCTCCAAAAGGTTTTTCTCACCTTCAATTTTGACATCTCGATCATTGATTTTTACATAGCCAGCCATTTTTTACCTCACTTCAATTGCATCAAAACGACACGTTTCTTTACAAACGCCGCATTTTATACAGAGATCCTGGTTTATTTGGAAAGGATTTTTAATAATTCCGGAAATCGCTTGTGATCTGCATTTTTTCGCACATGCACCGCATCCGACACATTTTTCCGGAACAATGGTATAGTGTTTGAAAGCTTTACACACGCCTGCCGGGCATCGATGTTCGACGATGTGAGCGATGTACTCATCACGAAAATATCGCAATGTTGTCAAGATGGGGTTTGCTGCGGTTTTTCCCAGTGCACATAAAGAAGCATCTTTTACAACGGATGCAACTTCCTCTAAGAGTTCAAGATCTTCCAGCGTTGCACGATCTTCGACAATTTTTGTCATGATGTTTAGCATCTGTTTTGTTCCTTCCCGACATGCAACACATTTTCCGCAGGATTCCGCCTGGATAAATGTCATAAAATATCGGGCAACTTCAACAATACAATTGTCTTCGTCCATCACAACGATACCACCTGAGCCGACCATGGCACCGACTTTTTGAAGCGAATCATAATCTAAAGCGTTGTCCAATTGTGATTCGGGCAGGCAGCCACCTGATGGACCGCCGATTTGCACAGCTTTAAATTTCTTTTGATTTTGTATGCCACCACCAATATCGAAAACCATCTCGCGAAGCGTTGTACCCATCGGAATCTCGACCAGCCCTGTATTTCGAACTTTCCCGGTCAACGCAAATGTTTTTGTTCCGGGGCTTTTTTCTGTTCCAATAGATTTAAACCATTCTGGACCATTAAGAATGATCTTTGGAATATTTGCCAGTGTTTCCACATTGTTTATGATTGTTGGCTTCTTGTACAAGCCAGAAACTGCAGGGAATGGAGGTCGGGGACTTGAAATACCTCTTTTCCCCTCTATAGAAGCCATTAATGCGGTCTCTTCACCGCATACGAATGCTCCCGCTCCTTCACGTACGGAAAGAGAATATGAGAATTCACTTCCCATAATGTTTTTACCTAATAATCCGGCTTCTTCGCATTGTTTAATAGATGCTTTCAGTCGTTTTACAGCTAAAGGATATTCCGCACGAACATAAAAGATTCCTTCATCGGCTCCGATTGTGTACCCTGCAATCATCATTCCTTCAATCACCCGAAAACAATCGCCTTCCAGTACTGAACGATTCATGAACGCTCCGGGATCTCCCTCGTCGCCATTACAAATCATATATTTCTTTTCAGAGTTCTGCTNNCAAATTTCCATTTCGTTCCGGTTGGGAAGCCACCACCACCTCTGCCGCGCAATCCTGATTCGGAAACAATTTGATTGACATCTTCTGGACTCAAGCCAGAAAGAACTTTTGCTAAGGCTCGAAACCCATTATCAGCGATATATTCTTCAATAGAGGCAGGATCAATGTGACCGCTATGCTCCAATATATTTATTTTTTGTTTTCGGTAAAATGGTGACTCTTCGATATGGAGATACGGTTTATTGGTTTCGGGATCTTTTTCAAGGAGTCTCTCGACAACTTCGCCCTTTAAAGAAGAGCAATAAATTTCTTCTGCATCTTCTTCCTTCACATGCACATAAACAAGGTTCAGCGTATCTACGCGAACCATTGGACCTCGTGTACAGAATCCAAGGCATCCGGTTTTAACAATCGCTTTCCCTTTAACATTTTCATCGTTTGAAAGCAACTGAATATTTACCAAACCACCATCTTTTTCTGCGACTTCCACCAATTTTTTATAAACGTTCAAAGATCCGTTAGCAATACAGCCTGTATCAGCACAAACTGAAATCCGCAAGGTTTGCCGGCTAAGCGCATTCCGATATTTTTCGCTTGCTTGAACCAAATCTGTAATTGAGTTGATTCTTTCCATTATGACTCCTAATCACCATTTTTTCGGTTATAAAGCATATCAATGACCCCCGCGGCAGTTTCCGGATCCATATGCGGGTAAACAGTCTCGTTGATAACCATCACTGGTCCGATGCTGCAAGCACCAAGACATGCAACGGTTTCCAATGTAAAAAGGCCATCTTTCGTGGTCTTTTTGTCAGTCTGCAGGTTTAACTTTTTCACCAATGCATCATAAATCAGCATGGAATTCCTGACATGACAGGCTGTACCGTTGCATATCTGCACAAGATATTTCCCTTTGGGATCCAATGAAAATTGTGCATAAAACGTCGCAACACCATAAATGGTCTGTGCAGTAACTTTCAGACCTTCTGCCAGTTGAAGCAATGCAACTTCTGGAAGATAATGGTATTTTTCCTGAACTTCCTGGAGCATCGTTATGACTTCTGCTTTTTTATAAGCATGATCCTCGAGGACGTCCAAAGTAAACGCCTTTACTTCTTCTACACTTATAGTACTCATCTCTTCTCCGTTTTATTCAAATGTATTTTTTATGTGAAAATTTTTACAAGTGATTAAGGAGAATTTTACTATAGTTAAAAAAAGATGACAACAATAATTTACTGACAAATGAAAATAGAGTTGATTCTGATTAAAAGATGAAAAGAATTGTTCTCGAGTAACAATAATTCGAAATATTGACTTGCTATTCGAATAATTTGTTCATTGAAAGTGGTTAGATTTTCGCAGTGTATTTGATTACAGGCATAACAAAGGTGTTTTATAGTGAAATAATCGGTTTTCGAACTAAATATTTTCTCTCCACGTTTAAATGAATCCTGTTTTTTTTTATTAAGACACAAAAGGAAGAGTCCAATTGATTATCTGATGAGGAAAACTTCAAATAGATTTTAATTGGGTCGAAAATCAACTCAATTTTTTGATTCACTGGAGAGATTCTTTTGTTAATATGCTTCTACACTAAGTGTAAAAGCATATTAACAACTCATATTTTTTTACTTATGCTTCGATTACTTCAGATAATATATTTTTTTTGCTGCGCAAGTAGAATTAATGATTTTTTCAAGATTCGATGTCAATCCATCTGCCCTCTTTTGCGCTTTTCTCAATTGCTTCATTGACTTTGATAATATAGTGCCCATCTTCAATTGATGCGAAATCTTTCGGCAGGTTAAAATTCCCATTTTCAATATATCGATATATTTTTTGAAAATGCTGCTTCATCGTATCGGAATATCCTTCCAGGTGCCCTCCAGGATAAGAAATTATTTCACGTGTTTCCTGGTGAACTAACGATGGATCTCTCATTAAGATTTCATTCGGTTTGTCACGATTTCCGATCCAAATCTCATTGCATTTTTCCTGGTCAAACGCAACTGATTTCTTTGATCCGTTAATTTCATAAAACAACCGATTTTTTCTGCCTGAACACATCTGAGATACATTAACCTGTCCGAAAACACCATCTTTCATGCGCAGCATGATACTCGCAAAATCTTCATTTTCGATGGGGACTTCAGTATATTCATCGGAAATAAGTAACTTGTTGGAAAATGCAGCTACGGAGTTTTTTGGTTTTTTGCGACTATTGATGAATGTCTTGAAATCTGCAAAAACTGATTCAACATCCTTTTTTGTAATAAACCGGACAAGATCAATCCAGTGGGATGCAATATCCGCTACGGTCCTGAGACTGCCATTGATTTTAGGATCCAATCTCCATGACCAATCCGTGTCTTTTAATAACCAGTCTTGAAAATAACAACCGGTAATCGTGAAGATCTTTCCAAATTCTGCTTCATCTTGGACGATTGATCGGACTTCATGATTCATCGGATAGAAGCGTAAATTGAAATTTACAGCGGCTATCCTATTTGTTTCTCTGGATATTTGAATTAATTCAGCAGATTCTTTTGAATTAACGGCAAGTGGTTTTTCACAAACAATATGCTTGCCTGCAAGCATGGCAGCTTTAGCCTGTTCATAATGAACATTATTCGGACTGCAGATATGAACTACATTGATTTCAGGGTCTTCCAACATTTCCTGAAATGATGAATATCCTTTTTCAAGTTCAAGACGTAGCGCTGAATCTATTGCTCGTTGAGAAGATGATCCACAGATCCCTTTCACAGGAATATTCAATCTCCGCAAACACTCGACATGAACTGGACCAATAAAACCAGTACCTGAAATTCCAGCTTTCAATTTTGCCATCATGATCCCTCGTTGATCAAAAATTCAAATTATATAAACGATTATATGTCGTTCTTTTATTTTTGCGCAATGCGTCAGCAATTCAAAATGAAGCTTCACCCTTTGATTATTAAGGAAAATCTATGTTGGTGTGTCAAAAAACAGTTTGCATATAGTCTTCTTGTCCTCAAATTTTCTCTTTCTTTTAATCATAAAGAATATAACCATCATGTATTCGGGTATAATATTTGTGTCAATTGAATAATTCGATTTATTGAAAAGTTTTTATGAAATAAAAAAGTTTTCTTAGCGTTTGTCAGCTGGGAGCAAATAATAAATTATTCTCCCGAAATTTCGAATCGCTTATATCAATATACAAGAATAGAAAAGAAAAAGGCATGGAAAACCAGAAACTGCCATCTAAGCCAATAAAAAGCACAGGAAAAAGCGGAAAAAAATTTACTATATTTATTTTTCTCCTTTTAATTGCAGCTGGAATTGTTTATTTCTTGACTATCTCATCAGTTCAAACAATCACAAAAATACGCGATTTATCGATTATTTTATTTGTCTTTGAATCGATAATCATTTGTTTTTTTCTGATTATTCTCATTATTCAATTTTCAATCTTAATAAATTTAATACAAAATGAAATTAAACCAATACTGAAAACGACAAAAGAAACAGTCAATCATATCAAAGGTACTGTTGAATTTCTTGGAGATAATATGGTTGAACCGGTAATTCAAACGAATTCGAAAATTGCCGGATTCACAAAAATTATATCAAGCCTGAAATCAGGAATAATAAACAAAAAAGGGAGATAAATATGGCAGAACGAGACAGTTTTAGTTCTTTTATAATCGGTTTTATCGCTGGAGGTATTGCGGGTGCAATTGCAACTGTTCTTTATGCTCCGAAATCTGGAGCAGAAACCAGAAATGCGCTGAAGGAGAAAAAAGAAGAGATTCTAGATAAAGCGAATCTTTCAGTGGATGAAGCATATAAGCAGGCAGAAATGGCAGCTAAGGACGCAAGAGATCGATTTGAAGCGCTGGCCAATACTACAAAATCACGCGCTGAAGAAGTAACACGCCGTGGACAGGTTTTTTTGGAAGAAAGAAAAAATCAATTAAAGGGACTTAAGAATGAGCTGGAAAAGGACGACAGTGCTGAAGAAATCCCGACCATTCCTGAATCTTAACATTTTTCATTAGTATAAATATAAAAATACCTGTCAATTGACAATTGTTGACAGGTATTTTTTATGATTCCATCTCAATTAATTCAGCATTTAAGCTTTCAACATCTCGAAAATCATGAGTTGATATTAGAAGTGTCTTTCCACCAGTCATATGATGAATGCAGTTAATAACGCGTTTTTTATTTTCGGTGTCCAATCCGCGAAATGGTTCATCCATTAAAATGAAGGTTGATTTTGGAACAATAGCTCTGACTATTGCGACCCTCCGCTGCATTCCTCCGCTTAGTTCTGCAATCGGTTTCATGAGATCACTTCGATCCAGTCCAACTTGTTCAAAAATGTCTTCCAGCTTCTGGCGGGAGATATCAAAATCCCTGCAAACAAGTTGGATATTTTTTATTGCGTTGAGATAGTTACACAACCGATTTTCCTGAAAAACGGCAGTAATGGTCTGATTTTCCATTCCATAAATAGCACCGCTGTCAGGTTGTGTCAGCCCTAATAGAATTCGGAAAAACGTAGTTTTCCCACAGCCACTTGGACCCATCAGACAAGTAGTTTTATTTTCTGGAATCGAACAATTCCAATTTGACAATACAATTTGTGTTCCAAAGCTTTTTTTTATGTCAATTGCTTGAATATTCATGACTATGCGCTGTTTTCAATTCCAGTTTTTATATAAGCTAATAAACGCAGATAAAGTTTCTCAAAAGATATACTTAATAAAATTATCACAAACGTCCAGGCAAATAACTCAGCAGAATTAAGATAAATCTTAGCTTCGTACAATCTTTCACCGATACTGCCTGACGGAATTCCAATGAGCTCCGCAGCTACACCACTTTTCCAGCAAAGGCCTAACGCGATCAGACAGCCTGAATAATAAAACGGCAGTACTTCATGCATATAAATATATATAAATTTCGATAAGAATGGAATCCGAAATACTCTAGCCATTTCGACTAATTGTTGATTGACATTAACGATACCCTGCAATGTATTTGTATATATGATCGGGAAAACCATTAAAAAGGATATAACGATCGATAAATTTTTACTTCCGAACCAAAGAATTACGAGTATTACAAAACTTGCAACTGGCGTTGACTTTACAAAGCTGATCAGCGGATTTAGAAGGAACCTGATCGTTGCAAAACGATATGAAAGGATTGCCAGAATTATTCCAAACAAATTGGCTAATAGGAAGCCGGAAGTGATACGAAAAACACTGTAAAAAACAGTTTTCCAAAAAGAAATTTCAAATATCAGTGAAGCAAGTGTTTTAAGAACAAGAATTGGTGATGAAATTAATAGCTCCTGATGGACAATTTGGCTGGTCATCTGCCAGACAACCAGCCAAAATAAAATCGACAGGATTTTTTTTAATTTACTATTTTGCTTTGAAATAAAAAGCTTCATCAGGCATCTTTCCTCCAATAGACTGTGGATTGGCATCAAACAGAACCTGTAAATATCCGTTTAACTTCTTTTCCATCTCATCATCGGTGATGAAAGTAATATTACAGTATGGCAGAGCTTTTACAGCAATCGGAGCAGCAGCAACAATTTCGTATTTTGCGATTAATTCTGCTGCAGATTCGATATTGGAATTGACATATTGTGTTGAGTTATAATAATCCGTCATGAATTGTTCAAACACTTCGGGCGATTTTTCTATAAAATCTTTTTGAGCAACAACACATCCAGTTACTAAAGCGCTATCAGTACTTACTTTATTCCATTCGTCGGAAAGGTTGAGAGCGATTCTAACCTTTTCATTTTTCATTTGCACAGCAGTTACATATGGTTGTGGCAGTAACGCAATCATATTATCACTTTGTCCTAATAATACTGCCAATTCAGTCGATTCACTTTTATACTCAATCGTTACATCTTTGCCGGGCTCTAAACCGTTTTGTGTAAGAATATAATTTAAGGCAAATTCCGGCGTTGTACCTTTCCCTGTTGAATAGATCGTCTTTCCTTTCAGGTCTCCAACACTTTGAACAGAGTTACCTGATTCAACTAAATATAAAACACCTAATGTATTGATAGCAGTAACCAGAACTTGTCCTTTGGTTTTATTATACAAAACACTTGATAAATTGCACGGGACTGCAGCAGCATCTATTTTCCCACTGACTATCCCGGTAACTATTTCGTCAGCTGTTCCATACATGGATACTTGATAATTGTTCCTGGTCAATCCCTGTTCAGAATCATTCATTAACTTCACCATTCCCATGGTTGTAGGTCCTTTTAATGATCCAATTTCTATTGTAGCTCTCGTTTCAGCTTCCTGAGCATAAATATTTTTATTGACGCTCCAGTTTATTGCGAAAAAAAGGATAATACTCAATAGAATTATTGTTCTGGAATTGTGCAGTTTCATGGTCAGATAGATTCTCCTTATCATACGTGTTATACTCATGCAGTGGGAATTATAACCTCGGTTTGTGAAAATTTTCTATATTAGTACATTTTTCATTAGTTCTATAAATGAAATAGATTCCGTAATATTTTCTATTTTTACGTTGAGCTCAAAACTCCATAATAATGGGTATTTTCCCTTTTCGTTAAAGGCTTTTAATTGATGATAAGGGAAAAAAATCGGTTCAGTATATAAAATATTGAAAATAACTAAATATGATGATTTAAAGTAACGTTTAGGTTGTGTTATCGGTTTTTATATCCCTAAATTCGATTTTCCAACTACAATATATTTTAAGAATTATTTAATAAAGGAAGATTTTCATGAAAAACAAAAAATTATTTATTAGCTTTGTATATATCATGGCTTTTGCCTTATTCCTAGGCTTTACATTTGCATGCGAAGCAGCGGATAAAGATATCGTTGCTACGTTAAACGGAACAAACATCACCTTAGATGAATTTAAGGAAGCAGTCCGTTACAAACGATTCAGCACCTTGCAAGAATACCAATATATTGCATATCTCTACTCTATGTATAATATGCCCTTAGATGAATCGCTCACGACAAAATACGAAACAATTTTGAGTGAAGATGGAAAGGTTGATTTGGGTCAAAAAACAATCGATCAACTTGTCTACAACATTATCCTTGACACCGAATCCAAAAAAGCAGGTATATCGGTGACAGATGACGAAGTCAATGAATCATTGAAACAGATGTTTGGCATTACAGAAGAAAGTGCCGCAGATCAGACAGAATCTACTGGAGACACGCTCCTGGATTCCAATTCCTCGGATATGACACCTCCGGAACCTGAAATCAGTCAGGAAGCAAAGCTTCAAACAGCAATGGATGAGTATTTTACGGCAACAGTTGGCGATTTGTTTTCACAAGATTTCTTCACAAATCAAATCTATTACAGTTTGCTTGAATCGAAACTCCTTGACGAGACTGTTTTTGCTAATCATGTCTTTGAAGCTGAGATGGTTTCAGCTCGTCACATCCTTGTTGAAACAGAAGAAATTGCAAAAGAAGTTCTCGAGAAGCTGAATTCAGGGGAAAAATGGGATGATTTAGCTGCTGCATATTCAAAAGATTCAAGTAATAAAGATAAAGGTGGAAATTTGGGTTGGTTTGCCAGAGGAATGATGGTAAAACCTTTTGAAGATGCTGCATTCTCACTTGAAAAAGGAGAAATCAGCGAACCCATTAAAACTGATTTCGGATATCATATTATTGCATCGGATGGAAAAGAAATTCGGCCATTGGAAGATGACGCTTTAAACAACGCGAAAAATGAGCTTTATAAAACCTGGTACGAAAAAGTGAATTCGGAATATAAACCGGAAACCTTCGATATTTGGAAGGATAACATTCCGATGGAACCCGTATTCAAACCGATCGAACAACCAAAAGCCGAAGCAAGCGAAGTACCGGCTGAAGAATCAGCGCCAGAAACCTCACCTGAATCTACTCCGGTTGCTGAAACAAAACAACCGTAAGATTTTTTCGAAAAAAAATGGTCCTCTATACGTAAAGGACCATTTTTTTTTAAACAAAACAGATAACAAAATTGTCTTCTTCAAATTGCTTGATATTGAAAAAGTTCAGTAAATCATATTTTATTGCGAAAGAAATTCTGTTATCGGAGCATCGATGGATTTTCGTTGTAATTTGGAAAATATCGGGGGTTGAATTTGATTTTTTTAATATCATTTGAATTCAACCCCCATATGCAAGGGATTTTACCCGATTTTTCTTTTTGAAAATAAAAACCGCCTAAAGGCGGTTTTTCAACGATATTAAGGATTACACGAATAATTTTGAAACCACCTTCGCCCATTTTTTATAGGAAGATGGTAAGCAATAACAAGACAATCAAAATGATAGAAGTCATTTTTTTCATATTTTTTGATTATATCAAAACTTATTACGCTGTCAATAAAAAGTCAGCAATTCAAAATATGGGAAGTATTGTTTATCATTTCGAATTACCGTTGATCATCAAAAAATAAAAATACCATAATCTATTCTATTCAGAATAGATTTTTTCTTGTTCTGACATGCATTTTTATCGCATATTTTAACGCGAAACAGAAATGGTATACTTAGTAAATCCTATTACTTCTTAATAACAAGCCCATGTGATAGACAGTTCCAATATTAATTACGCAAATTCAAATCATTTCTGA
>MTKZ01030438.1_pt1 | contig 13839 bp, 13 predicted proteins | sample 1042781 | NCBI WGS metagenome assembly MTKZ01 (sample SAMN06212207, study PRJNA360539) | anaerobic digester metagenome | biome: Wastewater treatment plant; material: sludge; isolation source: anaerobic digester fed with sludge from wastewater treatment plant | place: Denmark: WWTP Viborg ...
CTCCGGGAGGTGACGAGGCAGAGACCTCGCAGGGCGTGCGATGGGCCCTCCAGGATGTCGCATTCGAGGTCAAGCCTGGCCAGCTCGCGGCTTTGGTGGGACCAAGTGGCGCAGGCAAGACGACCATTACCTACCTGCTGCCGAGGTTGTACGATCCGACGGCTGGAAGAATCTGCATCGACGGTATCGACCTGCGCGACCTGACGCTAGAAACACTGGCCTGCCAGATCGGCATGGTGACGCAAGAGACATATCTCTTCAACGACACTATTCGCGCAAACCTGGTGTATGCGCGGCCCGACGCGACCGACGCTGACATCGAGGCTGCGTGCCGGGCGGCCAACATCCACGACTTCATCACCGACTTGCCCGAGGGATATGACACTGTGGTTGGCAACCGGGGATACCGGCTGTCGGGGGGTGAGAAGCAGCGCGTGGCGATCGCGCGCGTGATCCTCAAGAACCCGCGGATCCTGGTGCTGGATGAAGCCACCTCATCGCTCGACAGCCAATCTGAGGCGTTGATTCAGCAAGCGCTTGAGCGGATCATGCAGGGCCGGACCAGTCTGGTGATTGCTCATCGGCTCAGCACCGTCCTGGCCGCAGATGTGATTTTGGTGCTCGAGAAGGGACGCCTGGTTGAGCGCGGAACCCATGACGACCTTCTGGCCCAGGGCGGCTTGTATGCTGCATTGTACGAAACGCAGTTCCGCCACGCCGCTCAATCAGAAGCGTAGGCACAGAACGGGTGCTTGGCCAGGTCGCGAAACTGCAAGGACCGGGTCTTTCTCTGTGCGAGATAGACCCGGTCCTCCTGGCTACGAGGCCATCCTGGGTACGATCAGCCCGTCTTCTTCTTCTTCGGTGCTGCTGCTGCTAGAAATCGCGTGACCTTGGTGCCGCACTTCGGGCAGATTCCCTGGGCCATCTGGCGTCCGTTTGGGGTCTCCTTGACCTCGCCGTCCTTGATCTGTCGCTTCTCGCGGCACTTGACGCAGTAACCTTCGAATTCCATTTTTCGATCCCCCTGTCTGGTCTGAAGCTGAATAAACCGCCACTACCACTATAGCATGCGCGACAATAGGCGTTGTTCGCTGCGTTTTGGCTTACAATCGCGGCATGATTTGCCTCATCTGTTGCGACGCGGTGAAAACGTCAGTTTGTCCTCTTAGCTGCGCCGTGCTACAATCATATGACCTTGCCTTCGCTAAGTGGCAGGTGTATCAACGAGCAAACCGCCGAGTATGGCTGCTGGTAGAAGGTTCGTTCCATGTCAGATATCACGGCAGCGCCCACGCCCAAGGACTTCATCCACGAAATCGTCGACGAGCACAATCGGACGGGCCGTTTCGGCGGCCGAGTGCACACGCGTTTCCCCCCCGAGCCAAATGGGTACCTGCACATCGGCCACGCAAAGGCGATGTCGATTGATTTCGGCCTGGCGCGCGACTATGGAGGGAAGTGCAATCTTCGGTTTGACGACACAAATCCGGTCAAGGAAGAAACCGAGTTTGTGGACGCGATCATGGAGAGCATCCGCTGGCTCGGCTGGGATTGGGACGACCGGCTCTTTTTCGCATCCGACTACTTCCAGCAGCTTTATGAGTGGGCCCAGGCCCTGATTCGTAAGGGCAAGGCGTACGTGTGCGACCTCTCGCCCGATCAGGTGCGCGAGTACCGCGGAACCTTGACTGAACCCGGTAAGAACAGCCCCTGGCGCGATAGATCGGTCGAGGAGAACCTGGACCTGTTTGCGCGGATGAAGGATGGCGACTTCCCAGACGGCTCGCGTACCCTGCGAGCCAAGATCGACATGGCGCATCCAAACTTCAACATGCGCGACCCGGTCATGTACCGCATTCTCCACGCCGAGCATCATCGCACCGGCAGCCGTTGGTGCATCTATCCGATGTATGACTGGGCGCATGGTCAGTCGGATTCCATCGAAGGCGTGACGCACTCTCTGTGCGACGTCGGTTATGAGGATCATCGTCCGCTTTACGAATGGTTCTGCAATGAGTTGGATATCTATTGCCCGCAGCAGATCGAGTTTGGCCGATTCTCGCTGACGTACACCCTCCTCAGCAAACGATATCTGCGCCGGATGGTCAATGAGGGCTACGTCAAGGGATGGGATGACCCGCGCATGCCGACGCTAGTCGGTCTGCGCCGGCGTGGCTACACCCCTGAGGCCATCAACGATCTGATGGAGCGCACGGGCGTATCCAAATCCAATATCGTCGTTGAGATTCAGTTGCTCGAGCATTGCGTGCGTGAGGATTTGAACCGCCGCGCGATGCGCGTCATGGCTGTCCTGCGACCGCTCAAGGTCGTCATCGAAAACTGGCCGGAGGGCAAGGTCGAGTGGGTGACCGCGACGAACAACCCTGAGGATGAGAGTATGGGCACGCGCACCGTGCCGTTTTCGCGTGAGCTCTATGTCGAGCAGGACGACTACCGGGAAGATCCGCCGAAGGGGTGGTTTAGGTTGGGACCGGGGCGCGAGGTGCGGCTGAAGCACGGCTACTACATCAAGTGCCATCAGGCAATTAAGGATGCGGCCGGCAACGTCGCTGAGCTCCGTTGCACCTATGATCCCGAATCCGGTGGCGGCACAACCCCGGACGGCCGGACCGTCAAAGGCACGTTGCACTGGGTGTCAGCAAATCATGCAGTTGACGCAGAGGTGCGCCTGTACGAGTCTCTGTTTGCAAAGGAAGACCCGAACGATGTTCCGGAGGGGCAGGACTTCACCGCGAACATCAATCCGGATTCGCTGGCCGTGCTGAAGGGATGCAAAGTGGAGCCCGGACTCCGAGACAGCAAGCCCGGCGATCGCTTCCAGTTCCTTCGGCAGGGATACTTCTGCACCGACCCTGACTCGACGCCGGAGTTGGTGGTGTTCAATCGAACCGTTGGGCTCAAAGACACCTGGGCGAAGGTGGAGAAAAAAACACAGTAGAAAGGAAGCTACCATGAAGGGCAACAAGGACATCATTGCAACACTCAATACCCTGCTCGCCGACGAGCTGACCGCAATCAACCAGTACATCGTCCACTCTGAGATGTGCGCAGACTGGGGATACAGCGAGTTGCATGAGGCGGTCGAAAAGCGGGCGATCGTCGAGATGGGGCATGCAGAGAAACTGATCGGCCGGATCCTGTTCCTCGAGGGCCAACCGATCGTCAGCGAACTCAATCCGCTCCACATCGGCGGTGCCGTTCCGGAGCAGTTTAAGAACGACCTGGCCTCGGAACTGGGCGCAGTGGCCCTCTACAACAAGGGCGTCCGCCAGGCAGTTGAGGTTGGCGACAATGGTACCCGGCTGCTGCTGGAAAGCATTCTCGCGGACGAAGAGGATCATGTTGACTGGTTGGAAGCCCGGCTGGCTCAGATCGAGCAGATGGGCATCCAGAACTTCCTGGTCGAACAGGCGGACTGAAGCCTGCCAAACGGGGGTCAGGTGATCACCACGTGGCCCCCGTTCTGCTAGGCAGACAATAGTCGTCCCTCCAATCGCTGAGCCCAGCCCATGTGCTCGTTCAGCGCCACGCTCAGCCGCCCAGGATCGTGGCCGTAGCCCAGGCGTTGGGCCAGGAAACCGAACTCCTCGCTCTCGGGCGGTGGGACGGTCAGGTCTTTGTTGTTTCCCCGCACCATTCGCAGCGCATTGATCAGGTTCTGAAGGAAATTCAGCGTCTCGCTCAGCCGCGCGGCGTTCTCCGCCGAGACCACTCCGGCCTGCGACAGCGCCCGGATAGCCTCGCCGGTGTTCGTGACTCGTAGGCTTGGATCGCGGTGCCCGTGCGTGATCTGGAGCCCCTGCACGATATACTCCAGATCCACGAGGCCTCCCTTGCTGAACTTCGCATTGATGCGGCCGGCCTCCACCAGGTGGCGCAGTTGCCGTTCGCGCATTGCGCGCATGGCCGCCACGTCGAAAGGCGCACCCCTGTAGAGGAACGCATCGCGTAGTGTCTCCAGCTCGCGACCGAGCTCTGCATCTCCCGCAATTGGGCGCAGCTTCACCAGCGCCTGCCGCTCGTAGGGCCATGCAGGGCCTGTCGGCGCGAAGTAGCGGCGAAACGCGTCCAAAGATACAGCCAGGCTCCCCGCCTTTCCGTAGGGCCGCAACTGCAGATCTATCTGGAAGATGCCCTCTCGCCGCGCTCTGATCGCACGCGTCGTCTCGACCACCAGCTTCTCGAAGAATTCGGCCGATGGGATGACTTTCGGTCCGGTCGTCTCGCCTGATCCATCAAATACAAACATCAGCTCGATATCCGAGGCAAAGCCTAACTCGCGCCCACCGCATTTGCCCAGGGCCGCTAGACCGAATCGCGCTGGCCGATTCCCGAGGTCTTGTGGAATGCCATGTTGCGCGATCAGATCTCGCCGCGCCTGTTCGCTCGCGGCCTCCAGGACGATCTCGGCCAGATCCGTGAGTTCGGCCGAGAACCCCTTGAATCCCCCAGCCTGGCCCAGGATATGGCGCATGTCGATGCGGAACATCTCCCGGTCCTTGAAGTCATTCAGACGATCCTGCCAGCCGGCTCCTTGCAGCGCGGCGCTCAGCTCGGTGGCTAACTGCTGCCGGCTCTTTGCCTCACGCAGCAACTCGATATCTCGCACGACCGGGAAGAGGTTCTCATACTGCATGCGTAGGAAGTCGTCCCACAGAAACTCGGACACGCCCAGCAGGCGAGCGAGGGCATAGAGCACTTCGGGCCGCTCCAGCGAGGCCAGCTCGGCAGGCCACGACGGTCGGATGCACAGCTCTCCCAGATACTCGTGAAAGTGGAGGAGGGCCGCTTCGGGGTTGGGAGAGCGCGGGAGCAGATGCGTGAAGTGTTTGATGAGCACCGTGGCTGAGCGCAGCTCGCGCTGCCGTTCAGCCGTCTTGATCTTCTTCCCGCGCGAATCGCNNACGAAGAGGGTGTCGCGTACGCGGTTGCCCGACGAGATCACGAAGACCTGCGCGATATGGACGCCGGAAAGCGCAAGCGCGTTGGTGAATTCATACAGAAAGCCAGGCGTATCCGGAGCGCTGATCTGGAGGACCGTATATCGCTCGGATGTCTCGTTGTCGATCTCGATGTCAATCGGTGGCAGTGTTGGAGCATCTGCTTCCCGCAATCGCAATGCGGCCGCCACACGTTTCGCTAACTCGCCCTGCGCCGCCCGCGGCTGACCCTCCTGCAGGTGCGTGATCAGCGTCGATAGGTCGGATGCATAATCGTGCCACGCCAGTACGCCCGGTGCCGTGCGGATTGGCTCCACCGTAAAGACGTCAACGATCTTGCGTTGCCCCTGAGCCTCAATCGTCTGCTCGTATGTGTAGACATAACCGTCGATGATGCTGAAGCCATAGGCGAACATCAACCCGCAAATCAGGGATAGCTCGCCCAGATAATCATAGCCGACGATGGTTACTCGAGTCATTCCGTTGTCAAGGGGAGCAACATCAACGATGACAGGGTGCTCACGGTTGCCACGCGCAGCCATGACGGCGTGGCGCTCGATTTCTATGGGGTCGAATGTGGCCGCGTAGGAGGGGACTAGGCGGGCCATATGCTGCCGCGCAGCAGCCGAAGGCGCGTCCCTTTGTTCTAGCATCATCGCTATGCCTCCTGCGTTCAGTGTCTCGTAGTTGAGGTCTGATTCGCCTTGGAATGGTTCACTACTGTCTTCGTCGATGCCCGCCAGGTGGCGCAGATATACGGCGCGAACGGCCGAGGTGTGCTGTTCATATCGAGCGACGAACTCCTCGGCCGCATTGGGACCCGCAAAGCCCAGGCGTCGTGCCAGGTAGCGCAGGTCCGCAGGGTTTGTCGGCAGCGTATTGGTCTGGCGGTACTCGAGGATCTGCAGATAGTGCTCTACGGTGCGCAGGAAAGTGTAGCCCTCTTCGAGGATGCGATGCTCGCCCAGGGTGATGAATCTTCGATCTGCGAGGAGGTACATGGCCTCCACGGTGTTGCCAGTGCGCAGTTCCTCGTCTCGGTCGCCGTGCGCCAGCTGCAGATACTGTACGACAAATTCCGCGTCCCGGATGGAACCTTCGCCGAGCTTCACTTCGCCCCACGTTCGTCCTGCCTGCCGGAGGTAGGCCTCGGTTTGTTGCTTCATCCCGTGGACCTCGCGCCGCACGGCCTCTGCGCCTGCGGCAAAGAGAAGCGACTCGATTCGCTGAAGAAACGCGTGGCCAAGGCCCATATCGCCGGCAGCCGGGCGGCCGCGCAGAAGCGCCTGCTTCTCCCATAGGCGAGCGTGCTCCTGAAGATATGTCAGGTATCCTGCTACAGTCGACGTCAGCGGACCCACCCGTCCCCAGGGCCGCAGCCGCATGTCGACGCGATAGAGAAAGCCTTCTCCGGTTGGTTCGGCAAGCGCCTTGATCAGGCGTTCTCCCAACCGGTGCCATTTCTCGGTCTGTTCCTCGCCATCCCCCTGGCACAAGAAAAGCAGATCGATGTCAGAGCTGTAGTTGAGCTCATTTCCTCCCAGCTTGCNNAGCCACGATCTCGAGCGCCGTCTGAATCACGCTGTCGGCCAGGTGTGACAGCTGGCGGGTGACGGATCCCAATTCGATCAGGCCTGCTAGGTCCGCCGCGCCGATGCGCAGCATCTCTCGCTGTTGGTACCGTCTCAGCGCGTCCAACGCGGCTGCGTCCCCGTTTTCGTTCGTCAGCCAGGGATCTGTCGCGTTTCGCGCCTCTGCGCGTAGCCAGCCAGCAGACTTTATTTGTGCGAGGCCGCTGTGCTGAGACAGCAGAGCAATGTAGCCCGGGTTGCGAAGCAGGATTTCGGTGAGGTACTGTGAACCGGCCAATAAAGCGACCAGGGTTTCGAGCGTGTGTGGGTCGTCGATGAGGCTCTTGAGGAGTTCGTGTGGGTCGTCAGTGGTGCTCAGCAGGCGGTCGAAATTGACCCGCGCACGCTCAGGACTGGGTGCCCGGGCCAGTGCATTTTGAACCACGCTGTCGCGGTCTTTCACGAAGGCGTCTGACACTCCGTGCGTCTCCGTGTGCGACGCCATCTCACGCCGCGGCCCTTTCGGTGGAGTCATCGACTGCCAACGTCTGCCCGCAACCAGCGCAGAACCGGTCTTCGGCATGGTACGGTTGTCCGCAGGTGGGGCATGCCAGCACGGGTGTTGGTTCTCTTGCAGCGCCTTCTGGAAGCGGTGCGCCGCAGCCTCCACAGTACCGGTCGGCGATCGATGCTGGCCTGCCGCACTTCGCGCAGATGCGGTCGTAGTCTGCAGGTCGTCGTTCTGCGCCCCCCTCACTGGCCAGGTACTGCTTGCGCGCACGGACGGCTCGTTCCACGATCCTGTCTAGTTCCTCATCAGCTTCCTTTTCCCATTCATCGAGCGCGCGCAAAGATTCGGCCGCGTTATGCTTCAGGTGGGCCTCGAAAGCCATGAAGTCTTCATCGGTGATTTTGCCGACGCGATGATCGAAATTCAGCTCGCGCAAAGCCTGAAACATCGCATCTCGGCTTGCGATCAGATCGTCAAGCCGTTCCTGTTCGAGGGTAAAGGATGGGGGAGCCGACGCACGCCGCGCGTGCTGCAGGATGGGTAGCGCGACCAGGTAGAACGCGCCGCCGATCAGGATCGCGGTCAGAACGACAAAGACGATCGGATTCATTTACACACTCATACCGGTTGTGTGCCCTCGGGCACGCGACGGGGCGCTTCCGCCGCAACGATTTGGCGCCGGGGCCATGCAGAGATGAGCACGCCCAGCATCATCACCAGGCCGCCGACCCACATCCACGACATTAGCGGGTTCACGAAGACCTTGAACGAGGCGGTCTCGCCCCCGTTATCCCAGCCGGCCAGGACGACGTAGACATCCTCTATGAGGCCAGGGCGCAGGCCCACCTCGGACATGGGCTGCTCCTGATTCTTGTTGTAGACCAGTTTCTTCGGCGTGATAGTGCCGAGATCGCGACCATCGCGGGAGATGGCCATCGGTGAAGTGAATTCCGTGTAATTGGGCCCACGGGTCGCGTCCAGGAGATTGTAGGTCAAGGTGTAGTTAGCCACCGTGATCGCCTCACCTGGTCTCAGATTGGCTTCACCCTCGCTCCGGTAGAATTCGTTGCCGATGATGCTCAATGCAATCAACAATACCCCGATGTGGACGATGTAGCCCCCGTAGCGCCGGCCGTTTCGGCGGACGAGGTTGATCAGCGCCCTGGGCAGCGGCTCGCGGGTCGATTGCATGCGGGCTCGTACGCCGCGCACATATTCCTGCACGATGCCTGCGAACACAAAAACCAGGATGGCGAGGCCGACGAAGCCTGCCGTGGACCGATTGCCCAGCAGAAACAGCAGGGGCACGGCAAGCAATCCGGCAAGGANNTGCAAGGAGTGGGGCGATGCCCATCAGAACCAGCAGGGCAACGAAGATCGGGCCATTGACGCGCACGAAGTATGGCGCGTTCAGCGATATCTTGTCGCCGGTGATCAACTCCGAGATCGACGGGAAAATCGTTCCCAGGAACGTCGCTGCCATGATCAGGACGAAGACCACATTCTGGGTCAGAAAGCTCGTCTCGCGCGAAAGCACTGAGTCCAGTGAATTCTCGCTCTTCAGCTGTGGCAGCCGCCACGCCAGGAGGCCGATGAAAGCCAACGACGTAATGACAATGAACGAGGCGAACATGGGTCCAACTGCAGACAATGCGAAAGAGTGAACGGATTGGACCACACCCGAGCGAGTGAGGAATGTGCCAATCAGGGTTAGCTCCCACGTCAGTGCAATGAGCACCATGTTCCAGACCTTCAGCATCCCGCGACGCTCCTGGATCATGATGCTGTGAATGAAAGCGGTTGCTGTCAGCCAGGGCAGGAATGAGGCATTCTCCACCGGGTCCCACGCCCAATAGCCTCCCCACCCCAGTTCGATGTAGGCCCACTGCGATCCGAGCAGGATGCCGACGGTCAGAAAGGCCCAGGGAGCCAGCGCCCACTTCCGGATCAGCCTGATCCACCTGTTGCCGAGCTGGCCCGTGATCAGTGCGGCCACCGCAAAGGCAAACGGCACGGTCATGCCGACAAAACCGAGGTACAAGGCCACCGGATGGATGACCATCCAGTAATTTTGCAGCTGTGGATTCAGACCCTGGCCATCTGACGGAGTAAGTGCCGTCGTGCCTGCAGGCTGAAAGACGGCTGTTACGATTTGTCCCGTGCCGTCTTGCCACAGTCGGCTGAACGGATTCTCTGCGAACAGCAGCAGGCTCATGAAGAAGCCGATGTACAGCAGCAGGACCGCATTCACCCAGGGTTTGAGGCTGGCCTGCTCCTTACGGAAGAACCAGGTGGCGGATACAGCCATCACCGAGGAGAGCAGGCTCCAGAAAAGCAGGGATCCCGCCTGTCCGCCCCATAGCGCCGAGACTTTGTAAAGCGTCGGCAGCGCGCGCTCGCTGTGCGTGGCCACAAACTCAACCTGGAACTCGTTGGTGAGCAGCGCACGCCACATGAGCAGGGCCGCGATCAGAACAAGGCCGCTGACAACGTAGACCGAGTTTCGGCCGCTTGAAATCAGCTCCAGGCGGTTGCTCCGCGCGCCGATCGCGGACGCCGCGATGCCGTAAATTGACACGATGAACGCCAGAACCAGGGCGATATAACCGAGGTCAGTCATGAATGTATCTCTCCAGCCTCTGCAGGGACGTGCGACACGGGGTCCCTACGGCATGATCTCCGCGATCCGCTGCTCCAACTCTGCCTCGTCGAGCGGGCCGACCTTCCGGCAGCCGACGATGTTGCCCTTCGGATCGATGAAGAATGTTTCGGGTACGCCTCGAATCGTATAGCGTTTGGAGATCTTGCTGGCGAGATCTGGCCCGTTCGGATAGGAGATTTCGAACTTCTCCAGGTAACGTTTGGCTGCGGGGTCCTGATCCAGATAATCCACCCCCACAAACATGATGCCCTTGTCCTTGTACTTCTGCCACGCAGCCTCAAGCGCAGCGGCCTCTTCCTCGCAGGGCTTGCACCAGCTGGCCCAGAAGTTGAGGACGACGCCCCTGCCGCGCAAGTCCGTCAGGCTCAGCGTATCGCTGGCCCACGGGGCTGTGTATTCAGCGAAGAGCGAGAGCGTCAGATCTGGGGCTGCTTCGTCACAGAGGGCTTTCTGCGGCGGCTTGACCAGCATCAAGGCGAGCAGGCCGCCCAGAAAAAGAACACCGATGCCCATCACGATGACGAAGGCGGGCACCTTGCGCGCAGGGGTTGGGGATGTGTCGGTTGTCGTCATTCTCGATGCGTCATTCCGTCTCGCGTAGCTGCTGTTCAACGCGTTTCATATATTCGTCCTGCTTTTCGCCTGCCCCGCGGCTCGAGTCAGCTTGGGAGCCGGTAACAGACGCAACGTTGACTGGCGTCCGGCGCTTCTGCCAGGTCATCACGAGGTAGGCCACCCATCCCAGGCCGACGACCGCAGCCAGGATCGGAAAGAGCCAGGCGATCAGGTTGAACCCTTCACGTGACGGCTCGCCGAGTACGACATCGCCGTACTGCGTCACAAAGTACGACTTGATCGATTCGGTGCTCTCGCCGACAGTCAGCTTCTCGGCGATGACTTCCTTCATTTGGACGCACGCCTGCAGCTCGCAGTTATCGAGTCGCACGCCGTTGCACAGCGGACACCACAACTCGCGAGCGACCGCGTTGACCTCGTTAGGCGTCGGCGTCTGTGCATGAGCCGGCGCCGAACACAACAGCAATGCGATCACGATCAAGGCGAACGGCGCAATTCTGCGCATTGTGATACTCCTGATTCACGTCCCACCAAAAATCAACTGGCGGTGGGCTCGTCTATGAACGCCTCGGCGAACCACACTGCGAGCAGAATCGGTCGTCTGCGCGCAGTTGATTGCCGCAGTTGGTGCAATATGCTGCNNTGCGTGACGTGCCCGGTCGCACAGCGGGCGGCGTCTTTGCGCCCGCATCGGGCGTCTGCCCGGAGGCGGAAAACGACGGCCCTGCTCTGCGGCGTTGCGAGAGGAACCAATAGGTCAGGCTCGCGGCCAGGAGCACGGCGCCCAATCCGATGAGAAACCACGGCAGCAAGTTTGTTGAGCCGGTCGCAGCCGCGGGCCGGCTTGTCTCGCTCTGCGCCGGAGCATCAGGCGTCGTGACGGCCAATTGCGGCGCAGTCAGCCCGGTGTCTGGCTTCGAGTAGCTCAGCACCAGGTCGAGTCTCTCGCCGGCAGCCACGTCCTGGCGGTTCAGAATGTGATAAGTCAGTCCGTCAGCGCCCTGCTCGGAGCTATCAGCAGCGGGCGTGAGTGCGAAGCCGGTGGAGCGAGCTGGCTGCTGCACCGAGATCGTGAGCGCTTGAATTGCGTAGGGAGCGGCCATCGTATACGATATCGTGCGTTGATCACCGGACAGCGCGCGATCCAGATAGAACTCGATGTGGAAGTTGGCCGATGGCAGCTCGTAAGTCAGCCGGCCGTCTTCTATCTCAAATGGCCGGCTGATCAAGGTGCCGGACTCATTTATAAAGGTGGCCTGAACATTGCGGGCGCCAGCCGGGATTGGGAACGCGACCTGCATGGGAAACGTGGTTTTAGGTTCAAAGCTGCCCGAAAAAATCACCAGCAGCCCGGGGTCGTCGTATTCGGGCCACAGGCGCAGTTCCGCTTGCTGTATCACGGGTGCGTCCTGGGCACCAACCGGCAGCGCCGTAACAGCCGTCAGCAACAGGATCACTGTGATGACGAATACTGCCCTTCCGGTCGGAACCTTATGTATCATGTGGAAATGGCTCCTCTGATTAGTCATACGCAAGCGGAGATTATATCATACCTGACTTCGCATGCAAGGCTGGACGCTTTTATCTTAAATGTCACTCACGGGCAAGCGTAAGGAAATGGCGATGTACCGCGGGGTCGCGCCTTTTCTTGACTTTCTGCGTCATAACATTAATATGAAAGTAAGCACTATTTTGTGGTCAGTCAGCCGCCACGAGAAGGAGTGATCGATGCATCCCGGTTTCGTCGAACTCAAGGCTCTCCGCGCCGGGTGGGTGGGGAAAGGAATGCGGCTGGCTCTTGCTCTCCTGTTCGTCGTGCTGCTTGCGGGCGCCTTCACTGAGCCAGTCTCTGCTGCACCGGACCAGGACGCTGTCTCCTACGTGGTTGGCCCCGGGGACACGCTGGATGCGATAGCAAGGCGCCATGGCATTTCGGCCAGTTCCCTTGCCCAGGCAAACGGCATCACTAATCCCGACCGTATCTACGTCGGTCAGAACCTGGTGATCCCGGAAGCGAGCGACTCCACCATCGCGCCGTCGGCACCAAAACCACCGAGTCCGGCGCCCGCAACCGATACTTACATCGTGCAGGCCGGCGACACCCTGAGTAAGATAGCAGCGCGCTACGGCACGACGGTGCAGAACCTGATGTCTCTGAATGGGCTGGCAAATGCAAACCTGATTTGGGTGGGTCAGCGCCTGAAGGTGACCGGAAAGGCGACCGGCACGACGATTGAGCCGGCTGTGTCCGGACCGGTCTCTGAACGTTGGATCGATGTCAACCTGAGCCAGCAGCGTCTGACGGCCTTCNNTGGTAAGACCGCCGTGTTTTCTTCCTTGATCAGCGGCGGCTTGCCCAACACGCCCACCGTGGTTGGCCGCTTCAAAGTCTACATCAAGTTGCGTTCCACGCGCATGCGCGGCCCGGGATATGACCTGCCCGGAGTGCCATACACCATGTATTTCTATCGAGGCTATGCGATTCACGGCACTTATTGGCACAGCAATTTCGGCCGTCCGATGAGCCATGGCTGCGTGAACATGCGCACCCAGGATGCAGCGTGGCTGTACAGCTGGGCAGTGGTGGGAACACCCGTGGTGACGCACTGGTAGGGACGCAAACCGGCAATAACCAGTGAGCGCTTGGTGCCCAGGACGCGGAGGTGTTCGCCCTTGTGGCGGACACCTCCGCGTCTTGCATTTGTGCTACACTTGAGTTATATTTGACTGCATCTTACGATCGAGTAGGGGCAGCCAATGACCGACTTCTTCAATCGCACGTACTATGGCAACACCGTCAGCCAGTGGCTCACCACGTTTCTGCTGATCCTTGGCGCAGTGATCATCGGCCGCGTTCTCTACTGGGTTGTCTCGCGAGGGCTGAAATCTTTCGCTCGTAGCAGCAAAATCCAACTCGATGAGATCTTGGTCGACGCGTTGGAAGAGCCTGTGGTCGTTTTGTTGATTCTCATCGGCGCACGCATCGCGCTCCGCCGCCTCTCTCTAATCGAGACCTGGCTTACTGTGATCGATGGCGGGCTCGGCCTTGCCTACGCATTGATCTCGGCCTGGCTCATCACCCGCGTTTACGACGCTATCCACCGGAACTACCTGGTGCCACTGGCCAACAGGACGAACGGCGCATTTGACGATCAGATCCTGCCGCTGATTCGCCGGGGCATCCGCATCATCGTGTGGGTGCTGGCAGTTATCGTTGGTCTGAACAACGCCGGCTACGATATTGGCACGGTGTTGGCGGGTTTGGGGATCGGCGGCCTGGCATTTGCGTTGGCCGCGCAGGACACCGTCGCAAATATCTTCGGCGGCATCACCATCTTTGCCCAGAAGCCGTTCCTCATTGGCGACTTGATCGAATTCGAAGGCAAGCAGTATATTGCCAGGGAGATCGGCTGGCGCGCCACCATTGCTGAGGACTGGAACACCGGCTACCGCGTGACAATCCCAAACTCGAAGTTTACGGGCGGCATTATCGCGAATGTGTCTGCCGAGAAAGGGTACTGGTGGGCCTACACGTTGCGGCTTGCCCCCGATACC
>MTKZ01008199.1_pt1 | contig 13837 bp, 11 predicted proteins | sample 1042781 | NCBI WGS metagenome assembly MTKZ01 (sample SAMN06212207, study PRJNA360539) | anaerobic digester metagenome | biome: Wastewater treatment plant; material: sludge; isolation source: anaerobic digester fed with sludge from wastewater treatment plant | place: Denmark: WWTP Viborg ...
GGGCCGCCGTGTACATTCAAAACCATTGGTAAAGGTTGATCTGGCAGGCCGTCGTCATTGCTGTTGCTGCCCAAAGGCAATGTGTAATAGCTCAAGAGATCCAGGCCGTCGCGCGATTTGATGACCACCGGAGTCATCTTGGAGAGGGGCTTGTCCTGCAGGTCATCTCTATCCGTGAAAAGAAATTCTGCCTGCCTCTTGCTGCGATCATAATAGTAGTAGCGCGTTGGCCCGTCATCCACAGTGTAAGCCACAATCCAGGCCTTATCATCCAGGGATCGGCTCACCGCTCTGACCTCTCCATCCTCCAGACGGTAAAGATATTCCAGATCCTCGGAGATAGCCGGATCTACAATCACATATTCCCGGAGCCTGTCATAATAAAAGGCCACCGCCTGCAGATTTTTCTCCGTAGGATGGACCAAAGCGCCGCCGAAATCTGATTTCTCATCTTCGGCCACAAGAGATCTCTCACCTGTTTCCAGATCAAGCAGGTAAAGAGCTGCCGTATCCCGCCCTCGGCTGTCCACGAAATATGCCACCTCATTGGTTTTGTTGAAACCGACAAAGCGAGCGCTCATGCTGTCTTCTTTTTCTATTCGCAAAAAGTTCTGCCAGGCTCCATCATCCATCAGCTTGAAGATATCGATGCCTCCGTCAGATGTCATATTGCTGGCCAGGCGCACCTTGAAATCATCATCGACCTCAAAACCGGAAAATCTTGTGTTCTCCTGGATCAGTGTTAGATTGCCGGTTTCGATGTTCAGCCGGAAGAGGTCGTGGTACTCAGGATCGCGCTTGTTCAGGCCTATGATGCACTCCTGAGGATGTTTGGGGCTGACAGCCTGAATCTGAGCCTGGACGCCCTCAAAAGGCGTGAGATCTCTGATCTTGCCGCTGCTGAGGTTGACGCTATAAACTCTCCAGTTTTCGTCTCCATTCAGATCCTGCAAGAAGAGTATATGCTCATTGGTATAGCCCCAGAAATAGCTGCGAATCCCGCGATAGGTATCATTGGTCACAGGCTCTGCTCTGTCCGCCTGGCCCACCGGCCCGACCCAGACATTGAGAACTCCATGAACCGGGGCTAGAAAGCTGATCATCGAGCCGTCAGGACTGAGGCGCGTGGTGATTCGGTCCGGATTGCCGAATAGAAGAGACCTGGATATCAGAGGAGATTTATCTTCTGCAATACAAACTGAAGTCAACATGATTATGAGAATTACAAAAATGCCAAATCGTCTCGTGCTCTTACCTCCCAAACTTTTGAGAATTTTTCCCCCTCAATATTTCAATCTTACTGAGGCCGTGAGACACCAGATTATCTTTTGCTATCAGAGGCCTTTGAGAGCCGTCCCAAATATTCTTCTCCATTATCAGTGCACAGGAGCATTGAGCTAATTTGGGCGAACTTCATCATCCAATAGCAGAATGGATTTAAGAAGCTAAGGCGCATTTGATTTGCTCAAGGCAAAGTATGCCAGCAGGGCTTCCAGCTGAATTCTCTCGTTTGCCCCTTCCGTCATGCGAAAATCGATCTCGCCGATGCGGTCGATCAGTCTTACTTTGTCTTTGTCCGGTATATCCAGGTCCAGCATGGCCCGGTGGATCTGGACCACCACATCCTGGCCGGAGAGCCCCTTGGAGAGAAGCAGATCATCCAGAACCGCCCGCGCCGCCACGAAGTCCCCGGACAGAGCAGTTTTGATAAAGTTCCTGATCTCTTCCGGCTTAGCAGTGGAGGTGATCTGGTAGATGGTCTCCTCATCCACCTTGTCCCCCAGCAGGGCAGCCGCCTGCAGGGCATTGATGGCCTTTCTCATGTCCCCTCCCGCCACATACTCTATGGCCGAGAGGCCTCCCTCCGATACGACGAGCTTCTCCTCTGCCGCTATGAAGCTGATCCTCTTGGCTATGGCTTCACCCGACAGGGCCCGGAAGCGGTAGACGGCGCAGCGGGACTGGATGGGTTCAATGATCTTGGAGGAGTAGTTGCAGGAGAGGATGAACCTGGTGGTGGCGGAGTAGCGCTCCATGGTCCGGCGCAGAGCGCTCTGGGCATCATTGGTCAGGGCATCGGCCTCGTCCAGGAATATGACCTTAAAATCGGCTCCCCCCAATGGAGCCATGCGGGCGAAGTCCTTGACCTTATGGCGGATGATATCTATGCCCCTCTCATCGCTGGCGTTCAGCTCAATGAAATTGTTCCTCCAGCCCTCTCCATAGATCTCCCGCACAATGGAGATGGATGCGGCGGTCTTGCCCACTCCTGGCGGCCCGGAGAACAGGAGGTGCGGCAGGTTTCTGGTCTTGACATAGGACTTGAGCCGGCGGACTATCTCATCCTGACCTGCGATGTCTTCCAGCTTCTCCGGCCGGTACTTCTCGATCCAGATCTCTTCTTTAATGGATAACCCCTCCGGAGAACGGTTTGCGCTGTGGTTATATCAATATTCCTGCAATGTGCCAGGCAACAAAGCCTAAATATAGATGTGCATCATGATGGCCAATCGTTTTTCGGAGGAACTGTAATTGATCTCTGAGGTGGCAGGACAGTATAACGCACGGGAGTTGGAAAACCAGATCAGATCCCTCTGGGAGAGGGACGATACCTATCATAAGGTCCGGCAGCTGCGAGTGGGCGGCAAGAAGTTCTTCTTCGTGGACGGCCCGCCATACACCACCGGCCGCATTCATCTGGGCACCGCCTGGAACAAGGTGATCAAGGACTCCATTCTGCGCTACAAGTCCATGAACTGCTTTGCCGTCAAGGACCGGGCGGGCTGGGATATGCACGGCCTGCCCATAGAGGTCAAGGTGGAGGAGTCCTTCGGCTTCAAAAGCAAGAAGGACATCGAGGCCTACGGCGTGGACAGGTTCATAGAGAGATGCAAGGAGTTCGCGCTGCGCCAGAAGGATGACATGACCGCCCAGTTCAAAATCTTAGGTGCCTGGCTGGACTGGGATGATCCCTATATGACCCTCAAGAACGAGTATCTGGAGGCGGCCTGGTGGACACTCAAAAAAGCCCATGAGCATAACCTCCTGGAGAGGGGCCTAAGGGTGGTAAACTGGTGCCCCCGCTGCCAGACGGCCATAGCCGACTCCGAGGTGGAGTACTGGGATGAGACCGACTACTCCATCTATGTCAAATTCCCCGTTCTGGGGGAAGAGAACACCTTCATCGTCATCTGGACCACCACCCCCTGGACCATTCCCGCCAATGTGGCCGTGGCGGTCAACCCCAGCTTCCAGTATTCGAAGGTCCGGGCCTGGAAGGAGGGGCGGCCAGAGATTCTGATCATGGCCTCTGATCTGGTGGAGTCAGTTCTAAAAACCGGGCGCTACCAGGACTATGAGCTGCTGGGGGTCCTCTCCGCAGAGCAGATGCAGCAGCTTCATTATGAGCATCCGCTGGGGGATATGGTCCCCCGGCAGAAAGAGATTGCGCACGGCGTCTATGCCGCCGACTTCGTGGCTGCTGAGAACACCGGATGCGTCCACATAGCTCCCGGACACGGCCTGGAGGACTATGAGCTGGGGCTCAACCACCATCTGGAGATCTTCTGCCCCGTTGGGGAGGATGGAAGGTACACCGCTGAGGCGGGTGTGAAGTACCAGGGACTCTATGTCAAGGAGGCGGACAGCCTGGTCATAGCCGACCTGGAGGAGAAGGAAAGGCTTCTCTCCCAGGGTCGTCTGGCGCACCGCTATGGACATTGCTGGCGCTGCAAGACCCCCATCATATTCATCGCCACCAGCCAGTGGTTCCTCCGCATATCCGACCTGCGGGACAGGATGCTGGATGAGATCTCCCGGGTTACCTGGTATCCGGAGTGGGCCGGATCGGCACGCTTTGCCGACTGGATCAACAACGCCCGGGACTGGTGCATCTCCCGGCAGAGGTACTGGGGAATTCCCCTGCCCATCTGGAGCTGTCCCGCCTGCGGCCACCTGGAGGTGATCGGCACGGCGGCGGAGCTGGAGGAGAGGGCAGGGCACAAGATATCCGACCTGCACCGCCCGGAGGTGGACTCGATTCTTTTGGACTGCCCCTGCGGAGGCAGGATGAAGCGCTCCCCGGATGTCTTCGATGTCTGGTTCGACAGCGCTGTGGCCTCCTGGGCTACACTCCGGTTCCCGAGCCATGAAGAGGATTTTAATGAATGGTGGCCGGCGGACTTCATCACCGAGGGGCACGATCAGACCCGGGGCTGGTTCTACTCTCAGCTGGGAGCAGCCATGGTCTCCTTCGGGCGGGCTCCTTACAAGAGTGTACTCATGCACGGCTTCACCCTGGACGATCAGGGGCGCAAGATGTCCAAGAGCATAGGCAACATCGTCCAGCCGGAGGAGGTCGTCGCCAAATTCGGAGCGGACATCCTTCGCTTCTATGTTCTCGGCGCCAATGCACCCTGGGAGGACCTGCACTTCTCCTGGGAGTCGGTAGAGAACACCTCCCGCATGCTCAATATATTCTGGAATGCCTACCGCTTTGCCCTGCCCTATATGGTCCTGGACGGCTTTGATGCGGAGAAGGCCGGCCTTTCCAGGTACGAGAAGAGCCTGCGCCCTGAGGACCGCTGGATACTCTCCCGCATCAACAGCCTCATAGGCGAGGTCACCGAAGAGATGGAGGCCTATCAGCTGCACCGCATCGTCCGCTCCATATCCGATTTCATTTTGGAGGACTTATCCCGCTGGTACATCCAATTAGTGCGTCCCCGCACCTGGATCGAGCAGGACGACCCGGACAAGATGGCCGCCTATGCCACCATCTATGAGGTGCTGGTCAAGCTCAGCCGGCTCATGGCTCCATTCACGCCCTTCCTCTCCGAGTCCATCTACCAGAATCTGGTCCGTGGGCTGGATGATGGAGCTATTCCATCGGTTCATATGTGCTCCTGGCCTGTGGCTGACGCCGCCAGGATCGACCGCAAATTGGAAGAGAGCATGTCCCTGGCACGGGAGATATCCATGGCCGGGTCAAACGCCCGCCAGAAGGGAGGCCGCAAGCTGCGCTGGCCGGTCTCCGAGATCGTCATATCTCCTGCCAAAGAGCCAGTGGACCTCGGTGATCTGGTGGGGGTGCTCAAGGGCCAGACCAATGCCAAAAAGATCACCGTTCTGCCGCCGGGCCAAAAGCCAAAAATGGACCTGGAGATCTCTCCGGTCCATAAGAAGATAGGGCCTGTTTACAAGGGCGAGGCCAAGGCGGTGGTGGCCGCCCTGCAGGCAGCCGATCCCTTTGATATCAAGAGACAGCTCGACTCCGGCTGCGAGGCGGGCTTATCCTATGGCGGAAAGGAATACCGCATAAACTCAGAGATGGTCCAGATCAAAGAGCTGCCGCCGGAGAGCTTGCCTGCCGCCGAGTTCTCCCGCGGCCTGGTCTATGTGGACATCACCCTCACTCCGGAGCTGGAGTCGGAGGGCTATGCCCGGGAGATCATCCGCCGCATTCAGGACATGAGAAAGGAGATGGACCTCAAGGTCGAGGATCAGATCCAAGCCGAGGTGGACATAGAGAGCAAGCCCATACTGGATCTGGCCCTCTTAAAGAAGGATCATATCGCAGGAGAGGTTCGCGCCTCAAACTTCCAGCTCGGCCTGGGCCTGGAATTAAGGGGCAGGCTGATCAAGGACTGGGATATCGAAGGGGTCTGCGTAAGGATCGCAATAGATCGGGCCTGATCGCCCCAATCATATCCATCTTCAATGCCAGAAGCAATGCCCGATGAAACAAGAGTGTGAAAGAGAAATCCAGGCTCGTGGATTTTGCTCGCCGGAGATTTATAAGATGAATGGGGAAAAGAGGATCATGGAGGCGCCGGTCCCGGTAAAGGTGAAAGGGGTCTACATCGCAGAGGCGGAAGGAGGCTCGCCCGCTCCAGTGGTTCTGCTGGAGGATGAGCGCTCACGCATAGTGCCCATATTCGTCGGCCTATCTGAAGCCATATCCATTCATCATGCCCTCACCGGAGAGCTCTCTCCCCGGCCCATGACTCATGATCTTTTCATATCCGTACTGGAGTTTTTATCCGCCAGCATCACCGGCGTGCTCATAGATGACCTGGATGGGGGCATATATTACGCCCGCCTGACCATCAAGAGCGATGGCAGGCAGAGCGAGATCGATGCCCGGCCCAGCGACTGCCTGGCCCTGGCCCTCCGAAGCCGCGCTCCCATCGAGGTGCAGGAGAGGGTGGTGGCGGACTCGAGCATAAGCAAGAGCGATATGGAGAAGCTCTCGGAGATTGAGAACTATCTGCAGTAGTAATCTGCTAAGCCGGATATTTAAAATTCAAGGTTCACTGTGCCTTCACCGATAAGGCTCAGCATTTGGGAAAGGCTCTGGGATGATATGGAAGATACGGATGGTCTTCAGATATTGCTTTACCATCATACCAGCTCTGGATAAGGTTTAATGCTCGCAGGCAGCAGCATAAATCATCGAAAGAGTTAAAACCGGCCAGACATCTTTACCAGGCAAAACATCGGAGAGAGGCTCTTCTAGCTTAAGGTCTTCTGCGATCTTTTGATTGGAACGAATTCACCATGCGATAACACCTTTTTGGGAATTTGATCTTGGCACGAATCTTCACGGGAACTCCATTAACATTCTTACCCAAGTACTTGCTCTTCTGGCGGATTAGCTTCTTCTCCTTGTCGTAATGAGGCGTAATTTCGTAGAGATATTCCTGGGATTTATCTTATTGATTCGATTAATGATTTTATGTGTTATATAATATTATTCATAGATTTTGGTGAAGATGGCGAAAATTTGTTTGATATGCTCAAATCCGAGGGAACTCAGGATTCAAATCAAATCTTATCTGATGACCAATGCCATTCTACCACAAGCTTTTTGTCCATGTTAGATTATCATACCCAGAGGAGAAGTAATTGGTGGCACATAAGAATATGGATCAAATAAATGGCTCATCTATAACTATCCCATCTCTTCCACTTTTATTGAGGCATCGGTAGGGATAGAATATTCATGAGCGATATATTGTTAAGAAAACTCATCCAGTCTATGCGGCCATATCAATGGTACAAAAATCTGGTCATTTTTGTAGGCATAATTTTTTCATTTAACCTATTTAGCTCTGAAATGTGGCAGCGTTCTCTCTTTGCCTTCATAATGTTCTGTCTAATTTCAGGATCCGTGTACATCATAAACGACATAAAAGATGTCGAAAAAGACCGACTCCATCCCACGAAGAGATTTAGGCCGATCGCATCAGGGACTCTTTCATCTCGAACAGCCCTGATGGTATCTATCTTTTTAATATTAATATCCTTGCTTGCCTCTTTCTTTGTGAACAGTTCATTAGTTTATATTGAGTTAATATATATTTTTATTAATTTTGCATATACTTTTTATCTAAAATATTATGCAATAATAGATGCGATAACGATTGCATTCGGCTTTGTCCTAAGGGCGATCTCCGGGGTTCTCATTATAAACGCGAGTATCTCTCCTTGGCTTGTACTCTGCGTATTCCTGATAGCTTTAGTGTTGGCCTTTGGCAAAAGGCAAAATGAGCTATTGATTTCCAACGAATCCAGGGACTGCTTATGCCAATATACCGAGAAGATGATAGAAAGTCTGCTGAATATATCTGTGTCAATGCTCTTGATTTCTTATTCACTTTATTCATTTTTTGTTCATGTTTATATGATGATAACTCTTCCATTCGCATTTTATGGCATATTTAGATTTGTGCAACTCGTCTATCTGAATGACTTCGGTGGAGATGCAGGACTTATACTGAAGGACAGGGCATCAACGGTAAATCTCGTTCTTTGGACTGTTTCTGTGATCTTGGTCCTTTATGAGGTACATGCATGATATTTGATATGCATGTCCACACAATCTATTCGCCAAGATGCGGTTGGATGAGACCGGAAATGCTCTTAAAGCATGCCAAAGAAAAAGGGCTTGATGGCCTGGCGGTTACAGATCACAATACCATCGATGGCGCACAGGCGGTTTTCGATAAAGTCAATGATGAACAGATGGATTTTTCCGTCATAATTGGTGAAGAGATATCCACAGACCGGGGCGAAGTATTGGCCTACTTTATTAGTGAGGCGATTGAACCAGGATCTTTCGGAGAGGTTCTAAGAAAAATAAAACATGCTGGAGGCATCTCGTCTATTCCTCACCCGTTTGATAAATTAAGACATCATGCAGTCCATTTAACAAGGGAAGATATAGGTTCTTTCGATTGTATTGAAGGCTTTAATGCTCGATGTCTCTTTAAGACATATAATGATTTAGCATATAATTTTGCAAAAGATTTTGACCTCGCGATTCTGGCAGGTTCAGATGCTCATTTTTTAAACGAGGTTGGAAATGCCGGGATTATTACCGGACAGGAGGATGTCCGCAAAGCAATAATGAAAAAGGATATTACAATTTTTGGACGCAAGTCAAATGCCCTTAATCATGTTGGAACGAAAATATTAAAAATTGGACGACTTATTCGGAGCGATCTCGATGGATAGATATATCATTTACGCCCTTTCTACAGTTATATTGATCTCATTAGGCCAAATCTTGTTCAAACTGAGTTCAAGGGATTTAAAAGTTGAGAGCATACATGACATAATAGGATTTATTCTTGGCAAATATTTGATTCTAGCTTTAATAATTTATATAATTTCTACAGTATTATGGATATTTACTTTGTCGAAAATGGATTTGGGATATTCATATTTATTATTAAGTTTGAGTTACCCTTTCGTTCTCATATTATCCCATTTATTCTTGCAGGAGGAAATATCAAGCTATAAATTGGTTAGTATTTTATTGATTGTTTTGGCCAATGCGATATTGCTCTGTGGTGATAAAGCGTGATAATTATAGTCTTCAGCAAAATAGGTAGTAAATTCTTTAATGGGCTTGGATTTTATAATATGGATGAGTCAACAGCTCCCTTAAGATCCAAACATGATCAATTAGTCTAGCTTGCTTTGCAGGAGAATTGAACTTCTTAATCCCGTTTTCATCTCGATAGCTCAGAGAGCGATGCTTTCTACAAATTGTCCATCTAATGGCTCTTATTCAGTGCAAACTCGATGTATCTCATGCGGGAATTTCCAAGGACCATCGTAAAGCAGTAGAGTTTCCGCGATTGGTTATCGATATCAATTCTACCGCACTCCGCCCAATCTACCTGTGACTGGATGCCTGGTTTTGTCTCGTATCGATACACGGCAGCAACTGAGGTTCTTGGTCGAACCTATCTTATAAAATTTTTAACAATTATGTACTTTCCGGTAAATCCCTTTTCTTGAATTTGGTATGAAATAGGACCAAACGCAAACCTATTTTATCCACATAGGTGGCCGTTAGGTCATGGATGTTTTTCTTGAATTTCGCGATAAATGCGCTTGGCAGAGAGAGGATACTCCTGAAGTCTGGCGGCGATATACTCCTTATAGTCATCTAATTTGCTGGGCTTCTTTTGCCTCTTCTGGGGGCAGGTGGAACTGGAGAAAGAAGGTATTTCCTAACCGTTCCACGGCTGTGTCCTGTTCTTCTGGCAATCTCGCTGATGCTCAATTCTTGGTTGAATAAATCTCGCAGCAGGAGGAATTCCTCCAGGTCCAGCATCCACACAACCCCTGAGTTTGATGTCAGGGATTGGCAGGTGGACAATTTTATTCCTCCACTATTGAGCAATTTTAGACCGCCAGTGACAACTTGCCGGATTCGATTGTGTAATTGCCATAAAAGGTAACATTTCCTTCTCCAGCGGTTCCGAATTGCACACATTGATCATTAGGATATGCTATAATCAAGAATCGCGCCTTAGGCCCTTTCTTGCCCAATTGCACCACCCCTTAGTAGCATATGAGCATTGGACCTATTAATATAAACCTATTGAAGGATCACTACCGAAAATCCAGTTAAACCTATAATATCGGATGATATAAAGTACTAACATTTTTAATAGTCATAAATATTATAAATACAATCAAAAATATATATTTATTGTTGAATTTTATTCTATTGGTTATATCTGCAAAGACAAGAGTTAAAGGAAATAAAACCTGGCAAGAATATAGTAATGCCTCTCTCGGATTTAAATATAAATAAAATAATGCCATAAATAGAATAAATATCAATGAAGAATCTCGGATAATATCTCTCGTTTTAACAATATAATATAAAAAAATTCCTAGAATAACAATATAGAATAAGATCAAATAAGCACCGACTGTTGAATCAAAATAATTTAGAAAATCTTGGGAAAAGTTCATAGAATTAGAGATTTTTTCAGAAGGGCTTATCACAGAGAGTACTACAAAAGACCCAATAACATTTATAATTTTATCTATATCGAAATAATTATTAATTGAATGGGGACACCAAGTATTCGCAAATTCTGCAAAATACGTATAAAAATTAATTCCGAAAGTTAGCACATAAGAAATTACAAAAACCAATAACGTTATCGAAACACATAGAAGTGACAGGATCATACCCTTTGTTAAATTATAATAATTTAAAAAAATAAAACTACTTGGTATCACGAGCAATATAGTTGGAGGATTTAGTAGAGAGGATAATATAATTGCCAAAATCAATAAAATAAACCAATTATGGTCATTATTTTTTACTAATCTGATTAAACAATTAAAAGTTAGAAGAATGGCTAAATTGGTCAGTGCATAAGTTTCAGGAATACTAAAAAAAACCAGATTTGAGAAAAGAAAGCCATAAAAAATTGAGAACAATGTCACCAACTTCTTATCTTCTATAAATAAATTCAAGGCATAGTAGGCTAGAACAACATTAATAGCCGCAATCGCAGCTGTTACTATACTGATTGCATATGTTATAGAAATATTAAATAAAAATTTTATTATAGTTACTATAGGGCTCGTTAACACTGAAAATAAGAAATGTCTTAACTCGGGAAATGTAAATTGCTTCATGAGATTAAAGCCAGTTACTGTATCACTTCCATAAATAAGATCTTGTTTCGCCCATGTATCACTTGAGAGAGGTACAAGATAGGACGAGGTTTGATAATAAAAAAGATAAAAAATAAATAATAAAATAAGTGGCACAATTGGACCTAAATTGTAATTATAATTAACTAATCTCTTTAAAAAATTTTTTGTAATTTCCATATATTCAGACTCAAACATACAGGTCGGATCAAATACTCGTGAACTAGTATAAAAACTTTTTCAATTTTATCGTAATAATCCGATGCTTGCATCGAGGATAAAGGGAGTGCGTATCAACTTAGGTTTGGATCAGAATTACCTGGTTTTGCTTTCACGCGGCAGCACCTTGGATGCCCTGTATGCTTGTAGCGGGGTGCGCCGCTACAGTTTCACTGACGATAATAGGCCAGATAAAAAAATAAAGATCTGCGTTCCTTAATTATCTTGATCTTATGACTACATCAATGGCTTTCCTGGAGGATCGTCATCATCCAGGAAATGGCTCATGCCCATGCGTGTGGGATCATCGTGCGCCTCAACGCCTTCATGATATTCATCCTGCAAAGCAAACTGCCGGACAGACGGCGTATCATAGGTGGCGGAAGAGCGATTTTGGTTCTCCGTCAGAAAGTCATCAATAGACGAGGTATTGCTTTCGCAATTGCCTAAAGCCCGGCCAGCTTTCTGAAAAGGCAGATAAAAGGTGTATGCGCTCCATAAAGGCAGCAAGGGATGGGAATAGGCGGAGCCATTTCCATACCTCCAAACCTCAAACTCAGGCCGTAGTTCCGTGGCTCGCATAAGGACGGCCGAGATGGCGGTGGTGTTATTGCCGGCGGCAAAGAGGGGAAAAGAGAGGGGGCTTGCGTAGGCCGGGTAGCCCAATGCCGGGCTGTGAGCATCAAGGCCGGGAAACGGATAGAACAAGGCGCTGGACAAAGAGATGAATAGAATCAATGCGAGCCCCATCAATTTTCGGCGTTTCATGATCGAGGCCAGAGTAATATGCAGGAGGGATATAGCTTTTTGGGATTATGGATTGATCAGATTGCTCCCGGGACAATTGCCTCGCCGCCCTTTTATGCAGAAGTCTGAATCCCACTGCAGCCATGAATGAAAGGAACCGTGGAAAGTGCCCTCTCTATGAATCCTAGCCTATGCTTATGATCATGAGCGCAGTCAAATGCCATTAGCCATTCTTTCGAGGCAGTTTATGGCAGCACATGACCCAGAATAGCAAGGTATATCGACCAAGACAGCTCCAGGAATGCTCTGATATGTCTTCCTACTCGGCATACAGCGGAAACGGTCAAGACCAGATGGATCCATTCGATGTCAGTGATGGCAACATCTGGAGAAAGGCGGAATATCTGGGACGCTATCTCTTTGCCGCTGATTTTCTGAGACCGCACCGGCCGGAACTGGTTGCGGATATATCCTGCGGCAGAGGCTATGGCGCGGCAGAGCTGGCGGAAGTGGCCGGGAGGGTGATTGGAGTTGATGGAAATCGATCTCTGATAGAGTGGGCGAAAGGGAGCATCGAGAAGGATAACCTCACCTTTCTCTATAAGGATCTGAATGAAGAAGAGCTCTATCCGGATATAGCTGAGGGGAGTGCGGCAGCGGTGATCAGCTTCGAGACCCTGGAGCATCTGCGGGATCCAAAGAGGGCTTTATCTCAGTTCAACAGGATCCTGCGGCCCGGGGGATTTTTAATCGCCTCGGTTCCTAATGTGTTATCCGAATCGGCAGACGGCGCAGGTCTTCCCAGGAACAAGTCTCATAAGCACTGGTTTAATTTCAGTTCTTTGTCCCGGCTGGTTAGGGAGAATGATATGGAAGTGGTTTATAGGCTGGGCCAGTCCTGGTCCAGAGCGCTATTCAGAAGAGAGCAGCAGCTTTGCAATGCCCGGCGGCTGAAGGGCAGGCTCTCCGATGAGCCGATAATGCACAGGGAAGAGATGATGCGATGGCTCTCCTATGTTGCTGCTTATCCAACCGTCGAAGATGTTGACGGCTCCTACTCCATCATCATTGTGGCAAAGAAGAATTCTTGATGTCCGGCAACTTCTATGCTGCTTTCCATTTATTCTCTTTCAATTTTCCGCTTGTTGGCCTCAAAAAAGGACCCTACGGCGCCGGACGGTAGGGGCGCTCCTTCCCCTGGTCGTACTCATCGCCAGGATACCTCATCATCTTCCTGAAGATTGCCAGAGCCATAACTGATGCGCCTAAGGTCATCCATGTCAGAAACTTCTTTTTGTCCATCCTAACCACACCCCATAGTAATCGGACCACCAGCAGCTTTAATCCTTTCGGTCTGGCACAGGTCAAGGCCGAAATCCGTATGCTGCAGGCTATATGGCCATGGCCGTTGTGAAGCCGGATATTGCGGTCTGATATCTTTCTTCACTACGCCCCGGGAATAGAGTCCCTACTTCTTTTTTGAGAGATCCTTGCCCAGGATGACCCTGGAAAACCAGCGAGAGAGAGCCCAGGGAAGGCTGTTTTGCAGCCTCCTCCTCACAGATTCAGGATCGTTCTTCCTCTTCTTTTGCGCGCTCATAGTATGATCCTATCTTTTGACCTGCAAGTATTTCATTTCTCTTCCTGCCCCCTGCCTCCCGCCGGCGGAGGGGTCTCATGAAAAGATCGCAGGAGCACTCCAGCCTTCCAGACAATGGATAGGCAGCCATTGCTAAGCCCATGAAAGACCATGCAGGGCAGCCTCTGCCGCTTGGCCCCGGCACCTCTCCAGACCAAGGCTCACGCGAAAGCCATTTGGATGAGAAGAAATGGGACTGTAGAGTCCCGAAATTATTTCGCCTCCCATCTAAACTTGGACACATAGTCCAAGATATGA
>MTKZ01008484.1_pt2 | contig 13837 bp, 8 predicted proteins | sample 1042781 | NCBI WGS metagenome assembly MTKZ01 (sample SAMN06212207, study PRJNA360539) | anaerobic digester metagenome | biome: Wastewater treatment plant; material: sludge; isolation source: anaerobic digester fed with sludge from wastewater treatment plant | place: Denmark: WWTP Viborg ...
TGGATGGGTATCATACTAATAACATAAGTATCGACCTGAAAGGCTCAACCTCACCTACAAACAACGCGTCCATTTTTATGCGACGACCACCCCATGCTTTCCCTATGCTTCTTACTTTACAATCAAAGGCAATTGCTCCATCCACGCCTGGGTGGTAAACCACGTATCCGAGCAGGCATCCCATACGCCTGACAAATAAATCCCATTTGATCCAACATCCCCTTCCACCATCGATTCGGGGCATTTGTCCTCTGAGACCTTAACAACCTCCGAAAGCCAACCCTCCGCAAAATACGTCGCCGTGATCCAGTCGCTCTCCGCCCAGGTAATGACTGGTATAGGCGCTATCCCTCCAGATCCCGCGCGAGACTCAATCATATTCATTTCAAGGTCATACTTAAAGGTTGCAGAGCCATCGCTGGGCTCAAAGAACATCGTTGTGTCAAAAGCATCCGTGAAATAGATTTGCGGCGCGCCAGTTGGAGCCGTGTTATCATCCCCGATGAAGCCGAGGAAGAGGTATTCATCCCTGCCTTGAATTTCAACGTCAGTAATGACCGAGAAGGTGAGCCAGCTGTTTGGCAGATCGACCAAATGTGAGCCAATGTATTCACATCCATCCACAGTGCAGGAATCGATATAGATAAAATCTTTCCCAGACGGTCTCCAGGTGTTGGCAATTCCGATCCGCGGTCCATCCACAGCATCGATATAAATGGAAATGCTCGGGTCAACATCCTCAACTATACTGGTGCCCGTCACGATTGTCATCCCTTGCGTCATGGTGCCATCAGCCTGCGTGGTTCGGTTAGATCGATAGAAAATCCGTTCGGTGTAGGGGGGTGTACCTGTAACTGTATAGTTATCTTGGATGGCGATATGCAGTTTGTCCGCGGTATCGATCACCATATCCAAGCCGTAGATAAATCCTGTTTCGAAAAAACTAATGTAATCATACACGACACCCGTATTGGAAATGTCTGTAAGCTCTTTATACATCAGCGCCCCGATCCTGCCCATCCCATCGGTCAGATATTTGCGATCATAAACCGCGTAAACGGCATAGCCATTGCTCACCACAAAGACGTTCCCTGTCGTCTCCTGGTGGAGATCCAGATCGATGCAGAACTTTTCGTAACCACCGACTGGTGGATATAGTGGGATTTTCTGATAACAAGCGTATTTCTGTGTTGTACCGCGCTGCTCCACCCAGGTCACATAAGCCTCCCCATTGTTTAATGCTGCAATATCAGGGTCATACTGTTTCCAGTTCGTCCCGGAATCACTCATGACCATCGAAAACTTGTCCAGTGGTCCTGCGCTGCCGTAGCGAGTGCGGTAATACACAATGCGGTCATCAACCACCCCGGCGATGTGTGAGCGCCCATTCCCATCCACAGCCACCACCGCCTGCTCCACCTGGTCGCCAGTGGAGATGTGGATTTCGGTGGGGGTTGAGAAGGTTGTGGGAATACAGGAGCTCACAATCAGTGCAAAAAGCAAGATGAACGATAAAAGAATGGTTTTCCTTTCCATGATATCTCCTCCTGAATATTGGCGCACACACCTCAATTATGGGAGTGTATGCATATGCTCGTTTGATTTGAGTTGTAAGAAATGGATAACCTCGGACGAGGTTGGGGGGATTTATATTAACAATATAACAAATTTTGCCCTGTGATTCAATAAGAATTGAAGTAATCCTCAGGCGGATGCAACATCAGCTCGAAATCACCAGGTTTTCAGGATAGTTACCAACCACCACCTGCTAAAACCGCGGGGGGTGGCATGTTCATTTCACAATTTCATCTTGCTCTGAGACATTAAGCAATGGAGCGGCTTTTCAGCCGCTCCATTTTCGTTATATAGTATGCCTGATAAGTTCAGGCGAATTAATCTTTACGGCCCAACGGTCGTAAAGGTTGAGCTAAATGGGACCTGCTGCGTGATAGGAGTAGCTTCAGTATCAAGAACACCTGTCACGTTCACAGTATAAGCTGTCAGGCCCGTCAGTACAGCAGACGGAGTGAAGGTGATCGTCTTGGTTGCGTCATCATAAGCGCAACTTCCAGCGACCGTATTCACACCCTCGGTAAGGGTGAAGCAAGAATCTGCAGCGACAGACTGGTTCCAGGTCACAGCAACTGACGTGTCAACTGCAACATCCACCGCGCCGGTCGCCGGAACGACCGCTGTCACGATTGGATCGCGCCAGTTCAGGACGGTATAGTTGTATTCCTGGGCTCCGTCGGCAGTGTAAACAAGAGTCAAATCGCTCAGTTCAGTATTACCGTCCTCGCCTTTCATGACCGTATCCCAACTGCCACGCGTGAACTTGAACGCCAACTCAGCAGCCGCAGGAATATAGATGGATTTGGTCCAATGTGTCGCATCCACCTGTGTCAAAGCAACTCCGGTTCCAGCCCAGGCACCCAGCGCGTCTTCGCTGCCAATCACATAAACTGTTCCAGGTGTGTAGTCCGGTACAGTCACGTTAAAGGTCACAAACGGCACGATCATGTTATACGCGCCGGGAGTATGGATTGCTTCGCCCGGATCAGGCGTACCAGTATATCCTGGAAGTCCAAAGCCATAATAATCATTCCTAACCCAATCGGCAACAGTATCTGTATCCACACCATCAGGAATACGGGAAGCCGCCTGAGGATCAAATGGTAGATTATCATAGAATTCATAAAGCTTGGGTGCCCCACCATACGCATAATCTGTAAATCCATCTGTACGATCATCTACTGCTATGCCATCAGCGATCTTTGACCAAGGTGTTTCGTCCAGTAAACCATCATCGTCCGTATCAAGATCCTGTCCATCTTCACCGGTGAAGTCCTTGACCAAAAGCAGGGTAATGCTGCTATTTTCAATTGAATTCGAAGCCAAAGAAATTAAGTAGAGTCCATTCTCATCAGTAGTACCAACAGGAAATACACCTATGTAAGGCGAATATTGGTTATCAATAAATCCTGGGTTTGACCCTGTATCGGATTCGATTTCCAAAACGACATAATCACTGTAGTCAGTATTAGGACTTCCTATGATTTCAATGAATTCGTAATCACCTCCTGGGGAGGTGTCATTTGAAAACTCATTGATCTTTGGTTCCATCACTGGAACATCTTCAATCTCAACTACCGCAACCGCCATCTCGTCAACAGTGCCCAGATGGTCGTTGTCGTGCAGAGCAACGTTGCTCAGCAAACCAAGAGCAGCATCCGCATTCACGGTCACCTGGAAGGTGATTGTTTTAGTAGTGCTCGGGGTCACCAAGTCAAAGCAGACCATGTGTCCATTGGCAAAACTGGCATCATTATAAGCGTACTGGGTAGCCTCAGTACCACCTACGTTTTCGGTACCGATCGTTGCCAAATTCAGCGGTCCGTTGATGTTATCGTAGGCGAAGACAAATTCGTAGTAACCCGGAGTGTCATCAACCACATGATAATGAACGATCTCAAAATCGTAGGTGATGGTCGGGTCGCCCCAAGGCTGCACATCATCGTATTCAATGATGTTAAGAGAAGCACCAGCGGTTGCCAGGCTCACGCCCCTGTTGGTAGCCGCATCGTATACAATCTCCATATCCTGCCAGAGCATGGCTGCCAGGTTGTTAGGCAAGGTTGGATCAGGAATAGCCTGGTTTGTCCAGGGGGACCCACCATAGTTATTCGCATAATCAAAAATGGCAAAGCCGTCATCGGTGAAGGAGATGGCAGGATAATCGACACCGTAGAAATTAAATGGTACGGTTGCGCTCACCGTCCAGACCTTTGTATCTCCTGAGATAGCTGCATTTGGTGCAATTCCAAACCCTGCAAGGTCCACATAGCCGCCAAAGCCTGTATCGCACAAGGGGTCGCTGACCGAGTCGCTTACGTTGTAGTAAGGCGCCATGGGCGCGTCCACCGTGCCAGACCAGGTGATGGCATTTGTACCAGAGTCGTAAACAGCGCCGCCGGTAACAGAATCGGGCACATAGGTGACCCCAGCCGGCAGTACGTCGTTGATGGTGTAAGCGGTTGGCACATCGGCAAAGTTGGTGACCTCAATGGTATAGGTGATGGTATCGCCAGGCATTGCGGTTTCAACGTCTGCCGTCTTGACCACGTCATCAGCCAGTCTGCGGATATCAATATCGGTTGCGCCAATCCAACCAGCGCCTTCCAAACACGCAGCATCAGCACAGGTCTCAAAGTAACCATAGAGGCGGTCGCCTTCTTCGGTATCCTCATCCCAATAAACGTCCAACTGGAACGGAGTCGCACCAGGATTGGTGTCAGGTACTATCACATTATAGTTGCCAGCTTCGGGGGTTACTGGAACTATACCGGTTGCGAGAGTAAAGGTGTCCCCTGCCGCGCCAGCCCAGTTTTGAACAACCAGGAAGAAGGTATCATCGGCATTGTAGTAGATGAAGTCCTTCGGTGCATTGATGTATTCCAGCGCTGTCGAAGTAGCACTTTGTGCAAGCAAATAATCGACATCAGGATCTAAGGTTCCACTGGCATCCAAATCCCAGAACAGGAAAATGTCGATGTCGGAGGCAGTAGTTTGGGTGATCTCTGTTACCATGCGGATGGAGTAAGCAGGTAAGGTGATCGTCTTGACAAATACCTGGCTGAGATCATCGAAAGGATCACCATTGGTGGGGTCGGGATCGAGAGAGACATCTTCCAAGGCTGCTTTAGCCAACCCAGTTTTCCATGCCCAGCCAGCGGTGATCTCACCTGCCAGCAGATCGGGGATGATGCCCGAATCCGCGTCGCGGTGGGTTTCAAAAGTGACAAATTCAGGAATGTTGCTGCCCACGGGCAGTACAGCCACTGGAACAGATAAATCAGGCAGAGGCCGGTCAGGGATGACGATGCTCTGAGTGGGCATGGTACCACCAGAAGCCGTGCCGGTTCCGTTCATTATGAGAGGCAGGAACAGGTACTCATAGGGGGATTCAAGCACCGCGTCAGTTTCAAAATAAACCCTGGCAAACTGCCACTCATCAGCAGTCAGACCCGTTACATCGGCTGTAAAAGTGACCACCTGGGTAGCTCCAGGGGCAATCTCAAAGGATGCGGGCTCAACTGTGATCCAGTCAGGAGCAACCGCAGTATAAGTAGCGGTGATTTCTGCCACACTTGTGAAAGTGCGTGTCCATTCACATCCACCCACACACAGGTTGTTGTACAGGCTGGGGATGTTCAGCGTCTGCATATCGCCGCCCTCAGCAGGATTGGCAGCAACCATGTTTTCGTAGGTTTCATCCATGGTCAAGCCGGTCAGTGCAGCCATTTCCAGGTCAACCCGCCCAGCACCAAAGTCAAACAGGTCAGCAGGAGTCTGCATATCTTCTTTCAGCAGATTATCGTGTTCAGCAGTCAGCATCAAGGCAGATTTAACCTGGGCAACCGTCCAATCCGGGAAGACAGCGCTGAGCAAAGCGCCAGCCCCAGCGGTATGCGGGGAGGACATGGATGTGCCCTGATAGAGTTCGGCTTGCACAGCGCCATCAGAGTCGATCACGCCGTCAGCAACAGCCGCAAGCACTTCCAAACCTGGAGCAGTCACATCTGGTTTGAGAACCTGAATATCATTCGCGCTTGGACCACGGAAGGAGAAGTCGGCTTTGATATCACCCCAGGCATCATTGAGAAAACGACCTGTATCGCTCATATCAATCAGAACTGGAGCATTAGCGCCCACCCAGTCGGCAAAAGTAGCTGCTTCCGTAGGAGAAAGATACAGGAAACCTGCAGGCAGGGTCGCAGTGTCCAAACCGCCCATCGAAAGAGGAGGTCGATTGTCTGCATAACCCAGCATGCCAATCGCGCCTGCAGCCTGAGCATTTGCTAATTTGATGGCGAATGAACAAACACCACGGCGGATCAGCGCCACTTTACCAGCAAAGAAATCTGCCGGGAAGGGGTTACAGCCCTGGCGATTATCAGTAAAGGGATCAGTCGTTGATGCAGTATCAAGACCAGCCCACACCAATTCCACATCATCCAATGCCGGGAAAGGTACCGGGCTTGTACTGGGGATTTGAGCCATGTCAACATAGATTGAGCCGGCCGGTGAAACGACATCAATATCGTTGGTGAACTTGCGATTGTGGCTGGAAGCCGCAACGGTGGTCACCCACGGGGAAAGGTGATTAACCTGACCATCGGTTGAGGGTTCTGTGCGCAGGTTGCCGCCTGAGGCAGCCACAAAGATATCTTCGCCAAAAGCCTCAAGGAAAGCCAGTTCAACAACATCAGTATATGGGCTCTTACCGCCAGAAATGGAATAGTTCAGAGCGTCCACGCCATCAATAATTGCTTGCTCAACAGCAGCAGCAGAGTCATCCCCCCAACATCCGGATTCATCACAGACGTCAAAGGAAATGACTTGGGCATGAGGAACAACACCTGAAATGGTGGTTTCCACACCCATGAAATCAAAGGTGACGTAATTGCCAGCTACTGTGCTGCCGGTATGCGAACCGTGCCCATCGGAATCTTCCGGGCTAACAGCTTCACCGGTGTAGGTATATGCACCGACGAGTTTATCGTTACAGGCAGCGGCATATGCCGGAACACCAGTGGTTGGGTTACAAACACCCAAATAATCACCAGTCCACTCGTAAACAAACCCATCCTCCGGAGTATCACTAAAAGAGGGGTGGTCGAAGTTGATGCCAGTGTCAATAATGCCGACCAGCATACCTTCCCCCAGCGAACCGAGGTTGGCTGGGTCTGCAGCACCATTCCATACGCCGTCTGCGCCAATCCATGCGGGACCGGCATCGGTATCGGGTTGTTCCAGTGTCACCGGCAGGATCTGGCGGATGCCAGGCACCTTGGCCAGCTGCTGCGCTTCCTCATACGACATTTCAACCGAAACACCGTTGAGAATGACATCGTAAACATGCTTGATGTTGACGCTTCTGCCCAGAGTGCTCTCAACGGTTGCCATCACGCTATTGCGCTGTTGGGCAAGCAATTTAAGGTAACTCTGGCTCTCAGAACTGCTGACATCCAACTGAGCAGAATCTTTGCTCGTTGCCACCAGCGATGGATCCTCAAAGAGGATGACATAACGGTCTGATCGAACCAGGCTGGTTACCTCAACAGCCTCCACGGCTGTGAGTTGCTCCTTGGCACCTAAGGTGGCCTCAGGAACAAAACCCGATCGGTCCACACCTCGGCGAGGTCCGTCGGTTTGGGTTGTGTCAACAGCGGCAACAGGTGAGATCACCAGTGCCAGCAACACCATGATTGCCAATATTCGTGTCAATGCTGATTTCATGCTTTCACTCCATTTTCTTTTTATTTGGGAATTTGCAGGGGAATGCACCCTGCGCGTGACTACTTACACTTGCGGGAAAGATCTCTAAATATTCCTGGTAAAACGGTCTGGCAAACTTAAAAGTCAAATGGTGTTTGCTCCTTTCAAATTTGTTCTATCCCCCAAGGGGGTTTAAAGAAAGGTAAATACAGACACAGACATCGACCTGAAGTCGATTAAGGAATTATAGTCATCCCGTTCCGAAGCGTCAAGACACAGAATCGTTCAGCGGAACTTTAAACCGGCACTATTTTCAGGAATCCCATCAAAATCGTCATCTTCCGCCCTTCTAAATAAAAACGCACCGGCTGCAGCGCGCAGCCGGTGCTTCTCTAACTAAATCCTTCCATCTTTTCTTTACTATTACTAAGGGAGCAAAGAGAAACTTGTTTTTTATCTATTTTCCTCCTGGTCCACGGTGCCCGCCCATATCGCCAAAGCCTTCCATGCCGCGCATCCCGCGCATGCTCATTCCAAACCCCATGGGCATTTCGTCGAGGTTGGCAATCAGCAGATCAGCCTGAGCCTGGGTGAGCGTGCCGGCTTCCACTTCAGCGTTGATGGCATCGGTCATGGCTTGTTTCATAGTCGCTTCGAAGGTGGTTGATCCTCTCAGTGCCTGATAGGCTGCCTGTAGATCGGCTTCCTCCTGCGTTAGCGTGCCCTCGGCTACCATCGCGTCAATCCGCGCCTGCCTCACGGCATCATATGCCGCCTGGAGTTCCTCTGCGCTGATGCCGAGGGCTTCCGCCAGGAAAGCATCCTGTTCAAGCTCAGCCCGCTCAGTCTCACTCAGGTAGCGATACAAACTTCTGAAGCTGGCACTGCCGGCTTTCAGTGTTTCCGCCTGGGAAGCCGTGAGGTACTCTGCATCAAGGGCAGCATCGACAGCAGAGGCAAAAGCCTTTTCCACCGCCGCATTCAGATCCTCAACAGAAATCCCCAATGCCGCCGCCAGATCCTCATCCGATCCATCCGGTCCGCCTTTGGTGAACGTGAGTGCATCGGTGGTCGTGCCCGAATCGGCAGAAACCCGCCCCACCCAGTTATTTGCCAGCAGTGCTCCACCAATCAGGAGAACTGCCAGTGTGATTGAAATGATTGTTTTCTTTTTCATTATTTTTTTTCCTCTTTCTGATCCATTTTTTGGATCGCCCTTAGTTTAGAGGAAAAGGTCAAGACGCGGGTATATAAGCAGTATATGTTTTCCAATAATTGCTTTTGAAATACAGACAAAATAATTAGTGTGAATGATACTTGGGTCGAAATGTTGCCAATATAACTACCTGTCGGTTTTTTGCTGCTCAGGGCATCCGTAGTCGGATTTTTTTGGCAGGAGTTTCGCCGCGGCACAGGTGTCCGCGTAACTGCAGCCTGCGCAACCCCCATGCCCGGATCGGGTATCGCGGATCAGCCGGTAGATAATCAGACCCACAATTAACGCAAGCACAACGCTGATAATGATCGTCGGAACCATCCTAACCTCTCACCCCAGCTTTTGCCCGCTTCAGCGAACCAGCCGGTCTCGGCGTTGGCCTGAAAATAAGCCACAAGACCACCCCCAGCAATGCCAGGGCGATCCCAGTCCACAAGCCAAACACACCTCCCTGCAGCCAGGTTCCGAGCTGAAAAACCATCAGGGCAACGGTGTAGCCGACAGTGGTCATATACCCGATCGCAAACAGGGTCCACATAGGGTTGTTCATCTCGCGCCGAATCGAGCTGATCGTCGCGATACACGGCGCTGAGAGCAGCACAAAGATCAGAAAGGAAGTCGCCGAAAGAGATGTAAAGGCTGCCTGCAGGCTGTTCCACATTGCCTGCCCGCCTTCAGCCACTTCAGAAAATCCATAAAAAATGCCAAAGCTGCTCACAACCGTTTCCTTGGCCACCAACCCGGTTAGAGCCGCCACCACCGGGCGCCACTCCCCCCAACCCAAAGGCTTGAAGATCCAGGCGATCGCGTTGCCGAAGCCAGCCACGATGCTCTGATCAATCTGCCCGCTTTGCAGCATCTGCAGGCGCCCATCCACCCAGCCAAAGTAGGTCACAAACCAGATCACAATGGCTGCCAGCAGGATGATCGTGGAAGCTTTTCGAACAAAGGATGAAACTCTATCCCAGGTGGTTAGGGCAATGTTTTTAAAGGAAGGCCAGCGGTAAGCCGGCAATTCCATCACAAATGGCGCTGCCTCTCCCTGGAACATGCGTGTCTTCTTCAAAATGATGCCCGAAATGACGACTGCCGCGATCCCCAAAAAGTACGCCCCAAACGCCACCCAACCCCTGCCGCCAAAAAAGGTTCCCGCAATCATCGCGATCACTGGTAGTTTTGCACCACAGGGGATGAAGGAAGTCGTAATGACGGTCATGCGCCGGTCGTGTTCATTCTCAATGGTGCGCGCCGCCATGATCGCCGGCACACTGCAGCCACTACCAATTAGCATCGGGATAAAACTTTTACCTGACAGCCCAAATTTGCGGAACGCACGGTCCATGATGAATGCCACCCTCGCCATGTACCCGCTGAACTCAAGCAAGCCCAGGAACACGAACAAGACAATCATCTGCGGCAAAAAGCTCAACACCGAGCCAACTCCCGCCAAAATGCCATCCACCAGCAACCCCTGCAGCCAGGCTGCCACGCCCCAATCCGCCAGTTTCCCGCTGACTGCCGGCAGGATCATCTGCCCAAAGAGTTTGTCGTTGGTCCAATCGCTTAGGCTCGCGCCGACTGTGTTGACTGAAACGTAATAAACCAGGAACATCACCAACGCGAAAATCGGCAAAGCCAGCCAGCGGTTGGTCACAATCCGGTCGATCCGGTCCGATGGCGAGAGTTCGCCCGCCTTCTTGCGCACCGTGACCCTCTCGAGCACCTCCGCGATAAAATCATACCGTTCCGCGGCAATAATGCTGTCTGAATCGTCGTCGTATTCCAACTCGGTCTGGAGAATGTCCTGTTCAATGTGCGCTTTCAGCGCTTCAGACAGACCAATTTCCTCCTCGACCAACTCATTGCGTTCGAAGAGTTTGACCGCGTACCAACGCTGTTTATGTTCTGGCTGCTCATGCAGGGCAACTTCTTCAATGTGCCCCAATGCGTGCTCCACGCCCCCACTGAAGCGGTGTGTCGGCAGCAGATGCCCCTTTTTTTGACCCACTTCCATGGCAAGGCGTGCGAGTTCGTCGATTTGCGTCTCTCGCAGCGCTGAAATCTCCACCACCGGCACGCCAAAGGCCTTGCCGAGCATCGTGCCGTCGATCTTTGCCCCACTTTTCTCGACCTCATCCATCATGTTAATCGCCAAAACCATCGGGGTGCCCAACTCCGCGAGCTGCGTCGTCAGGTAGAGGTTCCGCTCCAGGTTCGTGCCGTCGACGATGTTGATAATCGCGTCCGGGTCGGACTCGAGCAGGTAGTCGCGCGCCAACTCCTCTTCCAAGGAGTTGGTCGAAAGCGAATAGATCCCGGGCAGGTCCACCAAAACCACCTCCGGGAATCCAATCAGCCCGCCTTCCTTTTTCTCAACCGTCACGCCCGGCCAGTTGCCTACGTATTGGTTGGAGCCTGTGAGGGCGTTGAAGAGCGTTGTTTTACCAGAATTTGGATTGCCTGCGACGGCGATGGTTATGGGCATGGTGGCATTCATTATTAATAGAAGACATTGGCGAGCTTACTTCGATGATCTCGGCATCGTCCTTGCGCAGGCTCAGCTCATAACCGCGCAAATTTACCTCGATCGGGTCCCCCAGGGGTGCGACTTTGCGCACGAAGATTTCGACATTTTTTGTAATGCCCATATCCATCACCCGCCGACGAATTCTGCCGCACCCATGGACTCTGACCACACGGGCTGATTCACCAATCTCAACATCTCTTAAAGTCTTCATATCATCATTTTCTTGGTCTAAAACATCTGGCGCTTTACGCCAAATCTTGTTAGGTTTACCTAACAACAAAAATGTTAGTCCAACCTAACTATTCTGTCAAGGTTTTTGGTGTTAAAATCAAAGAGGTCCTGTTTATTGGAAAGCGAGTGAGCGCATGAACAGTCAAGAATCCGCTGAGATGTATCTCGAGACCATTCTCATCCTCGAGAAGAAAAATGGCAACGTAAGAGCTATCGACATCGCCCACCACATGCAATTCTCCCGCCCCACCGTCAGCCAGCAGCTCAGGCGCCTTGCCGCCGAGGGCTACCTGGAACTGGATGCCAACAAGCGCATCTCCCTCACCCCCAAAGGCCGCCAAATCGCTGAAGAAACCTACAACCGCCATAACAGCCTGGCAGAGATTTTTATCTGGATGGGGGTCAGCGAGCAAATCGCCTTCCAGGATGCCTGCCGCATCGAGCATTACATCAGCGCGGAGACCTTCAACGCCCTGCGGCAGCATTATGAGAATGCACGATTAAGAGAAACTACCATTAAGAACTAAGGATAATTCTCCTTAACCTTTTCGTAACTTCCAACAGTCGACGTTTTGTGTCATTCTGAGCCTCTTTTGCGAAGAATCTGGGTAGTAAAGAACAGATCCTTCTCTTCGCTCAGGATGACAGGATTCCCCGTAGGGTGGTTTGGCGTCAAGGAACATGTCCTAATTACAGTTTATTCTAGCCATGTCACCGAATATCTCTATGTTGGGTTCAACCCTTTCTACTGCGCTTCCAGAGCAGGACCAGAGCCCAAACTACGGCATAGAACTCAAACCAAGCAGATCGTCACGTCGCTTCGCTCCCCGCGATGTCGGACGTCGCGTCTTGTTGCCTGAAATGTGTGCACATTTCAACCCGACAGCCTCTGATCTTACGTTCATGCAAGCGCTATGCATATAGCTACCCCAGTACTTTCTATCACCTATCACCTACGACCTATCAATTATAATTGCTCCCATGACCTACAAACCAGACCTCGATATCCCCGGGCTCTATGCCAGTTTTGCCGCACCCATCGCCGAAGTCGACTGCGGAAGGCTATGCGCACCCCACAATCCCTCCGGCAAACCCTTCTGCTGCGATATCTGCGTGGCAGTGCCCGTGGCATTGAAAGAAGAGTGGGCTTACCTCAAGCCCAACACCCGGCTTTGGCATCGCCTGCGCGGTGATGAATGCCCAACCGATCCCATTGACGTGCCCAGGATGAAATCCGAAACGCCAAGCTACATGCACCTGATGGCCTGCCGCGGTCCTGAGTACTGCGAGCGCGACTTCCGCACCCTCAGCTGCCGCCAGTTCCCCTTCTCCCCCTACATCACCGCTGATGATCGCTTTATCGGGCTCACTTACAACTGGGACTTCGAGCCAGTCTGCTGGGTGATCAGCAATCTGGACCAGGTCAGCCCTGCCTACCGCCGGGAATTCATCGACCTTTACGATCAACTCCTCTACGAATACCCCAAGGAGTACGACAGCTACTACTTCCTCTCAGAGGACATGCGCGCAGCCTTCACGAAGCGCCGCCGTCGCATCCCGATCCTCCACCGCGACGGGTCTGACTACCTGCTCAGCCCCGCCACCGACCACCTCACACGCGTCGATCCCGCCCAATTCCGCAAGTTCGGTCCTTATCGAAGACCCTGAATTTTCTTAAATAGTATTCTCCTTATAAATAGAAGAGGGATTGGTTAGAAACAGCCAATCCCTCTTCCATTATTTTGCGCGCACTAGCCCTTGGCTTGCGGTGCTTCGTTATCGGCAGCCGCTTTCTTTTCCGTCAGGCTTTTCCTGATTTCCTCTTTCAGCCGGTCGGTTTCTTCGCTGGGCTGACGCTGCGCGGCGCTTACCTCCAGGTTCAGCTTATCCGAGAGCAACAGGGTCAGCAGCCCTTCCATGATGCTGCTGCCAGTCGCCCCGCCTTCACCACTGCCGCCGCCAACCACCACCCGTGGCACCACGTCCACGCGGGATTGCTGCACGGCTTCGGCAAAGCGGTTCATCACCTGCTGGGTCACCTGGAACTGCGGCCCGCCATACGCGGCAACTTGTTCTTCGGTCGCGATAGCCTGGGCGATACCGGTGCGGGCGATCTTCTCGGCTTCCGCCTCCGCCAACGCGCGGATCTGCGCGGCTTGCTGCACTGCCCGGGCATAGTCAGCCTTACCCTGGTTGGAGAGCACGGTAATGCTCACCTCCGACTCGGTAATGTTGCGCTGCTGCTCGGCGCGTGCCTGCGCTTCGCGCAGCTCGCGTTCCTTCTGCGCCGCAACCTGCTGGCGCTGGAAGGTTTCGATCTGCTCGACCGCAATCTGGCGTGAGCGCAGCTGGTTGAGGATGACTTCCATGTTCTTGTCTTCGCCGGCGGTGGTCGGGGTGCCGATCAGCACCTCTTCCAACTCCAGGTTGTAGTGCAGGAATTTATCCTTCATCTCCTGGCTGGACTGCCGCTGGATCTCGTTTCGCTCGTGAATGAGCTCGATCAGCGTGCGGGTCTGACCAATGTTCTTGAAGTAAGCCGACACCATCGGGTCGAGGGTCTGCTCCACCAGTTTCTTGACGTC
>MTKZ01127172.1_pt1 | contig 13828 bp, 10 predicted proteins | sample 1042781 | NCBI WGS metagenome assembly MTKZ01 (sample SAMN06212207, study PRJNA360539) | anaerobic digester metagenome | biome: Wastewater treatment plant; material: sludge; isolation source: anaerobic digester fed with sludge from wastewater treatment plant | place: Denmark: WWTP Viborg ...
AGGTGTTCGGCGCGCCGGGGCTTGACGGCGTCGCACAGCTCCCGTACCTCGTGCGAGGCGGGTCGCGACGCGCCCCCGGTTTGTGGCGGCCGAGCCTCGTCTGCACGGAGGTTGAGCATGTTGCGCTCTCATGCAAGGTGGTTGGCCGGATGCGCGGCTGCAGTGGTTGCGGCGGCAGTGTACGCCGCGGATGCGCCCGCGCCGCCGGAGACGTTCCCGCGCTTCATCGTTCCTGGGAACGAGGCCGCGATGGAGTCGCTCCGAGCGCTGTTCTGGGAGCATTACTCCCGCCGCCCGGGACCGGCCTCCACGCTGTGGGATGAGTGGACGACGCACTCACTGCTCTGGCCCGCCGAGGAAGCCCCGGACCCGCACGACAGCCGGCGCGAGCGGTTTCGCCGCGCCCTTACCGGACGGATCATGGATGCCGAAGGCTACGTGGCCACGCACCAGCACGCGTCGATCGCCCATCAGCAGGGCTGGCCGTTCCCCTTCTGGGCCCAGGGCGGCGAGGGCGCGTGGGGCTGGCACTTCTCGCTGGCCAACGTGCCGGCCGGCTGGCATGGAACGCAGGAACGGACGCCGGACGGCTGGACGCCGGAGGGCGCGGAGGACCAGGGCATTCGCGACGGCGCCTGGCGGCTCCGGCTGACCCGGGCGAACGCTGGCGTACAGACGCCGCCGCTGGACATCGACGTGGCGCAGGCGCCGTTCCTGCAACTGCGCTGGTCTGCCACCGGCCTGGGCCGGGCGCAGCCGTACGTGGAATGGATCGCCGCCGATGCGCCGAATTTCTCGCCCCAGCGGCGGATGTACTTCGAGCCGATCGAGTCGGCCGGCATCGTCTACACCATGATCCCGATGTATCACCACCCGGCCTGGATCGGCCGGATCACCGGTTTGCGCATCGGGTTCGGCAACCCGTCCGCCGGCGCGGAGGTCGGCGTTCAGGCCTTCTTCACGCAGTACGACACGCGGCACAACGTGAACAACCCGGCCTTCATCGCGGGCTGCCTGAATTACTTCCACTGGACGCGGGACCTGGACTTCCTGCGCGGCCAGATCCAGCGGATGCGGCTGGCCCTGCGCTGGCTGATGGTTGACTGCCGCGGCGAAGAGGAGAAATGCATCGTCACGCCGTTTCCCGGGCACGATGGCCGCAGCGGCATCAGACGCACCGCGGACGGCGGCAAAACCCTCCACCCAGGCCACGGCATCGGCAACAACTACTGGGACCTGCTGCCCTTCGGCCGCCGCGACGCCTACGCCACGATGCTCTACTACCACACCCTGCGGACCATGGCCGACCTGGAGCGGACCCTCGCCCGGCATCCCGAGTGGAACATCCCCGGCGGACCGTTGCGATTCGACGCCGACCGCCTGGACGCCCATGCTGCCGAGGTGAAGGCGGCCAACACGCAGTTCTGGGACCCGCGGACGCGGCGGTTCACCCTGGGCATCGATGACGACGGCCGGCAGTGGGACTACGGCTTCACGTTCATGAATCTCGAGGCCATCGCCTACGGGTACGCCACCGACGAGCAGGCCCGGGCCATCCTGGATTGGATCGCGGGCGATCGGCTCGTCGAGGGCGACACCGCCCAGGGAGCGGACATCTATCGATGGCGATTCGCCCCGCGTGCCACGACAAAGCGAAACATCGAGTACTACGGCTGGTTCTGGAACGACCCGGAATCCATTCCCTGGGGCAACCAGGTCCAGGACGGCGGGGCCGTGCTGGGATTCTCCTATCACGACCTGCTGGCCCGACTGCGCACGCGCGGGCCCGACGATGCGGTGGGCCGGCTGAAGCAGATTCTGACCTGGTACGACGAGGTGCAGGCGGCCGGCGGTCCCCGCGCGTACTATGCGGACGGCACGCGCGGTACCTTGCAGGGCGCGGGCACCCCGGGCGGCCTGGGCATCGATGCGGAGTTCGTGGAAAGCGTGCTCGTGCCGCAGATCATGCTCTACGGCTTCGCCGGGTTCGAGCCGACTGCCGAGGGCTGCCGGGTGCATCCCCGCCTGCCCGCCGATTGGCCGGAACTGACCATCACTCGCATCGCGCTGCACGGTCTGGTGCTGACGCTGCAGGTCTCGCCGGCGCAGATCGAGGTGCGCCGGGAGGGTGGCCGGCCGCACACGCCGTTTCGCGTGGCGCTGCCGGACGGCTTTGCGGCGGTGATGTATCTGAGTGAGTCGGGCGAAGTCCTTCGGACAGAGCCTGTCTCCGCGCCTGACGGCGTGGATGTGGCGTGGGATGATGCGACAGCCATTCGCTTCGTGACCGCAGCCGGTCGTGAACCTTCACAATAGAAGATTCCGCGGCGTCATTCGGTTCGGCAAGCCGTTTCCGGCAGAACGGAAGGCGGTCATCGGGCAAGATCGCACTGCCGCCCAATCAGGCGGCCCCCCGCGCCGATCGTCCCCCGTCGCTGCGTTTCACCCGCGAACGTTCCGCGGTATGATCAGCGAATGGTGGCCGGCGGTCGGCAATGGGCCGCACGCCTCCGAATGGCGGGGCCCGGCCGCACGGCCGGTGGATGCACGGTTTCGGCCGATGAGGAGGTATGCCATGTCACGTCCGGGCGCCGCGGCAGCGGCTTGCATCGTGGTATGCACGGCGATGAGCGCCGGCGCGGCGGATGACGTGCCGCGTCTGGCACCTGAGGCGTTCGCGATTCTGCCGTGGGGCCACACGCCGGGCGACGCGGACGCGCTGCGAGCGATTCGTGAATGTGGCTTCAACCTGGCCGGCTTCGTCGCGCCGGAGCACCTGGACGCGGTCGCCGCGGCGGGGCTGAAGTGCATCGTTTCGGCGCAGGAGACCCACGTCGGTGATGCCGCCGCCGGCCTGGACGAGGCGGAGGTCCGGAACCGCGTCGCAGCGCTGACCGCGCGCGCCGCGGAGCATCCGGCGGTCTTCGGCTACTACCTGCGCGACGAGCCGAACGCGGGGCTGTACCCGGCCCTGGCCCGTTGGACCGAGGCCTTCCGCCAGGCCGACCCCGCGCACGTCAGCTACATCAACCTGTTCCCCAACTACGCATCGCCGGGACAGTTGGGCACGCCCGGCTACGAGGAATACGTGGAGTCATTCGTGACCACGGTGAAACCCGCGTTCATCAGCTATGATCACTACGCGCTGATGGATGACGGTTCCCTGCGCGACGGGTACTTCCAGAATCTGGAGGCCGTTCGCAAGGCCGGGCTCAAGCACAACCTGCCGTTCTGGAACATTGTCCTGTCCAACGCGCATTTTCGCTACGCGGAGCCCTCCGACGGCGGGCTTCGTTTCCAGGCCTACACCACGCTGGCCTATGGCGGGCGCGGCATCAGCTACTTCACGTATTTCGCGCCGGCGATCGGAAACTACCGGCTGGCACCCATCGATGCGTTCGGCCACAAGACGCCCACCTGGGAGATGCTGCGCAGCGTGAATCTGCAGATTCACCGGCTGGGACCGACGTATCTGACGCTCAAAAGCGTGAACGTCTTCCACCATCCCGACGTACCGGCCGGATGCGCCGGGCTGGACACCAGCCGACACCTTGCGGGCGTTGCCGGCGGGCGGTTCGTCGTCGGGGAGTTCGAGGGCCCCGAGGGCCGGCCTTTCATCCTGATCGTCAACAAGGACCTGCACGTCTCAACCGCGTTCGACGTGAAGTTCAAGCAGGCCGGCCGGATCATGCTGACCAGCGCCTATACCGGCCAGACCGCGCCCTGGGGCGGCGAAAACAACTGGCTGGCACCCGGGCAGGGCATGCTCCTGAGCCTCCAGCCGCCGCCGGACTAGGACGGGCGCGTTGCGAGTGAGAGCGTTCTGCCCGGTTACGCTCGAAGACCGCGCCGCAGGGGAGGCCTTGCGGCGAATGGAAAGACAACGCGCCGAGCCTGTACTCCGGCAAAACGTTGTCTCGCAAGCGTCTCGGAGCGGGCCGGCAGTGAGTCCTGCCGATCCGGGAGTTCCCGGAGCACGTCACTCGACGGTCATACGCTCCGCCGGGCGGAGCAGTACCGGACCCAGCAGCCCGGATTCCTGCAATGCGGAGTCCCGCGTGTGGTGCATCCACGTTGTGAAGGTCACTCGCTCCCGCACCGGACGCGGCCGGCCATCGACCAGCCATTGCGGCCAGCGTGCCAGATGCACGCCGTCCCATTCGCAGTCGTCCTCAAGCTGCGCATCGCCCACCAGCCGGTTCACCCAGAGATTCGTGACGCGGACCTTGAGCACGTTCGGACCGGGCTTCGCACAATGGGTAATCTCCGCGGCGAACGGCGGCTTCCACCACACGCCGAGGTTCTGGCCGTTCAGCGTGACTTCGGCAAGGCACTGCACGCCGCCGAGATCCAGATAGAGCGCCTTGCCGGGCCCAAGCAGCGCCGCCGGAATCTCGAACTCCCGCTCGTACTCCGCGGTGCCGGAGAAATGGCGTACACCGTCCTCGCTGGGCTCCGTCCAGGAGATCAGCTTGTCGAGCGTGATGCTCGCGGGTGCGCCCCGGTCGGGTGGAAAGCGAACGGTCCAGGGCCCGCCGACGTCGACGGGCTCCGGCTCGGCCTTGACCTCCACCGGCAGCGTTTTGCCGCTCGCGGTGCGGAACTCGTACACGCCGGCCCGGAAAGCCTGGAGTTCGAGCCGGTCCGGCCGGGTGAGAGCCAGCCGGTACTTGGGCAGGCCGGCCGCGGCGCCGCCGGCCTCGACAAGCTCGAGCACGCCGTTCTCGTCCACGGCTCGCGTGGTCGGCTGGCCATTGAGGGTATAGTCCACGCGCAGACGCTTGAAATGGTTCGGAATGGGGTCGCCGAACGTGGCGTTGTTTGCGGGGATGCTGGTTTCGCCCGCGTCCACCAGAGCCGCTACCTTGTCCGTCACGTCCGCGCCGCCCGCTCCGTCCACGGCTTCGTACACCGCCTTGCGAATCTCAATCTTCGGTTCCGCTGCGTCGGAGTCACTTCCTTTCGGCGGCTTCACGGAGACCAGGTGGTCTGCGTCCCCGGCCGCCCGGCGGAACACGACGAAAACCGAGCCGGCCGGTTCAAAGTGGATCGGCACCGTGATCCGCCCATCCCGCTCGGACCACACCGGGGCCACTTCCATGCTTCCGGTGTCCGCACGCCACAGTTCCGGCACTTTGCCGTTCACGCGGAACGTGCATTCCACCTCCGCGGAGCGCGGCTTCTGGTTCGACACGAAGTACAGGTCGGCGCCGTCGACCACCCGGTGAATCCACGCCATCTTCGGCTTGACCCCGGCGCCGGCAAACTCGCAGTCCGGCTTGACGTTCAACGCGGCCAGCACCTCCTCCGGCGACTGGCCCCAAATCACGCGGCCGCCGCCCAGCACATGCTCCTTGACGGCCAGACCGTCGCAGTCGGCCCAGACTTCGTCGGCCACCTTCTGAACCGCGGCGTCGCCGTCCGGAAGGTCCGCCAGGCTCGGCGCCTTGGCCGGCCTGGGTCCGATGACCGTGGCACCCTGCCGCACGAGATCGCGCAGCTTGGCGAGCAGGCCCGGGGTCATGAACGGCGTCTCCGGCAGGACCAGCAGGCGGTAGCTCATGCCGTCGGGCAGCACGAGGCGGCCGTCTTTCACCGTCATGCGGTTCAGCAACACGTCGGCGTTGCACGCGTCGTAGTGGTAGCCCCTGGCCTTCAGATCGGGGTGATGCGGGGCATTGTTGGGTGCGGCCTCGCCCGCGAAGTAGCACACGTCCGCGACGGCCAGCCCCTGCTGCAGCAGATACTGGCAGCGCGTCAGGTACTGGACCCACGCCTGGCCGGGGTGCCACCACGTGTTCGTACGTTCAAAATGCGTGCCCCATTGGCCCATCGTCATGCCGGGAAACCTGTCCAGCCACGGCTGATGGGCATAGCGGTGAACGATGNNTGAACGATGAGGCGATTGATGCCGTTGCAGTACACGAAGTCGCCCACCGCCTTGAGCGTATAGGGATGACTCCGCCACCCGGCGCGGCTCGGATTGGCCGTGAATGCCTCGGCTCCCACGAGCTTGCGGCCATAGGTGTGGGCCACCGAAGCGGCCAGCTTGCAGGAGGGGTGCTCGCCGTCGCCAACCCAGAACTCGCCCATGGGGACGTCCGCGGGCCGCCCGGCCAACAGGCATTCGAACGGGCCGTCATACGGCTCGATCGACGTCAGCATGCCGTGCTTGTGGCACAGTTCGCTGAAGTATCCGAAGTAATTGTCGGCGAAGAGGTCCGCGATCGTCCGTCGCAGGTCCCAGAGAAACCGCTCCGAGACCTCGCCGCTGTCCACCACGCGGCCGGTCAGCACGGGAAGCAGGAGGAGCGGATCGTAGCCGCGGCGTTTCTGGAATTCCTCGCGGAACCGCGGGGTCCAGTTCTGGTGGCCGACCTCGTAACTGTCGATCAGGCTGTTGTTCAGGGTCTTGCCCGCCAGAGCACCAACGTCCTGGATCACCGGGCCCATCATGCCGGCCCAATGCGCGTCGAGTGCTTCGCGGCTCAGCTTGTCGCATTCCAGTCCGCGACCGGATGCCGGTGACGGGTGGTTTTCCTTGCCTGTCGGCGTGTATCCGATCCGGAGAATGGTCCAGTCGCCTGCGGGCACATCCCACGTCAGGCGGCCGTCGCCGGAGAGCTTGCTCGTAAGGTCCACGATGTCCGTCCTCTTCACCACGGAATCGGCCGGATACTCATCGAGCGCGGGCTGCAGGCCGTAGCGGGCCTCGTACCCCGCCTTGGCCTTGATGTCCTGGATGCGCCGGCTGTCATCGCGCGGGGTGGGCAGGGCCAGCACGGCGATGTCACGATAGAACTCACGGTTGGTCTGCGGCTGCGGCAGCGCCGCCGCGAACGGCGTCGGCCCGGTCGCCTGCGTCTCGCTGAAGACGACCATCTGCATGGCATGCTGCGGCGTGATCCACGGACCGCCGCTGCTGGACCAGCCCGCGCAATTGTGGATACACAGTTCGAGCCCGACCCGGTTGGCCTCGGAGACCGCGTGTTTCACCAGTTCACGCCACTGCGGACTCATGAATTGGATGGGTCCCTCGGGGATGGCCTCGGAGACGTTGAAGATCTGGGCGCCGCCCAGTCCGATCTGCTTCATCGCCTCGAGATCGGCCGTGATGCCCTCTTTGGTGATGTTGCCGTTCATCCAGTGCCACCACGTGTGCGGCCGGGCGGAGTCCGGCGGATTCTGGAAACCCTCCGCCAGGTTGACCTGCGCGGAACTGCTTCCAGCAACCATCAGAGAAACCAGCAACCATCCCAACATTCCCGTCGTTCGTGTCATGGCTTGGCTCTCCACTGACAGGGTCAGCTCCGATGGACTGAGCACCCAAATGCCGATCCATCCACCACGGACGGCCGTCTCTCAGCGTGCGGTGTCAGGCGTCGACCGCTCCGCCTCTCACCAGGAAGAACGATGACGCCTGAGAATACCTGCGGGTGTGTCCGCCATCAAGGACGACTGCTGAGCAGGGCATGGAGCCGGACGGGAAACAGGAGTCGCTTGCCTCGCGCGCCGAGTCGCGGGCGAGGCAAGCGACGGGAGAGACCCCGGTACGTTCTGCACCGAAAAGCTTTGGAGGCGGTTCATCGAGCATCAATCCATGTGCCACCTGGGGCGCAGCAGGTGGACCGCGCCCACGATAAACAGGAGCAGAGCAACCGGCTCCGGCACCGCGGGGCCTGCGAAGAAGCGGAGAGCATGTTTCGAGAGGTGCTGCGCATCCGGCGAACACTCCGCGGCGCCGAGAACGAGGTGGATATTGCATACACGCGGTACCACCTCGGGCTGCTGCTATTGGACAGAGAGGACTATTCGGGCGCCGGCGAAAACCTTCAGCAGACCATCGCGGGATTCCGGAAGTATCCGGGACAAGAGCACCCCCTGAGCATTCTGGCGACGGCCGCTCACGCCCAGGCGCTGGGGCATAAGGGCAGCCCGCCCAGGCCGAACCCGTGTTGCGCAGCGCACTGGCCGATCTGGACTACCGGCTCGGCGGCAGCCATCCCCGGATGTGAAGCCCGGTTACTGAGTTGCGCCACGCCATTCAACAACTAAAACGTGGCACTTCGTGCGTCTCCAGCGACTGTTTCATGTGACGGTCGATACGTTCCCTCTGCGATCCGGATCGCCTCGACCATGCCGTTGACGGCAGCAATGTCCAACGCCCCCTGCAACGTGTTCAGAGCCGTGCCCCAACTTGTGCCATCGCCTCCCGCGGGCGCATTCGCATCAACGTACAGCGTCTGCTGCGCCGCCGCCGGAGTGAGCCCGAACACGACTCGTGTCCATAACCTGTTGTTCACCCCGGAGTACGGCGTCCGGGCCGAGACGGGCTGAACTGTCACGCCCGGACCTCCGAAGCCTCGGCCGCCGCCGGGGCTTCCTCTTCGGCTGGCGCGCCGGCTGGCGGGGCCCAAGGGCAACAGAAGAAGAGCGCAGGGCATCAGGGAGCCGCCACCACGCAACGCAACCCGTAGGCGTTGCCGCGGTCGATGGGCCGGATTTCGGCGCGGGCCGCCACCCGGCAGAAGACCGCGTCGCTGGACCAACTGCCCCCGCGCAGAACACGCTCCGTACCCGATGTCGGTCCATGCGGGTTCGGCGGACTCCCAGAATTGACATACTGCTGGTAGTAGGAGCCGGAATACCAGTCGTTGCACCACTCCCACACGTTTCCGGTCATGTCGTACAGCCCGTAGCCATTCACGCTGTTCGTCGTCTGATAGCTCGTCGGCGAACCCGGCCAGCCCCAATCGGCCTGATCCTGCAGCGCTCCCGTGAAGAAACCCACCGGGCTTGTCCACGGCACGCTGTCGACTCCCCAGCACGGGTGATAGCCGCTCGTCGGGCTTGTGTCGTAGGGGAAGTAGGGAACCCCGTCCTCCCAGTAGCTTTTGTAGTTCGCTCGGGCGTGCTGGATCGTATCCGCATCCGACCACGAAAACCGGCGACCGGGGGTTCCGCCGCGTGCAGCCTTCTCCCACTCTGCTTCCGTGGGCAGGCGGTAGCCGTGGGCATCCCACTGCACATACGGGGCTACCTGCCCTGTCGTGTAAGGCGTCGTCAGCTCCGAATCGGTGTAGTAGCACGGCGTGCGCCCCTCTTGCTGAGAGCGGGCGTTGCACCATTTCACACAGTCGTACCAGCGAACCATATGCACCGGTTGATTCGGAGCCCTGCCGCTTCCCGCGCTGCCCAGGTCGTACCCGTTCGCGTTCGCCCACGCCCGGACACCGTCCCAGAGATCCTTGCTGACCTCGTACCTGTCCATGTAGAAGGCATCCAGGTGAACCGCGTGGAGCGGGAGTTCATTCAGGTATCCCTCGCCGGTGAAGGAATTACCCATCAGGAACTCGCCCGCGGGAATGAGCACCATGCCGGGGGGAATGACAGATGTGCCGAAGACCTGCTGAAACCGGGCAAAGTCGGCCAGGTCCACGTCGCTGTCGGCGCTGAAATCGAAAACTCCGCAACTGCCGCCCAGTCCTCCGCCCGGTCCGTCCATGCACTCTGAAAACTCGGCATAGTCTGCCAAGTCAATGGTGCCGTCGCCGTTATAGTCCCCGTTGCCCCGTGCCGGCGCCGCAGTCCCAGCCAGCACAAGTCCACCCGTCGCAATCCACACACTCATCCGCGTTCGCGTACGCATCCTTGTGTCCTCCTCCGCGCGAGACCTCAGACTTCTTCGGCAGCGGCTACACTCCACATGCGGGAGAGCCTAGCCGCAGCGGACAATCCCCTGCGCTCTCCTTCTTCGGAAGACCCCCACGCTGGCCAGGGCCAAGATCACGATCGTAGCGGGCTCGGGAACCTGGGAGACGCGGAACCCGGTGAGGTAGTCCTCGTACGTCGGGTCGTGGTAGTAGCGGACCCTCTTGCTTAACTGGCCGCCATAGTTGACGAACGCCGCGCCCCTGTCGCCACGAGACGATCCGATGATGGCCTCATTCCACTCCCAAACATTCCCCCCCTGATCAAAGGTCCCGTACGGACTGCTGCTATTCTCAAAGTCGCCGACCACGGTGCGGAAATATGGGTTGCCGATCGTGTAGCCGTCCTGGTAGAAGTTGGCGTTGTGGCCCGCGTCGGGATCGATCAGGTCGTTGCTGGGCACGCTGTCACTCTTGGTCGGATACTCCCAGTAGTGTCGTGTCACGCCATCATTCTTGTGAAACGCTGCCTTGTACCACTCGTCCTCCGACGGGATGACCCACGACGCGTCCGGTTCACGCATGACTGCCATCAACGCCGCGTCGGTCGTCGCCCCATCTAGAAGGTATGAGCCATCCTCCGTGCTGGTCAGAGCTTGCATGCCTGTCGGCTGCCCGTTGTGTAACCAGTTGGCGAAGCGGGCCGCGTCGCCCCAGGAGACACAGTTTACGGGGCGATTGGCCCAGTCCGGCGCCACGCTGTACGTGTAACTGCCCGACGTGCCGCTCCGCTGGATCTTGCAGCCGTACGTGTCTGACCACATGTTCGTGTTGTACAGCCCGTACGTGTCCGTCGCCGCCACGGCGTTCAGGAATTCGCAGAACTGCCCGGTGGTCACCTCGTACTTGCCGATGCGGTACTCGTAATCCACCGCGCCACAGATGCNNCATGCAGAGCGATGTAACTGCCTTGGAAACGACCATGTTTCTCTCCCTCTTCGTTGCAGAATGACATGCGGGGATTGCTCCCCTCCCTCCGCGAACCAACACCCTGCAGTATACAAAGCGCCGCCCCCCGCGCCTACTCCCGAGGTTCTTCCCGGCATGGGGTTTGCGCCGCGGGCACCTGCACTTCCCCTTCCTTTGTGGAGTCAACGGAAAGGCCGGGCCTTGCGATTCGGTTTCGCACGGCGTTCGGTGTTTTTTCCAAGTTAGCCTCGACACCTGCCGCCGCGTCGTCCTCTTCAATCGCTTCGCGCAAGTAGGCGTTTCCTTCAGCGCCATGTGTTCAGGGCCATCGAGCGCAGCCCGTTCGAGAGCGGATATGCCGTCATAGATCCCAACACTCCTGCTAACGTCACGAAAGCCGGGTTTTCAGAAGCGGGACGGCCTTCACTCGTTGCGGAAATTCTGGGCATCGATGGTGGCGCAGCAGGGAATGGATGCGACGATGATGATCAGGATGTTCGGCCACTCTGACTTCCAACTGATCTTGAGCACGTGATTCACCCAGCACGACGATGCCCGCATGGTTGCCGAGGTCGGCAAGATAGACTTCGGACTCGCGCAGCCGAAGACCGCTTGAATCAGTTGCCCAAGCCGGGGCGACGACGTGGACCCGTCCGCCACATCCTCCGCGACTCCCAACTGCCCGCCCGTGAAACGCTCTCGCCAATCGTCCACCCGCAGACCCGCGGCCTGCCCCTGGATCGACTGCAAGCTGGAAGAAAGCTGGAAGCGTCAAGGTAAGTAACTGCAATCAAAAAGACTTAAGGCAACCGAACGGTACCCAACCTGGCCTTGACTTTGGCGTGTAAGCTCTTTATCGTGCTGGCAATAGCTTTGCGGGCGTAATTCAGTGGTAGAATGCCAGCTTCCCAAGCTGGACGTCGTCGGTTCGAATCCGATCGCCCGCTTTTGCCGTAAACCTAGCCGCCCCGCAGAGTTGCGGTGACCTGCCGATGGTCGGCAGCGCGGCCTGGGACGTGAAAACGCGCGGTGTTACACCGCGCAAAACGTCTTGGAGCCGCTCATGCCGATTCGAAAAACGACATCTGCACGAGTGCCTGCCTATCGCCAGCGGTCGGGCTATGCGCAGGCCATCGTCACCCTGACCGACGCCGAAACCCGCCAGCGGCGCGACTACTGGCTGGGGGAATTCGACTCGCCAGAGAGCCGCGAACGGTATCACCGCATCATAGCCGAGTGGGAACGGCGCGGGCGGCAACTGCCGGCACCCGACGTCGACGCACCACGCACCTGCACGGCGGACGCGATCACGGTAGTCGAGGTGGTCCGGGACTATTGGCGCTGGGCCGTCGACTACTACCGCCCGAAGCACGCCCAAGCCCTCGACGGCGCACTGACGCTTCTGCGTGAGTTCTACGGTCGTACGCCGGCCATTGAGTTCGGTCCCAAGAAGCTCCGGCTTCTGCGTGACCACATGATCCGCGGCGACGGATCGTGCCGAAAGCCCTGGTCGCGGAAGTACATCAATTCCCAGGTTCAGCGTATCCGCCACATGTTCAAGTGGGCGGCCGGCCAAGAGCTCGTGCCGGTGTCCGTTTATCAGTCGCTCTGCACGCTCGAGCCGTTGCGGCGAGGACGATGCGCGGCCCGCGAGGGCAGGAAGGTCGCACCGGTGCCAAAGCACCTGCTCGATGCCGTGCTGCCGAACCTGACCAAGCCCGTCCATGCGCTTGTGAGGCTGCAACTGTTGACCGGCGCCCGGGCTGGTGAGTTGGTTGAGATGCGGCCATGTGACATCGAGATTGACCCAAAGGCCGGAGTATGGTCGTACCGGCCGGAGAAACACAAGAACGCCTTTCGAGAACATGAGCGAGTCATCCACTTTGGCCCACAGGCACAGAAGGTATTGGAGGAGTTCCTGCGCGACCGGCCCACGACGGCATACCTGTTCAGCCCAGCCGAGGCCGACGCCGAACGCCGTGTAATACTACACGCGAGGCGAGTGACGCCGCTCGACCAAGGGAACGCGCCCGGCACCAACCGAAAGGCGGACCCGAAGCGAAAGCCGGGCGACCGATTCACGACGAACACCTATCACCGGGCGATTCAGTACGCTTGCGACCGGACATTCCCGCCACCCGACCACCTGGCCAAGCTCAAGGAAGATACCGTTGATGCATGGCGTACTCGGCTGGAGGAGGAGGATCGCTGGAGTGAGTTCATCGCATGGCGTCACGCCCACCGCTTTCACCCGCACCAACTCCGCCACAATGCGGCGACCGAGCTTCGGAAGGCGTTTGGCCTTGAGGCTGCCCAGCTCACCCTGGGGCACTCCAGCGCGATTGTCACCGACGCCGTCTATGCCGAACGTGACCGAACCAAGGTGATCGAGATCATGCGGAGGATCGGCTAACCCACCAAGGTTGCACAACGCAAGAACACTGACCGAGTTACCGTCCGCGGTAGCTCGGTTTTTTTCTGCAAGGACTCAAAAAACCTGCAACACGGAGCCAATCCGTCAGTTACGCACCGCCCCGACGTGGTTGCAGCATGGTTGCTGTGGTTGCCGAGTTACCGCTCCACACTACCCAGTACAACGACGTGCATGGGAACCCAGTTCCGCTGGAGATTCACATGCACGAGCAGACACTCGAAAACGACCGCATCTCGCTGACCGAGGTGGCAAAGATCGCCCCGGGCCGGCCGTCCGCCAACTGTGTCTGGCGGTGGTGCCGCCGCGGTGTCCTGGCCCGCAGTGGGGAGAGGATTCGCCTCGAGCACATCCGGATCGGCGGGAAGATCTTCACCACGCGTCTTTGGCTCGATGACTTCGGTCGGCGACTGGCAGATGAGGACGCGAAGTATTTCAGCTTCAGCGAGGCCTCGGCCGCAGCAGCACGCGCTTCCCACCCACCGATGCCGCCCGCCCGCCGCACGCATCGAAAGCTGTTTGAGGAATGTCGACGAGCCGAGATCGAGGCTGCCGAGCGCGAACTTGCAGCGAGAGGTGTGTCATGACCACGCCTTCGAATCAGCCACCACTCGTTTCCATCGGCCAGGGTGAATACCGGCGTGACGTGTATCCGGAGGACTTGGGAATGGTCAGCGTCAATGGCAAGGCATCGAAGATCGACCTGCGATTCCTGCTTCGCGAACCGGCGGATGTCTACCACGGCAAGGCGAAGGACTTCCTCTCGGCTCACGCTCTG
>MTKZ01001419.1_pt1 | contig 13822 bp, 9 predicted proteins | sample 1042781 | NCBI WGS metagenome assembly MTKZ01 (sample SAMN06212207, study PRJNA360539) | anaerobic digester metagenome | biome: Wastewater treatment plant; material: sludge; isolation source: anaerobic digester fed with sludge from wastewater treatment plant | place: Denmark: WWTP Viborg ...
CTTCGGATTATAACTCATCCTGATCTTTCGCTCCTTCTCAGTGGTACACATCTTGATGGCAAAAGGCTGTATCATGGGAACCAGTGCCATATAGGAATATGCCGCAATGGCTATCGGTCCTACATAATCACTCTTAAGCACCTGTGATACCAGGATGGATGTAGGGCCATCCGCTGCTCCGATAATTCCGATAGAGGCAGCATCCCTGAGCTCAAAACCCAGCAGAACGGATGCGAGTATGGTTACGAAAATCCCAAACTGCGCTGCCGCGCCGAAGAGCAGTAGTCTCGGATTGGAGAGCAGAGGACCAAAGTCAATCATGGCCCCTATTCCAATGAACAACAACAGTGGCATCGCTTCTGACGCTTCAATGCCTACCTTGAACAACCAGTCCAGGATACCTGTCACCTCTCCTATCCCCGAGAGGGTCTGGTTCAGTGCCCCTGACAACGGAAGGTTGACAAGGATGGCACCGAAACCCATTGGCAACAGCAGCGTCGGTTCAAGTTCTTTCGAAATAGCAAGGTAAATCAGCAGAGCCCCGACAACCCACATCACAGCCTGTTGCCATGTAACATTGGTGATACCGTCAAGTAAGAATTCCATAATCTTTTAGTGAATTGTTTATAATCAGTATTAACCTGGTATTATATGTTTCATAGGCCCGGCTGATCCCATTCGATCAGCGGGGAGCGGTAAAATCCGATTCCGAGTGTCTCCATCCGTTTGCCGTGTGCAGCCAGGCGAACCCGGTATTCATCCCATGACCGCATTTCCGCGGGAGTCCAGCCTATCTCGGCATATCCCGGAAGGCGCGGGAAGATCAGATATTCAGCTTCATCAAATGTTGAGATGGTCTCTGCCCATAGCGGTGCCTGTACCCCGACTATGTTTTCCCTCTTAATATCCGGTACAAGTGTGGCAGGGTCCCAGTTGTAGGCATCATCCACCTCTATGTATGCCGCCCAGCTCAGTCCCAGAACCGTGGTCGAGTCATATTTCATGTCAGTATAGGCATGCTGGCAGGGTGACATGAGCACTTTGGCACCCTGTGCAATGCCCTTCACCGCGTTTGCCGGCCGCGCCCAGTATTGAACCACAACATCCGGCTTAAGCGTTGCATGGGCAATCTCGTCCCACCCGGTAACACTCTTGCCATGTGACTCAACAATATCCTGAACCCTGTTTACAAAGTAGATGTAATCATCAATTTTGGTTGAATGTGACTCATCACCACCTATGTGAAAGTACTGCCCCGGTGTAAGAGCCGCGATCTCGCGGACAACATCATCCACAAACTTGTAGGTGATCTCCGAGCGGGTGTCAAGTGAGCTGAATCCGACTTTCGTTCCCGTATATGGCTCCTTTGCCTTGCCGTCACTGTTGAGCTCAGGGTAGGATGAGAGGGCCGCGTTCGTATGACCAGGCATGTCTATCTCAGGTATTATGGTTATGTACCTCTCCTCAGCATATTTCACAATGTCTGAATACTCTTCCTGGGTGAAAAAGCCTCCTTCGCCCCCGCCTACTTCGGTCTTCCCGCCGTGGGTGGTCAGGTTGGGCCATGATTTGATCTCTATGCGCCATCCCTGGTCATCAGAAAGATGCAGGTGAAATACGTTCATCTTATAGAGTGCGAGGTGATCAATAAACCTCTTTACATCCTCCGGGCCAAAGAAATGGCGTGCCACGTCAAGCATCTCCCCGCGATGCCCGTATTCAGGCCAGTCACGTATGGTACCCGCGGGTATGACCCAGGGCCCCGGCTGAATGGTGGCAGACTCAATCGCGGGCGGAAGCAGCTGCCTGATGGTCTGGATGCCCCGGAACAGCCCCGCAGGCCTGACAGCAGTCAGGGTCATAACCTTCCCGGTAATGACAAGCTCATAGCCCTCCTCGCCCAGCTCCGTATCACCTTCGTTTATGGCAAGAAGTATGTCTCCCTTCCCGGGTTTGCGACCGTCAGTGATCACCCTGAGTCCGAGGCCGGTTGATGGATTAAGTCGTTCGGCAAGGTAATTGCCGATCACGGCTACCTCTTCCGGACTGCCCTCAGCCACAAAGATGTCACTCCTGGAGGTGAGAATGAATGTCCCGTCGGCGGAAGTCACCGACACTGGTTTGGGAATAATAGTGTTCCTTGTGAGATCTGCCGGACCTGTTGTCGGGTTACTCTGACATGAGAACAGGCCAATTGTAAGCATGACCAGGCAAAGCTTTTTCATAGTCTGACGTTTTACGACTGTTTCAAATACTGCGGAAAACTCCGTTCCAAATATATGGTTTTTGAAATACGAATTTCATTTCATTTCTCATCCTCCATAACCTGAAAGTAAAAAACTCTATATGGTCTTATTAATCTGTAAATTTGATATTTACATCATAAAGGTTATTGAGCCATAAGATCCGGAACCGTTGTCATTCCTGTTCAGGGACGCTAAAGGGCAGCGCTTTGCGGTGTGGATAATCAGCTTTCTGGCTATCAATAGAGTCAACATGATATATGACTCAGGAGCATGGAATTGGTCAGAATTCACCTCCGGACTGCTTAATTACAGGGGAATCAGGGTAGTCACCGGACTGGTCATAAATGCTGAAGTTTTCATTCCGGAACCACTTGCCTGACCCCCTCAGGATTGCTGAAGTTCCCTTTCCGGGACCACTTTCCTGCTCCCAATTTATTGAGATAATTGCATTTATTGCTGTCAATACTCTTGTTGTCAGGTATTTGCACCAGATTGCCAATGATATTGACAAAAGGAATCTAAAGTAAAAACTTAAACTATCTTTATCGCCACGCAACCTGACTGCCCATGGGAGAAATTATTGTTAAAGAGGTACTCACGCGCAAGGACCTCCGTGATTTTATCTACCTGCCTGAAAAAGTCCACAAAAATGAGCCTGACTGGCTCCCGCCAATTTATATGGATGAGTGGGAGCTGTATGACAAAAAGAAAAACAAATCATTTGGTTATGCTGACGCCCTTTTGCTGATAGCTTACAGGGACAGCAAGCCGGTGGGCCGGATTATGGGGATCATCAACCGCAGGTATAACGAGATCAATGATGAGAACCATGGACGGTTCTGTTTTATGGAGTGCTACAATGACCCGGATGTCTTTCACGCCCTGATCAGCCGCATTGAACAGTGGGCAAGGCAAAACGGAATGTCAAAGCTTGTCGGGCCACTCGGTTTTTCTGACAAGGACCCTCAGGGATTCCAGATCGAAGGATTCCAGTATCCGTTGTTCATTACTGCTGCCAATAACTCGCCATACATGGTTGAGCTAATTGAGAATGAGGGATATACCAAGAAGGTTGACCTGGTGAATTATCTGGGAGAGATACCCCGGAAGTTTCCGGATGTGTATGAAAGGGTCCTCGACAAAATAACCAGAACCAATGAGTTTGAATTTATCGAGTTCACAGGCAAGAAGCAATTGAGACCCTTTATCATTCCCATCCTCGAACTGATGAATGACACATTCGCCGAGATATACGGGTTCGTTCCGCTGAATGACAAGGAGAAAAAAGAGTTCGCGGCACGCTACCTCCCGATACTTGACCCCAAGTTTATCAAGACGGTGAGGAAGGATGGAGAGCTGATAGGATTTGCCATCGGAATGCCTGACCTGAGCGCCGGTATCAAAGCCTGCAGGGGAAGAGTTCTCCCGTTCGGGATCTTCAGTATCCTCAGGGAGTCAAAACGTTCGAAAAAGCTGATGATGATGCTCGGTGGAGTCAGAAAGGATTTCAGGGGCAAAGGCATTGACGTAATGATGGGCGTGAAGATACTCCGTGATGCCATCAACAGCCGCATGGAGACCATTGACAGCCACCTCATCCTTGAAGACAACCACCGGATGAGAGGTGAATATGAACGGATCGGCTGCAAGGTGGTCAAGAAATACAGAATTTACCAGAAGGACCTGGCGTAAATAACCAGGTGATTCTTTATTTTTCAGTCATTTCCGCCGGATAGTCACCACCCCGGCAGAGGCGGCCGGTGGTTCTAGTGCAGGAAGGTCACATCCCCCACCATGTCAAAGTATTCGCCATCGGCATACCTGCCTGAGGCTTTCCAGACATAAACACCCTGTGGGGCCAGGTTGCCGTCTCCGAAGTAACCGTCCCACCCCTTCTTCAGGTCATCGCTCTCATAGATCAGCACACCCCACCTGTTGAAGATCTGAAGCCTGTACTCCATGATATTCTCAAAAAACGGCCTGAAAACCTCATCCATTGACGGATTCACACCCTCCAGCCATTTGCCGCCGGTAGGGCCGGTGCCATTCCACCTGAAGACATTCGGAAACTCCAGGGTTCCCTCCTTCCACTCAACCACCACGGGTGTATCCATCTCCGCTGAATCAATACACCCCTCACGGGTGGAAACAATCAGTGAGACAATATAAGACCCTGGTGACTCATATTTGTGCCAGGGATTTTCCTCGGTGGAGGTCTCCCCGTCACCGAATCTCCAGAGCCATGACTCCGCGAAGTGGGAATAGCTGTAGAAAACCACTATCTGCTCATTGTTGACCACATTCGTGGGATAGGCATCGAATATGGCAGAAGGATTCTGGTAAACCTCTACAACGTCGTTACGAACCGATTCACCAGCGATGTTGTGAACGGTGAGCTTCACCAGGTACGTTCCGGGAACGAAATAAGTATGCACAGGGTTTTTTTCGGATGAGTACTGTCTGTCACCGAAATCCCAGATGTAGCTCTCGCCGTGCTGGCTCTTGTTTATGAACTTAACGGTGAGCGGGGCGCATCCCGTGGTGGCTCCCTCGAAATCGGCAACAGGCATCGGAGGCATAATTACCCTGACATATACATCGCGCTGTGCTGAGCATCCCCATCTCTCGGGAGGAATTGAATAGGTAAGCATGTGATTGCCAAGCCCGGCCTCAGACGGATCGAACATGTTGCCGGTGATGCCCGGCCCGGACCATGTGCCTCCTGTGGGGTAGGCTGTCAGCGCCACCGGCGGTCCGTTGAGGAAGAGAGTTCCCGGGTCATCGATTATGATCGAAGGCAGCGGCATGACTGTCACCACTGCCGTGTCAGACGCAGCGCAGTCAGTGTTCAGTATCTCATATTTGATAATATGGTTCCCCGTGCCGGCAAGAGCGGGCACAAACATGTTGCCCACAACCCCCGGCCCTGACCAGACCCCTCCCAGGTCATGTGCTGTCAGAACGACTGGCGGACTGTCTTCGCAGAGGGTATCCACAGGTGTGATGGTAGCATCAGGCGTGGCAACGGTGAGGATTGCCGAATCCATATCACTACAGCCGTTGGCATCTGTGATGGCGTATGTTATCAGGTGGTTTCCTGATCCGGCTACTGCCGGGTAAAAGAGATTTCCCGAGACACCCGTGCCTGACCATACCCCTCCCGGATCATTCGCCTGAAGTGTAATGACCGGATCGGTTGAACAGACAATGCCACTGGTGATTATAGTGGCATCGGGACTGGGGTAAACGGTAATTGATGTCTGATCTTCATCCCGGCATCCGTCGGCATTAACAATCTCATACCTGATGGTGTGGCTGCCGGGCCCGGCCAGTGAGGGGTCAAATATGTTGCCGCTCACCCCGCTTCCGCTCCATGTGCCTCCCGGATCATGAGCCGTCAGGACTACCGGTGACGCATTGTCACACATCGGGGCTACCGGAGTGATGGTAGCATCAGGGTAGGGTACTATTAATATCCTTGCGGTGGTGACAACCGGCGGATGGTCACCGTTGACACGGTCATCAGGAGCGCCAGGAATGTTGGGATCATCGTATGGATTACAGTAATTCCAGTTACGAAGGGTAACCTCAAAATACTGGCCTGTAAGCTTGTCATCTGCTACAAAAAGGACATCGGACCAGACTCCGGAACCGGTCACCGGACCCGTAAGGGTGATAACATTGCCAACATGGGGAAATGTCCTGTTGTGACCGTTAACAGTAACAGGAGCACCGGTCATGGTGTTGTCTGTACCGTAGATCCACTGTATCCACCTGGTGTTGACGTTGGGATTATCCCTCTCCTGGGGAGGCACGCAGTTGAACTGCGTAAGGTCCTGGAAACGGACGTTGGCGCTGTTGCCGAAACAGATCGGGTAGACCACCGGATTGATATGCATATGGCCTCCGTTGTGATCATCATCATCCCATACCGTCACTATCTGTTCCTGCGATGATGAGGTGCACAGTACCCCGTCAACCATTAGTGTGGCCTGTGGGTGGTAGTTGCAGATATTTCCTGCTGAGGTATAGGTGTTTATTGATGTAGCTTCAAACACACCCGGTGAGGTTTCAGTGGCAGGCAGGATTTCTATGTTGCCATTGTTCCAGTCAAACCTTATTGCCACAGGCGCCCCTTTGTCATCAACACCCGTATAGCTTACGGTCCAGGTGGCGGTCACCGGTGAACAAAGCTTGTCCGGAGTTATGTTGTTGGCCTTGGACAGAATCGAGCAACTCTGCCCCCAGGCATTCAACGACAATAATACAGAAAGACTATATAGGATCCAATTTTTCATGAACCATCTGACTACATACCCCTCGCCGGTGTGTAATACAAATTGTTAAACGGTTATAAAGCCCTCAGGGTTACAATTTTTTGCCTGCAGAGTTTTAGCTTGCAGGAAAAAATGTATTTTGAGACCGTTATTTCAATACTCTGACGAATGAAAATTACAGTGAATGATACCCTGCTTGAACTGCATAGCGGAGCCACGGTAAAAGATGCACTTCTCAGTTATTATGCCCGTTCCGGGCGAAAATTACCCGGGCGTCTCCCCACGGTTGAAGACCGCTTCGGGAACATAGTGGCTCCTGATGGCGCACTGTCGGAGGGAAATTGCCTGATTATCAGATCAGAACGCAAACGTAAGACCTCAGCCGCCAGGAGTGTCATAGTGCTTCTGGCCTCCGCGATCCTGTTTGGATGCAGCAGCACGAGACAAACAGCCACATCACATTCAAATGAAAAGCCGGACGTAACAGCCGTTGCGCCACCGTCAGGTATCGCTGCCAGCCCTGAACGCCAGGCTGTGATCTTCTCGGTCAATGACATGCATGCCGCCATCGACAACTTCCCGAAACTGGCCTGGATTGTGGACAGCCTCAGGAGTGTTTACCCGGACCTGCTTCTTGTCGCCGCAGGTGATAACCAGACCGGTAATCCGGTGAATGACCAGTTCCCTGAGAAGGGCTTTCCGGTGATTGACCTGATGAATGCCGTCGGGTTCAACCTCAGCGCAGTGGGGAACCACGAGTTTGATACCGGCCCCGAAGGATTCGGCAACCTGATCAGCAAGGCAGATTTCAGTTTTATCTGTGCCAATGTATCCGGCGGTGGCCGGCATCCTCTGAAAATCGACCCTTATAAAATCATCACCCTTCCCAACGGGCTGAAGGTGGCATTCCTCGGCCTCCTGCAACTCGGACAGAACGGGATTCCTGACAGCCATCCCGACAACGTCAGGGATTTCGTGTTCCGCTCACCCTTAAGGGCCGCCCCTGAATTTCTCTGGCTGAAGGATAGCAGTGATGTTTTCATTGCCCTCACGCATATCGGGTTTGAGGAGGATGTGAAACTGGCTGAAACAATGCCGCCGGGGATTGATCTTATCATAGGAGGACATTCACATACCAGGGTTGACAGGGAACAGGTCCACAACGGCATCCTGATTACACAGGCTGACAGCAAGCTGAAATTCGGCACCCTGATCAGACTGAAAGTTGACGCAGCCGGCCGGGTCAGCAGCAGCATGCAACTGATTGATATCCGGAACTCTAAAAAGGAGAGGCCTGAGATCCGCGCCATGGTCGACAGGTACAATGACAATCCTGTTCTCAACCAGGTGATAGCAACAGCCACAGACGATTTCTCATCATCTGAGGAGCTGGGATACCTGATGGCCGATGGGCAGCGTGCGGCCGCCGGTGCTGACATAGCGCTGATGAACCCGGGGGGAGTGCGTATCGACAGGCTTCCCAAAGGCCCGGTAACAATCAAAAATGTCTACCAGCTTGATCCGTTCGGCAATGAGCTGGTGGTGACAAAACTCACCGGCAGCGAGATCTTTTCACTGTTGCGCGCAGCCTGGTCTGCAGACAGAAAGTCACCTCTCTTCACCTCGGGAATCACTACTGAAACCAGGGTCAATGACCATGGTGAACCGGAAGAGATCACAGTGCACACCGATGACGGCAAACCGCTCGATCTGAACCATGTCTACTCCGTCGCCATGAACAGCTACATGACCCAGGTCTACAGGTACGAGCATGCTGATCCGGGCCAGTCGCTCTTCCTTACCACCGCTCAGGCGCTGATCGGTTACCTGAAACAGGAAGGCAACATCAAAAGCTACCGGGGAGAGAAAAGAGTCAGGGTAACCAGGTAATTCACCCTGTGATTGAATAAAATGTTTCATATAGTTTTTGACTTCGACGGTACGCTTGCCGATACTCTCGAATTGGGATTGAACGTCTATAACCGGATTGCCCCGGAATATGACTGTCAGCCTGTCAGTGAAGGGGAGCAGGAGTTGTTCCGGACGAAAAGGCCCCAGGAGCTGTTTGAAGCCTATGGGATCTCAAGGCTGAAGTTACTGACGCTGGTAATGAGGATCAGGAAGGAGATAAACAGGCATGTGCCTGAAATGAAGCTTTTCGACAACATGGAAAAGGCTCTTCGCGATATCCGCGAAGCAGGTTTCGGGTTGGGTATTTTAACCTCCAACTCCGTGGAGAATGTCAGGCAGTTTCTTGAGCTCAACAATCTGACGGCTCTGTTTGATTTTATATACAGCGGCAGAAACTTCCTCGGTAAGGAGAGGGTTATCAGGAAGATGATGATCAGGGAACAGCTCCATGCAGAAAGGATAGTTTATGTTGGGGATGAAACCCGTGACATCGAGGCATGTCAGGCTGCCGGCATTCCGGTCATTGCTGTCTCGTGGGGATTGAACCGCAGGGAGCTCCTTGCCTCCCTCTCCCCTGATCAGATTGCTGACAGGCCGGAAGAGCTTCCTGACCGTGTGAGGCAGGTTCTTTTGTCAAGGGCAGAATGAACTACTGTCATACAATACTCCCCTGAATTAAGACCACTGGTTAAGGCTATATTTGACATCTTTAAACCAGTTAATAACAAAGAGTGCTTGACTTTACCGTATTTAACCTTATATTTATCATTATGGATGTTCTGACGAAAGAACAACGGTCAAAAAACATGAAAGCTATCAGGAGTAAGAACACAAAGATGGAATTACTTCTGGCAAAAGCTCTTTGGGCTCAGGGCGTTAGATACAGGAAGAATGATAAAGCAATTTTCGGATGTCCAGATTTAACAATAAGAAAACATAAGTTGGCAATCTTCGTGGATAGCGAATTCTTTCACGGGAAAGATTGGGATAGAGAAAAATATCGTATTAAGACCAATAGAGAATTCTGGTGGAAAAAGATAGAAACAAACCAGAAAAGAGACCAGACAGTAAATGAATTTCTTGTAAATAATGGCTGGAAAGTTTTACGATTTTGGAGCAGGGATGTCCACAAAAAATTGAACCTTTGTATTTATAAAATAAACGCTGTTATCAACGAACAAAACATGGTTAAGTATTCCGAAATACGGAAGAAATTGAATATTAATATTAATAAACCTGAGTTAAATGAACTGGCTCATCTGACCCATTTTTTGCAGTCGTATCAGAATGGAAGTTCTTCTTTTTTTGAGAAGGAAGCATTGAGGTACTTACATGCAGTGCAGTTTAATGCTGATCCTCTTGATGAGCCTTACTTCCAAGCCAGGCTTCCAATAGAATGGGACATTCCCTTTCCGCCAGTTGAACATCCCAAGTTTACATTTATTGACCTATTCGCTGGTATTGGTGGATTTAGACTTGCATTTCAGGAATTGGGAGGTAAATGTGTCTTTTCAAGTGAATATAATTACTTCGCCCAAAAGACTTATGAAGCTAATTTTGGTGAGGTTCCATTTGGAGATATAACAAAAATTGACGAAAAAGAAATCCCTGACCATGACATTCTTATTGCAGGATTTCCCTGTCAGCCGTTTTCTATTGCAGGGGTAACGAAAAAGAATGCACTGGGTAGAAATCATGGATTTAAAGATGAAACACAGGGGACTTTATTCTTTGATATAGCCAGGATAATAGAAGAAAAGAAACCTAAGACTTTTTTCCTTGAAAATGTTAAGAATCTTGTTTCGCATGATTCAGGGAGAACATTCATGGTGATTTCCAATACCTTAAAGGAGCTTAATTATACCATTTATCCGAAAGTATTAGATGGTAAACATTTTGTGCCTCAACACAGGGAGCGAATCGTAATTATTGGATTTTCTAATGATTTTTTCAAAGGAAAAGAAAAGTTTGAGTTTCCTGATATGCCAATAGCTGATCATAGAATAGTTGATATACTTGAGAAGAAAGCTGATCCCAAATACACTCTGTCTGATAATTTATGGGAATATCTTATCAGATATGCTGAGAAACATAAGGCAAAGGGTAATGGTTTCGGATATGGAATGACTGATTTAAATGGCATTTCAAGAACATTAAGCGCAAGGTACTATAAGGACGGAGCTGAAATTCTTATCCCACAGAAAAACAAGAACCCAAGGCGATTAACTCCAAGAGAATGTGCAAGATTACAGGGATATCCGGATACTTTTGTTATTCCTGTTTCAGATAATCAGGCATACAGGCAGTTTGGTAATTCTGTAGTAGTGCCACTTATGAAATATGTAGGTAGACAATTAGTCTCTGAACTTCTCAGACATGACAAGCAGTATTCTCCAATACGCCATACAGACAGCCCAAGAGTCTGACATATCCTTCTCCAAATTCATTACGGCCAATGACACAGGAACAACTGGGGGTCATCAGTCGGGATATCATGTTCATAAGCAGGCTTGGCAGCTATTTTTTGAAAGTCCGGGGACAAAAGGTAAAAATTCTGAAAAATGGATTACAATTAAATGGCAAAATGATTTTGAAACAGAAAGCAGATTCATTTACTATGGAGTTGGTACCAGAAACGAATACAGACTGACAAGATTCGGCAGGGGCTTTCCATTTTTATCTGACGATAATGTCGGCGACCTCCTTGTTATTTGTAGGAAATCACAAGATTATTACGAAGCGTTTGTCATTCAAAGAGATGAAGAAATTGAAATGTTCTTTGCCTCTTTGAATCTGACAATCAATGATACAAATAAGATAATTCCTAAGACAGGTCTATTGCTACCTGAAGACAGGATGTTTAAGTGTTTCAGTGATTACATTAAATCACTCAAAGTTGACTTTCCTCCTGCACTGGAGCTTTCGAATAATGCCAGACAATGTTTCAATTCTGCTTATGATATTACCCAAACCGATATACTAAATAATCCTGACAAGAATTTATTAAGTTGGTTAAATGCTGAATTTCAGCTTTTTAAGGTAATTGAAACCGACAGGTATTCTGCCAGAATCAGAACACCCTTCTTATCTGTTGGTGAATTGGTAGAAATTGCAAATAAGGTTTTAAACAGGCGCAAAAGCAGAGCAGGGAAATCATTAGAAAACCATCTTGCAGAAATCTTTCATCAGTTCAATCTATCCTTTGAAACTCAGGTTGTTACTGAGGGCAATAAAAAACCGGACTTTATCTTTCCAAGTCAGGAAGCATATTTAAATCCTGAATTTGATAGTGACAAGCTGAAAGTATTGGCCTCCAAGACAACTTGTAAAGATCGATGGCGTCAGGTTTTAAATGAGGCCGACAGGATAAAGACCAAGCATTTATTCACTCTTCAACAGGGCATCTCCTCTAATCAATTGGAAGAAATGTTAAAATATCATGTGCAGTTGGTAGTTCCCAGTTTATACATCAAAAGTTTTCCGGAACAGTACCGCCCGCAGATTATGACCTTGGGTAGTTTTGTCAATTACATTAAGGGTATACAAGATTAGGTATTTAGTTATGAATGACTTTCTTTGATAATTTCAAATATAGTTTAATCCCTAACTGTCAGATTAAGTTTTGACTAATTGATGTTAAGTGATTAGCAATTCAACTTGTTTGTAATTTCAATCAGTCTGTTTATGTCCGCGTCATATTCCCCGGCATGTTCCTTTGGGAAGGTGCCGTAGCCTTTCATTCTCCTTGAGAGAGAGTCTTTCAATAGTCCCCAGATGATGGTTCGTTTTGCATTAATGATTCTTTGAAGGCTCAGATTTTCTTTTAAAGTGCCGTATTTTTCTGATAATTCACAGATATAATCCTTCGCTTCCTGAATTATAGCAATATACGACTCTATCGTCTCTTCATCAACATCCTTATGCACAACACTGCAGCAACTGGAGCTTTGATTCAACAGCATCACCTCCAGTTCCGCCAGGGAGTCTTCAACCATCCGCAGGCTCGATAACAGGGATCTTATGTGATTCTCAGGCAGATTAATCTTCTTTTTCATTTTATGTATCGACAGAATGGTTTGTAAAGGTATTGAAAATCTATCTCTTAACTCCTGGTTTTTATGATGTCTGGTAACGGGTCATCAAGAACAGGACTTGAACCGATGCGAGCGTGAAGAAAATGCCCGGTGGGCATTTTTAGCGAAGCAGTCAGCCTGCAGGGCGGGCGTTCAAGTCATAGCAATAAAAAAACCGGCCTGTGACCGGTTTTGCTCCCCAGCCAGAACTTGAACCTGGGACCCCCTGATTAACAGGCAAATATGTTGGTTTCCACAGGTTTATACAGATTTGTATCTGTTTGTACCAATTACTTTTGTAGCAACTTAATTGTAAAAGATTTCACCGATCTATCCCGATATAGTCAAAATACTGGCCCCGAAACTGGCACCAGATTTCTTTAAATACGGAATTCATTTTGGTGGTAAACAGTCATACCAAATAGTTTTAACCACGGAACCTCTCTTTATTCTGAAATGACCTCTTCCATCGAAATCAACAATAACATAGTTACCTCTCTGCCAATAACCTTTAACAACTGAAAGCACATTTGTCCAATTCTTATTTAAAAGAGAATCTAAGGTTGGTGGATTGGGATGTCCAGGGGCTAGAAATTCAAATCTGCCTGGAGACAATTCAGAATCAATCCATTTATTAACTTTATAACTCCCCTTAGAAATAGAATTCTTAAGACCTACAGCATAGGAAGTCCCTAAATTTTGAAATTCTTTTGAAATAAGCCAGGCTCGCCTTGTAGCATCATAAGGTGATGCCCCTGCAATTAATGCTGCATGAATAGGGAATATGAAAACATTGTGAATTTCCTCTTCTGGATTTACATACTCGGCTCCAAGTGCTTCAACATCTTCGGGAAGTAATAGTGATGATTTTGGGGGAGTATTATCATTTAATAAATGGCCATTTATAGATTGCTCTAAACAATGGTATACTCCAGATTCAAGACGACTTGCAAGATCAAGGTCCTCTACACTCTTATCTAATCCATAAGCAATAATAATCCAGTCCACATCTAAGTCATTCTCCCAAATGTCAAGAATTCTTAGCAACTTCTTGCTCGCCTTTCTCAGATCTATTTTTTGAGGGTTTAACTTATCTGCATCATTGAAATGATCAAATACTCTATTGCTCGTTCCTTGACCAACATAGAATATTTTACTATCTCTTGGATCAATCAAAGCATAAACATACTTGCCAAGTTCTGATTGTTGTATTTCATCAAATGTCCTTTTTGTATTCATCATTTGATTTAAGTGGTTCTACTGCGAATTTAATGGAATTTGAGATCTTTGGCAAAAAAGATGGTTTATGATGTTT